>LNFM01001996.1_pt1 | contig 44211 bp, 36 predicted proteins | sample 596031 | NCBI WGS metagenome assembly LNFM01 (sample SAMN04254537, study PRJNA301005) | activated carbon metagenome | isolation source: dual media filters at the Ann Arbor, Michigan drinking water treatment plant | place: USA: Ann Arbor
TTTTTGACGCTGATGCGGCATGCGGATCTGGCGACCGTGCAGAGCCAATTTGATCCGGAGACGCAAACGCTCTCGATCAGTCGGGACGGAGGCGAGGTGGCGCGGGGATCGCTCGCCACTCCCGCAGGGCGGGCGATCATTGCGCAATTTTTTGCCGAGTACATGAAAGACAGTGTGAAGGGGCCACCGCGCGTGGTGCAGGCGCGCGGGCATGTGCTGTCTGATACGGCGGAGGCGTGTGTTCACATCGTCAATCTTGGCAGCGTGGCCGACTTCGAGCGTGTCGTGGCGCAGCCGATCGATCCGCTGCGGTTCCGGCCGAACCTCATTTTGACCGGGGCACCGGCGTGGTCGGAGTTCCAGTGGATCGGCAAGATGCTGACGATCGGTGGTGCCGCACTTGAGGTGATCGAACGGACGGAGCGGTGTGCGGCCACCAACGTCGATCCGGCGTCCGGGCGGCGGGATCTCGACATTCCAGCAATGCTGTTGCGCGCCTACCGGCATAGCGACTTTGGCGTTTATGCACGGGTGATCCGTGGCGGGCGCGTGACATCGGGGGATCGGGTCAGTTTGGCGTGAGGGTGCGCATAACCCGGTCTGCGATGGCAAGCAATTGTGCGTCGGCGTCCCGTTTGCCGACGAGTTGGACGCCGAGGGGAAGGCCGTCGCCGGTGAGCAGCGGAATGCTGATGGCGGGGACTCCGAGATAGGTCCAGATGAAGTTGAACATAGGTGAGCCGGTGGCGGAGAGGCCTTCGGGCGCGATGCCTTGCGCGGCGGGCGTGAGGATAGCGTCGTAGGCTGTGAAGATAGTATCAAGTGACTGGTAAAGCGGTTCGCGGCCAGCGCAGGCGGCGCTGTATTCGGCTTCTCTGACGGCACGGCCTTCGGCGACCACGTCTTTTAGTTTGGCGGAAATGACACTGCCGTGCTCATCGACGATGGGGCCGTAGTTTTTGGCGATGTCGTGGAATTGCACGGCGCGTTGCAGGCCGCCGGTATGGTCGAAGGCGGACGGCATTGTCGTTTTGGTGATGACGGATGGATGGGATTTGAACAGGCGCTCAAAAGCGTCGCGCATCACCTGATCGCCGTGCGGCCATGCGGGCGTTTTCATGAAGGCGAGGCGGAGCGGGCGATCCTCGACCGGCGGGGCATTGCACGGTTGGCCCGAGAGTACGGCGGTGAGGAGCGCTAGGTCGGCGGCGGAGCGAGCGTAGCCGCCCAGCGTGTCGAGCGGCGCGGATTGTGCGATGACGCCGTCGAGTGGGATGAGGCCGAAAGTGGGTTTGAAACCCATGACGCCACAGTAGGAGGCCGGGCGCAGAATTGAGCCTGCTGTCTGTGACCCCAATGCCAGGGGGACGTGGGCGTCGGCGACGGCGGCGGCGGAGCCTGAGGACGAGCCGCCGGGTGTGCGGAGTGGATCGGCGGGGTTGCGGGTCTTGCCGGGGCCGTAGAAGGCCAGTTCGGTGGTGACGGTTTTGCCGAGGATGATGGCGCCAGCGGCTTTCAAGCGGCGGACGACTTCCGAATCGTGCGATGGGCGGCGTCCGGCAAAGGCGGGGGTGCCGTGCTCGGTGGGCAGGTCAGCCGTGTCGATGATGTCCTTGATGCCGACGGGCACACCGTGCAGCGGGCCTAAGGGTTTGCCGGCGACCTGGGCGGCGTCGGCGGCGCGCGCCTGAGCGCGGGCGAATTCAGCATCAAGGTGGGCCCAGGCGCCGATGACGGGCTCGCGGATGGCAATGCGGCGCAGACAGTCATTCACCAAGTCGACGCTGGAGAGGCGTCCGCTGCGGATTTCTGCACCGCTTTCGGTCGCCGTCAGACGGTGAAAATCATTCATTCTAGCCCTCATTTCGCCGCTGAGTTTGCGCGTCCAGGCACGCCGACGCCAACTCATTCCTGTGCGGAAACTTTCGCCGGATTGACTTGGCGCGGGACGCGACCTTTGGCCGAGCCGGTTGGTCTATCCGTCACTTGACGGCCTTCCATGTCACTTCCTATAGCTGCCCGACTGTTGAGCAAGAGGGATTCAACGTTCAGCGCTCGTCCGTTCCCGCCGATCCTGAGATTGGCTGGCCGGAACTTGTCGCGACCGCTGGCACGCTTCCCGACATCTGTTTCAAGGACGCCCCATGACGAAAGAGCCTCGCCGCCCCGGACGCCATTTTCTGCAGATTCCCGGACCGACGCCGGTGCCGGATCGCGTTCTGGCCGCCATGTCGCGGCAGATCCTCGATCACCGCGGTCCCGACTTTCAGCGGCTTGGTAAGTCGGTGCTTGCGGGCGTGAAGGGGCTTTTCAAGACGAAGAACCCGGTGATCATCTATCCGGCGTCGGGGACCGGCGCGTGGGAAGCCGCGCTGTGCAACACGCTGTCGCCCGGCGACAAGGTGCTGATGGTGGAGACGGGTCAGTTCGCCGTGCTGTGGAAGCAGATGGCCGACCGGCTCGGGCTCGTTGCCGACGTGATCGCGACCGACTGGCGGATCGCCGTCGATGCCAACCTGATCGAAGCCAAGCTGCGGGCCGACAAGGACCGCACGATCAAAGCCGTGTGCGTTGTGCATAACGAAACCTCGACGGGGTGCTGCACGCGGCTCGATGAGGTGCGCAAAGCCATCGACGCGGCGGGCCATCCAGCGCTCTACATGGTCGATACGATTTCCGGGCTTGCGGCCGCTGATCTGCGTCATGACGAGTGGGGCATCGACGTGACGGTGGCGGGCTCGCAGAAGGGTATGATGTTGCCGCCGGGGCTGTCGTTCACAGCCGTCAGCGACAAGGCTCTTGCAGCGGCGAAGACGGCCAAGCTCAACCGGTCGTATTTCAACTGGGACGATATGTTGGCTGCGAACGAGGGTGGCTTCTTCCCATATACGCCCGCGACGGGCCTGCTCTACGGGCTGCAGGAAGCGATCGAACTCATCAACGACGAAGGCTTGCAGAATGTGTTCGACCGGCACGAGCGTCTGGCGGAGGCATCGCGCCGCGCTGTCCGCGCGTGGGGTCTGGAACTCAACTGCCGTGATGCGAAGTTTTACTCGCCGGCGGTGACGACCGTGCTCATGCCCGACGGGCATAATGCCGATCAGTTCCGCAAGGTGGTGCTCGACACGTTCAACATGTCGCTCGGCACGGGCCTCAATAGGCTTGCAGGCAAGGCGTTCCGAATTGGACACCTCGGCGACACGAACGAGTTGACGGTGATGGGTGCGCTGACGGGTATCGAGATGGGCCTGACGATTGCAGGCGTGCCGCATAAGAAGGGCGGCGTCGATGCGGCGATGGCTTACCTCGCCGAGGCGATGAAGCCGGCGAAGGCGGAAGCGGCCTGACCGGCCACGCTGCTTCTCACTTTGAAATGCAAAACGCCGCTCGGGAAACCGGGCGGCGTTTTCTATTGCAGCGAAATCTGATGGCTGTGATCAGGGCTTGAGGCCGGCCAGCGTGATCTGCATTTGGCAGCGGCGGCCGAGACGCATGAAATTCGAGCGGACGCAGCTTTTAACTTTCGGCACCGTAGGGTTCTCTCCAACGCACAGGCGGCGGACGTCCGTTTCGCACGCGGCACGCAGGGCCGGCGTGACTTCCGGCGGCAATTTGAAGTCCTCGGCTAGCGACTGGCCTGCGGACGCAAACAAGGCACCAGCTGTGAACATAAACTTGAGGCTCATAAGATCGTCTCGCTTTTTTTGTTTTCAGAGATCTGCTGAACCATGCGAGCACGGTTCAAAAAAGGCAAAAGCGCGTACAAGCGACAGTTAACCGCAAGGAGCAACGTGGGATAAGTGTGCGCGATCAATGCGTCCGTGACCAACGGACGCGATCGCAATCCGGAGCGTGCGGTTGTTAAGCTTTATTTTTCCGAGACTTCGCTGGCGAAAATGCGCAGCAGCGCTTCACCGAGGCTCACGCTATCGAGGTCATCCTTGTGAATGACATCGATGGCTCCCGCGCTGATCAATTCGAGCCGGCGTTTTTTTGTCACCTGCCCGCTGATGACGACGATGGGGGCGTCGTATCCGGCGCGGCGAAGGAACGGGATGGTGTCGGTGGCGCGATCGGACGGCTTCAGGATGTCATCGAGAAAGATGAGCTGTGGCGTTTTCTTCAACACGCAATCGACAGCAGACCCTAGTGTGGCTGCGTGGCGGACTTCAATGTCGTAACCGAACATCACGCGTAGCGTTGCGCGAATGCGATCGGCATCAGGGGCTTCATCGTCAACGACAAGCACATCCGTCAGCGCCGGCACAGCTTGCCGGAGCTTCGTTACGTCGCTCTTCCTGGCGAGGAAATCCCCGCCGGTGCTGCCAGCGCTCACGTTGCCGCCCTGTTTTACCCATGCCGCTTATAAGAGCATTTGAGAGACTACCAAGCACGGCGGGATGCAACATTGCAAGATAGACTGGACGTTGCGCCGGCATTTCCGACCAGCAAAGGCATGCATACCCAACGCGTTGCTTAATTTGGCGATGAATAGGCCGTGATCAGCGGATTGGCCAGCGGACGATAAACACCGTTCCGCGGGCTGCGGGGGCGCGACTGTCTAAGTTGATGTCGCCGCCTGCGCTTTCAATTGTACGGCGAACAAGTGCCAGCCCCATTCCCTGTCCTGGGCTCGGGCGATCCGGGCGAAGCTTGCGGAACGGAAGGAACGCGACGTCGCGATGCTCCGGCGGAATGCCTGGACCATCATCAGAAACGGTAATCTTGAGATTGTCGTGGCCTGCTTGGGCTGCAATCTCGATATGTCCGGTGGAACGATCGTGGTGCTTGACCGCGTTGTCGATCAGATTGCGCAGGACGAGATCCAGTGGAGCGGCCATCGTTTCGACCACGGGCCAATTGCCCGCGATAACGATCGTCATTCCGGGGGGCGCATCCATGGATGAAACGATCGTTTGCACCAGCGTGCGCGTGTCGGTCCGCTCAATGGCGTCACTCTTTTTCGTGATGCTGGCGTAGTCGAGTAGGGCCGACAGCATCTCGGTCATGCGCTGCGAGAGTTGACGCAGTTTGCCGATTGTTGCGCGTGCTTCTGGTGCAGCGTCTGGCGTCACGCGATCGAGATCGTCCAGCGTGTAGCGCAGGACGCGCATGGGCGATTGGAGATCGTGGGACATGACGGACGCATAGGATTCCAGGTCTGAGTTGGCGCGTTCGAGCTCGAGGTTGACGCGCTGCAGTTCGCGGGTTTTGGAGGCAAGTTCGGATTCCGCGATGAGGCGGGCACGCATTTGAGCGGTGAGCTCGACCTCGAGATCGGAGCGGGATTCCGTCCGTGCGACGAGCAAGATGTAGCTTAGATCATCTTTCGACCAGGAGATGGAGAGGGTGGCGCGGGGGCGGCGACCTTTGTCGGTGACGAGGGTCACGTCGGGCAGTTCGATGACATCGCCTGAACCTGTTTGAAGGGCTGCGATATCGCCCTCCATGCCGACGAGGGCGTAGACGCTCGACGTCAAGGGTTCACCGATCGCAACGAAGCGGGCGAGGTTGCCGTAGGTGCTGTCGACGACGAGGTCCGCACCGACCCAGACGAGGCCATAGACGTCGCGCTCGGCCAACAGCCGCACGGCGGTCATCAGCGGAGCGGCGGCCAACGGGCGGCCGGAATTAGAGGTGTCGCCGGTCAATGGCATCTGCGGTTTCTGAGAAAACGGTCTTGATGTTGTCGCCGGTCTTGGCGCTGGTGCGGTGAAGTTGCAATCCGGGGCGGGTCAAGGCTTCGGGGAGCGCGATGCCGTCGCCGGGAGCGAGGAGATCGAGTTTGTTGAGAACAAGGGACAGTGTGCGGCCGGGCAAGGCTTCGCGAAAACCGTTGGCGAGGGCGGCTAGTGTATCGAGTGTGTGCGGGCGGGTGACATCGCCAACGATCACGGCGGCAGACGCTTCGCGCATGTAGACGTGGCGGAAAATCTGCTCGCCGAAATTACCGTCGGTGTCCCAGACGATGAGTGCCATGGCGGAGCGGGTTTCGGTTCGGGGCACTTCGTAGCGATAGACATCGACGCCGATGGTTGGCTTGTAGTTCATTTCGAAGCGGTCGAAAACGAGCCGCTGGATGATCGAGGATTTACCGACGCCGATCTCACCCAGCAGCATCACTTTGCGGGCGATCATCGCCGCGCCTCGCCCTCGAACCCGACTTCGAACTCGACGCGGCGGTTGGGGCTGCCCGTGCCTTCGACGTTGGAGATATTGCGCAGTTCGGTCCGGCCGAGAACGACGAGGCGATTGCGGGGCACGCCAGCGGCGACGAGATCGGCTTCGACTTTGTTGGCGCGAGAGAGGCTCAGGGGCGAATTGCGATCCGACCCGCCGAGGCCGTCGGTGTAGCCGACGATCCGGACGACTGCATTGTTGCCGGATAGCAAGGCTGCCAACTCAGCAAGGTGCTTCTTGGAAATCGCCGGATCGCGATACGCATCATCGTCGGAAAAGAAGATGGCGTGCGAGCGCGTCCAGGCTTCCAGCTTTTCGCGCGCGGATTGAATGGGAAGCGATTTGCGCAGCGCGACGGTTTGAGCGAGGGCGACGGCGACGATCTCGGCCTCCTCGGAGGCGGCGAGCACGGCAGCAACCGGTGTGGCTTTGGCGGCGGGTGCGGCGGACCCGAGCGGGCGGGCTGCGAGGAGCGGTGCGAGGCTTTCGATGGCTGCGCGCGTGCGTGACGCCGCAGCGGTTAGGCCGTTGGCGTCGGATTTTTCGATCTCGACCAACGACCGATCGAATTCGGCGAGTGCCGATTTGGCTCGGCCCTGATCGGTAGCGGGAAGTTCGGCTGCGAGCGTGGCGATGGTTGAACGCGCACGGGACAGGCGGATTGCGGCGCGGTTGCGATCGCGCGTCTCGGCTTCGGCAATGATCGCGCGGTTTAATTGATTGGCTTCAGTGATGATCGCGCGGTTCAACTGGTCGGCTTCGGTCGTGATGCTGCGGCCCAATTCGTCGGCTTTGCCGCGCAGACGGTCCAATTCGGGTTCAACATCTGCGAGGGGATTTGGAACCGTGGCCAATTCCTCGGCGATGGTGACGCCGGGAAGTGCGCGTTTCAAGCGGTCGATGACTGTTTGCTTGGCACTGGCGGTCGGCGCGAGGCCTGTGACGGTCAGGCTTTCGCCGAGCCGGCCGACGGCGATCTCCGCCGGGTAGCCGCGAATTTCGGCGCTTTGGGTGAGAACGTCGCGCGCGATACGTTCGGTGCGGTCGACGCGCCAGTCGGCGTAGATGGTCCAGCCGAGCCAGGCGGCGAGCGGAAGACCAATGAGGGCGGCGACCAGCTTGAGCGGGCTGATGCCGCCGGTTCGTCCGGAGAGTTCGGCCTGCTTGGACTCGATGGAGGTGTTGAGCATTTCGGCGAGACCGGACAGCACGGCCGGGCGGTCGTCGCGGGCGGCGGAGCCGAGTTTGCCGACTGAATCCAGGAATGCGTCATCAATCAATTGCTCGACTGCGACGGGTGCCGAGCCAGAGCACTTTGCCGCGAGGAGGTAGGCGACCGACTCGCGCAGGTAGACGCGATCGCCGCCGAGGTCGATCTGGCGCATGGCGTTGCCATCGGCGTCGAAGGCCTCGGTGGCGAATTCGTTGATCGCGGTCAACACACCGCTCATGACTTGGTCGCGATTGCCGCCGCCGGCTGGCCAGCGCTCGACAAGTTCGCCTGTGCCGCGGCGGATCAAATAAAGTTCCTCGACGGTGAGGCGTTGGCTGTCGGCGATGGCGAGTTCGGCGACGGAGCGGCCAGTCGTCATACTGCGCAGACGCAGCATAACGGGGTTCATCTCCAGGCGGCGGTTGATCTGATCGACGAGGTCCTTCATGGCGCTCGCGACGTAGGCTTTCACGATGCGGCCAGTGACCGGATAAAGCGCTTCGACCAGTTCGTCCTTGCTGTTGCGAATCTCGGTGCGCACGGTGTTGACGACGAACGGGGCGACGGCATCGGAAATGACGGCGTGGTTTACTTGTTCGGCGCGGCGGAGTGCGCCATCCAGAACGGTGGCGACACTTTGTTCGAGGCGGGCGTCGTCGCCGACACGGGCCGCGATCGCCTCGATGCGGGCGGCGATCTCGGCACGGTTGCGGCCTTCGCTGTCGCCGAGACTGCGCAGGGCAGCCGACAACTCGGCCTCGGCCGACGAGGTCTTGCCGGCGAGCGTATCGATGCGCTTTGCGAGATCGGCGAGGGTTTGCGCTTCACTCTCGAAGAGCAGCTGCTTTAGTCGATCTATACTGTCGGGCACGGCCGGCACCTCACCCATGTCGGCATGTGCTCCCGATCAGCCGCGCGACAGGCGGTGGATATTTTCGGAAAGATCGAGCACCATGCGCGACAGCTCATCGAAGGCGGCGCGGCGGTCGGTGCCTGAGTCGGCGGCGAGCGCTTCGATGCGAGCCGAGAGGGCATCGACGCGGCGGAAGACGAGACCTTCCAAGTCGCGCAGACGGCTTTCAACGGCGGCCAAGCGAGCTTCCTGGACGCGCAAGTGTTCGCCGATGAGGAGTTCGCGGATTTGCTCCATGCGATCCTCTGCACCCTCCCTCACCTTGGGTGCCGGCTTCAAATCATTTGGCGGGATGTTCATGCCGCGGTCCGTACTTCTCAACTGTCAAGATTGATGCGTGCCGAAACACTCATTCAATTCCTATACCAACTTGTCACAAAGACAAAGTGCTCGGAATTGCGAGCCCAAAGCACGGCCCCAGCGACGCTGTTAGGACATGTTAACGCCACCGGGGTTCATTCCACGGCGGAAGGCGCTGTAGCTGCGATCGATGCGGGAGGTGACGGAATCGTGTGCGGCGGTGTGCGCGACGACGGCCGCGGCGATGCGCGAGACAGCAGCTGTAAATTCGGGTGAGGGGTTCGCGATGACAGCGCTGTCGCGAGCGGCAATGGCCTGGTCGACCGCAGCGCGCGTGCCTTCCGTGTCGGTAAGTCCGGCACGGAATTCGGCGCTCATGGCCGCCGTTAGGGCGGCTTGCTCGGCCGGAGAGATCGTTTCCCAGACGGCGAGATCAACTTTCACGGCAAGCGCTCCGCCCGACTTACCCAATGCGCCGGCCAGACCAAAAGGAAAGCGCGCCGGGATGCCGGCGGCACTGGCGTGAACAAGGCTGCCCCAGATCACAGCGAATGTGTCGGGTGCGGCGAGGGCTGCTTCGATGGCTTTTTCATCGCCGGTCACGGGGCCGGTCACGGGGCCGGTCACGGGGATGGCGCCCAGCGCGCGGATCACATCGTGATCGAGACCGCGCGCGATAACTTTCAGACCGGCGAGATCTTCAGGCGCTGTGATCGGCGATTTCGACCAGAGCACCGGACTCGATCCGGTATGGCCAGCCAAAAGCGGTTTGAAGCCGTGCCTGGCTGCGAGTTCATCCCATAAGTCTTGGCCGCCACCCGTTGCGAGCCAGCCTTCGAGTTCAATGGGGGTGAGCGACTGATCCCCCGGCAGGCCGCCAAAATAGGCGAAGGCTGGATGCAGTGCCGTGTCTGAGCACACGGGAGCTATTGTGATAGCCGCTGGCGTGCTGATCCCGGGATGGGCGTCGATCGAGACCGCACCGCCAAGGGCCGATTGGATACGAATGGCGATACGGTGCGCGTCGTCGGCATAGCCGGCGTGGCTTGCGGTCCACGGGCTCGCGACGGTCAGCGTGCGCAGTGGATGGGGTGCAAGGGTGGACGCTGCCGGATGGGATGCGGCGGCCGCAGTTGAAGCGCATCCGGCCGCGACAGCCGCCAGCCCTCCGGTCGATCTCAGGAAATCGCGACGATCCATTCTTGGAGGCTCCGCTCAAAAAAGTGCGCCGGCCCATCAAAGCCGAATGCGGGCCAGAACTCAACGGCCGGTTGGCGCACACGGCGGATCAGGGTCGAAATGGGGTCTCATCAGGGGCCGGTGTCGGGGAGCAGTTGGCTCAGAGAATGGAAAAAGAACTCAGGGCCAACATAACCGGAGATGCGGCCGACCTCGCGGCCGTTGTCGACGACCAGGACCGTCGGGACGGTGTCGATGGGCGCCTGCAGGGACAACCGGTCAACGTCGGGGGCGTTGATATTCACGTAGCGCAAGGGGGCTGATTTGGCGCGGGGCGACGTCGTATAGGCCGGCGCCACATCGCGGCGGAAGAGGCCGCAGTAGATGCAGTTGTCGATTTCAACGACGAGGACTTCGAAGCGGCCATCGGGCAGGGCGGAGGTTTCGAGGTCGACGAGGGCGCGCACCGGCGCGACGGACAGCGCCATCAGGGTCAGGGCGGCGACAACGCATACAAAACGGGACACGGCGGCGGACCTTTCGATCAGAAACGGGACGGTCCCGCATCCGATCCAAAACGCGCGCCAGTGTAGGTGACAATTTTGCCGGCGGCCAGCCCGTGGTTAATGTCAGAATGGGGTTTGCGGCTGTAGCGAGCCCATAAAGAAGACGGCGCCCATGAGGAGCACAAGGCTTGCACCGATGAGGCCGGCGCTGTCAGCAACGAACGTCGCCCAACCGCTGCCTTCGCCGCCGAAGCGGGCTGCCAAATCACGCGAGCCAACCGCCAAGGCTGCGAGGACGGACACGGTTATCGCTGTTCCGATGGCCATGGCGAATGTCGCGAAGACGCCGGCCCAGAGTAGGCCCTGGGACAGCGCGAACACGAGCACGAGAATGGCGCCGGTGCAGGGGCGAATGCCGACGGAAAAGGCAATGGCAAGCGCCTTGCCCCAGGTCAGGTTGCCCTGGAGCTGCGTGGGGTCGGGCATGTGGGCATGGCCGCAGCAGTCGTCATGCGTATGTGCGTGATCGTGATCATGCCCACAGTCGTGCGTGTGGACATGCGCGGGGGAAGCCGCCACTGGCGTTCGCGTATGGGTGTGGGTTTTCACCGAGAGCGCTGATTTCCGGCGCGCGATGATCTGGCGGACCTGGCTGTAGAGAAGCCAGGCCCCGACAGCGGCAACGAAGGCCCAGCTTATGGTCTCGATCCAACGCTCGGCCGCGCTCATCTGCATGCTGGTCTGGTTGAGAATGATGAAGAGAATGCCGACAAGAACGATGGCGGAGAGCGCCTGGATGAAGGCGGAAAGGAACGACAGCATGATGCCGCGGCGGACGGTTTCGCGGTTGGCCAAGACATAGGACGAGATGATTGCCTTGCCGTGGCCGGGGCCGGCCGCGTGTAAGACGCCATAGCTGAAGCCGATGAAGCCGAGAATGAGCGTCGCGGTGACGCTGCCGGATTCTTTGAGATCCTTGACGGCGTTGGCAAGATCGCGGTTCAGGCGCTGCTGCTGGGTGAGCAACCAATTGTAGACGCCGGCGAACATGCCGGGCTCGGCGACTGGTGTGGAGCCCTGTGCGGGGCGGCCGGCGGTCAAGGCGCGATCTGGCGTCACTTGAGCGAGAACGGCTCCGGTTGCGGCATCGGGCGATGCCATCGCGGGCGTGACAGACAGCACAGCGAGGCATGCCAGCGCGACGAGCGCTGCAATCCGGGCGATCATGTTTTGGCACACGACAAGTGGACAGTGGATGCGTAGCCCAAACCGGTGCCTTCATTGGCGTTTCCGGCTGTCAGTTCGCCAGCGAATGCTTCGTTGAGCTTCTGGAGATCAGCGATATCCTTGTCAGAGTTCCCGACCGTGGCGCTGCAGCCTGCGGGTGCGCCCTCGCTTAAACGAATCGGATTTTCTTTGGCGAGGTCGAAGGCGATGAAAAACGTCTGGTCGTAGACAGCGAACTCCAAGCCTTCAGTTTCGACGGGTACAGGCTCGGCGATCGGAATGGTGAAGTTGAGGGACAGAACGCCATCCTTATGCTCCAGCCAATAGTCTTTCGGGGGGGCGAGCTTGACGGGCGTTTCCTTGATGCGGGCATAGGTGAAGAAGTCGAAGTCTTTCAGGCCGTCGATGTTGACCTGAGCAAGTTCGGTCAATTCTTCGCGCGAGTATGCGTTGTCACCATTCTTGTCGAGGCCCTGAACGGCCATGGCGGTGTACATATCGTCGAAGGTCCAGCGGTGCCGAAAGCCCGCGACCTTGCCGGCGTCATAGAGGACCGTGGTTTCGACATTGACCCAGACATGCGGATGGGCCGCGGCAGGTGGCGCCATCGCGGCCAGCGATGCGGCGGCTAGAGTTGCCGCGACCGCCGATTTCCCAGATTTTGTCATTGCGCGTCTCGTTGCCATTGATCCCCGTTCTTCCCCGCGTCTGGCGCCCTCCGTGCGCGCCCGCCGCAATGGTCATATGGTTACACTGTCTCACATTACCACCGTTCGCGACGCGCGTGGCGCGAGTACGGCGAACTGGCGCGGCAGACGGTTGGCGGTTGGCGGTTGGTGGATTCGTGCCGCACTGGCCATACGTTTGCCATGTGGCGCAAGTTGGATGTTATACTATCCATTGCATCGATCCATTCTCAGGAGGGTTATCGCTTGACGACGGCACAACCGGGCACCCCGGCAGAAAACGCTCGTTATATCATTCAGTTAAGCCGTTTTTATCGACGGACTGCCGCCGCGTCCGCCCTCGCGGCAGCGCTGCTGGCGTGCGGGACCGCCAGGGCCGAGGATTTGAAGGTCGTGGCGACGATCAAGCCTATTCACTCGCTCGTGACGCAGGTGATGGGGGACGTGGGTGAACCGCGTCTGCTGGTCGGCGGGGCCGCTTCGCCGCATACCTACTCGCTGAAGCCGTCGGACGCCCGCGCGCTCAATGCAGCGACGGTGGTGTTTCGCGTTTCGGAGGAGATCGAGCCGTTCACCCGCCGGATCGTCGCGTCGTTGCCTAAGACCGTCACGGTCGTGACGCTGGCCAACTCACCAGGGCTGAAACTGCTCGACAAGCGCCGGGGCGACACGTTCGAAGCGCACGACCACGGGCATGACGATCACAGCCACGGCGATCACGACCACGGCCCTGTGCGCGACGGGCACGTGTGGCTCGATCCGCAAAACGCGGTCGCGATGGTGGGCGAGATCGCTCGCGCGTTGTCCGAGGCCGCGCCCGAGCATGCGGCGGTCTTCAAAGCGAACGGCGAAAAGACGATTGCGGGTATCGATGCGCTGGCCAAGGAGATCGATGCCGCTTTGGCGCCATTGAAGGGGAAATCGTTCGTGGTGTTCCACGACGCGTATCAATACTTCGAGGCACGCTTCGGGCTGACGGCGGCGGGGGCCATCACGGTTTCACCGGAGGTGCAGCCATCAGCGAAGCGGCTGTCAGAGATCCGCGGCAAGATCAAAACACTCGGTGTGGCCTGCGTTTTTGCCGAGCCGCAGTTCAAGTCGAAGCTCGTTGCGACGGTGATCGAAGGAACAGGGGCGAAGGCTGGGACATTGGATCCGGAAGGCGCGTCTGTCGACGCGGGAGATGGTGCCTACGCGGCGCTGTTGCGCAATCTGGCGCAGGGATTGACGACGTGTCTGCAATCGTAGAGTGGGGATCACGAAGGGGCGCTGGAAGGATTGTCTGCAAGGGTCTGAAACGCAAAACGGGTGGTCACCGGAAAGGGACCACCCGTTTTGCTTGTTTGGTGTGCGAGGTCAGCTTTACTCGACGGCGACGGTGCGCGTCGGTGCTTCGCCCTTGCGTCCGTAGGTGACGACGCGGCGCTTGGCGGGGGCCACCGGCGCGGTTTCACTTTCGCTGGCCATAGCCGGGCCGGTCTTGAAGCGCTCCCACGTGACGGTCACGACGGTGCCGACGGGAATACGCGGATAGAGATCGAGCACGTCTTCGTTGAACATACGGATGCAGCCCTTAGAGACCGCCTCGCCGATGGTCCACGGCGCATCGGTTCCATGAATGCGGTAGGTGCTGGAGCCGAGGTAAAGAGCGCGGACGCCCATGGGATTCATCGGATGGCCGCCCGGGACCCAGGCCGGCAGGCGCGGGTTTTCGCGCAGCATTTCCGGCGTCGGCGTCCACGACGGGTTCTCGCGCTTCTGGGTCACGTTGAGGCGGCCCTGCCAGCGGCTTTGCTCGCGCGGGATGGCGATCGGGTAGCTGATCGCCGTGCCCGGTTTGGTGACATAGTAGAGTCGGCGGTCGCCGAAGGACGCGATCAGCTGACCGGGACGGAATTTGGTATTGAAGCTGACAACGGAACGCTTACCGCCCCATTCAGAATCGCCGCCCCATAATGACTGGGCGTGCGACTGCGCCGACTGCACGGCCGTCATGATGACCGTGGCACAGACGATTGTCAGGGCCCGGGTGAGGATGGAGCAAACCCGCATTCTGCTAACTCCAGTCTTATGCTCAACGATGGGACGAGGCCCGGATTGCGACCGTGCCCGAAGGCCTATCGTTAGTCTCAGTATGGTGAAGGGATCGTATATCGCAGGTTCGTTTTTTAGGTGAGGTCTTTCCGGCCACACTTCGACGCGAAGCGACCAAATCCATGGAGAAAAATATGCGTGTCTTGTCCATGGCTTGAGCATTCCGTGGTCAGTTGCTGAGCCGACCTACCGTGTTCCTGGCCGTGTTCCTTATGAATGCGGGTCGATCAGAGGGTTGCGCTGCACAATTTGATCGCACTGCATGTCCGTAGCTCTTGTTTGCGGGTGGGTGAGGGCCGGAGTCGGGCGGGCCGGCGGCGTTTATGTTGCAGAGGCGGCACTTTTTGTTCCTGTCTTGTTCTTTTTTTCTTGACCTTCTTGGGTCTGGGCTTTAAGAACAAAACAAGTACATTGTTGCGTGGCGTCTTTGTTGTGAACCCCCGTTGCGAGCGTTTAAGCCCATGGACAAGGCGGCCCACCCCCTCGATCTCCCGTCCGCGCTGCCAAGGCCCGCGCCCAATGAGGATTCAGATGAGTTTGTGAGTTTATCCGGGGAGATGCGTTCTGTTGCGTACCTGTCTCCCCGGGTGCCCCCGCGCCGGAGCAGCGCCCTCTCAGTGGCTGCTCCGGCGCCCCCGGCGGCGGGTGTGCAGAGAGACAGCCTTGAAATCTTGCGCCAACGCATTCTCGCCATCGAGCGGCCGAAGCTCGAGATCAGGCAGGGGATTGGCGAGGGGGGGATCGGCGAGGAGCGTCCCGCGTGCGAGATGCCGGCTGGACTTGGCGCAGGACCGCGGACGGCGGCTTGGTCGCTCGGCGCGCCGGAGGTGGATGCGCTTATTGGAGCCACGGCGCTCGATACGGCGGCCTGTCACGAACTCAAACCTCAATCGGCAAAGGCGGCGTCGCGCGCGGCGGCGCTGGCGTTCGCTCTGGCGCTGGCGAAGCGGCGGCTCGATGGGGCCACGCGCGCCGGGCAAGGTCTGCCGCGCATTCTGTGGTGCACGTCACCGCGCACGATGCTCGATACGGGGTCTTTGTATCCTCCCGGTTTGGCGCGCTTCGGGCTTGCGGCCTCATCATTCCTTTTCATCGACGGCCGGCGCGAGGACGACGTGCTTTGGGCTCTGGAAGAAGGCCTGCGCTCGGGCAGCCTGGCGCTGGCGGTCGGGGCGCTGTCTTCGATCGGGCTGACGCCAGCGCGACGTCTCAGTCTGGCGGCGCGGGACGGGGCGACACCGCTGCTTTTGCTGACCAGCGCACGCTCGGCGCCCAGTGCTGCGACCGCCACGCGCTGGCGGATCGATCCGGCGGTGAGTGGTGCGCATCCGTTTGATCCCAGGGCGCCGGGTGTCGCGCGGCTTGCCGTGCGGCTCGAGCGCTGCCGCTCGGCGCCACCCGCGACCGAAGCAGCAATGATTTTGGAATGGTCCCATGAAGCGTCTCGTTTCCGTGTGGCTGCCGCAATGGCCGATCGAGCGGCTGAAACGGCACCGGCCCGGCGCCGTGCCGGATGACAAACCTTTCGCGCTCGTCGCTGGCGGTGCGCACGGCATCCGCATCACGGCCGTCAACACACGCGCGGCGCGGGAGGGCGTGCGGTCAGGGATGAGCCTTGCGGATGCGCGGGCGGCGGTGCCGATCCTCGTGTCGCATCCGGCCGAGATGGAGCGGGATGCGCGGGCCTTGACGCGTCTTGCGCTCTGGCTTGGACGTTACGGCCCCAATCGCAACGTCGAGTGCGATGACGGCGTGTGGATCGATACGACAGGTGTTGCGCATCTCTTCGGTGGAGAGGCGGCGCTGCTGGATGATCTTGTGCGGCGGCTTTTGGATTTCGGCATTACCGCGCGGGTGGGTCTGGCCGGTACGCCAGGGGCAGCCTTCGCGCTGGCGCGTTTTGCGACCCAAAGGCGCAGCGCGGTGCTGGCGCCGGCGGGGGAGGCGGCAACGCTCACAGCGCTGGCGGGATTGCCGGTCGAAGCGCTGCGGCTGGCGCCGGATACGGTGGTTTTGCTGCGGCGGCTGGGGCTTGCCAAGATCGGACATCTGGCGGAGTTGCCGCGTGTGAGCCTGGAGCGGCGCTTTGCGTCGGAGGCGTCGTCACGCTCCAAGGGAGGTCAAGCCAAAGCGAAAGGGTTGGCAGACGCGGTTCTGGTGCGGCTCGATCAGGCGTTGGGGCGGAGGCAAGAACCGCGGGCGCCGCTCGGTGAGCCGCCGGTTCTGTCGGAGCGGCGCTCATGGGGCGAGCCACTCATTTCATCGGAGGCGCTTGTCTCGGAAGTGGGCCTGCTGGCGGAAGATCTTGCATGCGCACTGAAGGCGGCGGGGCTGGGCGCGCGGCGGATCGCTCTGTCGCTTTATCGCGCCGACGGCACGGTGGCGCATGCGGAGGCGGGCATGGCGCGGGCGAGTGCGGAGGCGGCGCACGTTCTGCGCTTGCTCCTTGAAAAGCTGGCCGGGATCGACGCGGGGTTCGGCATCGATGTCGCCGTGCTCGATGCGGTTCTGGTGGAGCCGCTCGATCCAGAGCAGGCCACGCTCGGGCGGGGCGGAGCAGCACCCGAGCAGGCGATCGCAGCGCTTGTCGATCGGCTCGCGAACCGGCTGGGTGCCAAGAACGTGTTCCGGCTCGCTCCGCGCGCGAGCCACATTCCCGAACAGGCAGCGAGGCGGATGGCACCGCTGGCCCCGTTCATGGAGAGCGGCGGATTGCCGGGCGTGGCGCCGGGCGAGCGGCCGTTTCTGCTGCTGTCGCCACCCGAGGCGATCAGCGTGATGGCGGAAGTGCCGGATGGGCCGCCGTTGCGGTTTACATGGCGGCGGGTGGCCTATGCGGTGGCAAAGGCGGCGGGGCCGGAGCGGATCGCGCCGGAGTGGTGGCGGCAGCTTTCGCATCCCGATGTGGTGCCGCCGGATGACGGGCTCGACGGGGAGATCGCCGATCCGGCCCAGCGCGAAAAGACGCGCGATTACTACGTCGCCGAGACGGGCGACGGGGCGCGATTCTGGATGTTCCGCGAGGGGTTTTATGGCGCGGCGGATGCGGCGGGCCAACCGCGCTGGTTCCTGCATGGTTTGTTCTGAGGGTCGCTGTGTGATGCGTTACGCTGAACTCGATGTCACAACGAACTTCTCGTTCCTGCGCGGGGCGTCGCATGCGGATGAGCTTGTCGCACAGGCGAAGGCGTTGGGGCTGGACGCCATTGCCGTGACCGACCGCAATACGCTCGCCGGGATCGTGCGCGCGCACACGGCGGCGAAGGCGGTGGGGTTGCGTTATATTCCCGGCGCGCGGCTCGATCTGGCCGATGCGCCGAGCCTCTTATGCCTGCCGACGAACCGCGCCGCTTATGGGCGGCTGTCGCGGCTGATTTCGCTGGGGCAGAGCCGGGCTACGAAAGGGCAGTGTCTGTTGCGGCTGGCCGATGTGGCGGCGCACGCGGAGGGCAACATCTTTATTGCTGTTCCTCCCGATACGATTGGCGATGCGTTCGAGACAGAGCTGCGGCGGGTGCGCGATGCGCTGGCGGGAGCGACCCTTTATCTTGCAGCGTCGCATGGATTTCGCGGCGATGACCGGGCGCGGATGGGGGCGCTTGCGGCGCTGGCGCGGACGTGCGGTGCGCCGCTGGTTGCAACAAACGCTGTGCTCTATCACGCGCTGCATCGGCGTCCGCTGCAGGATGTTCTCACGTGCGTGCGCGACCACACGACGATCAATGGGGCGGGTTACCTGCTGGCGGCGAATGCGGAGCGGCATTTGAAGAAGCCCGCGGAGATGGTGCGGCTGTTTCGTGGATATGAAGAGGCTGTCGCGCGGACCATCGAGATCATGGACGCGTGCCAGTTTTCGCTCGATGAACTTGTTTATGAGTATCCCGATGAACCTGTGCCGCATGGGATAACGGCGCAGGCGCATCTGGAGGCGTTGGCGTGGGAGGGGGCGGCGTGGCGTTTTCCGGAGGGCGTTCCGGATAAGGTGCGGACGACGATTGAGCGCGAGTTGCAGCTTGTCGCCGATCTTAACTATGCGCCCTACTTTCTGACCGTCCACGATATCGTCGCGTTCGCACGGTCGCGCGGCATTCTCTGTCAGGGGCGCGGATCGGCGGCGAACTCAGTCGTGTGTTATTGCCTCGGGATTACGGCGGTGAATCCGACGGAGGTGAACCTGCTGTTTGAGCGGTTCGTCAGCCATGCGCGCAAGGAGCCGCCGGACATCGACGTCGATTTCGAGCACGACCGGCGCGAGGAGGTCATTCAATACATCTATGCGCGCTACGGGCGTGACCGGGCGGGGTTGGCGGCGACCGTGATTTCGTATCGCGCGCGGTCGGCGGTGCGGGATGTGGGCAAGGCGATGGGGTTGTCGGAGGATACCGTTTCGGCGCTGGCCGGCATGGTGTGGGGCACGCGGTCGGGCGGTGTTTTGGGAGACACGCGCGTGCGCGAGGCGGGCCTCGATCCGACCGATCCGCTGCTCGCGACGGTTCTGGAACTGACGGAGGAGTTGATCGGGTTTCCGCGGCATCTGTCGCAGCATGTGGGCGGGTTCGTTTTAACGCGGGGGCCGCTGATCGAGATGGTTCCGGTCGGCAACGCGGCGATGGATGACCGCACCTTCATCGAGTGGGACAAGGACGACATCGCAGCGCTCGGGCTGTTGAAGGTCGATATCTTAGCGCTCGGGATGCTGTCGTGCATCCGGCGTGCGTTCGAACTCTTGAAGGGCCATCACGGGCTTGACATGACGCTCGCCAAGGTGCCGCGCGAGGATGCCGAGACCTACGACATGCTGTGCCGGGCGGATTCCATCGGCGTGTTCCAGGTGGAGAGCCGGGCGCAGATGAACATGCTGCCGCGATTGAAGCCGCGCTGTTTCTACGATCTCGTCATCGAGGTTGCGATCGTGCGGCCCGGGCCGATCCAGGGCGATATGGTGCATCCGTATTTGCGGCGGCGCTCGGGGGTGGAGCCGGAGATCTATCCATCGCCGGCACCGGAGCATGGGCCGGCGGATGAATTGAAACAGATCCTCGGCAAGACGAAGGGTGTGCCGTTGTTTCAAGAGCAGGCGATGCGGATCGCCATGGAGGCGGCGAAGTTTTCGGATGAGGACGTCAACGATCTGCGCAAGGCGATGGCGACGTTCCGGCGGCGCGGGACGATCTGGCTTTTGGAAGAAAAGATGGTCGAGCAGATGACGGCGCGCGGATACAATCGCGAGTTCGCCCAGCGCTGCTTTAATCAGATCAAGGGCTTTGGCGAGTATGGTTTTCCAGAAAGCCATGCGGCGAGCTTTGCGCATCTCGTCTACGTGTCGTCGTGGCTGAAGTGCCATTATCCGGCGGCGTTCGCGTGTGCGCTGTTGAACTCGCAGCCGATGGGATTTTACGCGCCGGCGCAGATCGTGCGGGATGCCTGCGAGCACGGCGTGGAGGCGCGGGCCGCCGACATCAATTGCAGCGAGTGGGATTCGACGCTGGAGGACGTCTGCGAGGGCGGGCCGGCGCTGCGGCTTGGGTTGCGGCAGATCGATGGGTTGCAGGAGGTGGAGATCGGCAAACTCGTGGCGGCGCGGGCGCGGGGCGGGTTCAGTTCGGTGCACGATCTGTGGCAGCGGGCGGCGTTGCGGTTGCCGACGCTGGAAAAGCTCGCGGCGGCGGATGCGTTTCGTTCGATCGGTCTCGACCGGCGGCAGGCGCTGTGGGAGGTGACGGCGCTGGCGAACGCGCCGCCGCTGCCGCTTTTTTCGTGGAGTGCGGCGCGCGAGACGGGAGCAGAGCCGGAGGTCGCGTTGCCGCAGATGGCGCTCTCAGAGCATGTCGTGAACGACTACCAGACGTTGCGGCTGTCGCTCAAAGCACACCCGATGAGTTTCCTGCGCGGACGGCTTAGGGCGGAGCGGGTGGTGACCTGCCAGGAGTTGCGGGGGCTGCGCGACGGGCAGTTCGTGAAGGTGGCCGGCGTCATACTGGTGCGGCAGCGGCCAGGGTCGGCCAAGGGCGTCGTGTTCATGACGCTCGAAGACGAAACCGGGGTCGCCAACGCGGTCGTGTGGCCGAAGATGCTGGAAAAGTACCGCAAGACGGTGATGCAGGCGCGGTTGATGGTGATTTCGGGACGCATCCAGAGGCACGAGAGCATCATTCATGTGGTGTCGAACCATCTGGAGGATCGCAGCGATTGGCTGATGCTCCTGTCGGAGTGGGGGAATGCAATGCCGATCCCGATCGCCAATGCGGACGAGGTGAAAAGTCCGGGGCCCGAACCGCAGACTGCTGAGGTGGAGGGGCATCCGCGATGGTCGCGCGGCGGTCTTGCGGTGCGGCCGCGGCCGATGCATCCGCGCGAAGAGCGCGTGATCCCAAAATCCCGGGACTTCCATTGATACCGTTGGAAAATTTCTGATGCGGGAGAGAACCCCTGTCACAGAAAGGCAACGCTTGGTCGAGGATCGCGCCGCGATTGCGGCTCGGTTCGTCACAGGTGTGCTGCTTCCTGCTAGCGTTCCCGGACGATCGACACTCCAGGCAGCGCGGCCCCATCCAGGGTGGCGTACCCGTGCGGTGTGATCTCGCGTTTTGTCATTGTTTGGAGAGTGTCCATGTCCAAGTTCCGCGCCCTTGCCTGTGCGCTTGCTGCCTTCCCCCTTTCGACCTTCGTTCTCGGCGCGACGGCCACGACAGCCGCCGCGAAGGATCCGGAGTTGATCATCAAGATCACGCGCGTGCGTGCGCTCGATCAGCCGGACGCCTTTTCGAAGGGCGACTTCTACGCCAAGGTGACAATCAACGGCGAGAGCGTGACGACGCCGCGGGTGAAGCAGGAAACCTCGATCACGCCGAACTGGGTCATCTCCAAGAAGGTGAAGGCTGGCGTCGTGAAGGTCAACCTCGCCGTGCTCGACAAGGACGTCAGCGTCGATGATCCCATCGACATCAACCGCGTCGATAACAAGCGCGATCTCGACTTCACGGTGAACACCAAGACGCGCAAGGTCGAAGGCTTCTCGCAGACGTACAAGACCGGCGCCACGATCTCGCGCGCGGGCAAGGAAAAGAAGGCCGCTGAAGTAACCTTCGTTGTGACGGTGAAGAAGTAACGTCCGACGCGACTTTCGACATTTGAGAGAGGGCAGGCGCCACAGGGGCGTCTGCCCTTTTTCTTTTTGCGGATGGCGCGTAGGGTTGCGGCTCCTTGGTTTTGAAGGCAACCGCCCCTGATGATGTTTCGCACGACTGCACGTAGTCACTCGACATGGAGTCGACGTCTCTTTCTGGTGGCGGCACTCTTTGCTTGGCAAACGCTGTCGGCGACTGGGACGCTTGCCCAGCGCCAGCTGTTTGAGCCGGAGGCGACGACGACGCGCACCGAGGGCAGCCTCGCGCGGGCTAAGACTTTCATGGTGACGACATCGAGCCGACCGGCATCGGAAGCTGGACGCGACATGTTGCGCGCGGGTGGATCGGCCGTTGATGCGGCGATCGCGGCGCAGCTTGTTCTGGGGCTGGTGGAGCCGCAGTCTTCGGGGCTCGGCGGGGGCGCGTTTCTGTTGCATTGGGACAAGGCTGCGAAATCGCTCGTGGCCTATGACGGACGCGAAACAGCGCCCGCGACGGCGAAGCCGGACCGTTTCTTGAAAGACGGCAGGCCGATGCCGTTCGAGACGGCTGTGCGGTCGGGGTTGAGCATCGGGACGCCAGGGCTCGTGCGGCTGTTGAAGGCTGCCCATGACAAACACGGCAAGCTGCCGTGGGCGCGGCTGTTCGAGCCGGCGATCCGGTTGGCGGAGGGGGGGTTCACGGTTACTCCGCGACTGCATTTGTTGTTGCGGCTGACGGGGATCGATGCGTTCGACGAAACCGCGCGCGCGTACTTTTTCGACAATGGCGGTTCGCCGCTCGCGGCGGGAACGATCGTCAAAAACGCGGCCTATGCTTCGACACTGCGGGCGATTGCGGAGAGGGGACCGGACGGGTTCTATGCAGGCGACGTGGCAGAGGAAGTGCTGCGTGCCGTGGCGCGGGCGCCGAACGTTGCCGGCGATCTGACGGTCGCGGACCTTGCCGGCTATGCCGTGATCGAGCGGCAAGCAGTGTGCGCGCCCTATCGCGTCTATCGGGTGTGCGGGATGGGGCCGCCGTCGTCCGGGGGCACCGCGATTGCGCAAATTCTGCACCTCATCGAGCCGTTCGATCTCGGGCGCGTGACCGATGGGAGATTGCCCGCGCACGGCGTGCATCTCATATTGGAGGCGCAGAAGCTCGCGTATGCGGATCGTGGGCGGTATCTGGCGGACCCGGCGTTCGTGCCGGTGCCGTCTGGTCTCATCGATCCGGCGTATCTCGCTGAGCGGCGCAAACTTATCGATCCTGCGAAAGCTATGCCGCCACCGCCACCGGGATTGCCGCCGGGGGTGGCCAAGCGCGCGTTCGGGACTGACGCGACGTTGGAGACGACGGGCACCAGCCATGTCTCCGTGATTGATGCGGATGGCAATGCGGTGGCGATGACGACAACGATTGAGGGCGTGTTCGGGTCGGGCGTGATGGCGGCCGGATTTCTGCTCAACAACGAATTGACGGATTTTTCGTTCCTGCCCATCGATGCTGACGGACAGGTGATCGCCAATCGGGTGGAGGGCGGAAAGCGTCCGCGTAGCACGATGTCGCCGACAATTGTGTTTGACGACAAAGGCGATGTGTTTGCTGTCTTGGGCTCGCCGGGCGGCGGGCGGATCATACTGTTCGTCACTAAGGCACTTGTTGCGTTGATGGACTGGAAGCTCGATGCGTATCAGGCGTCGTCACTGATGAATTTCGGCAGCATGGGTGAGGGTGCAGATATTGAAACGGACTGGCAGTCGATCATGACGGGATTGCGTTTGAGAGGTTATGGGCATGCCGTCCATGCCGATCTCATGAACTCGGGTCTCAACATCCTTGCCGTGCGCGGTGGCACCCTGGAAGGTGCCAGCGATCCGCGCCGCGAGGGTGCGGCCCTTGGAGATTAAGACCATGACGCGCCGACGCATCACAGTCGCGGGGGCAGGGATCATCGGGTTGTGGCAGGCGTTGACGCTGGCGCGGCGCGGGTTCAGCGTGATGCTGGTTGACCGCGAAGTTGAACCGCTTTCCAGCAGTGCAAGCCGGCATGCGGGGGCGATGCTCGCACCTTGGGTGGAGGCGGAATCGGCGCCGCCGCTCGTGCGCGATTTTGGTGCCGAAGGCTTGGTGCTGTGGCGCGCGGTTTATCCCGATGTCGTCAATAACGGTAGTCTCGTGGTGGCCGTGCCGCGCGACCAGCCGGATATGGTGCGCTTTGCCAAGCTGACCGCCCATCACCAGAGGCTCGATCGCGCGGCGCTGGCGGGTGTCGAGCCCGATCTTGCGGATCGCTTTGCAAGCGCACTGTTTTTTGCGGACGAAGCGCATGTGGCGACGCCCCATGCGCTGGCCTTCTTGTTGACGGCTTGCCAGGAGGCGGGAGTCGATTTGCATTTCGGGCGGGCGCTGGAGGAGAGCGATCGCGAAACGATTATCATTGATTGCCGAGGTCTGGGGTCGCGGCACCGGCTGCCGGATCTGCGGGGGGTGCGTGGCGAGCGGCTGTTGATCCGCACGGCGGATGTGCGGTTCTCGCGGCCGATCCGGCTGCTCCATCCCCGGCATCCGCTCTACGTCGTGCCGTGGGGCGAGAACCGCTATCTGGTCGGCGCGACGATGATCGAGAGCGAGGACGCAGGACCGGTGTCCGTGCGGTCGGCGCTGGAATTGATGGGGGCCGCCTACACGCTGCATCCGGCGTTCGGGGAGGCGGAGATCTTGGAACTGAGCGCGGGCGTGCGGCCGGCGTTCCCCGACAACGTTCCGCGCGCCCGGGTGGTGGATGGCGGGGCCAGCATCATGGTGAACGGAGCGTATCGGCACGGGTTTCTGCTGGCGCCGGTGCTGGCGCAGGCGGTGGCGGATTTCCTCCAGAGTGGGACGGGGCACCGGTTGCTGGAACACTGATCGCAATTGCCCACTGGCGATGGCGCGTGATGCCGCGTATGTTTTGCGCATGAGCACATCCAATCCCAATTCGACTGATACCAGCACCTCGTTCGGCTTCCGCACCGTGCGCGAAGAGGAGCGTCAGGGCCTCGTGAATGACGTCTTCTCGAAGGTCGCGGAACGTTACGACCTCATGAACGATCTGATGTCGGGCGGGCTGCACAGGCTTTGGAAATCCGACTTCGTCTCGATGCTCAATCCGCCAAGGGGCGAAGCGGCATTCCGGCTGCTCGATGTGGCGGGTGGCACGGGCGATATCGCGATGCGGGCGCTGGCGGCCGGTGGGCCCAATACGAGCGCGGTGATCTGCGACATCAGTCCGGAGATGCTGGATGTGGGACGGCAGCGCGTGGCGGACGCGGGCTATGCGAACCGCATCACGCTGATCGAGGGGAACGCCGAGCAGCTGCCTTTTGATCAGAAGACGTTTGATGCCTACACGATCTCGTTTGGCATCCGGAACGTGACGCATATCGATGTTGCACTGAAGGAAGCGTTTCGTGTTTTGAAAACCGGCGGGCACTTCTTGTGCCTGGAGTTCTCCGACGTGCAGGTTCCGATCCTCGACCGGATCTATGATTTCCATTCGTTCGAGGTCATTCCGCGGCTTGGAAAGCTGACGGCAGGGGACGCGCAGCCGTATCAATATCTCGTGGAATCGATCCGCAAGTTTCCTAAGCAGGAGGCCTTTGCGCAGATGATCCGCGAGGCCGGATTCGGGAACGTGAGCTACCGGAACTTGACCGGCGGGGTGGCGGCGATCCATTCGGGATGGAAGATTTAGCGCCGGCTTTCTGTCGGCGATATCTGCGAATGGGGCGCTTCCTGTCCGTCAGGCCGTCAATCCAATCACTTTCGTCATGACGATGAAGTAGATCATGATCGTGAAGACATCCTGGACGATGGTGGCGACGGGACCTGCGCCGAACGCCGGATCAAGGCCGATGCGTCCCAGGACCCAGGGGAACATCAATCCGATCCCGCTGGCGATGGCTCCGGCGGCAAACAACGATACGCCTACACCGGTTGCCACAGAGATGGATCCGAAGACAATCCAGACGCCGGCGAAGGCGAGCACGCCAAGGATGAGGCCGATGATGGCGCCGGTGAGCACCTCGGACCAGAGCAGCGCGATCAGCGGCTGACTGCGCGTGGCCAAGCCACGGACTGCGATGGCTTCGGTCTGGGTGCCGACAGCATCAGCCAAGTAGACAATGGCAGGAATAAAGAATGCGATCATAACATTTGATTGCAGGGTCTTTTCAAAGGTCGCCATAACGCCGGTCGCGGCCGAGCTCAATGCGAGGCCGGCCAACAGCCAGGGCAGACGGCGTGCAACGCGGCTCAGTGGTGGATCTTCGAGTGCGTGACGCGCACCCTCCCTCTCTCGCAAAATGCCGGCCATCAAGTGGACGTCCTCGCGATGCTCGCGGCCCAAAACGTCAATCAGCGTGTGCGCGGCAAGCAAGCCGACCGGACGGGCATTTTCATTGACGACGGGAAGGACGGTGACTTTTTCGCGGATGGCGATGGATGCCGCGTCCTCCTGATCCATTTCCGCTGGAATGGTTGGCCAATCCGTACGGGCGATAGACGCGAGCGGCGTCGAATCATCGTTTTCGACGAGCGCGCGCAATTCGACAGATGCGGTGAGGCGGCCGGCGGCGTCGGTCAGAAGGATCAGGTCGACGGTTTCGAAATCAGCCGAACGCATGAGTTGCCGGGCATCACCGACGCTCTTTGATTGAGACACGATGGGAACGCGCTTGAGCGCCAGGTGGCCGGCGGTTTCGAGTTCGTAGCGGCGGGGGGGCACCTCATCAACCATGGCTCAAAGGTCCTCACTTGCGGCCGGGACCGGCAGTCTACCCGGAACCGGGGACAAAGGATCGCGCTTTACCGTCTTGAACACTTCCCCAAATGACCACGATGACCCTATGTTCGGGTGATCGTTGACCGAGACAGGAGCACCCTTTGGCGCGCACCATTCGCATTGGAAGTTGGAGCTACGATCTGCCGGACTATGCACCGGCACGGATGGCGATCGGCGTGCTGCTGATCATCTTCGGGTTCTTGGGATTTCTTCCGATCCTCGGTTTCTGGATGGTGCCGCTGGGGCTCGCCGTGCTCGCCTATGACATTCCGCGTGTGCGGCTGTGGCGGCAGAATTTCAAGACGTGGTGGCGTGGGGGCAAGAGCGAGCCGCCGCCGGAATTACGCAAAGCGGACGGGGATCCCCCGCCTCAAATCTAAGTGTTGTCAGCGACCGATCATTCTACGCAGCCGCCAGGACGGCGAGGGCTTCCTTGGGGTCGATGCGGCCGTCGTAGAGGGCGCGGCCGGTGATGGCGCCTTCGAGGAGGCGGTATTCGGGCTGCATGAGGGCCTTTACGTCGGCGATGGAGGCGAGGCCGCCGGAGGCAATGACGGGGATGGACGTTGCGCGGGCCAATTCGGCGGTGGCGGGGAGGTTTAGGCCCTTCAGGATGCCGTCGCGTTCGATGTCGGTATAGATGATGGCCGAGACGCCGGCGTCTTCGAAGCGGCGGGCGAGGTCGATGGCGGTGAGTTCAGACGTTTCGGCCCAGCCTTCGACGGCGACTTTGCCGCCTTTGGCGTCGATGCCGACCGCGATGCGACCGGGGAAGCGTTTGCAGGCCTCCCTGACGAGGGCGGGATCGCGGACGGCGATGGTGCCGAGGATGACGCGGCGGATGCCTTTGGTGAGCCAGGTTTCGACGGTCGCGAGATCGCGGATGCCTCCTCCGAGTTGAACTGGCATCTTCACGCGGGCGAGGATTGCATCAACGGCGGCGCCATTGACGGGTTTGCCGGCGAACGCGCCGTTCAAATCGACGACGTGGAGATAAGAGAAGCCCTGGGCTTCGAATTGGGCCGCTTGATCGGCGGGATCGTCATTGAAGACAGTTGCTTGGTCCATTTCGCCGAGCTTCAAGCGCACGCACTGGCCGTCTTTGAGGTCGATGGCGGGGAAGAGGATCACTTTTTTCTCGCGGCCGATGGGGTGCGGTCATAAGATTGCTGGAGTTCAGCGCGATCAATCGCGTTCCGTTCCGTTCGTCAAGCGTTCGAGTATCCGATGCCGCTGCCGTTTTATCATCGTCCTGAGCCTGCCCCGCCCGCGTTCAACACAACGCGGCCGCTCACCGAGACCGATGCCATCGAGATCTGGATCGCAAAATGGCTGCGCGTCAGGCGCAAGGATCTCATCGCGCGGTATGATTGCGACCCGCGCCGCATCTATGAAATTTGGGAAGGCGTGCGATTTCCGCGGGCGCGCGAGAAAGCACTCGCCGCGTTTTCAACACGCTATCCACAGCTTGCCGGACATGTTGATGCCAGCCTCCATAAGCGGCTCCCGCTCAAGACTCGCTCGCCGGACCAACTGAACCTGTTTGGCTGATACAAGCTCACCATACAACCGTGCAACCTATTGTTTTTACGCTATAATATATTTCGCCGCATCAGAAAAGAACAAAACCTGAACTTTGGCTGGACGGGGCCCGCGACTCACGGCATGTTCTTCCTATGTTCACGGCCATAGAGTCCCCCCCGCGTTCCCCGTAGAATAGACCTCGCCTTCTCCTCCAGCCCAAGGAGCTCCCCCGATGCGCACCTACCTCATCTCCTACGACCTCGCGAAGCCCCACGTTTCCAAGCACGTTGTCGCCCACGCCATCATGAGCCTCGGCTCGAGCTGGGCGCGTCCGCTGGAGAACACGTGGTACGTGCGCTCGGACGAAAGCGAAGAGACACTCGAAACCTGGCTCGGCCGGTACCTCGAGACCGATGATGGTCTCCTGATCCAGCCGGTGAAGGAAGATGCGGTGATGACGAACACGTCGCTCCGCTGGTTCCGTCAGCGCCGCGCCGGTATCGACGTCTCCGAGCACACGAACATTATCGCGTTCCCGGTCGTCGCGCCTTTGGCCGGCGAGCGGGCCGATGAGCCGGAACTGCCGTTCGCGACCGCGTGCTGAGTATGTTCTGAGTTCATCCCTTTCGACTGCCCAGTCGAATGAGCTGTCTTGCCCCTCTCTCTCCCGCGGGGATTGTTCATCTCCGTTTCTGAGGCGAGACAGCCACTCCGCCTCCCCCCGAGGCGGCCCAACGAGGCCGGACCCTCTGCCCAGAGGTCCGGCCTTTGTTCTTTGGGGGGTTAGGCAACCGTTTCCGGCTTTGATTTGGTGGCGATGCGGTGGCCTTTGGGGGCGCCGCGGGCGAAGCGGGCTTCGATGTATTCTTCGACGAGTTCCTTGAATTCGTCGGAGATGCGAGGGCCGCGCAGTGTCGTGAACTTTTCGCCGTCGACGAAGATGGGGGCGGCGGGGGCTTCGCCGGTGCCGGGAAGCGAGATGCCAATATCGGCGTGCTTGGATTCTCCGGGGCCGTTCACAATGCAGCCCATGACGGCGAGGTTGAGATTTTCGACGCCTGGGTAGCGCGTTTTCCAGTCGGGCATGCGATCGCGGATCATGTCCTGCACGTCGCGGGCGAGTTCCTGGAAGGTCGTGGACGTGGTGCGGCCACAGCCGGGACAGGCAGCGACGACGGGGACGAAAGCACGGAAGCCCATCGTCTGGAGGAGTTCCTGGGCGGCGCGGACTTCGATGGTACGGTCGCCGCCGGGTTCGGGGGTGAGCGAAAAGCGGATCGTGTCGCCGATGCCCTTTTGGAGCAAGATGCCCATGGCGGCGGACGATGCGACGATGCCCTTTGAGCCCATGCCGGCTTCGGTGAGGCCGAGGTGGAGGGCAAAGTCGCAGCGGTTGGCCAGCATCTCGTAGCAGGCGATGAGGTCTTGGACGGCGGAGACTTTAGCCGAGATGATGATCTTGTCGCGGCTGAGGCCCAACTCTTCGGCGCGGGCGGCGGACAAGAGGCCGGACTGGACCATGGCTTCGCGCATGACTTCGCGGGCGCCTTTGGGATTTTCCGAGACGGCGTTCTCGTCCATCAGGTGGGTGAGGAGTTCCTGATCCAGCGAGCCCCAGTTGACGCCTATGCGGACGGGCTTGCCGTATTGGATCGCCATTTCCACGATGGAGGAGAATTGCTTGTCGCGCTTGTCTTTGAAGCCGACGTTGCCGGGATTGATGCGGTATTTGTCGAGGGCTTCGGCGCAGGCGGGATTTTCGCCGAGGAGCTTGTGGCCGATGTAGTGGAAGTCGCCGACGAGGGGGACATTCAAACCGCGCTTCAGCAGGCCTTCTTTAATATGGGGAACGGCTTTGGCGGCTTCGTCGCGGTCGACGGTGATGCGGACGATTTCGGAACCCGCGCGGGACAGGCTTGCTACCTGTTCGATGGTGCCCTTGATATCGGCGGTATCGGTATTGGTCATCGACTGGACGACCACGGGGGCGCCGCCGCCGACGATGACGCCACCGACCGAGACGGCGATTGAGGGGCGCCGGGGTGCGCGGGTGGGACTAGCGTCGGTTGTCATCGAGCCGTTGCCTCTTTCGATCCGGCGCGACACCGCCGGGATACTCGTTTCACTAGCGCATTGGACACGGGATCGCCAGATGGCCGCGTGGTTAGCGGCGGCTGGAAATGGCGAGAGACACTCCTGCGATCAAGGCCATGCAGAGAACGATCGACGGGCCGCCGGGCGCATCGACATTGGACGAGAAGGCGAGACCTAGGGCAACGCTGGCCGCGCCGACGGTGGCGGCTGTGACCACAAGGCCTTCGGGGGTGGCGGCAAAGGGGCGCGCAGCGACGATGGGCACGATCAGAAAGGCAATGGCGAGCAGCACACCGACGATTTTCATGGCAATGGCGATGGTGAGTGCCAAGACGACGATAAAGGCTGCGCGGACGCGGCGGCTGGGGACGCCTTCGGCGGAGGCCAATTCCTCATGCACGGCGACGCGCAGGAGCGGCTGCCAGAGCCAGGCCATGACGGTGAGGACGACAGCGCCGCCGCCGTAGATGAGCCAGAGGTCGCCTTCCGTGACGGCAAAGACGTCGCCGAAAAGGTAGCCCATCAGGTCGACGGACGGGCCGGCGATGAGGGCGGTGGCGATGACGCCGAGGGCCAGCGTGCCGTGATGGGTGAGGCCGAGGATGGCATCGAGTGGGACGAGCTTCTGACGGCCAAGCACAATGAGTAGAGACGCGACGGCGAGCGTCGTGACGATGACGCTGAGTGTGACATCAATGTTGAGCAGGAGGCCGAGTGCGACGCCGACGAGGCTCGCTTGGGCCACCGTCTCGCCGAAGTAGGCCATGCGGTTCCAGACGAGAATGGCGCCGAGCGGGGCGGCGATGATCGCGAGGCCAATGCCGGCGGCCAGCGCGCGCAGAAGAAACGGCTCGATCACAGGGCGTCCCCGTGGCTGTGACCGTGATCGTGTGCGCCTCGCAGTTCGCGGCCATCGAGGCCGTGGGCGTGGTCGTGATGGTGGCGATAAACACCGAAGGCGCGCGCCGTCTCGGGGCCGAAGAGGCGCATGTACTCGGGATGCTGGGCGACGGTTTCAGGGACGCCTGAGCAGCAGATATGGCCGTTCAGGCAAAGAACGCGATCGGACTGGGCCATGACGACGTGCAGGTCGTGGGAGACGAGCAGGACGCCGATGCCGCGCTTGTCGCGCAGATTGCCGATGAGGGCGTAGAGATCGGCTTCGCCCGTGTAGTCGACGCCGCGGACGGGTTCGTCAAGGACGAGGAGTTCGGGATTGGCGACGAGGGCGCGGGCGAGAAGGACGCGCTGGAGTTCGCCGCCGGAGAGTTCGCTCAACTGCTGGCCGAAGCAGCGTTCGGCGCCGACTTCGGCGAGAACCGCGCTCAGTGCGCTCGGCGGCGCTTTGTGGCCAAGGGAGAGGAAGCGGGCGACCGTCATCGGCAGCGCGCGGTCGATATCGAACCGTTGCGGGACGTAGCCGACTTTTAGCCTTTCGACGCGGCTAATCTCGCCACCGGTGAGTTCTTGCACGCCGAGGAGTGCGCGCACGAGGCTCGTTTTACCGGAGCCGTTGGGGCCGATGAGGGTGACGATCTCTCGGGGGTGGATGTCAACGTCGACGTGATCGAGGATGAGGCGATCGCCGCGCATGAGTGTAAGGCCGCGGGCTGAAATGAGGGCTGCGGTGTTGAATGGCTTTGCGGGGCCGTGGTCGTGACCACAGGCACAGTCGTCGCCGTGATCATGGTCATGGGCGGTCTCAGCGGGTGTCGCGCCGGTCATTCGTTCAGATCTCCCGTCTGGTCCGGAGCGTCAGGCTTTTTCAGCGGCGGCCGTGCAGCGCGGGCAGAGGCCTTGGACCTCGACGAACTTGATGCGCGGCGTGAATTTCGCTTCCTTCGCGGCTTCGCCAATCAGATCGAAAATGTGCTGGCCATCGACTTCGCCGACGGCGCCGCATTTCTCGCACGATAGAAAGATGGGGCGGCGGCCTTTGACCGTGTGGTCGGTTCGGCGGCAGGCGAAGAAGGCGTTTTTGCTTTCGAGGCGATGGATGACGCCGGCATCAAGCAGCGCATCGATGGCGCGGTAGATCGAGATGGGGGCGACGCGGGTGCCTTTGTCGCCGAGGCGGGCCAGAATTTCATAGGCTCCGATTGAGGCGTGGGTGGCGGCGATTTCCTCGAAGACCTGCTGGCGCAGTTTGGTAAAGCGCAAGCTCTTATCGGCGAAGACTTTGGCGGCGCGCTCCACTGTCTGAGCGAGCTTTTTGGCCGTCTGCTGGTCGGGGTTGGGAAAGGGTGACCGCTGGTTCGCGTCGGACTTGGTTGGGGCCTGAGTTTCGCTCATTGTTCACCCTTGCTGCCGTTCTTGCTGCCTTTAGCCGGTCCCCGGTTCTGTCCAGACCGAGGACGGTTATAGTTATATCATAACAGGTGTCCGAGCCAAGGATATTGGTGCTGACTTCGGTGCGACCGGGATTGACAAGACGTGGCCGGCCCGGAGTGAATAAACTTTAATTAGCTTCAAGTGTCGCGCGCCGCAATTTAGACGCCGTACGACCTTGAATTGGCAACTCGTGCGACGGATCAAACGGACAAGGCCGTTCCGGGGTTGAAGCGGGCTATACGTGCGGACGGGGCGTGACCCGAACGAACACTGACCGCAAACGCACCGCTTGAGGTTGCAGGGGTTTCTGACATGGCTGAGACGACTGTTCCCACCTCACCGGCCGTTGGCCCGCCGTCCGGCATGGCTTGGCCGGATGTTTCGGCTTTGCAGGACCCGGCGGCCGTCCAGGCATTGTCAGCCAAGATCTTTTTGGGTGTCGCGATCCTGTTGGCGCTCGCGGGGCTCTACCGCATCATGCCGCGGATCTGGAAGGCCATTGAAGACGTGTTCTTCACTAACTGGCGGCTGGCGTTGCTTGGCACAACCGGCATCGTCCTATCGCTCGCTTCGGGTTGGACGACATGGGACGGGATGCGGAACTTCACGAACGAGCCGGTGCTCTCGTTCATGATCACGTTCGGCATTCAAGGCATTATGTTGATCATTGCTTGGTTGATCGGCGAAAGCTTCGCGACCGGCATGAGCCAGAAGGCGGCCGGGCATTCGGGCACGCTGCCCCGGCCGGTGCAGGCTGCCATGGGCGGCCTCATCGGCGTCCTTCTGTTTGTGACCCTCGCTGCCATGTTCCTGTTTCGCGGTTCACTGATGGGCGGCGACGGCGCGGGTGCGCAAACCCCCATGGCGACGGGCGACGGCTTGCTGATCATCGTGGTTGGGTTGCTGGTGGCAGCACTCGTGGCGCTCTATTCGGCCAGCGACGTGGTGAAGCCCTATCTGCAATCGACGCGTGTGATCGCGAAGAATGCGATGTTGTGGGTGATGTTTCTCGCGTGCATGGCGTCATCGGTGTTCTTTTCGTTCGACAGCCGGTTCAATGCGATCTTCCCGCAAGAGGAGCGCGTGCGGGCGGCGGAACTGCGCGCGCAAAACCAAGTCGCTGGCATTGTCGCAGATATTGGTCAGACGATCGAGACGCGCCGCTTCGATGCGGCGGACGCTCTGTTCAAGTCCGAAGGATGGCTCGCTTACGACGGTGAACTCGACAAGCTGGCGACGGCGTCACGCGGGGCGGAGAAGCTCATCGAAGCGTTCTACGTCGAGCAGATGGAAGAGCGGCGGCGCGGGATTGCCGAGCAGCAGGAGCGGATCGCCACGGCGCAGAGCAGTCAGGCGGGATTGTCGCTGAAAAAGGCGTCGCTCACGGAAGAGGTTGCGCGGCTCGAGGCGGAGCGCCCGGGGCTCGTTGCCGAATTGCAGACGAAAAAGAGCGACCTGGATGCACGCGCTAAGGAAGTTGACGCCAAGCGCGTCGAGGCCATGGCCGAGGAGAAGGGTGTCGAAGGAACGCTGAAGGTCGGCCGTGGGCAGATCTATCGGGAACGGTTGGCCGAACTCGGTAAGCTGCAAGATTATTACAAGATCGGTGAGCAGCGGGTGCGGGACGCGCAAAAGCGCGTGGACGAGACCAGCGGCCGCATCGATGCCATCAGGCGGGAATTGGCCGGCATCGACGGGAGTCTCGCCAAGCTCACAGGGGAAGCGGATACGGCCCAGCAGCGCATTGCGGCTGCCAGCGAGCCGGCCCGCCAAGCCGACGCGTTGCCAAAGGTTGACCCTGCGCGGGTCTTGCCGGAGTTTGAAGCCGCGCGCGTCGCCTTCCGGCAAAAGCCCGACGGAGCGGGCTTGAAGTCCGTCCAGGAGCAGTGCTCGCAGCTTTTGAACGCCATGATATCGACGCCGAAGACGAAGGAGCGCGTGGCGGCCATCGATTGCGATCCCAAGCGCGCGCAGGAAGCGGCACAGCTGCTGTTAGCGCTCGATACCGGCGCGCAGGTTTTTGCCGCCACCTGTATTGGCGGCGACAAGCTCAACGCCAACACGTCGACTGACGCTCTGCTTGGCTTTTCCCGGCGCTGCCTTGCCGATAGCGGACTGCCGTCCACCGATACCGATACGCTACGCACGAAGATCAATTTCATCGAGCTCAACCGGGACGACAAGGCGCACAACTTCGTGGTGTCGATCAACGCCTTCCAAGATGGCAACCGGCTGGCCTATTTGGCGCTCGGCATCGCCATTGCGATCGACAGCTTGATCTTCATGTCCGGTCTGTTCGGCGCCAATGCCGTGCGCTCACCGCTTTCCGACGTGCCGACGAGCAAGGCGCGGACCGCAGAACAGCTGGAAGGCATCATTGAGAACGCGCTGCTTCCCGATACGTTCGAGACCGCGCGCGTGACGCTGATGGCGATGCGACCGATCACGAACGACCGCGGATTCATGGCCGAGGTGCGCCCAGAGCGGCTCGATCCGCAAAGTGCAGAGCGGGTTCTGGGCGTGCTCAATGCTGGCACGACGATCCACGCGGTCGAATTCGATCACGAGCAGGACCGGTATCTGGTGCGGGCAGAATTGTTCGAGTTTCTGTCGGGCATCTCGAAGAAGGCGTTCCAGGCGAACGCGCAGCACGCCACCATTGCCGACATGGAGAAGACCGTTTCCGTTGCTCTGTTGCCGGACGTTGCGCGTAACATCGACACCGTTCTCTCATACATGCATCCGATTACCGAGAAGCATGGGTTCATGGCCGAGATCAAGTTGGCGGAGGTGACGGACGACACCGACAAGCGCGTGGTGCGTCAGCTCTTGAATGCCGGGTCCGTGCATCAGCGGGTGCAACGCACCGACGCTGCGGGCTCGCACTATTTCATCCACCGCGATCTCTACCAGACTCTGGCGCGCCTCAGGGCGCGGTCGCTGTTTACGTCTGGGAGTTATCAGCTTGATCAGGGGCGGCGAGCGAGCGCACCGATTGCCGGCGGCCGGCTCGATGCGACGCCGCCTGCGCTGGAGCATCACCTCGCCAATCTCCCTGCCGACGACCCGGTAACCGCCGTTGTGCATCCGCCGCGCAAAGACGTCGATCTGAAAGTTATCCGGCAGCGACTCATGATGGGCATGGGTGTTGCGCCGTCGATCTACCGCGATCTCGCCGGGACCGGCGCACTTGAACACGCCAATGTTCTGGGCGAGCAACTGCGGCGGCTTTGCCAGCAGCAGCGTACCATCGGCGTCCATATCGATACCGATCTACAGGAGTTGAATGAGGAACTCGATCTTGCGGCGAGCGCGCTGCGGCACGAGGAATTTCCAAGCGAAGCTATAGATTCTGTTGCCGACCAGCTGCGGCAGATCCTGCCGGCGTTGCTCTTGATCCAGGGCGGGCGATACCAGGAAATCGTGCTGAAACTCATCGGAAGCCTGGAGGCCGAAGACGGTGCGGGCGATCTCGACCTCAAAGGCAAGCAATTGCTGCAACGGCTGAAACTGCATGAATCTCAATTAAGCAAGATTGGACGCAGCGACGGTGGTGATTGGCAGAAGCTGAGCGGCCTTATCGAAGATTTCGCGGAGAGCGCGCCGCCCGGCGATTATCGGTGGGATGCGGGGCAGCGGCGGCCCAATTAAAAAATACCGGATCTCCTGAATCTACCGAGGGGCCCCGCGATGCGGGGCCTTTTCCTTTGAGGGCTCGTTGAGTTCGCCCCCGGATGGTTAGCTTTGTCTTGCCGGAGCCGGCAACATTTGATCATTTCTGTTTTTATAAAAATAACCCGGATATTTCGAATTCGATTCAATCAGCCTCTCGATTTAATTAATGCAATATTTTGTTTACATCTGGAGGGCTAGCTTTAACGCATCAACTCTGGATGGCAGATAAAAACATGTCCCGCGTTAAACAGTCTCTGCTGAAGTTCCACACATCCGAATCGGGGGCCATCGCTCCCATCTTCGGACTGATGATGCTGGTCATCACAGTTGCCGTTGGCATGAGCGTCGATACGGCGCGCGGGAGCCGGGTCTCGAGCATGGCGGCCAGCGCTCTTGATGCGGCGGCGCTGGCGGGGGCGAAGGCTCTGCGATTGAGCAATCCGACCGACGCTGAGCTCACAGCGCTGGTGCTTGAGTATTTCAATACGAATTTCCAGCAAAATGCCGCAAATGCCCTTGTCCAAGGTGTTACGGTGACGCCCAATCGCGAAGACAACAGCGTCCAGTTGGTCGCCAACGTCCGCGTGCCGACGACCATCATGGCCATTACCGGTACCAATTATCTCGATTTGACCTTGAACGCTGAGGCCGTGTTCGAAGTCAAGGATGTCGAGGTCTCGATGATGCTGGACGTCAGTGGATCGATGGCTGGATCAAAAATTGAAGATCTGAAACTTGCTGCCGCGGACCTCATCGAGATCTTGCTGCCGGCCGATGTGCCGCACTCGAACAAGGTGGCTATTGCGCCGTTCTCTACCGCGGTGAATGCCGGTGATCTTGCCGCGACCATCTCAAACGGTACCGACTCACGCGGGCGGTCATTGCCCGGGCGCTATACCTCATGCGTCACCGAGCGGCGGGGCACCAATGCCTTCACCGACGCAAGCCCTGTGACCGACAAGCTGAACCGGCGCTCCGCTAGCTGTCCGGCCGCGGAAATCCAGCCGCTGACGAACGACCTCGATGCGCTGGATGATGCGATCGCTTCGCTGTCCGCGAGCGGCATGACGGCTGGGCATCTCGGGATTGCGTGGGCGTCTTATCTCCTTTCCCCGCAATGGGCGTCTGTATTCCCTAGCGAAAGCACGCCCGTGGATTACGACAATACCGACTTCCGCAAAGTTGCGATCTTGATGACCGACGGCATGTTCAACAACTACTATGAGAACCCCAACGGCACGTCGGTCACGCAGGCGCGGGCGTTGTGCGACTCGATGAAGGCGAACGGTGTTACGATTTATACAGTGGGCTTCCAGGTTCCCGCTGACGTCGTGCCGACGCTCCAATACTGCGCGACTTCGCCGGCGCACTATTACCCCGCCGAGGACGGTGCGGCGCTCCGCCTGACGTTCAAGGACATTGCTAAGCGGCTCAACGGCCTGCGGCTGTCGTCGTAATCGCGCTCAGCAGCACGGTGTTCTTCGCCGCCGCCCTCACAGGGGCGGCGGCTTTTCTTTGTGGGCCGTATAAAATTCAGCCAGGGAAAGGAATGACGGTCTGGCGCTGCGTGCCGAGGCCTTCGATGGTGAGTTCCATCACGTCACCGGCTTTGAGATACTGCGGTGGCTTCATACCGGAGCCGACGCCAGGAGGCGTACCGGTGGTGATGACATCGCCGGCTTCGAGCACGCAGAATTGCGTGATGTAGGCGACGAGATAAGGAATCGAGAAGATCATTGTGGAGGTTGATCCCTTTTGACGGGTCTCGCCGTTGATCTTCAATTCCAAGGCGAGGTTGCCGGGATCGATTTCGTCGGTGGTCACGAGCCACGGTCCGAGGGGGCCGAACGTTTCGGCGCACTTGCCCTTCATCCACTGGCCGTTGCGTTTCATCTGGAAGCGGCGTTCGGAGACGTCGTTGCAGATCGTGTAGCCGGCGACATACGCAAGCGCGTCCCTTTCTTCGACGTAGCGGGCGCGCTTGCCCATGACGAAGGCGATCTCGAGTTCCCAATCCATGCGATCGGAGTTCTTGGGATAGATGACGTCGTCGTTGGGGCCGCAGATGGCGTTGCCGAGCTTGTTGAAGAGGATCGGCTCGGAGGGGATTTCTTGGCCGGTTTCGCGGGCGTGGTCGGCATAGTTGAGGCCGACGGCAATGAAATTCCAGGGGCGGGACACGGGCGCGCCAAGGCGTACGCCAGCGGGGGCGAGGGGGAGGCTTACGGGATCAAGGGCACGCAGGCGGTCGAGAGTTTCTTTGCCGAGCGTGGTGCCGCCGATGTCGGGGACGTGAGCGGAGAGATCGCGGATCTGACCCGCGCTGTCGACGAGGCCCGGCTTTTCCGAACCGGCATTCCCGAACCGCACAAGCTTCATGGTTGCTCTCCCCCAATGTTGTCGCGGCGCCGCGCAATCGGCGTCCTCCATGCGCGAAAACCAGTGGGTGCGCAAGCGACCGGGGCGGGCCAGTGCGTCGCGGACGGATTAAGGGCGGCCGAGATTGCGGGTGATTTCATCGGCGGCGGTGAACTTGGATGCCCCGGTCGCGGTGCCGGCCACGGGGACGGGGACGTTTGGTTTGGCGGGCGGGGGCGGCAAGAGCTGGTTTTGTGGGTTGGTGCGCGCGTGGCTCGTCAGGTCGTCGAGGAGGACTTCCAGGAGCGGTGCTGCGACTTGGGCTGCGTGCAGGGACGTGGCCCAGGGTTCGCGAACCGCGCCGGTGCCGACGAGGACGACGTAGCTGTAGGCGGCGCCGCTTGCGAACTGGAGACCGCCGGTGGTCCAGACGTCGACGGTGGCGTTCGGGTCTTGGGTGACCTGCGTGCCGGTCTTGGCGAAGTGGAAGCGCAGATCGGTGCGGCGGGCGGCGCACCAGTGCGATAGCGAGCGGAGCGTGCCGGCAGGCTTTTTACCCGTGGTGTAACAGAGCGGCGCCTCGAGCAGGGCGCGAACCAACGGCACGGCTTCCGGTCTGATAACATCGGAGGGTAGAACGCCCGTGCCTAGCGGCCCGGCGGCGGCGTCTGCGGCAGCGGTGCTGGTGAAATCGTAGGATTTGACGAGGGTTGGCAATTTTACGGGGACGGAACCGCGGCGTAGCAGAGCGGACAGCACGACAGACGACATCATGTGTACCCGGCGGGGGCTACCTGAAATCTGGCCGAGGACCACGGCAGTGGAGGGCGGAACGCCGTCGCCGGCGGCATCGGCCGGTGGCATCGTGAAGCCGAGGCGGTCGATGAGTTTTTGCACGCGGGATTGGCCGACGAGGGCGGTGCGATTGATGAGCGGTGTGTTGAGCGAGCAGGCGAAGGAGACGATCGCGCGGCGGCCGTGGCGTTGCGTGCCGCCTCGGGCGCAGGTGTCCAGGCCAGTCGCAGGGGCTTCGGTGTCGAGGTAGAGGCTGTTCTGGGTGTCGCGCATCGTATTCGCGATTGCGATGGCTGCAATGATTTTGCCAGTGGAGGCGATCATGCGCGGATCGTGTTCGGCTTCGTAGCGACCGGTCTCAGGGCTGCGAGCAACGGAGGCGCCGAAGTAGGCGGCGGTTTCGCCGGTCTCATAGTAGCGCACGATCTCGCCTTTGTGGTCGGCGGCGACCACGACGACGTGGGGGATCTTCGTCTCGCCGTCGGCGCGAGCGGGATCGAGGGCGTAGCCGGCGGAAATCTTTGAGCGCTCATTCTGGTCGATGCGGGCCAGCGCTGCCGTGACCTTGGCGCTGAATTCGAGGTTTTCGACGGTGTCGAGTGTCGTCGTGACGCCGCGGACATACGAGCGCCAGGAGAAGCCGTAGGTCTGCTTCATCTCTTCGCGCATACCGAAACGGGCCGATGGCATCAGCGCATTGGCGCGAATGACGGGGTTGGCCTGGGCGCGTGCGGCGAGCGAGGGGGCGAACTTGTCGAGCGCTTCCTGCAGTCGCGGGCGAACCTTTGGATCTGGCGGGCCGCCGGCGAGGCTAACCAGTTCGAAAACGATTTCAGCTTTTGTTTTCTCATCCGTGATGAGCTTTTCGGCGCAGGTTCGGGCGCGGACTTCCGTGATGTAGCGCCAGCGATCGAGGCGCACTTCGTTCAGCTTGTCGCTGCCCGGCATGAGAATGATCGGCTTGTTGACGGCGGACGCGAGGACCATCTGCTCGGCGATGGTGAGTTCGCCCGCTTCTTTGCCGAAGACGATGCGGCTCGTGACTTCAACGCCGTGCAGGGGCGATCCGCCCGTGCGCTGTGCGAGCCAGATGTGGTTGGCCGCCCATTGCTTGAGCGGCGTGTCACCGTCTTGAGTCAGCACACGATGAACGACGGGGGCGAGCCACCATTCACCGAACTTGCGGCGCAGCTTGGTGAGACCGCCTTCGCTGACGTCGGGCGGGGTTTTGTAGATGACGCGGACGAATTGCATGGGCAGTGTGGAACCGCCGACGCCGATGCTCGGACGCTTGTTGGCTATGGTTCGTTGGATGGACGACAGCGGTATCTTGAGGACGCCCAGCAGGTCGATGCCATAGGGGTTGAGCCACGTGCCGAGATAGCGGTCTTCGTGGTAGACGAGACACTTCCAGTAGTACTCGGGGACCTCTCGGACGGGGATCGACTTGTGGTCGGGATTGGCGGTGTAGTCTCCCAGTTCGATGGAGCGGTCGGTGTAGTTCACGTCGCGGACGCTATCGAGACGGGGATCGAAGGTGCCAACGAAACTGCCGCGTCGGTCGTAGATGGCGGTCGCGATCCAGCGCTCGGCGTCGTACTTGAGCTTGTCGGCGATGGTATAGGCACCCGTGACCGCGCGAATGGGGGCGACGACATAAACGAGACACACTGCGAAGATGACATAGGCAAAGGCGGCCAGGACTACATGCCTTAAGGGACCGAGACGGGGATTAAACGCTATCCATTCGGTCAGGAAACGCACCACGAGCACCGGCAAGCGGGCCAGTGTCTCCAAAAGCGCAGTTAGGAATTTGATGATATTTCCCATGGACCTAGCTGAATGCGGGCGCACGAATGCCGGTCTCACGGCAGCGCCTCAACAAGGCGTAGCCTTGGTTTGTGGCGCTGCCTCGGCCCGTTTGCGGCTTGGCGGTGTCGGCTTCGGGCTGGAATCGGGCCTTGGAACTGGTCTGCGAGGTATGGAATATCCGGGCAACCACCTCGTTCTCATGGCGAAGCGCCGCGGAGAGGGCATTCCGTGACGGAAGATGTAAGGGCCCGGATGATCGAATTCCTGCCGCGTTTACGCAGGTTCGCATTCGCGCTGACGAGAAATATGGATCAGGCCGACGACCTCGTTCAAGACACGTGCGAGCGAGCGCTCTCACGTCTTGACCAATGGGAGCCGGGAACCAAACTCGAGAGTTGGATGTACCGGATAGCCCAAAATCTTTGGCTCGACCGCAAGCGCTCTGAAAAGGTGCGCGGCCCCGTCTTGGACATCGACGAAGCCGTCGGCGTCATGGGCGAGGATGGCCGGGCCGTTACCGAAAGCCGGCTGACGCTGGCGGCCGTCAGCGAGGGTATGGACCGGTTGCCGCCAGATCAGCAGGTGCTCGTCGCCATGGTTTGCGTCGACGGGCTTTCCTACAAGGATGCCGCTTCGATCCTCAACGTGCCGATCGGGACGGTGATGAGCCGGCTCTCGCGGGCACGGCAAGCTCTCTATCAACACATCGCCGCCGATGCCGGCGTGTCCACCGCACAAATTCAGGAGCGCCTCCATGGTTCACGTTCCTGACGAACTCATCATGGCCTACGCCGACGGGCAGGTGTCGCCTGAAGAGAAGGTTTGGCTCGACGGCATTCTGGCCGTCGATCCGGCGGTGCGGTCGCGTCTCGAAGTTTTCGTGGCGACCGGACCGGGACAGTTCTCGCCGTTCGATTCGATCATGAACGCGCCGATTCCGGATCGCCTTATTGCAACGGTGCGCGGCACGCGGTCCGACGCGCGGGCGCCAGCGCCGCAACCGAGTTTGCTTGAGCGATTCTTCCCGAATGGGTTCGGCCTTATGCCGGCTGCCAGTTATGCGGCGGCGCTCGTGGTTGGCGTCGGCATTGGATCGGCGCTGCTGACGGCACCGCCCGCGCTAGACCCGTTGATCGTTGCGGATCGGGAAGGTTTTGTCGCTTCCGGCAGGCTAGAAGTGGCTCTCGACAGGCAAGTGTCGGGCAACAAGAACCTCGTCAATGAAGGGGATATCCGGCCCTTGGTGACCATTCGAGACGGAGAGGGCCGAGTTTGCCGGCATTATGAAATTGTCGGACGGCGAAAGGGGCCGCAGGGCTTGGCCTGCCGCGAGCGCGATGGCAACTGGCGCATCACCGTTTTGACCGGAGGCGAAGGGGCTGCCACTGCGCGTAACGCGAGCCAGGACGGAGGCGATGTGATGGACGAGATGATCGGCACAGCCATCAAGAGCATGCCGGCCCATAGCGAACTCACAGGCGCGGAAGAACTTTATCTCATCGACAAGGGATGGGGCGGCGTGCCGGTGATGCCGGCGCCCGGCGCCGGAAATTGATCATGGTTCTGGAATAGGGCGCGCGCCCATTCGTTTTGATCTTGTTCTTGGCTCCCTGAGACAGACTGCCGGGAAGACGTCCATTCCGCCCCGAAGGATCAAAACCGGCGCACTGTCGAACAGGAGACTTGGTGCTCACTCCAGCTTGAGCTTTCCCGCACGGGCAAGAGCTAGAGCGACACCAGGATGGGGAATGGCCTAACCGCCCTCCTGGCCAGTCCCCGATGCGAGGCCCGTTTCGCTGCTAACCCGGAAGCCCCCGCTGCCGGATAGATTGCGAACGGGCCTCAATTCATTTTGCAAGTGATGAGTATCGTCACAGCGCAGCGCGCAACGGCGAGATTTCCGTCTGACCTTGACGGGGGCAAATGATATTACACACCGGCCACACTTGCTCCGGCATACAGTGCCGCCGAGCACAAGTGGGTTTTCGCCGCGTTGAGCGTGTGGATTAGAAAACGTTCAAAAGAACGAACAGCCCCACACCAACCGCTGGCCCTAGCATCGATGCTAGCACTAACGCGAAAAACGATTTACCTGCCATACTACGCAACCCCGCACGCAACCGCCGGTCCTTCACCGGCATAACCGCATTTCTCAGCGCTTCCCCAAGTGCCTCGAAACGCCTTCCATCGCGATGTGCCAACGCCCTGAAACTTCGCGACGACACAATGCTTACATGGGAAAAAAGCCGTTGGATCTGGCTTTTCGCTTTTCTGTCATAATGTGATCTCGCATGGGCGAACGTGATGCCGCACTGCACAAAATGTAGCAGAAAACGTCGTAAGCCAATGATTTCATTTTCCTAAACGCTGTCTAATTTCGCATCGCGATGCTGGAAATTATCGCACGTCGAACAGTTTGAGCTGTTTTTCGTCCTGTCCCTTGGTCTCGTGGGCCAATTGTTCGATGCGATCGAAGGGAACCTGTTCAGCTTCGATCAGCGACCGTTGCGCCTTCATCGAGCGAACGTGACCCTCTTGTACGAGATGGAATTCGCCGACCGTCTGGTGGGGCAGAACGGCGGCCGGATCGAGGCCGCTCTCGCTCTGGAAGGCAGCTTTCAGTTTGCGCAGCGCGGTGTCTTCGCGAACGCGGCCGATGAACCAACTCGTGATCTGATCGCGGCTCTTGTAATCGAGGTCGCCCGGCGACTGGGTCGCGAGCATGAGGCCGAGGCCAGCAGAACGGGCGCGCTTCAGCAAGCTTTGCAGCGGCTCGGCGGTGGCAGGCTTGGCGTTGGCTGGGATGTAGAGGTCGGCCTCGTCGAACATGACGACGGCTTGCAATTCGTCATTGGGATTGCGCTGGCAAAAGCGCAGCGCTTCGGACAGGAACTGCGAAACCCAGAAAAGGATGTTCTCGTTGTCGCCGAGGAAGCCCGTGTAGATGATCGACAGGCGGGTGCGGCCGTCGCGCGCGAATGGGCCGATGCCGAGCAAGCTCTCCATGCGCAGGCTTTCGCCGCCGCCTTCGAAAAGCGCGGAGTTGCGATGGCGCAAGCTGTCGAGCTGGGCGACGAGATCGCGGCGGATCTTGCCCGATGGATCCATGCGCTGTGTGAGATCGGTGAGTTCGGGATCCTCATCTTCCAGGAGTGCGATGAGATCAGCGAGCGTCACTTCGCGACTGTAGCGCGAGCCGAGGATACGCAGCGCCACGGAAAGCGTACCCGACTGCTTTTGATGGGTGGCCGAATTTTTGAGATGCAGCATTTCGCCGAGTGCTGCGGAAGAGAGATTTGCGAGCAGCTGCTGTTCGTGCTCGGGGAGTTCGTTGATGCCATTGGGAAGCAGCGTGATCGAGATCGGACGGCCTGAAGCTCGGCCCGGCGT
>LNFM01002001.1_pt1 | contig 44207 bp, 39 predicted proteins | sample 596031 | NCBI WGS metagenome assembly LNFM01 (sample SAMN04254537, study PRJNA301005) | activated carbon metagenome | isolation source: dual media filters at the Ann Arbor, Michigan drinking water treatment plant | place: USA: Ann Arbor
CCACAGGCCCCGCAGCGCGCGGAGCTTCGCCACGTCGACGATCACGTCGCCGCCGAGGCCCACGCGCATCAGCAGCGCGCTCGCGGCCTCGCGCGGCGCGGCGCCGGTGCGGGCCTCGAGCGATCGCAGGGCCCCGAGCACGCCCGCGAGCACGCAGGCGATCTCGTCGACGGCGGTCGCCCCCGCGTCGTGCCACGGGGTCCCGTCGCAGAGCCACGTGCGGACCGGTCGCGCGGCCGCACGCCCGATCGCCGCGTCGATCCGCGCCGCGGTCGGGGCCCCCGTCGGCGCACACGGATCGACGACGCACGCGACCGCACCCGGCAGCACCGCGTCGCCCTCGACGTAGGCGGCGAGACCCGCGGGCAGCCCCGCGACGATCGCTGCGGCGTCGCCCGAGGCGATCCACACCCCGTCGACCTGCGCCGACGGCAGCGCGCGCGCGACCTCGAGGGCCCGCGCCGGATCGGCCGGCAGCGCCTGCAGGCACGCCCAGCCCGCGCGCGGAGGCACCACGACGGGGCGCGCAGGTGGCCGATCGTACAACGCCTCGACATCGATCCCGTCCAGTCCCGCGTGCGTCAGCGAGGCCGCGGTGCGACCGTCACGCTCGAGCTTCGCGCGCCAGGTGTCGAGGTCGACGTCGTCGAAGCGGATCGTGGGGTCGTTCATCCACGTCGACAGGTAGCACGAAGCGGCCGCGCGGGTGGGCGCGCGGGGGAAACCGCGGCGAAATCCCTGCGCAGGCGCGGCCGCGACTCCGGGCGCAGGATCGAGAGGCATGCCATGGACGACCGTCCCCCGATCCGGACGCGCCGAACTCGGCAGCACGCCGGCTATGCTGCCGAGGTGCTCCGCTCCCCAACCCTGCTCGCCGCGCTCTGCCTCGCCTGCGCGAGCGCCCCGGAGGACGCCGCCGTGAACCCACCCGCGCCGCTCGTCGTCACCTCGACCGCCTTCGCCGACGGCGGTCCGATCCCGGCGGAGTTCACGTGCGACGGTGAGGACGTCTCGCCGCCGCTGGCGTGGTCGGGGGCGCCGGCGGGCACCCGCAGCTTCGCGATCATCGTCGACGATCCGGACGCGCCCAAGGGCACGTGGGTCCACTGGGTCGTCTACGACCTGCCGCCGACGACGACGTCGCTCCCGCGCGACGCGTCGAGCGCCCTGCCCGAGCCGGCGCGCCACGGCAAGAACGGCTGGGGCGACGCGACCTGGGGCGGCGCGTGCCCGCCGTCGGGGCGCCATCGCTACGTGCACCGGGTCTACGCGCTGGACACGACGACCAGCCTCGTCGGCACGCCGACGCGCGCGCAGCTCGACGAGGCGATGGACGGCCACATCCTCGCCGCCGGCGAGCTTGTCGGCACGTACCAGAAGCGCTGAGTCAACCCGCGACGCTCGTGCGCCGCGCGTGCGCGTCGTACTGGACCATGAGCGCGTCGAAGATCATCGCGCCGAGCCGATCGCGGCCGTGCATCGACAAGTGCTGCAGATCGGGCTCGGCCAAGGGCGGGCTCAGGCGCCGCCACGACTTGATCGATCCCGGCCCGCCCATCGCGGCGACCGCGTCGAAGAACGCGCAGCCCTCGGCGAGCGCCGCCTCGCGCTGGGCGTCGACCATCGCGACGACGTGGCGCCGCGCGACCTGGTACCGGCCGGCGCGCGCGTGGTCGACGATGCCGACCACCAGGCACGACAGCCCCGGTCGACCGCCGCGGACGTGGGCCAGCACCTCGCGCATCTCGGCGACGAATTCCTCGCGCGACACCGTGGTCGTGACGAAGCGGCGCAGGTCGTTGCCGCCGAAGCCGAACACCAGCAGATCGGGCGCGCGGTGATCGACCTGCTCGCGCAGGTGCTCGGCATCGAAGAACATCAGGCGCTTGGTGAACGCGCCGATCATGCTGAGCGTGTCCCAGACCACGCCGGGGCCGTCGGTCTCGAGCACCACGCCGTACGCCCGCGGCCGACCGCGACCGCCGTGGCGCACGTCGAGGCTGTGGGCCCCGGGCTCGACGTCGAGCGCGTGCCAGCGGGCCTCGTGGGTGTCCGCGCGCGTGTCGATCGTCGCCCAGGGCTGGGCGTCGACGCGCACCTGCAGCGGGCCGCCCTTCGGATCGGCCTGGTACCACAGCTCCATGCGGCTGACGCTGCGGCCCCACTTGCCCGATCGCCGCGTCCGCACCCGCGTGCGCGCGCCCTCACGGCCGCGGAACACGTGCCCGCCGTAGCCGTAGCGACCGCTGGGCTCGCAGCGATACGCGACGTAGCAGATGTCCCAGCCCGACGCAGTGAGCATCACGGCGCGGTTCTCGTAGTTGCCCGACTCGCGATCGAGGAAGACGAAGCCCGCGCCGCCGTCGCCGAAGCGCTCCTGCATGCGGCGGCGCAGCGCGTGTGGCAGGCCATCGAGGCCGATCGACGAGTCGCCCAGGTGCATGACGCGGGTGAGCGCGCCGGGGGTCGCCGCCTCGGTGCGGGCGAGCGCGCTGAAGAAGCCGTCGAGGGCGACGCCGCTGGGATCCTCGATCGTGCCGGCCGGCGTCGACGCATCGGCCGAGCCGAGCAGCGCGAGGGCGAGCAGCGAGGGGAGCACGGTCATGGCGCGGCGGCATCATAGCCGAGCACCAGCGCGTCCACGAGTTCGCGCCCCTTCACCGCGGCGCCGATCGGACGAAAATGCAGGTGGTCCTCGCGCGCCAGCGGGGGATCGCTCTGCACCCAGCGCACCATCGATCCCGCGCCGCCCATGAACGCCAGCTCGTCCCAGAACCCGCAGCCGTGGGTCGCCGCGAGCCCTCGGACGGCGGTGACGATCTCGGCGAGCCGCGGCCGCGCCACCCATGAGTCACCGACGCGCTCGGGGAAATCCCCAGGCCCGAGCACCAGGCAGTCGGCGTCGGGAAAGGCCTGCCGCACGCGCTCGAGGACGAGCGCGTAGTCGTCGACGAAGGCGGCGATCGGTCGATCGAGATCCACCGCCTCGTTGGTGCCGTAGGCGATCGTGACGAGGGCGGGCGGCCGCGTCGCGACGGCGTCGCGCCAGATCGCCGGATCCCACCGCTGCCAGTTGCGCGCCCGCGCCCCGTCGACGCCGAGCGTGTCCACGACGACGCCTGCGCCCGACTCGAGCGCGGCGCCGAACAGCCGCACGGGCCCGTTGCCCCGCAGCTCGATGCGGATCGTGTGGGGTCCCGGCGCCACCGCGATCGGGATCCGCAGGATCGCCGGGACCTCCGCCCGCGTCGCGTGCTCGGTCGGCGCGCCGCCGTCGACCTGCACCCGCATCGTTCCGCCGCGCGGCTGCGTCATCGCGACGAGCTCGATCGATCGGATCGTCTGCGCGCGACCCGGTCGGCTCGCGAGCTCGACCCACGCGCGGCTGCTCTTCGCCTCGAACGCGAGGCCCTGGGGCCCGAGGGCGAGCACGGTGCCATCGCGGTGCGCCACCGCGTGTATCACCTGCCACCCATCGCTCGATCGGATCGCGACCTCGGCGTGCCGCGACCACCGCTTCGCGCGGCCGAGCGGCACCCACCCGGGACCGCCGTCGCCGAAGCGCGCCTGCAGGTACGCGCGCACGTAGGCCGTGTGCGTGTCCGCGGCCGTCCCCGACGCCCCGAACATCGCGACGCGCACCGGCCGAGCGCCCGCGCCGGCGAGCGCGGCGTGGAACCGGGCGAGCGATCCGGGCGGCGTCACCGGCTCGAACCGCCACGGCCGCGCCTCGCCGCGCAGGCGCGCGTATGGATCGACCCCGTCCGGCAGCACGTGCGCGAGGGCAGCGGCGTGGGCGGCTCGGGTGGCCGGCGACTCGGACGGCGCAGCGAGCGGCGCCGGCTCGGCCTCGACGGGCGCCGGCGATCGAGTGGCCACGGGCGGCGCCGGGTCCGGCATCGTGGCCGGCTCGGCCCGACACCCGAGGACCGAGGCGATCAGAATCGCGGACCGGCGCACACCTTCAACGTGTGGCCGCTGGACGCCCGGCCGTCAAGGACGACGCCCCGCCTCCGGAACAACCGTCCCCGCGCCGCGCGTCGTCGCTGCGATGCGTGCCCTGCCCCTGTTCTGCGCCCGTCTGCGCCGCGCCGCCCTCGTCGCCGCCGCGCTGACGATCGGCATCGCGTGCCACCCCGCGAGCCCGTCGCCCCGCACGAACCGGATCGAGCACCAGCACGCGGCCGTGCTCGCGCCGGGGGACGCCGACACGCTCGGCCCCTTGCCCGACGCGACGCGTCGCGTGCTGTTCGCGTCGCCGCAGGACGAGGCACCGGCGCTCTTCGGCGGGGTGACCGAGGACGCCGAGGGCCAGCACTACCTCACCAGCAACGAGCACAACCTCCACGCGTTCGAGCCGACGGTCCGCGGGCGCGGCGGCGGCTACCTCGGGGTCGGGACCGATCAGGGCTACCTGCTCGTCGGGTGGGCGCGCTCGGAGTTCGCGTGGTTCGTCGACTACGATCCCATGGTCGCCGACCTGCACGGCATCTACCGCGCGCTGCTGATCGACGCCGAGTCGCCCGAGGCGTTCCTCGCCTCGTGGAGCCGCGACGGCCGGGCGAGCGCCCACGCGGCGATCGACGAGCACGCCCCCGCCGACGTGCGGGCCTCGCTGCGCACGCTGTATCGCCAGACGCGGGCGAAGGTCGCCCGTCGCTTGGCCGAGACGGCCTCGAGCATGGCCGAGGCCGGCGTGCCGTGCTGGCTCGACGATCCCGAGCAGTACGCCCACGTCCGCGACCTCGTGCGCCACGGCCGGACCCGCGCGATGCTCGTGGACCTCGCCGGCGATCGCGGCCTGGCGGGCATCGGCCGGGCCGCCCGCACCGCGGGCATCGACATCGACGTCGTCTACCTCAGCAACGCCGAGGAGTACTGGCGCCTGTACCCCGCCGACTTCCGCCGCGACCTCGTCGCGCTGCCGATGCCCGACGACGCGGTGATCCTGCGGACGCTGCTCATCTGGCACGTCAATCGCGACTACCGCTACAACGTCCAGCGCGCAGACAACCTGCGGGCGTGGTTCGCCGAGCCCTGGGTCGGGAACGTCTACCACGTCACCTACCAGCGGCCGCCGACCGACGCCGCCGGGCTCAACGCGTTCGAGGTCACCGCGTGGCCCGACGACGCGCCCCAGGCCCTGCGGACCGCCGCGCGCCGCAAGATCCGCGAGCTCGTCGCGCTCGGCTACGGTACCGCCGGCTGAGCCCCCTCGGGCGAGCGGTGAGCCGTCGCACACCACGCGCGTGCAACTGGGGCGAAGTCGGTCCGTCTGCCCAGCATGCGCCGCGCCTCCCGACTCGCCCTCGTGGTGCTCGCGCTCGCCGTGGGCGGCTGCCGCGACGCGACCGAGCGGCTGCAGGGCACCTGGGAGCGGACCGACAACCCCGGGCAGACGCTGACGTTCGAGTCCGGCCGGATGACCCACGTCTATCCCCATGGCGGCCGCCCCGTCGCGGGCCCCTACGCGGTGATCGAGTCCGACAGCAGCGAGGTCGTGATCGAGCCGACGATCGAGTTCGGCGACGGGCGAACCCTGCGGGCCGATCGGCAGCGCATCGAGTTCGTCGACGACGACACGCTGACGATGAAGAACGCGAACAACGGATCGGGCGGGACGTACCAGCGCCGCGAGGCCGCCCTGGGCGGTTGACCGGCCACGACGGCCGTGGTCGCCTCCACCGCGGCACCGTGACCGACGACGATCCCGACCCCGACCCCGACGACCCGCGCACGGTCGGCGTCGGCCCGCACCCGAACCCGTGGCCGACCGACGACCACCTCGATCCCGAGCTCCTCGCCCGCGGTGATCGCCGCAACGTCGTCGATCGCTACCGCTACTGGCGCGTCGAGGCGATCGTCGCCGATCTCGATCGTCGGCGGCACCCCTTCGAGATCGCGATCGAGAACTTCGAGCGCGACGCGAACATCGGCGCCATCGTCCGCAGCGCCAACGCCTTCGGCGCGGCGGCCGTGCACGTCGTCGGCCGCCGCCGCTGGAACCGACGCGGCGCCATGATGACCGAGCGCTACCAGCACGTGCACCACCACGATGGGCTCGAGGGCCTGCTCGAGCACGCCGCGGCGCGGCGCCTCCCGCTGTACGGCGTCGACAACCTGCCCGGCGCGGTGGCGCTGGCGTCGGCCGAGCTGCCGCGCGCGTGCCTGCTGGTCTTCGGCCAGGAGGGCCCGGGCCTGTCGGAGGCCGCCCGCGCCGCCGCGGTGGCCGTGCTCGCGATCCCGCAGTACGGATCCACGCGATCGATCAACGCCTCGGCCGCCGCCGCGATCGCCATGCACGAGTGGTGTCGACGCCACGCGCAAGTCGAGCCCGGCGCGTGATCACTGCGCCTGCGCGGCGTAGATCCCGAGCAGGCACATCTCGTTGCTGGTGCCGAGCCCCGGTGAGGTCGGCGTGTCCTTCGACGAGGTGTCCCAGTCGCAGACGACCTCGAGCTGATCCGACGGAGAGAGCACGATCGGCGTCTCGTACATGAACGCCTGCTGCCAGTCGAAGTCCCAGCGATCGACGTACAGGCCGCACTGCTCGGTGTCGTCCGCGGCCCGGTGAATCGTCACCTGCATGCGACGCCCGAGCGTGTGCATGTGCGGCAGGAGCCCGAGCAGCTCGACCTGCTCCCAGCCGGCGATGCGGCTGTCCCACTCGCGGATCGGCGCCTGCCACTTCCACACGTAGGAATCCTCGCCGGGCGGCAGCGTGATGTTGGTGCCGTTGAACAGCGTCGCCAAGAAGCGATCGTCCAGGGCGTTGACCGCCTCGCGATCGACCGCGTCGACCATCGACAGGCGGACCGCCGTGGTGTCCGCACCGTCACCCGCCGCGAGGTTGTAGTGCATCTGCAGCACGAGCTTGAAGCCCGGGTCGATGCGGATCCCGGTGCCGGTGGGGAAGTTGAACGCGCCGCCGCCGGGCGCCCACGTCACCGGCGTGCCCTGGACGAGCACGCCGTTGCCGGCCGCTCCATAGCAGTCCCAACCCGGCACGTCGGGGCTGCCCGCGTCGAGCGACGCCATCAGCGACGCGTTGGTGCCCCCGAGCGGCGTGGTCGCCTCGGGGTCGACGAGGAAGCCGATGAGGTGGTGCGTCACCGCGGGGTTGCCGGGCACGACCTCGTAGCCGACGAGGTAGCGCGCCGCGTCGACGACCCCGGGATCGACGAGGAAGCACTGGTAGTCGTCGGCCCCGCCGGAGTCGTCGGCGACCGGCGCGTAGCCCTCGGGGCTCGACAGCGTCACGATGTCCTCGCCGGCGAGCACCTCCGGGATCGGCGGCTGCGGCCGCGGGAGGCTCGCGTCGCCCTCGGGCGCGCCGGCGTCGGCCCACCGCGCGAACAGATCGATCTCGTCGTCGGAGAGCCACCGCGCGTCGGCGAAGGTGTTGCACGAGCCGTCGTTGCTCGCGACGAACGGCGGCATCGTGCGGCTCGCGACCTGGGCCGCCAGCGACGGCGCCAGGAGCTTCGCGGTCTCGTAGTCGCCCAGATCGAAGCTGCCGATGCCGCCCTCCGCGTGGCAGGCCTGGCACTGCGCGGCGATGACCGGCAGCACGTCGGCGTAGTACGTCGGCGCGTCGTCGGGGACGGCGACCGTGGTGCTGCCGTCCGCCCCACCGCTGCTCGCGTCGGCCGACGTTGCGCCCGACGCGTCCGTCGTCGACGCCTCGGTCGTCTCGCCCGGCGTCGCGTCCGACTCCGGGGCACAGCCGCCGGCCAGCGACGGGAGGAGCACCACGGCGAGGGGACACAGGCGGCGGATCGGCACGGCCGCAATCATGCGCCCGCCTCCGCGCGGCACCGTCGCGCCGCGCAGATGTGTTCGCTCACGGGACGGCGCTGGTCAGAACCACGTCGAGACGCCGGCCATGGCCGCGAGGTTGAAGATGAAGGCCTGGTTGTCCCAGTCCTCCTTCTCGGTCGTGTCGCCGATGGTGACCTTCGACTTGCCGTAGACCCCCGCCATCGTGAGGTTCAGGCCGAGATCGACGGAGAAGTAGTCGACGGGGAAGAGGTGGACGCCACCCCCGACGCCGCCGAACGGGTACATCGAGTTGTCGACCCGCCGGGTCTCGACCGCCATGCCGTCCTGCTCGACCGTGGTCGTGACGCCGCCGCCGATGCCGATGCGGCCCTCGACGTAGGGGCGCACCCAACGACCGGGGAGGAACATCCACTGGAAGTACGGGGCGAACTGCGAGCGGAAGTTCGTGCCCTTGTTGTCCTCGCCGAGGTTGGAGCCGTCGACCACGAGCGAGAACCGGGCGCCGACGATGGCCCGCGAGTCGAGGAACGCGTAGCCGAAGCCGACGCCGAGGCTGTTGAGCGTCGAGTCGGAGAGCGTGAGGCGACCGATGCCGAAGCCGATGTTGTTGTCGCGGTCGGCGTCGTCGCTGCCGTTGTCACCGTCGCGGTTGAGGTGCGTGAATCCGAAGAAGTCGGTGTCGATGTGGAGGCGGAAGCGCTTGCCGTACGCCCCCTTGGCCTTGGGCGCCGCGTCGGCTTCGCCGGCCATCGCGAGGGAGAGCAACGAAGCGCCGAGGCACGTGGCGAGGACTGTTTGGATCCGGAGCATCGCGGTGGACCTTGCCACGTCCGCGGCGCCGCGTGGAAATCCGCGACCGCAGATGTGGCGGCGATCACCTCGACCCTGGCGCAATCGCGCCACAGCGGGCGTTCTGGCCGCAATCCGCGTCATCGGCCTCACCGGTCGTGCGAGCGCGGGGAACACCCGGATTCCCTTCGGCGGGTGCGCACCCGTACGATGGGAACGTGCGCGTGCGCTCGCCCGGAATCCTCGCCCCCCTCGCAGGGATCGTCACCCTCGCCTGCGGCAGCGGCCCTCGCGACGAGGACGTGAACGACGCCGCGTCGATCGGCACGCTGCCGTCCACGATCAGCGCCACGGGCCCGGCCACCGACGGCGTGACCACGGAGCCCGGCGTCGACACCAGCGACGGATCGGCGAAGTTCGACGTCGCGGGCGACACCGAGGGCAGCGCCGACGACGGTGTCGTCGACCTCTGCAAGGTCAGCAACGACATGGACGCCGTCGGCGAGTGCGACGAAGAGGCGCCGCCGGACAGCTTCGAGCCCGAGGTGCAGTGGGTGTTCGGCCCGGGCGAGCAGAGCTGGGTGACGCCGCTGGTCGGCAACTTCACCGACGACAACGCGGATGGTTCGGTCGATCTGTGCGACGTGCCGGACGTGCTGCTGGTGTCGAACGCGGGCATCAGCTACGGCACGACCTGCTACATCCACGTGATCGACGGCGAGACCGGCATCGAGAACTTCGCGATCGGGCCCGAGCAGCTGGTGTCGTGCACCGCGACGCCGGCGTTCGGTGACATCGACGCCGACGGTCTGCCCGAGATCGTCGCGGTGTGGAACTCCGGCGGCGTCTACCGGCTGAAGACGTTCGAGCACGACGGGACGCCCAAGTGGACGAACATGACCGACGGCGACGCGGCCGATCAGTTCTTCCGCGAGTCCGGGGCGATCGCGCTGCACGATCTCGACGCGGACGGCGACGTCGAGATCGTGTTCAACCACGAGGTCTACGACCACCTCGGGACGATGCTGTGGCAGTACCCCAACCCGTCGCCGGGCGAGCTCGAGGCGACGACCGCCGCCGACCTCGACGGGGACGGCCAGCTCGAGGTGATCACCGGGCACTCGGCGTACCACGCCGGCGGCGCGGTCTACTTCGAGAACTACCCGACCATCACCGCCCAGTCGATCCCGCAGGTCGGCAACCTCGACGACGACCCCGAGCCCGAGATCTTCATCACCAGCGGCCAGGGCCTGTGGGTCGTCGAGCACACCGGCGCGATCAAGTACGGGCCGGTCACGCCGACCGGCGTCGCGGCGTCGGCGTACCTGGTGTGGCAGCGGCCCGGCACCATCCACGACTTCGACGGCGACGAGCGGGCCGACTGGGCCAGCTCCTCGCAGAGCGCCTATGCCGTGTACCAGGGCCCCAACGCCGCGGACGTGCTGTGGCAGGTCGTGGTCGCGGACTTCTCGGGTGCCGCCGGCGGCACCGCGTTCGACTTCCTCGGCGACGGGGTGGCCGAGGCGATGTATGCCGACGAGCAGGCGTTCCGCATCTACGACGGCCTCACCGGCGCGGTGCGGCTCGAGATCCCGCGCGGCAGCCCGACGATCAGCGAGTACCCCGTCGTCGCCGACATCGACAACGACGGCTCGGCCGAGATCCTCGTCGTGTCGTCGAGCGGGCAGCCCGCGCTGCAGGCGATCCGCGATGTGCAGGATCGCTGGATCCAGGCGCGGCGGATCTGGAACCAACACGCGTACTACGTCACGCACGTCCGCGAGGACTCGACGATCCCGCAGAACCCCGAGCCCAACTGGGCGAGCTTGAACACCTTCCGCACGAACGCACAGATCGAGGGCGGCGGGCTGTGCAAGCCGACGCCCGCGGGCTGACGCGCGCGACGACGCTCGCCCCCGGGGCGCGGCGCATCCCAGCGCCGTGGTACCTTCGAGGCCGACATGCGGCGACTCGCCACCCACCGCCTCGCGCTCGCCCTCGTGCTCGCCTCGTGCGTCTCCCTCGCCTCGTGCTTCTCGGAGGAGCCCGACGGCGATGACGACGACTCGGCGTCCGCGGCCAGCGTCGACACCTCGTCGTCGGCGTCGTCGACGGGCACGGCGGGTTCGACCACCTCGTCCGTCGACTCGACCGCGGGCGACGTGACAGGCCCCTCGGCGACCGCCGACAGCGGCACGAGCGACGCCGAGGGCTCGAGCACCACGGCCGAGCCGGCGAGCTTCTGCGACGGGATCGGCGGGAGCGTCGACGAGTTCCCGCTGCTGACGTGCCTCGACTTCGACGAGGGCGACGGGCTCGACGGGTGGAGCGTCGTCGAGACCAGCGACGACGCCGTGACCTTCGGCGCGCCGGCCAGTGACGGCCCGCCCCACCCGCCGGCGATGCGCGCGGCCGTGCCCGCCGGCGGTCCCGACGATGAACCCGCGGGGCTCTCGCTCGGGCTCGGGGGCCTGAGCGTTCCGCTGCACCTCGAGTTCGCGCTGCACCTCGAGGCCTGCATCGCCGACGTGCGCCTCGTCGAGCTCGCGTTCCCCGGTGCCACGCCCTTCGAGGCGTTCCTGCAGATGACGCCGAGCGGCCTCGCCCTCGGCACCCGCGACGGCGCCGGCGTGCTCGCCATGCACGACCTCGACCCCGACGTGCTGCTCGCCGCCGGCCCGTGGGCGCGCTGGCGCATCGCGACCGATCCCCTCTCGGGCTACGTGGACGTCTTCGTCGACGACCTCGTCGCGACGCAGGTCAGCGGGCTCACGACGCCCAAGGATACGGGCGACGCGCCGGTGCTGCGCGTGGGTGCCCTCGACGGCGATCCTGCCGGCTGCGCGGTGTGGTTCGACGAGATCGTCGCGTACTGATCCCTCGGCCACCGCGTCGCCGTGCTACGGTGAGCGCGACCGTGATGATCGATCTGCGCCCGTGGCTCGTGTGTGGTGCGACCGCCGTCCTCGCCGCCTGCGGTGGCCCCGATGACGCGCCCGCCTGCGCCTCGGACGACTGCGCGACGACCTGCGCGACCGCGGGGTGCACCACGGGCACGAGCACCGAGGGATCCGCCGACAGCAGCGCGGGCGCGTCGAGCACGGGCACGAGCACCGTCCCCGCCCCCGACACCACCGTCGCAGACTCGTCGAGCACCGCGCCCGAGTGCACGATCGACGACGAGTGCGCCGCGCCGACGCCCCACTGCAGCATGGGAACCTGCGTGACGTGCTCGGCGACGCCCGATCCCGACGGCGCCTGCGCGGCGCTCGACCCCGACGCGCCGCTGTGCGAGGGCGACGCGTGCGTGCAGTGCCGCGAGGGCGACACCACCGTCTGCACGGGCACGGTGCCGGTCTGCGACGCGGCCACGAACACGTGCGTCGGCTGCACCGAGCACGCGCAGTGCCCGATGAGCGCCTGTCACCTCGACGAGGGCAGCTGCATGCCCGAGGATCGGGTGTGGTTCGTCGACGGCGACGCGGGGAGCTGCGGCGCGGCCACGGGCGCCCGCGCCGCGCCGTATTGCACCGTCGGCGACGCGCTGGCGCAGATCGGCCAGGCCTCGCGCGGCACCCTGCGCGTGTTCGCGGCGAGCGAACCCTACACCGAGGCCATCACCATCGACGGCACCCGCACCGTCGCGGTGCTCGCGGCCGACGACGGCGTCCCGGAGTTCGACGCCACCGGCGCGCCAACCCTCACCGTCGACGGCGCGACCCTGTTCGCGTGGCGGCTGCGGTGGCGCAGCAACGCGCAGGATCCCGCGGTGGTCCTCGACGACGCGATCGCGTGGATCGACCGCAGCGAGATCGTCCAGAACCAAGGCGGGGGCATCGACGCGTCCAACGCGAGCTCGCTGCACCTGCGCACCTCGATCCTCGGGGCGGGCGGGACCGGCCTGGCCGATCGCCAGGCGCTGCGGGTCGACGGCGCGACCATCGACGTCGTCGCGTCGACGATCGCCGGCAACGACAGCAGCATGAACGCGTCGGTCCGCTGCCTGGGCGGCGGCGGCGGATCGCTCCGCAACAGCATCGTCGTCGGGCTGGATCCGCCGTCCATCAGCTGCCTGGCCCTCGACGTGGCCGACAGCGTCGTCGACACCCCGGGGCTGGGTGGCGAGGGGAACACGGTGCAGGGCAGCTTCAACGCCGGGTGGTTCGTCGATGCGGCGGGCGGCGACTTCCACCTCGTGTCGGGCACGCTGTTCGAGGACGCGGGCGTGTGGCACACGGGAGATCCGCCGGTCGACCTCGACGGCGACCCACGCCCCACGCGGGACGGTGCCCTCGACGTGGTCGGCGCGGACGTGCCGTAGCCGGCTGTGGCATGATGCGGGCGCCCGTGAACGGCCCCCCGGATCCGACCTTCTGCCCCGAGTGCGGGGCCCCGGCCCCGTTCCGCGGGACCACGGTGACGCTGATCTGCGAGTACTGCGGCTCGACGATCGTGCGCACGGGCGTCGACCTGCGGCTGGTCGGCAAGGTCAGCGCGATCCTCGACAACGGCTCGCCGCTGCTGCTCGGCGCCCGCGGCAACTTCCGCGGTGACCCCTTCGAGATCCTCGGTCGGCTGCAGGTCTCGTACGGGCGCGGGACGTGGAACGAGTGGTTCCTCGGCTTCCGCGACGGGACCATCGGCTGGCTCGCCGAGGCGCTCGGGCAGTACGCGGTGCTGCGCCCGCGCGATCCCAGCACCGTCGCCGGCGTCGCGACGCACCGCGCGTTCACGGTCGGCGCCTCGCTCACGCTCGACGGCACCGCGCTGGTGGTCGTCGACACCCGCGTCGCGCAGTACCGCGGCGCCGAGGGCCAGCTCCCCTTCGTCGCCGAGCCGGGCCTCTCGTTCTACAGCGCGGATCTCCGCGGCGCGGGCGGCGAGTACGTCACGCTCGACTGGGGCAACGACGGCAACCACAACCGGCCGGTGCCGTACTTCGGCCGCAGCGCGACGCTGAGCCAGCTCGGGATGCACCCGCTGCGGCGCTTCGCCGGCTGGCCGATGCCGCAGCCGCCGGCCGCGGGGGGCGCCCGCCCATGACCGCGTCCTCGCAGACCGTCGTCGCGGCGCCGCAGCGGCCGTTCCGCGACGAGGCGCAGGTCGAGACGATCGCGTGCCCCTCGTGCGGCGGGCCGATCACGCGCGGCGCCTTCGGCACGGTCGAGAAGATCGTCTGCCCGTACTGCGGCAGCGAGCTGTCGCCGTCGGACTCCGGCGCGCTCGCGCTGCTGCTCGAGGTGCGCCGACAACAGCGGCCCAGCGCCCTGCCCCTGCACGCCCGCGGCACGCTCGACGGCGCGACGTGGGAGGTGGTCGGCATCGTGTGGCGCGAGGTCACGGCCGACGGCACCACGTTCCCGTGGCAGGAGTTCCTGCTCTACAACCCGTACCTCGGCTATCGGTTCCTCCTGTTCTTCGTCTACGACCGCCACTGGGCGATCGGGCGCCCGCTGGATGGCGCGCCCGAGATCGGGATGTTCTTCTCGCGCAAGGTCGCCAAGTTCGGCGGCAAGCGGTACCGCCACTTCCAGACCTCGCTGGCGCGGGTGACCTACGTCGAGGGCGAGTTCCCGTGGCAGATCCGGGCGGGCGATCAGGCCGTGGCCCACGACTACGTCGCGCCGCCGTTCGGGCTCTCGGTCGAGGAGACCCACGACGAGAACGGGGCCGACATCGCGTACACCGCGATGGAGCACCTCGAGGGCGACGCGGTGTGGAAGGCGTTCGCGCGGTCCGGACGGCCGCCGAACCCCGTCGGCGTCGGCCCGCTGCGCCCCAACCGGTGGAAGCAGGGCGCCGGCGTCACCTGGGTGTCGTGCGCCCTCCTCTTGGTGCTGTGGGTCGCGATCAGCATCGGCTACACCGCCTCGCGCGACGCGGTCGTGGTGTTCGAGGGCCGCTCCGCCATCACCGAGCCCCTCACGCAGGAGATCGACCTCGGCCCGGCCGGCGACGTCACGGCGGTGTCGGTCGAGTTCTCGGCGCAGCCGCTGTCCAACGCGTGGGCGTACGCCGACGTCCTGCTCGTGCCCCACGATCGCGACGAGGCGATCGGCGTCGGCGTCGAGGCCGACGAATGGCACGGCGTCGACGGCGGCGAGTCGTGGACCGAGGGCTCGAGCCACAACACCGTCACGATCGGCGGCGTGCCCACCGGGAGCTACACCCTGCAGATCACCCCGCAGGCCGGCGAGGGCACGTCGACGACGCCGCCTGTGGGCCTCACCTACGCCGTCGTCATCCGCCGCGACGTCGTGCTCGCGCGGTACATCGTGCTGCCGCTGCTCGTCATCATCCTCGTCCCACTGCTGCTGTGGAGCTTCGGCCTGATGGTCGAGGCGCAGCGGTGGAAGAACAGCGACTACGCCCCGTCGTCCTAGGAGCCCCATGATCCGCGTCCGCCACGTCGTCTACTGGGTCCTCTCGCTGGGCAGCCTCGCGCTGCTCGGCCTCGAAGCGCCCAACGGTGCCCTGCTCACCACCACACCCGACCGCGGCCAGGTCGAGAAGGGCACCGGCACCGTCCGCGGCGCCCCGATCTTCATCTGGGCAGGCGGCGGCTACCACGGAGGCAAGTGATGACCCCCCTGCTCGCGTTCACAGAGAACACCTTCGTCGCCGCGCTGGTCTTCTCGGCCATCGGCTTCGCGCTGTTCGGCCTGGCGTTCCTGCTCATCGTCAAGGTGTCGCCGTTCTCGATCCGCAAGGAGATCGAGGAGGACCAGAACATCTCGCTGGGCATCATCATCGGCGCGGTCATCATCGGCATCTCGATGATCATCAGCGCGGCGATCCAGGGCTAGGCCCGCGCGCATGACCGACGACGCCGTGGTGCCGGGCCCAGTCGAGGCCGCAGCCGCGCCCAGCGACGTCGGCGACCCCGTGGCGCGCCCCGGCGACGATCGGGCGCTCCTGCTGTCGGTGCTCGCGGTCGCCACCGCCGGCCTGGTCTACGAGCTCGTCAGCGCGACGATGGCGTCGTACCTGCTGGGCGACTCGGTGACCCAGTGGAGCCTCGTCATCGGCGTGTACATGTCGGCGATGGGCCTGGGCTCGTGGCTGTCCAAGTGGATCGAGCGCGACCTCCACGGCCGGTTCGTCGCGATCCAGCTCGGCATCGCGTGGGTCGGCGGGTTCTCGGCCACCGCGCTGTTCCTCGGCTTCGCGCACCTGGCGACGGTGCGACCGCTGCTGTTCGGGCTGCTCGCCGCGGTCGGCACGATGGTCGGGCTCGAGATCCCGCTGCTGCTGCGGATCCTCCAGCGCGGCGCGTCGCTCAAGGACGTCGTCGCCCGCGTGCTCGCGTTCGACTACATCGGCTCGCTGGCGGCGAGCATGTTGTTCCCGCTGCTGCTGCTGCCGCACCTCGGGCTCGTCCGCACCGCGCTGCTCTTCGGGCTCGTCAACGCCACGGTGGCGCTGTGGTTCCTGCACACCTTCCGGGGGCAGATCGCGGCGTGGGGCCGACGCCACGCCATGACGTGGATCTGCGGCGCGGGCCTGGGCGGCGCGTTCTTCCTCGCGCCGTCGATCGAGGAGTTCGGCGAGACCCAGCTCTACGACGCACCGGTGGTCTTCTCCAAGCGCACGCCATACCAGCGCCTCACGCTCACGCGGTGGCGCGACGATCTGCGGCTGTTCATCGACGGCAACCTGCAGTTCTCGAGCGTCGACGAGCACCGCTACCACGAGGCGCTCGTGCACCCGGTGCTGGCGATCGCGCCGCCGCGTCCCGACGGCCTGCGGTTGCTCGCCCTGGGCGGGGGCGACGGCCTGGCGCTGCGCGAGGCGCTGTCGGATCCGCGGGTGGCGAGCATCGACCTCGTCGACCTCGATCCTGGCATGACCGAGCTGTTCGCCGCGCACCCCGTGCTGGTCGAGCTCAACCGCCACGCGTTCGACGATCCGCGGGTCACGGTGCACAACGCCGACGCGATGCAGTGGCTGGCCGAGCACCGCGACGCCGACGCGCCGCGCTTCGACGTCGCGATCGTCGACCTCCCGGACCCCAACGACTTCTCCCTGGGCAAGCTCTACACCCGCGCGTTCTATCGGCTGCTCGCGGGGCGGCTCGCCGACGACGGCGTGTTCGTGGTCCAGTCGACCTCGCCGTACCTCGCGCCGCAGGCGTTCTGGTGCATCGTCCGCACGCTCGAGGCCAGCGAGCTGTCGGCGGTGCCGTACCACGTGCACGTGCCGTCGTTCGGCGACTGGGGCTTCGTGCTCGCGGCCAAGGGCCGCGTCGTGCCGCCGACGACGCTGGCCCCGGGGCCGCCGCGCCGCTTCCTGACCGACGCGATGCTGCCGGGGCTGTTCGTGTTCCCCGCCGATCAGGCGCCGCCCGACGTCGGGATCAACCAGCTCAACGAGCAGCTGCTCGTGCACTACTACGAGTCCGATCTGCGCTCCCCGGGACGGCGGGGATGAGCCCGCGCGGGGGATGGACGCGTCGCGGCGTGCTCGCCGGGGTCCCCGCGGCGCTCGCCAGCGGCCTGGGTTGCCCTGCCGATCCGCCGGTCGCCCCGACGCTCGCGTTCGTCGGGCCCGATCCCGAGCGCGGCCATCGGCTGCGCGACCGCGACTTCGCGCCGCCGTCACGCGAAGAATCGGCGGGCGTCGTGATCGTGGGGGCCGGCGTCGCGGGACTGTGCGCGGCGTGGCGGCTGCGGCAGGCCGGCTATGTCGACGTGCGCGTGCTCGAGCTCGAGGACGAGCCCGGCGGCACCGCGCGCGGCGGTTCGCTGCCGCGCTCGGCGTACCCGATGGGCGCGCACTACCTGCCGGTGCCGCACCCGCGGTTCGTCGCGCTGCAGGCGTTGCTCGAGGACCTCGGGCTCGTCGTCGGCCGCGATGCCAACGGCGTCCCCGAGTACGATCCCCGCGCGACCGTCCGCGATCCGATCGAGCGCCACCGCCACCGCGGCCTGTGGCACGACGGGCTGTACCCGGCCTCGGGCGCGGACGATGCTGCGCTGGCCCAGCTGGCCCGCTTCCGCCAGCGGCTGCGCGCGCTCGATCGCGACGGCGCCGACGGCCGCCGCCTCTTCGATCTGCCGGTGTGGCGCAGCAGCGACGAGCTGCGCGGCCTCGACGCGATCACGATGGCGCAGTGGCTCGACGCCGAGGGCTTCGACGACTGGCGCCTGCGGTGGCTGTGCGACTACGGCTGCCGCGACGACTACGGCTGCACGATCGCGCAGGCGTCGGCGTTCGCCGGGCTGCACCACTTCCTCGCCCGCGGGCTCGAGGACGAGCGCGATCGCCTGCTGCTGTCGTGGCCGCAGGGCAACGCGGCCTTGTGCGAGAAGATCGCGGCGCGGGCCGGGCTCGGCGATGCGCTGCGCACCGGCGTGCTGGTCCGCAGCATCGATCCCGACACCGGCGTCGTCGTGGCCTGGGACAGCGCGAGCGACGAGACCTTCGCGATCCGGGCCGAGCGCGTGCTGTGGGCGGCGCCGCGGTTCGTGCTGCGCCACGTGCTGCCCCCGGGCCGGGATCCCCTGCCCGCCGACGCGCTGACGTACACGCCGTGGCTGGTGGCCAACGTCGAGCTCGACGAGCGCCCGGGCGGCACGGGCGCGCCGCTGTCGTGGGACAACGTCGAAGTCGGCGGCGATCACCTCGGCTACGTCGTCGCCAACCACCTCGAGGATCGGATCGCCGAGCGACGGCCCGGCGCGGTGGTCACGTACTACGAGCCGCGCCCCGCCGACGACGCCGCCGGGCTCGCCGAGCGCCGCGCCGCGCTGCTCGACGCCGCGCTGCCCGACCTGGCCGACCACGTGATCCGCCAGCTCACGCGGATGCACGGCGACATCGCCCGGCACGTGCGGGCCATCCACGTCTGCCGGTGGGGGCACGCGATGGTCCGACCGCGACCGGGCGCGCTGTTCTCCGCGACGGCCGCGGCAGCGCGCGCGGCCGTGGGGCGCGTGCAGCCGTGCGCCGCCGACGTCGGCGGCCTGCCGCTGTTCGAGCAGGCGTTCGCCCTCGGGGTCGACGCCGCCGAGTCGTCGCTGGTCGCGATGGGGCATCGGGTGACACCGATGATTCCGACATGAGCGGACGCCCGCCGATCGCGATCGTCTCGCCGCGGTGGGACGCGGCGTGGTTCGTCGGGCCAGGGCTGGTGTCGGCCCTCCTCGCCGTCGCGCTCGCGGCCGTGGCCGCCCCCCTTCGTCCGCTCGGCCTGCTCGGCTGGGTCGTGCTGGTGCTGGTCGTCGACGTGGCCCACGTCTGGGCGACGCTCTACCGCACGTACCTCGATCCCTCGGCGAGGCTGCGGCACCGCCGACGCCTGCTGGTGCTGCCGCTGCTGGTGGCGTGGTTCGCCTTCCTGCTCCACCTCGAGTCGCCGACCGGGTTCTGGAGCGCGATGGCGTACCTGGCGATCTTCCACTTCATCATGCAGCACGTCGGCTTCGCCGCGATCTACGGGCGCAAGGGCGGCGAGTCGGCGTTCGATCGACGGCTCGCCAAGCTCGCGGTCTGGGCGGGCACGGCGGGGCCGGTGCTCTGGTGGCACGCCAACCTCCCGCGGGAGTTCGCGTGGTTCGTCGAGGGCGATCTGTTCGACGTCGTGCCCCACGCCGTCGGCACGATCGCGCTGGCCGTCGACGCGGCGGTCCTGCTGGTGTTCGCGCTGCGCCGCGTGCAGCTGCGCGTCCGTGGCCGACGCAACCCCATGGTCACCGCGCTGGTGCTCGTGCCCGCGCTCAACTGGCACCTCGGCATCGTGGTGTACGACGACGATCGGATCTTCACGCTGACCAACGTGGTGATGCATGGCGTGCCGTACCTCGCCCTGGTGTGGATCGCCGGCGGGCGGCGACAGGTCGCGCGGCTGTGCGCGCGCGCCCGCGTCGGCGCAGGGCCGGCGGTGCTGCTCGCGGCGTACGGCCTCGGCCTGCTCGCGCTGGCGATCGGCGAGGAGGCGCTGTGGGATCGCCTGGTGTGGCACGACCGCCCGGGCCTGTTCGGGACCTCGACCCCCCTGCAGCACCCCATCGCGACCGCGGCCGCCGTGGCGGTCCTGTCGGTGCCCCAGGTGACGCACTACCTGCTCGATCGCTGGATCTGGCGCGGTGGCCCCGACAACCCGGAGCTCGCCGGGGACCTCGGGATGGATCGGGGCCCAGCCCCATGACCGACGCGTGGCGACGACTCGGCGAGCAGACGTCGCTCGTCGTGCTCGACGGCGGGCTGGCGAGCGAGCTGGCGCGGCGCGGCCACGACCTCGACGATCCGCTGTGGTCGGCGCGGCTGCTGCTCGACGACCCGGACGCGATCGTGCGGGTGCACCTCGACTTCTTCCGCGCCGGGGCCGACGTCGCGACCACGGCGAGCTACCAGGCGAGCCTCGGCGGGCTGCGGGCGCGCGGGTTGTCGGAGTCCGCGGCGGCCCAGGTGCTGCGCACGGCGGTCCGCCTGGCGGCGCGTGCCCGCGATCGCCTCGCGGCGGACGGCCGGGTCCGCGTGGTCGCGGCGTCGGCGGGCAGCTACGGAGCGACGCTCGCCAACGGGGCCGAGTACACCGGGGACTTCGGACCGATCACGCACGCAGAGCTCGCCGCGTTCCACCGCGAGCGCGCGCAGATCCTCGAGGACGGCGCCGACGTGATCGCGTTCGAGACGATCCCCTCGCTGCGCGAGATCGAGGCCATCGTCGACGCGATGGCCGGCCTCGCGACGCCGGCGTGGGTGTCGATGACGCTCCGGGACGCGCGGACGCTCGCGTCGGGCGAGCCCCTGGCGCGCGCCGCCGAGGTCCTCGCCGCCGCGCCGGGGATCGTCGCCGTCGGCGTCAACTGCTGTGCGCCGTGGCATGTGGAGGGGGCGCTCGCGGTCCTCGGCCGCGCGAGCGCGACACCCCGGCTCGCCTACCCCAACGGCGGCGAGCCCTACGACGGGCGGGCGCGTCGCTTCGTCGGCGCGCCGCTTCGCGCCGACGCCTTCGCCGACCTCGCCCGCCGCTGCGCCCTCGCCGGCGCGCGTGGCCTCGGCGCGTGCTGCCGCACCGGGATCGGGCACATCGTCGCCCTCGACCGCCTGCGACGCGCGCTGGACCGCGACCGGGCGGGCGTCGCGTACACTCGGGTCGACCGATGGGGCTCGCCCAACTCCAGCTCGCCCTGATGGGTGCCCTCCCCGCGATCGGTGCGATGCTGCTGTTCGACCGGCTCGACGCCAAGCGCCCCGAGCCGCGCGGCACCCTGCGTCGCGTCGCGCTCGCCGGCGGGCTCTCGGCGATCCCGGTGATCCTCATCGGTGAGCTCCTGCAGCAGTTCGGCCCCACCGGACTGCAGGGCCAGGACGGGCCGAGCAGCTACGCTGGCGCCGCGTACATGGCCTTCGTCATCGCCGCGATCCCCGAGGAGTTCGCGAAGATGGCGAGCATGTGGCTGTTCGCGTGGCGCCGACCGGAGTTCGACGAGCGCATGGACGGCATCGTCTATGGCGCGCGCGCCGGCCTCGGCTTCGCGCTGGTCGAGAACGTCGCGTACCTGCTGCTGCTGCCCGACTCGTTCTCGCAGTACGTGTCGCTGTTCCTCGGTCGCGCCGTGCTCGCAGTGCCCGGCCACGCGACCTGGGGCGCGATCATGGGCTACTTCGCGGCGCGCCGCCGCTTCGACGGGCGCGGGCCGGGGATGTTCGGCGGCTACCTCATCGCGGTGGCGCTCCACGGGTTCTATGACCTGTGGCTGTTCGCGGCCCCCGTCGCGATGGCGGATGGCTTCACCTGGATCGGCCTCGGGATCGGCAACGTGCCGATCATCGCGTACGCCCTGCCCGCGCTGATCGTCGTCGGCGGTGCGTTGTTGGTGCGCGTGGCGATGAAGCGCGCGCTGGCAGGTGACGACGCGGCGGAGGCCCATGCGCACGCGGAGGCCCACGCCGCGCAGCAGCAGCAGCACTACGCCCAGCAGCAGTACTACGCCCAGCAGCAGGCGCAGCAGGAGTACTGGGCCCAGCAGCAGGCCGCCGCGCCGCAGGACCTCGCGAGGACCGGCCGTACGGTGCTCGCGGACGACCCGCGGCACCGACCGCCGGGCTGACGCGGGCGTTCCCGCCGACGTGCGCTACCCTCGGGAGGGGCACGCTGCGCGGCCCAGCGCGCGGGATCATGCGACGGACCCTGAAGTTCTTGCACGAGGTCGGCGGCGCGGGCTTGATGGGCGCCATCGCGGCCCAGGCGATCCTCTCGTTCGCCGCGGACGGTCGTGGTGCGCTCGAGTACGCGGCGATGCGCCACGCGATCCTGTTGATCTCCGAGTGGCTGCTGGTGCCGTCGCTGCTCGTCGTGCTCGTCAGCGGCCTCGGTGCGATCGCGGCCCACCACCCGTTCCAGAACGCGGGCTGGGCGTGGTTGAAGGCGGCCACCACCGTGCTGGTGCTCGAAGGCACGCTGGTCGCCGTGCAGGGGCCGGCGCAGGGCGCTGCGGAGGTCTCCGCGAGGATCGCCGCGGGTGAGCCCGCGGACGCCGAGGAGCTCGCGGAGTTCGTCCGTCACGAGCGCGGCGGCCTCGGGGTGATCGCGTTCCTGTCGATCGTCAACATCGCGCTGGCGGTGTGGCGCCCGCGGTTCCGGCGACGCACAGCACCGCCCGCCCCCTCGACCAGTTAGCCCCCTGGAAACCTGATTCGCGACAAAAATAACACCGCCCTCGTCGCCCCTGGCTTCGTTGCCGATCCTCGTCGTACGCCCGGTACGCCGTCGTCTCGGCGCCTTGCCAGGGCCGACGATGACGGCGTTCTTCTTGCCACGAATCAGGTTTCCAGGGGACTAACCCGCGGGCACCGTCGCACAACCGAATCGCAGCTCGATGCTCGCCTGCTCCGCCGCCTCGAAGCGCCCGCACGTCTGCGGGCACATCACCACCATCGTCGGCGTCTCGACGTCGTCGTAGTACCAGCCGTTGGCCACCATCGCGCAGTGGGCCGGGCTCGCGACGTGGCCGATCGTCTGCAGGCCGAAGCCGTCGTCGTAGTCCACGTTGACGCGGCCCGGGTCGAAGACCTGGCCGTCCGGCGGCGTCGGGATGTCGTACGAGCACGACAGCGCGACCTCGTGGATGCGCTCGAGCATCTGATCGAAGAGCTCGCCCACGTTGTAGTCGCACAGCGGCTCGAACACCCCGCCGGTCGCCTCGGCCAGGGCGATGTAGGCCGACGCATCCCCAGCGTCGGTGCCCGGCCTCAGCGCCGAGCAGCCCGAGCGCGGGGCGCCGGGGACCATCGCGTGCACGGTCAGCCGCTCGAAGTCCGGATCGAGGGCGACGAGCTCGGCGAGGAACTCCTCGGTGGGCAACGACGCGTCGGCGCTGCTGACCACCCACAGGTGCTTCCACGCCCCAGCACGCATCGTCGGGCCCCAGGCCCCGTGGGTCGCGAGGACCTGATCGAGCAGCGACGGCGCCGCGATGACCTCGTCGACGTGGTGGTACATCGGCGGGTTGGCGTCGCTCTCGGGGCACATCTGGGTCCCCAGCGGCGCCTCGTCGATGCAGACCCCGCCGCCGTCCGTGGGGTATCCGGCGAGCATCACGACGCGCACGTCCTCGATCTGGCCGTCGCCGATGAGCAGCGAGAAGTTCGAGAACACCGACTGCAGCTGCGTGTGCGAGGCGCCGTGATCGACCACCACCAGGATGTCGGAGGGGGCCTCGAGGATCGTGCTGCTCTGGCTCACCGACGCGCACTCCTCTGCGGGCAGGTCGATCCCCGCCAGATCGAGCTTGACCCCGTCGGTGGAGGCATCACCGGTGCTCGATCCTTCGCCCTGTGGTGCGCCGGTGCTGGTGCCGGGCGCACCGCTGCTGTCGCCGGCGAAGCTGCCGGCATCGCGATCGACGACGCACCCGCCGATCGCGACGACGATGGCGGCCAGCCGCAGGGAATGGTCGAGGTTCATGGTCGGACTCCACACGTCGACAGCAAGGGTTCGTCGGGTTGGCCGAAGCGAGCGGCGTACGCGGCGGCGCGCGTGCGCGCGTCGTCGGTCCGGCCGAGGGCGCACAGAGCCTTCACCTCGGTCGCGTCGCGCTCCTGCGCGAGGGTGCTCTCGGGGAACGACGCCCCGTGCTCGCGCAGCCGTCGCAGCGCGAGCTCGGGGTCACCGCTGCGCAGCGCGCTGCGGGCCGCCGTCAGCAGCCGGAGCTCGGCGGCGAGCGACACCGTGTCCGCGTCGGGGACGTCGGTCGCGGGCTTCGGTCGCGCGGCGCGGACGGTCGGCGCCGCCACTGCGCGCGACGCCGCGACGCTCGGCGCCACCGACGGCACCGCGACCGAGGGATCGGCGATGCGGGCGTCCGGCGTCGATGCGACGGGCGCAGGCGCCGTGGCTGCGGGCGCCGACGCGACCGCGGGCGCCGTGGCTGCGGGCGCCGACTCGACCGCGGGCGCCGACTCGACCGCGGGCGCCGACGCGACCGCGGGCGATTGCGGTGCCGTGCGCGTCGCGGCCCACCACACGCCGCCACCGAGCACGAGGCCCGCGAGCACGAGCTTCGCGGCCGACGACGCCATCGCGCCGGCGCCCGCCGCCGCCGCGGGGGCGGCCAGGCGCGCGTCGACCTGGCGCAGCGCGGCCTCGACCTGCGCCGGATCCCGCGCCGTCTCGCGCTGGAACGAAGCGAGCAGCTCGGCGACGCCGGGCTCGAGCTCGGGGATCGATTCGCGTGCATCAGCCATCGTCGTGTTCCCCCTGGGCGCGCCGCCGGGCGACGAGGCGACCGAGCTTCTCGCGGATGAGCCGCACCCGCGAATGCACCGTGTTCGCCGAGATCCCGAGGGCCTCGGCGATCTCGGTCGCGTTGGCCCCGTCGATCTCGTAGAGCACGAACACCAGGCGCTGCTCCTCGGGCAACGTCGCGAGGAAGGCCTGCAGGACGCCGGCGGCCTCGCTGTGCATCGCGACCGTCTCGGGATCCGGTGGTTCCTGCGGCGGCGTCGCGTGGTTCGCCCGCGCCGTCGCCCGCTCGCGAGTGCGCCGCGCCGTCGCGCCGACGCGTCGGCTGATGCCCATCAGCCACCCGGTCACCGACGCGTCGGCGCGCAGCTGATCGCGCCGTCGATGCGCGACGAGGAACACCTCCTGCGCGACGTCGTCGACCTCGGCCGCGGGGACCCCGAGCACCGTCAACCACCGCACCACGCGCCCATAGTGGGCGCGGAACAGCGCCGCGTAGTCCTCCGACACGGTCGGTTCGGACATCGCGCCGGCCGACGGCGCGCGCGAGAGGCTGGAGACCGCGGACAACTCCCCCTCATGGCCGCCCGACGCCGGCCTCGTCACAGGAACTCCATCGCCGTCGCCGGGGCTCATAGCCGCACGCTCGGACCGACGACGACGCGGACGCCGACCGGTCCGGTCCGCGCCCCGATCCCGAGGTCGCGGACGATCCACCGCGGCCGCACGACGTGCACCATCGCGTCCACGGCGACCCAGAGGCCGACGCGGTGGCGCGAGATCCACGACAGCTCGGGCCCGAGGACCACCGCCGCCCACGGGGCCGAGCTGGCGTTCACGCGCGCGAGCCCGATGCCGCGGCCCCGCGCCGCGCCGGCCTCGGCCCCGAGGCAGGTGGCGAGCGACAGCGCGCCGGGCAGCGCGATGACGCAGCCCCGGATCGACACGCCACCCTGCGCGACCGCGACGCCGGCCGAGGGCGCGCCGTCGAAGGGGCGCAGGCGGCGTGGCGCCCAGTATTGCCCTGCGAGGTCGAGCCGAGCGCGACGCCACGCGACGCCGATCCCCAGCCACGCACCGCCGCGGGGCGTGCCGAACGAGCCGAGCTCCGCCAGGGCGCCCAGGCGCAGATCGATCGCAGGGCGACCTCGGCGCGGCGAAGGTGGCTCGACCCCACCCTGGGACTCGAGGCGTGGCGCGGCCTCGCGATCCTCCGCCGGGCGCGGCACGATCGGGGGCGGCGCGGCGACAGGCCGCGCCGAGGGATCGATGCGGAGTGGATCGAGCGCGACCGCGATGACCAGACCCGCCGCGTCCGCGAGCTCGGCACATGTATCGCTGCCGAGCTCACGCTCGACGTGCCCGTCGGGGAGCGCCGCGCGGACGCGGAGCACCCAACCTCTCGCGCGCGACTCGATCGATCCCTCGATCGTGATCGCCTCCCACGGTGCATCGAAGCCCTCGCCTGCGACGTTGCGATCGATCGCGGCGCGGACCTCGGCGACGCTCGGACAGCCCGGCGGCGCCGCCCATTCGAGGCGCAGGCGCTCCCCCACCGTTGGTTCGATCGACGCGACCAGGGCGGTGACGAGCGCCGGGAGCAATCGTTCGAGCGTACCGCGAACCGACGCCCATCGGCGTCGGCGCGCCTACGCCTCGGCCGCGGCGACCCGATAGAGGCTGCGCCCGATCGCGACCACGCCGCCGAACGGGATCAGATCCCCGCTGCGCATCCGCACCCAGGTGCCGTTGCTGCTCCCGAGGTCCTCGAGCGCCACGCCGTCGTCTCCCGGCACGATCCGACAGTGCTCGCCCGACACATACGGGTCGTGCATCAGCACCACGTGCGGCGCGACGCGGCCCATCACCGTGACGCCGTCGATCGCGATCGCGGGGCCGAAGCGGTGCTCGCGATCGATCAGCTGCAGTCGCGCGGGCGCGTCGAGCTGGGGCCCGTCGAAGGCGAAGAACTGCTCGCCGATGCGGAAGGCGTCGCCGTCGCGGAGCCAGTGCGGGCCCTGGAGGCGCAGCCAGACCCCGCCGCGCGAGCCGTCGTCGATGACGCGGACGCCGTCGGCGTCGGCGAGCAACCGGACGTGCAGCGCGTCGAGGTAGGGATCGCCCGACCACGGGCCCGCGCACGCCTGGCCCACGTCGAGCACGCGACCGCGGGGCACGACCGCCGCGTCGACGGGCGTACCGCAGCCCGCGTAGCCCGTCGGCGCGAGGCGCAGCAGGAGCGCCGCGCGGGCGGGCGGCATCTTCGACGTCGTGCACACGCCCGGCTCGGGCGCGACCGCTCGCGCCTCGACCCACCGCAGCGGCACGATCGCGTGCTGGGCGGTGTCCTGCTCGACGCCCATCTCGCCCTCCGGATCCCCCTCCAGCTCCGCGCGAGCATCTGGATCCTCCGGGGCAGCGAACCCCGCCGACGTCGTGTCGCTCGCGCCCTCGGGGGACCACACCGCCGTCTGGTCCTCGCCCTCGAGGGAATCCCACACGAGCTCCGCCGCCGAGCGCGACGATCGCTGCGCCTTGGCGATCATCGCCAGCCACGTCGCATCGAAGGCGCAGTCGCGGGGCATCACCGCGTCGACCTGCGTCACCTCGCTGGCATTGTCCTCCGCGTCCGCGTCCGCGTCGACGTCGGCCGGGGCCGGCGTGCAGACCCGCGTCGACTCGGGCGTGGACACGCCGACGACGTACGCGCGCGTCTGGTCGACCCGGGCGCCGCAGTCCGAGCACGGACCGGACCCCGCCCGCACCGTCGCGCCGCACGTCCGACACCGAGCGACCGGAGCTCGCTCCGCACCGCTCGCCCGCATCGATTCCGGTTCCCGTTGCGTCTGGCCCAGCATCGTCGCTCCTCGCCCACACGTACGGGCCGGCCCCACCCGGTGGATCGCGGTCAGGGGCAAAGACGCGCCGAACGCCATTTCGACCCGTCCTGCACCCACACCACGCGGTCGTGCAGCCGGTCGTCGGAGCCGCGCCAGAACTCGATCGCCGCGGGCACGATGCGGAAGCCGACGAACTCGTCGGGGCACGGCACCGGTGCCGCGCCGAGCCGCGCCCCGAGGGCCTCGGCCTGCGCCCGCAGATCCCCGGACACCGGCTGCCCCTGCCGCGACACGCTCGCCGAGAGCTGGGCGGCCCGCGGCCGCGTGGCGAAGTACGCCTCGACCTCGGCGCGCGGCAGCCCCTCGACGTCGCCCTCGACGCGGAGCTGACGGCGCAGCGACGCGAAGTGCATCACGATCGCGACCCGCGGCCGCGCGGCGAGTTCCCTCGTCTTGCGGCTCCCATCGTGCGTGTAGAACCGCAGGCCGCGATCATCGAGCCCGCGCAGCGACACCACCCGCGCCGACGGTACGCCCTCGGCGTCGGCGGTGGCGAGTACCATGTCGGTGCCGCCCCGCACCGCGCCGCCCTCGTCGATCCACGTCCGCAGCTGCGACCACGGCCCCGCGTCGTCGTCGATCACAGCATCGCTCCGATCACAGCATCGCTCCGATCACAGCATCGCTCCGACCTCGGCGGCGAGGGCCTCGAGCGCCCGCGCGAGCGCGTCGATCGGGTGGCGCGCGTACCCGATGCGGAACCCGTGCAGCGTGGGCTCGCCGAGGAAGTTGCTCGCGCCGGCCTCGATCGCGATCCCACGATTCACCATCCGCCCGCGCAGCGCCGCGAGATCGACGCTGCGCGGTAGATCCAACCACAGCGTCGGCCCGCCGCCCGGGGTGGTCCACCGCACCAAGGCGGGCATCGACGCGCGCAGCACGTCGAGGCAGGCCTGATAGCGCGCGTCGAGCTCCACCTGCAGCGTCGCGAGGTGCGTGTCGTAGTAGCCGCGCTCGAGGAATTCGCACAGCGCCATCTCGGAGACGAGGTTGCCCCCGAGCACGCTGGCGCGCTTGGCCCCGACCAGCGCGGGGATGGCGGCCGCGTCGGCGAGCACGAAGCCGAGGCGCAGGCTCGGCAGCAGCTTCTTGGTGAACGAGTTCAGGTACAGCACGCCTCGTCCCCCCGTCGCGCGCAGGCTCGGGCGGTACTCCGAACCCGACAGCATGTCCGAGCCCCAGTCGTCCTCCATCAGCGCGCAGCCGAGCCGCGCCGAGAGCTCGACCAGCGCGGCGATCTCGTGGCTCGTGTAGCTGTACCCGGTCGGGTTGTGGAAGCTCGTCGTGGCGTAGACCAGCGCCGGGCGCTCGTGCTCGAGGATCCGGGCCCACCCCTCGAGGTCGATCCCGCCGAACGGATCGAGCGGCAGACCGACGACCCGGTGACCGAACGAGCGCAGCAGCGGGACCACGTAGCGGTAGCCCGGGTCCTCGGTCGCGACCACGCGCCCCGCCATCGCGCGCGCGACCAGATCGAGCGCGTGCTGCGACCCGACGGTGACGACGATGTCGTCGGCCTCGGCCTCGATGCCGCGGCCGCGGAGCCGCTCGGCGATCGCGGCGCGCAGCGGCGGGTAGCCCTGCGCGTCATAGAACGGCATCGGCCCGCCATCGCGCAGCACCGCGCGGTGGCACTCGGCGAGGCGCTCGCGCGGGAGCAGCTGCGGATCGATGAACACGTTGCCCAGATCGAACAGCCCGCGCAGGGGCTCGCTCACGACCAGGGGCGCGGCCCAGGTGACCGGCGCCGCGTGCAGCGCTCGGCGTTGCGGCACCGGGTCGCCCTGCGGCACCGCCACGAACACGCCCTCGCGCTCGCGCGACACCACGAGGCCGCGCGCGACCAACTCGTCGTACGCCGCCTGCACCGTGTTCTTCGAGATGCCGAGGCGCCGCTCGAGCACGCGGACCGGCGGCAGGCGTGCGCCGTGGGGCACGTGACCGCCGCGGATCTGCTGCGCGAGCGCGTCGACGATGTCGGAGGCGCCGACGCGACGCCCCGGCTCGGCGCTGCTGACGTGGACCGCCACCCAGGGTGCCTTCGACATGCCGCGACGCTAGCGGAGGCACCGCAACGGCGGAAGGGACAGCCCGCGCGCCGGACCTGGGACAGCGCGCGTCACTCCACCGGCGAGAAGCCCGACAGCTCGCGCACCTCGAGCGGCACCGCGAAGCCCCGCGTCTCGGCGCCCTGCGGCGGGCTGTTGTTGTCGCACGGTGGCATGCTCGCGGCCTCGACCCGCGGCCCGCAGTTCCCGTCGGCGCACGCCCCCGCGCTGACCTGCGTCACCGACTCGAGGGTGAGCGCCGGGGCGTAGCCGTCGGCGAACGTCACCGGCCCGCTGTCGCCCGCGCCCTCGGTGAAGTCGAAGCCCTGCCCGGCGAGCGCGGTCAGTCGCAGCGTCACCTCGTAGGTCGCCCCCTCGTCGGAGTACCAGATGTTGTTGGTGTCGTCGTGGAAGCGCTCGTCGCAGGCCTCCGCCGGCGGCTCGTACAGCGTGTACGTGACGCGGAGGACCTCGACGCCCTCGATCGTGTGCGGGCCCGAGGCATCCGCGAGCGTGCCCGCATCGACGACGCCCTGCACCTCGATGCGCGGCGCTCGAATCGGTCGTGTCCCCCGCGAGAACTGCCCGACGTCGGAGTAGGTCTGCGCCCCGGCGAACGGCACGAACGTCCGCGTGCGGGGGATGGCCGTCACCGCGACGCGGGCGTACCCCGGATACGTGTCGAGGGCCGCGGGATCGACGAGCGGCGCGCCGGCCGGGATCTCGAAGCCCCCGGCGTGATCCGTGGAGTGGTCGTCGACGAGCAGATACAGGCTGCTGTGGAACGTCGAGGTCGCCATCGGGATCGAGTCGTTGGCCGGGGTGCCGCTGGCGAGCGCGAGCAAGAACTGATCGACGCCCGCCGGCAGCTCACCGCTGGCGCCGCCCTGGGTGCCGTCGATGCGGCCGCTGGCGCTGACGGCCGGGCCGAACGCGAACGGCTCGCCCTTGGCGCCCACGATGCAGCTCGAGCCCGCGCCCTCGCATGCGTTGAGCTGCACCGAGGCAATGGCCTCGCCGTTCCATGCGCCGCCGCCGTCGGACTGGTGCGCACCGCCGAGGTCCCACCGGAAGATGCGACCCGACGGATCGGCGATGTACGTCTCCTGGACCTCGCCCCAGTACCGCGAGATGCAGTGGCTCGCGACCGCGGGATCGACGACCGCGCCGAACGACGCGTCGAAGGTCGCGCCCGGGGCGGGCAGCACCGCGTGCTCGAGCACGGCGCCGGTCAGCGCGTCGGCGTACACCAGCGTTCGTCCCCGCGTACCGCTGGCGACCGTGGGATAGCCCGAGCCGAGGACCAACCGGGTCGTCGGCTCGAGCCCCAGGGTGTTCCCCGGCACCTCGTACGCGAGGGCCGGACGCGCCCACGTCTGCCCGAGCCACGCGTCGTAGGTCGTCGCCAGCGCGGCGTCCTGCGAGGTCCACAGGATCTCGATCGGCCCGTCGGGCGACGACGGGCTCATGTGCGAGACGTCGAGCGCGAGGAACTCGCTGCCGCCGGCCCCGAGGCCGAGGACCGCGAGGTGGCGCCACTTGTCGGCGTCGGCGTCGAAGACCCAGCCGTCGTTGGCGGTCGCGGCGATGCCATAGCCGTGATCGACGATCGCCGGCGGTTGCCCCATCGTGGCCGCGCCGTTGCGCCACTGCGCGACGAGGCTGGTCAGGCTGAACCGCGGCAACAGCCCCCACAGCTCGTTGCCGCTGTCGAGCTGGAACGCGTGCAGGACCCCGAGGTCGTCACCGATGAGCACCGCCTCCTGGTAGGCGAAGTGCGTCGAGGGCTCGTCGAGCTTGCCGTCGGCGCTCCAGGCCGCGCGCGCGAAGGACTCGAGCGAGTCGGGCAGCCCCGCGGCGTCGACCTCCGAGAGCCGCCGCCCGCCGCAGTGCGGATCGCGGATCGCCACCGACGGGGCCCGGTTGAGCTGCAGCTTGGGGATCCGCCGCACGACAGCCGCCGCCGAGTTGGCCAGCCCCGGCAGCTTCCACCCGTCGGGGAAGTCGCGGCCGAGCACGAACGCCGCGATGTCGTCGCCGTGCGCCTCGGCATCGGTCGCGCTCAGGCCCCCGTCGCTGGCGAGCAGCGCGATGAACTCGTCGGTGGCCTTGCCGTCGGCCTCCGCGATCGGGACCACGGTGTTGTCGTGATCGTGCGTGAAGAGCCGCCGGTCGGTCCACGCGGTCTGCTGCAGGCACAGGCCGGCGTCCCAGGTCCGCGACTGCGGGCACGGGCCGAAGGTCTCCTGCTGCTCGGCCACCGCGAACGGCTGATCCACGCACCACGGCGCGGGCTCGCCGGGGTTCTCGGGGTCGTCGTCGGTGCACAGGCTGCGCACGACGTGGCCTCGCCACCCGGGATAGTCGGTGTACGAGCGCGTGGTGGTCTGCACGATGTCCCCGCTGCCCGCAGCGCCGCCCGTGCCCACGCCGAAGTCCTGCATGCGTGTGCCCGGCCCGCTGTCGACCTCGACCGACAACGCGCCGGTCACGATCGCGGTCAACGCATCCGCCAGGGTCGAGGCCGAGTCGGCGAGGTACGCACAGCCGCCCTCGGGGTCCGACGGATCGGCGCAGGTGTCCCAGTCGGCGGCGGGCGTGTCGTCGCACGGCGAGCTGCAGCTGCCGGAGCAGGCGCCCGCGGCCGCGCACGCCATGTCGTGCAGCGTCGAGGCGTCGAGGAAGAAGCCGACGACGTAGGTCTTGACCCCGAGCTCGTTGCGCAGCGCCGCGAGTCGCTCGTGGAGCACCGCGCCGCCCTCCGTCTCGGGCGAGGGTTGGCCGTCGGTGACGAGCACCGCGACGGTCGGCGCGCAGATGTCGGTCGTCTCGGCCTCGGCGACGAAGCGCAGGTACGACGAGACGCTCGAGTGGGAGTACACCGCGTTCGACTCGACGAGCGTGCCGTCGAGGGTCCCGATCGCGCTGGCCCAGGGCGTGCCGCCGTCGGCATCGACGCCGCCCTCGACGAGCGGCGCGACCGCGGAGCGCACCGCCTCGTGGGCGACGACCTCGCTCGCGGGGCCGCGGTCCGCCGCGGGCGTGGTCCCGGGGAGATCGAGGTAGAACGGCGCGTACAGGGCCGCCTGGTAGGTCGTGGTCGCCTGCGCCACGCCGAGCCGCGGGTAGGCGTTGCCCTCGGCGGGGTAGCCGACGCTCGCGGAGTAACCGACGAACCCATCGACGTAGGGCCAGTAGTAGAAGTCCTGGCCCCAGACGTTGCTCGTCCGGGTCAGCGCGTCGCTGCCCCAGTCGCCGACCGTCGCGGCGAGGATCGACCCGTCGGGATCGGTCGTCAGGTTGAGGTTGGCGCGGATCCCCATGAACTTGGGGAACCACTGGACCTTGCGCGACGCGTTGGTCGTCGACTGCATGTTCGCCGACGTCGTCGAGATCAGCGGTGACGCGGGGATGGCTCCGACCTGATCATCGGCCGTGATCACCGAGCCGACGCCGAGCTGGTCCCACCGCAGGTACGCGTAGGGGCGCTTGGTCGACCCGCTGCACAACCACCACGCGCCGTAGTACCCGGCGTAGCGGTTGATCCAGTCCCACCAGAAGTAGCCGTGGTACTGCGACCACCGGAAGCGCCTGCCGTTGCTGCACTTGGCCGGGACGCTCGTCGGCGGCCGGGCCTGGCCGAACGTCATCAGGCTGAACGTCGCGGCGCCGTCGAGGTTGTCGACCACCTGACGGATCGCGCGGCGCGCCGTCGAGATGCGGCTCTGCGAGGCGCCGCCTGCGGCCTCGCACTGGTTCCAGCTGCATTGATCCTCGTACGACTGCGACTTCCACGACATCGAGCCCGAGGTGTCGAGCACGAACAGCACGCGGGGCTTGATGTCGTGGATGCCGATGCCCTGCAGGACGTAGTACGGCTGCAGCCGCGCGCTCGCGGTGCCGCCGAGCTCCATCCACAGCGCGAGCACGACCAGGGGGAGGCCACGCACGAGCGCGCGGAGCAGCGGACGATGGGCGTTCGATCGCACGGCGCGGGGGTCTCTGCCTCGTCAGTTCGCCCGCGGCGCGCCCGGCTTGAATCCCGACCCGACATGGGCCCGTCGCCGCGCGACCGGAGAGATCCCGACCTACCCGGGCGCACATCGACGCGCCGCCCTGGGCAAGCTGCCCAAATCCACCGCGGCCCGCCTCTGTGGCGGTTCCATGCGCGTGCCCGATCGCAGACTCGGCATCGTCCGGAAATTCCCGGCCTGGACAGCGTCCCACCGACGACCGATACCCACGGCTGACGCCGATGCCGGGCACCGCACTGCAGAGCATTGAAGCCGACCTCGATCGCCTCGAGCGGCAGCGCGTCGGCTACGCCCTGGCGTTGGCGTCGAGCCAGGACGATCGCACGCGCGCCCGCCACGAGCGCACGCTGCTCCGACTCGACGAGGAGATCGCCGCGCTCCAGGAGGCCGCCGGCACCCTCGTGCACGCCTCGACGCCGAACGGCGTGCCCGTCGTCGATCGCACCGCCGAGTTCGCGGCCGAGGAGTACGACGAGCTCGTCGCGGCCACGCAGCCGCGGTGGCTGTGGCCCACGGTCGCCGCGTCGCTCACCGCCGTCGTCGCCGTCGCCGCGTGGTGGGCAGCGCGGCCCGCGACACCTCCGCCGACGCCCGCGGTCGCGCCGGCCTCGGTGATCATCACGCGCCCGGTGCCGCCGGACTCGCACCGCTAGTCGAACGCCGATGGGCCACGCGACGGGCCAGACGCTGGACTACGACGCGATCATCGTCGGCGGGGGGATCGTCGGCCTCGCGATCGCGCGGCGCGAGACCATGTGCGGCCGCACCGTCGCGGTGCTCGAGGCCGAGCCCGGGCTGTGCCGCCACGCGAGCTCGCGCAACAGCGAGGTCGTCCACGCGGGCCTCTACTACCCGCCCGGGAGCCTCAAGGCGACCGCGTGCCTGCGCGGGCGCCAGGCCCTGCTCGAGTACTGCGCGACCCGGGGCATTCGCACCCGCACGCCGGGCAAGCTCGTGGTCGCCTGCGACGCGGGCGAGCACGCGGCGCTGCAGGCCGTCGCCGCCAACGCCGCGGCCAACGGCGTCGCGCTCGCGTGGATCGACGGCGACGACGTCACCCGCATGGAGCCCAACGTCGTCGCCACCGCGGCGCTGCACAGCCCGGGCACGGCGATCGTCGACAGCCACGCGCTGGCGTCCGCGATCGAGGGCGAGATCCGCGACGCCGGCGGCGACATCGTGCTCGGCTGCCGGTTCCTCGGGGCGCGGCGGCACGCCGGCGGCCTCGTGGTCACCGCGGGCGACACCCAGGTGACCTGCGCTCGGCTCTACCTCGCCGCGGGCGCGCGCGCCCCGGCCCTCGCCGCCGCGATCGAGGGGCTCGACCCCGCCGCCGTGCCGACGGCCGCGTTCGCCAAGGGCCAGTACTTCCGCCTGGTCGGCGGGCCCCGGTTCACGCGCCTGGTGTACCCGGTGCCGGTGCCCGGCGGCCTGGGCATCCACGTGACCCTCGATCTCGAGGGCGCGGTGCGCCTCGGGCCCGACGTGCGCTGGGTCGACGATCTCGACTACGACGTGGACGCGCGCGACGCCGCGGCCTTCGCGAGCGCGGTGCAGCGCTACGCACCGGCGGTGCGCGCCGAGGATCTGTCGCCGGCGTACGCGGGCGTGCGGGCCAAGATCGTCGGCCCCGGCCAGCCCGGCGCGGACTTCTGCATCCGCGGGCCGGACGATCACGGGGTCGCCGGCGTGGTCGCGCTGTTCGGGATCGAGAGCCCGGGGCTCACCGCCGCGTTCGCCCTCGCGGACGAGGCGGTCCTGCGGGCCGACGCCGCCGCGTCGTGATCCGCCGCCGCTACCGCCCTTTGCCGGAGCGCGGGCGCGCGGGCGCGTTTGGTCGGGCCGCCCCGACCCCGCTTCTGCTATGAAACACCGCCATGTTCGAGACCATCTCCAAGGGCTTCCGCGCCGCCCGCGAACGCCTGACCGGCAAGGGCGAGCTCACCGAAGACGTCATCGAGGCCGCCCTCAAGGACGTCCGCATGAGCCTGCTCGAGGCCGACGTCGAGTTCCGCGTCGTCAAGCAGTTCCTCGCGGCGGTCAAGGACAAGGCGATCGGCACCGAGGTGAAGCTCGTCGCGGGCACCGGCGAGAAGAAGGTCCGCGTCCGCTCCGAGGACCACTTCATCCGCATCTGCCACGAGGAGCTCGTCGCGCTGATGGGCCCGGTGGACACCGAGCTCGCGACCGCGAGCCGCGGTGTCACCGGCATCATGATGGTCGGTCTGCAGGGCTCGGGTAAGACCACGTCGACCGGCAAGCTCGCGCGCCGCCTGCAGAAGGACGGCAAGAAGGTGATGCTCGTCGCCTGCGACGTGTACCGGCCCGCCGCCGTGCGTCAGCTGCAGGTCCTCGGCGAGCAGCTCGGCGTACCGGTGTTCTCGCGCGAGGGCGGCAACCCCGTCGACATCGCCGCCGACGCCACGCAGGAGGCCGCCCAGGGCGCCTTCGACTTCGTCCTGTACGACACCGCCGGCCGCCTCGCCATCGACGAGGCGCTGATGACCGAGCTCGATCAGATCAAAGCGCGGGTCAACCCGGCCAACACCCTGCTCGTCATCGACGCGATGATCGGCCAGGACGCGGTCAACACCGCGAAGGCGTTCGACGAGCGCATCGCGATCACGGGCGTGATCCTCACCAAGCTCGACGGCGACGCCCGCGGCGGCGCGGCCCTGTCGATCCGCGCGGCCACCGGCAAGCCGATCAAGTTCCTCGGCATGGGCGAGACGCTCGATCGTCTCGACGACTTCCGGCCCGAGGGCCTGGCCGGTCGCATCCTCGGCATGGGCGACCTCGTCGGCCTCATGCAGGACTTCCAGGGCGTCGTCGACGAGGAGCAGGCCGCGCGCGACGCCGAGAAGATGCTCGGCGGGTCGTTCACGATGGACGACTTCCTGAACCAGATCCGCTCCATCCAGAAGATGGGCAGCCTCAAGGATCTGATGGACAAGATGCCGCTCGGGAACCTGTTCGGCGGTCAGGTCCCGCAGGAGGCCCTCGACCAGGCGATGGACGATCGCGAGCTGACGAAGATCGAGGCGATGATCCAGTCGATGACCACGGCCGAGCGCGCGCGCCCGGACGTGTTCCTGCTCGAGGAGGGCGAGACCCAGGCATCGGGCGCGGCGCGGTGGACCCGGCGCCCCCGCGCGAACAAGCCCAAGGACCTGGGCAAGTACGCCGAGATGGGCCCGGAGCAGTTCGTGGGGTCGCGCGTGGCTCGGGTCGCGCGCGGCAGCGGCCGCACCGACGAGGACGTGCGCGGCCTGGTGGGCCGCTTCCTCAGCATGCGCGACATGTTCGGCATGCTCGGCGGCCTGATGGGCGGCGGCGGCGGCATGCTCGGCAACCTCCCGGGCATCAAGCAGCTGCGCCAGCTCGGCGCGATGCGGCAGCTGGCGAAGAACCCCGAGATGCTGCAGGGACTCATGGGCGGCATGGGCGGGATGCCCGCGCTGCCGGGCGGTGGCCCCGGCATGCCGCGCCTACCCGGCGCCGCGCCGCGTCCCGCGGATCGCGAGCGGGTGAAGGCCGATCGCAAGAAGCAGAAGGACGCGCGCAAAAAGAACCGGCGCAAGTAGGCGCCGGCCGAAGTCATGAACCGGCGCAAGTAGGCGCCGGCCGAAGCCTCAGTTCGCGGCGGACTCGGGGAACTCGGTCAGCTCCTCGTCCTGCACCGGCACCGAGATTCGGTAGACCTCGTCGAGCCAGTTGCCGAGGTCGATGATCTTGCATCGGCGCGAGCAGAACGGACGCCAGCGGAAGCCGGCTTCGACTTCTTCTTCGCGGCGACAGGTCGGGCACGAGATCCTCACCTGCGGAGGCATGACATACGCCGCGCGTCGTCGCAACCGCGAAATCGTCGGCGCGACTCGGCGTCAGCGCTGCTCGAACGCCTCCTGCATGGCGAGCAGCCGCGGCGCGACGTGGGCCTCGAACGCCAGCACCGCCTCGACGACGCTCGCGTAGTGGTCCATCAACAGCGCCTGGCCGGCGTCGCAGAGCTGTTCCTTGCGGAACGCCTCGTCGTGCAGGCTCTCGGTGATCGTGCCGTCGACCAGGTGCGCGCACGCGGCCATGACGTTCTCGGGCACCAGGCGGTGATCTCCCGTGACGTGGCTGGGATCGAAGATCACCGGCAAGATGGTCTGCGATCGCGCATAGGTGATGGCGTTGAGGTCGGGTTGGTTGCGGCAGTAGCCGCCCTTGGTGAAGAGGGTCTTCACCCCCCGCTCGCACAGCACGATGTCGAGATCGCCCTGGTTGGCGATGTACTCCGCGGCGTGGAACCACTCGTTGACCTCGTTGCCGAAGCCGCGCTTGAGGATCACGGGCTTCCCGAACCGACCGACAGCCTCCAGCAGATCGAAGTTCTGGGCGTTGCGGGTGCCGATCTGCAGCATGTCGGCGTGCTCGCCGATCTCGGGCACGAGGTTGAGGTCCATGACCTCGGTCACGTACGGCAGGCCGGTCTCCTCCCGGGCGCGATCGAGCATCGCGATGCCCTTCATGCCGAGGCCGCGCCAGTCGGTCGGCCGGGTGCGGGGCTTGAACGCGCCGCCGCGGAGCATCATGCGATCGGTGACGCCGAAGCGCTCCCCGATCTCCCGCGCCGCGTGGGCGATGGCGAGGGTCTGCTCGAGGGTCTGGGGCGAGTCGGGCCCGACGATGAAGATGTGCTGCCCGGCGCCGAACCGCCGCGGCTTGCCGTCGAGCCCCGGGACCTCGACCACGCGTCGCGGCCGCCGCGGCGCCTTGCCCCCGTCGGCGCCGGTGACGAAGCGCGCGATGTTCTTGAAGTCCGAGGTCACCCGCCACGTCGCCCGCACCCCCGGCAGATCCCGCAGGTAGCCCTCGCGCGTCGCGAACTCGCGGGTGTCGCCGATCACGTGGATCGTGCTGTAGACCCCCGCGCGCTGCGTGATCTCGAGGGTGAGGCCGAAGCGCGCCGCGAGGTCGCGGATCTGGTCGACGGTGGACTGACGACCGTTCTCGAACTCGATGATCATGGCGTTGATCGAGATCTACCGCCCGGGCGGAGCTCTGACAACGTCGGGCCGACGGGGATCAGCCGGCGCCGCGCGCTGCGAGCTCCGACATCGCCTCGGCGAGTCGAGCGCAGCCCTGCACCACGCTGTCGTCGTCGGTCGCGTAGCTGAGGCGGATGTGGCCCGGACCGCCGAAGGCGCTGCCCGGCACCGACGCGACGCCGTGGCGATCGAGCAACCACTGGGCCAGCGCGTTGTCGTCGGCGAGGCCGGTCGCGCCGAGGTAGGCCGACGCGTCGACCCACGCATAGAAGGCGCCGTCGGGCGGGACGACCCGCAGGCCGTCGATCGCCCCGAGCGCCGCCAGCATGGTCGCGCGACGCCGCGTGAAGGCCAGGTGCATCGCGGCGACCTCGGCGTCGACCGACGGGTCGCGCAGGGCGGCGAGCGCCCCGTGCTGCGACGGCGTGGCCGCCCCCGAGGTGGTCTGGCCCTGCACCCGCGTCGCCGCGGTGATGACGTTCTCGGCGGCGACGAGGAAGCCGATGCGGAACCCCGTCATCGCGTAGGTCTTCGACACGCCGTCGACCAGCGCCAGGTTCTCGAGGACGTCGCCGAGGACCCGCACGATGCTCGCGTGGGTGAACGGCGCGTAGGTGAGCCGCCGATAGATGTCGTCCGCCATCACGCAGGTCTGCGGCGCGTGCCGGGCCAGCACCGCGCCGATCTCCGCGATGTCCTCTGCCCGATAGCCGCCCCCGGTGGGGTTGCTCGGGCTGTTGAGCACCAGCAGGCGCGTGCGCGGTCCGACGACTCGCGCGAGATCGTCGGGCTGCAGCCGCCATCCGTGCTCCGGCGACGTCGGGACCACCACGGGCACGCCGTCGGCGAGGCGGACCATGTCCGGGTAGCTCACCCACGCCGGCGTCGGGATCACGACCTCGTCACCGGGATCGATCATGGCCTGCAGCAGGTTGGCGATGCTGTGCTTGGCGCCGTTCGACACCAACACGCGCGCCGGGGAGATCGGCGTGCCGTGGTAGTGCGAGAGGTGCTCGGCGACCGCCTCGCGCAGGGCCAGCATGCCGGCGACCGGCGTGTAGCCGATGGCACGCTCGCGGACGAGGCTCGCCACCGCCTCGCGCACCGCCGTCGGCGGGCGGAAGTCCGGCTCGCCGGCGGAGAAGTCGAAGACCTGCCGCCCCTCGGCGCGCAGGGCCGCCGCACGGGCTGCCATCGCGAACGTCGCCGAGGGCCGAAGGACTGCCGCGCGCTGCGAGATGATGACCGGCACGATGCCGTGATGGTACCAGCCCGCGCGCTGTCAGGGCGCGCTGGGGTCGGGTTCCGCCGTCGACTCGGGGTCGATCGTGGCCTCGGGCTCGGCGGCCACCGACAGGAATTCCACCTGCGCCTGGCCGTAGGTCCGGGTCGCGTCGAGCACGAGCGCGGCGGGGATGACGATGTTCGGCGCGGCACCGCGGATGCGCTCGCGCTCGCAGACGATGCGAGCGTCGGGCGCCAGCCAGCGGGCGGAGCACAGCATCGCGAGGATCGGCGAGAAGACGTGCGGTGACGCAAACGGCGGGTCGACGAACACGAGGTCGAACCGGGCAGATCCGCCGGGGCCCGCGCCGAGCAGGCCCAGGGCATCGCCGCGGCGGACCTGGGCACGCCCCGCGAGGCCGAGCGCGTCCAGCTGCGCGCCGAGGTGCTTGACCACGCGGGTGTCGAGCTCGAACATCAGCGCCGACGCGGCGCCGCGGCTGAGCGCCTCGATCGCGAGGGCCCCGGAGCCCGCGAACAGGTCGAGGACGCGCTCGCCCTCGAGATCGTGGCCGAGCCGATCGAAGATCGCCTCGCGCACCCGAGACGCGGTCGGACGCAGCCCCGGCACGCCGTCGGGCAGGGTCATCAACTTGCGACCCCGAAGGGCCCCGGCGCTCACCCGCTGCATGCGTCGTCCGAGCGGTGACGGCCTAGGCCAGGCCCCACGCAGCGTCGCGCGCCAGGGCGTCCTCCTGCTCGAGGCGCTCCCAGCCGCGACGCAGCAGGCGACGCCGTCGCAGCCAGGCGACCATCACCAGCGGCAACAGGAAGAAGAACGGCAGCCCGCCGCTGGCGATCATCGGGTACCAGACGAAGCGACCGGGGAGACCGTCGCGCCACAGCGTGACGAGCTCGGGGAGCGACGCGTGGTAGGCCCGCACGAAGGCCACGTCGAAGTCGTAGCCGGCGCGGAGCTCCGCGAAGACCTGACGCATCGACGCGCCGTGGGGATCGCGGTGGCGGAGGAACTCGACGAGGTCGCGCGCCGCGGCGTAGGACACCGCGGCGTCGGGGCCATCGGTGCCGTGGAACTGCGCCTCGAGGCGCTCGAGGTCCGGCACGCCGGCGCCGAACACCGCCTGCGCCAGCGTGTGCGCGCGGCTGAGGCTGATGCCACCGGTCACGCTCTCGGCGACGCCCTCGTGGAACCACCGCGGCAACTCGGCGCCGCCGGTCGCACGGTGGAGGATCACGTGGGCCATCTCGTGCTTGAGCAGCCGCTCGAGATCCGCCGGCGCACCGTCGGGCCCGTGCCGCGCGATCACGATGTCACCGGCCTCGGGTCGCGCGACGCCGGCGACCCAGTGCGGCATGCCGGAGGCCTCGGCGACGCGACCGGCGTGATCGACGAACGTGATGCGGACGGTGTCGTCGACGTCACGCGCCAGGGGATGCTCGACCTCCGACCACCACTGTGGGATCGAGGCGGCCAGCGCCTCGGCCTCCTCGGCGAGCTCCGGCTCGTAGCGCAGCGTCGCGCGGCCGATCGTGATCTGCCCCGTGGCGCGCTCGACCTCGAAGCCCTCGGCCCGTCCGGTCGCCGCGCGGGCCGAGGTCGACCACGCGCCGACGAGCAGCACTGCCGCCAGCGCCAACCCGTGGACCCAACGCCAGAGCGTGCCGGCCGCGCCGCGGCGTCCGGTGCGGGGGCCGAGAACGCCCTGCGTGCGCCGCGGAAAATTCATGGCGCCACCTTGACCACGACCTTCTCGTCGCGCAAGGCGTTCGCGACCAACAGGCCCACTGCGACACCGATGACGACGATGGCCACCCCCGCGACGATCCCGGCGCGGGCGCGCGGAGACAGCCGCCCGAGGCGCCGACGCTCGGTCATGCCGTTGCGCACGAGCTCCTCGTGTTCGGCCCACAGCGCCCCGACGAGGCCGTCCTCGTCGGCGGCCGCGAGCGCGCGAATGCCCAGGGGAACGCCCAGCAGACAGTCGTACGGCAGCAGCACCGCATCATCGCGACGCGGCACGTAACCGATGAGCACCACCACGTCGTCCTTGCGATCGCGGCAGATCGATTGCGCGTCGCCGACGCCCGGGCGCAGGCGTCGGACGCTCGTCGCGGGCGACGGACTCACCCGCGCGCTGCGCTCGAGGTGATCGAGCCACTCGCGCTCGGCCGCGTTGCCCGGGGCCTCGGGGGAGAGACCGACCGCGACCGAGATGCGCTTCACCTTGCCGTTGGCCTCGACGCGCGGCGGTGGCACGGGCTGGGCCGCCGACGCTGCGGGCGCGGCGACGTCCGACGGTGACGCCGGCGCGAGGTCGATCGCCTCGGCGGCCGGCGTCGCGCGGGTCCCTTCGTAGGGCCGTGGATCGCCCGCGCTCGCGCGTGACGTCGGCGCGAGCAGCATCCCGACGGTCACCCACGCGGCGACCCGCGGGCTGGCGCGCCTGCTCATGGTGCGGCCTTGCGGAGCCCGTCGAACCACTGCCCCAGGGCCCACGTCTCGCGGGCACGGAAGCCGGTCGAGAACTGCACGCCGCACTCGCCCGACAGGCCGATCCAGCGGACCTCCGCCGTGACACGCAGCGGCTCGGCCAGCGTCGGCAGCACGATCTCGAGCTGCCACGTCTCGCCCACCGTCGGCGGCGGATCGACGACGATGCGCATGAGCGTGCCGCCGAGGCTGAGGTTGATCGTCTCGCCGTCGAACGTCGCGTCGCCGCGGATGCATCGCACCGCGAGACGCGTGTCCAACCGCTCCGTCTTGCGCTGCTCGGGCCGGCCCATCGTTCGAGCGAAAGTGTGTGGGGTCCGTCGGTCGGCGTCAACGCGGGGCGCGCGTCAGGGTGTCGGGCCCGGGTCGCCGCGCGCCGGCCGGCGCCGCTCGTGGAACCACGGCCGGTAGGCCTTCATCTTGCGGACCTGCTCGGCGGGCGCGTGACGTCGGCACGTCGCGGCCTCGGCGGAGCGCGCGGGTGCCCCCCATCGGGCCTCTGGGCAATCGTTGGGGTTGTAGGCGACCTCGAAGGTCGCGCGCCGTTCGATGAGCTCGGCGAGCGTCACTTTCCACTTGGATCCGTCGCTGCGCGTGTACTCGAACGCCCGCGCCGGGTCGGCGAGGCGCTTGGTGCGGTCGGCCGCGAGCGCCTCGAGCACCGCGTCCATCGTCGTGTCCGCCCGGCCGAAGGCCTCGGGGTTGCGGCGGACCTTGGCGTCGAAGCCGAGCACGACGTCGATGGCGATGAGCAGCCGGAGATCGCGGGCTGGGGTCGCGAAGTTCTCCCACGCCCCCGTGGTCTCGAAGATCGCGTGGCCGTCGGGCATCGCGATCACGCCGCCGCCACCGGCGAAGTGGCCCTCGCCGTTGTCGACCGACGTCACACGGACCTTCGCCGCCTCGAGCAGCGCGTCGATGGCCTCGGCCTGGGCACGCAGCGCATCGCGACGCCCCGGCGTGATGAGCCCGTCCATGCGATCGTAGAACGCGTCGGCGCCGAGCGTGCGCTGCTCGTCGCCGATGTCGGCGTAGTCGGGGCGCTTCGCGATCGCGGCGTCGTCGAGGGCGACGAGGACGGGCGCGCCGTCGCGTCGATCCAACGCGAGCGGGCGCGCGGCCTTGAAGCCGCTGCCGCCGAGGCTCGGGTCGGGGTTCCACAGGAAGTTGCCCTCCCAGAACCGCTTGCGCGTGATGCTGCCGTCGGGCTGCCCGTCGATGGCGTAGAGCACCCCCGGATCGTCGCCGGCGGGATCCATCAGCTCGACGAGGACGAAGACGTGACCGTAGGGATCGGCGTAGATCGTGCCGGGACGCAGGCCGCGGCGCGTCAGCGACACCGGGTAGAAGTCCGTGGCGTCGTCGCCGAACGCGGTGCGGCCGTTGCCGGTGTGCACGCCCCACGCGAGCGTGCGGCGGAAGAACTTCTGCACCACGCCGAGCTCGCCGGGCTTGGTCGCGTCGGTGCCCGACTCCGGTGGGCCGACGACGCCGCGGAGTTTCCCGCAGCGGGGCGCCTTGCCCGGGCCGCCGCGCGAGCACCCGCGGAAGCCGAAGGGCAGCCCGCGCTTCCACGCGAAGTAGGCGCGCAGGAAGTACGGTGTGTCGGCGCAGTCGGGCTTCAGGTGCAGGCCGGCCTTGCTGTCGCGGTCCTCGCCCCAGCCGAGGTGATCGTGCAGGAGGTTGCGCGACGCATCGGTGGTGACCTCGTGCAGGGCCTTGCGCGCGAGTTCTTCGCCGCGCGGCGCATGGAACAGCGCGCGCACCCACGCGCTGTAGAGCGCCTCCTCGGCGCCGTCCCAGGCGCGCTCGATCGGCCACACCGCGTCGGGGCTCGCCGCGCGCACCTTCGTCCGCGCGCGCGCCGAGACGCGCACGTCGTCGCAGCGCAGCCCGGCGCCGCCGCGGCCGACGACGACGCGCAGCGATCCGTCGGGCGCCGCGGGGATCCGGGCCACCGCGGCGGCGGGAACCCCGGAGGTGTGTTCGATCGCGACGTCGAGGATCTCGCCGTCGGACTCGACGCGCAGCGCGAGCGGGCGCTCGTCGGCCAGCGTCGCGGCGAGGATCACGACCGGCTGCCCGACGACCGGGACCTCCGGCGAGACGAGGACACCGACGTCCTCGGCGGCGCGGGCCGGGCACGCGCCGGCGTCCTGCGGTCCCGGCGGCGGGGCGGCGGGCGCCTGCGCCG
>LNFM01000998.1_pt1 | contig 44177 bp, 36 predicted proteins | sample 596031 | NCBI WGS metagenome assembly LNFM01 (sample SAMN04254537, study PRJNA301005) | activated carbon metagenome | isolation source: dual media filters at the Ann Arbor, Michigan drinking water treatment plant | place: USA: Ann Arbor
GTTGCGTAGTTAAGTGCAGACATTTTTCGATCTGTTCAATGTTGGAAACTTGGGTTCAGGTGTTCATCAAAGAACTTTATTTTTGGCGTCGATCTGAATTTCTGGTGCACACAGAGCACCAACATAGGTTTTCTGCGATGCACGATCAAGTCCGATTGTTTTGCCAATCAGGGCATTTGTGGCCAAGTTATAGGTGCCCGTTGCACCCATGCCGCCCTTGGCATCGATCGCCATCATGTCCTTGATACACATGCGATTTGACTCAACACAACGGTTAAGTACTGCATCGAAAAGGTCGGCATCCACCTTGGCAAAACGTTGGACAGGCTCGCGCTCGGAAGGCTGCTCAAGCTTGAGGTAAGTTTGTCGCGTAAGCGCGCTTCCCTCTTTACGATTTTGATCAACCCATTTGGCAAAATCAGCTTCGCTCAAGCCGTGGAAGCGGAAACGCATATGTGAAAAACCTGCACCGCTGTAGTTGCCGGAGAAGCCTTCAAAGTTGCCTTCCTTGTTGATGACTGCGTGGAGCTTAGTCTGCATGCCCGGCATGGCGTAGATCTGACCAGCCAGTGCTGGGATGTACAGTGAGTTCATCATCGTGGTCGAGGTGATGCGGAACTCGATCGGACGATCCACTGGTGCTGCCAGTTCGTTCACCAAGGCAATACCTTGCTCTGGATAGATAAAGAGCCACTTCCAGTCCATTGCCACGGCTTCAACAACGAGTGGCTTGGTATCCAATGGAATTTCACGGCCTTCAGAGATACGATCCAGCGGACGGTAAGGATCAAGCGAATGGGTGGAAACCCATGTGATCGCCCCAAGTGCGATGACGATCAACAGGGGGATGCCCCAGATCACAAGCTCTAGGATCGTCGAATGGTGCCATTCGGGGTTATAAGGTGCATCCGTATTGCCGGCGCGATATTTGCGCGCGAAGACTAGGGTCAATACAATCACGGGGATGATGACAATAAGCATCAACCAAACCGAGATCAGCATGATGTCTCTTTGCTGAAGCGCAATGTCACCCGACGGCGACAGAAGCACCAGATTACAGCCAGACAACAGTAGTGCTGCAGAGATGCAGAACAGGATAGTGGGCTTGATTCTGAGCATGGTCATTAAGTTGTGCATTTACAGGTAGAGTGGAATGTAAGTGATTGGCCCAGTTTAGTGAATCGGACATTTTGTCCTAGGCTCAATGTTGGGACTTTGCGCTGGCGCAAAAGACTTGTCGAAATAGAACCTCAGTGCAAAAGCGAAAAATACTTAACTATTTCTAAAATTTATGGGAGCATAAATGCGTCTGTTTTTAGATATAGATCAAATACAGGCGGAGCACACTGAATTACCTAATAAGACAGGAGGGGGAACATGGCTACCATGACACATAATATTTCCGACAAAGACAGCATGGACGAGGCCATCTGGCGTGCGCCAGATGGGCACACCCACGTCACACCTGGGGAAATCGCCGTTGGCGTTGTGATTGGTCGAGCGTCGGAGTATTTCGACTTCTTTGTTTATGGGATTGCCTCAGTGCTGGTTTTCCCGACCGTGTTCTTTCCTCACAAAGATACGGTAGAGGCGCTGCTGCTGAGCTTCGCCATCTTTTCTCTAGCATTCCTAGCGCGCCCCTTCGGAACGGTCTTGTTCATGAAGTTACAAAAGCGCTGGGGACGCAGCGGCAAACTGACAGCCGCTTTGTTCCTGTTAGGTTCAGCGACCGTGAGCGTGGGGTTCCTGCCTGACTACGCCACATTGGGTGGTACAGCAATCTTCCTGCTAATTGTTTTGCGGACACTGCAAGGTATTGCTGTGGGGGGCACTTGGGATGGCTTACCTTCTCTGCTTGCAATTAATGCGCCCCCCAGTCGGCGTGGTTGGTATGCAATGTTGGGACAACTTGGCGCGCCTGTTGGCTTTGTGCTTGCCAGCGGATTGTTCTATTACCTCAACACCAGTCTCTCGAAAGCAGACTTTGTGGATTGGGGTTGGCGCTATCCGTTCTTCGTTGCTTTCTCAATCAACGTAGTCGCACTGTTTGCCCGTTTGCGCCTTGTTGTGGCTGAAGAATTCAGTCGCATGCTTGAACAAAGCGAACTAGAACCAACCGATGTGAAGGAACTGGTCAATGCACAGAGCGGCAATATCTTGACCGGTGCATTCTCGGGCTTGGCAACCTATGCGCTCTTCCATCTGGTTACGATCTTCCCCTTGTCTTGGGTGCCAATGGGAATGGTAGAAACCGAGAGCGAAGTACTCATGGTGCAATTGACGGGTGCGTTGTTGGCAATCGTTGCAGTAATTGCATCAGGGTTTATTGCTGATCGCATTGGTCGTCCCAAGACCTTGGCCGGGGTGGCTGTATTGATTGGCATATTCAGCTTGTTCATTCCAGGGTTGTTGAATGGCGATGCTGCACATCAAAACACCTTCATTCTTATTGGGTTTATTTTGCTTGGGCTATCGTACGGCCAGGCGCATGGTGTTGTGTCCGGCAGCTTCCCGCGTCGTTTCCGCTATACCGGAGCGGCCTTGACTGCTGACTTTGGCTGGTTGATTGGCGCTGCTTTTGCACCGCTGGTTGCATTTGGCTTGGCAGTTAAACTGGGGACGTTCGCAGTGGGTGCCTATGTGATGTCAGGCGTGGTCTGTACCCTGATTGCCCTGTACGTCCATGATCAGAGAGTTGCCCGTCAATAAGCGTAGGTGATATAACTAAAAAGGCGATGCATCTGCATCGCCTTTTTCTTTTGCATCTCAGATTTGGACTGGCGTAATTATTCGTACTTGATTGAGCATCCATAAGGCTTGGTGCTGCCGTTGGCGATCTTCTTTCCAGCGGCAATCGCGGTCAGGGCGTTGGCGACATAGGGTTCGGCCTTTGCGACATCTGCCTTGTCTGTGGAGACGATGCTGTCGATACCACCTTTGTAGATCAGCACGCCCTTGGCATCAATGATGTACATGTGAGGCGTTGTTTGGGCACCGTAGAGCTTGCCAAGCTTGCCATCCGGGTCAAGTAGCGTGTTGGCTGGACTCGCACCGCGGCTGGCATTGACCTTTATTGCCGTTGCACCATCAATATGGCCTTGCTTGCCCGGCGCTGACGAAATGACTTGCAGCCAAACGACGCCTTTCGAGGCGGCGTCCTTTTGCAGGCTTTGCATATTGCCACCGTCGTAGTGCTTCTTCACGAACGGGCACTCATGGTTTGTCCATTCCAGCACTACCGTTTTACCGCGCAGACTACTTAGATCCAGCGTCTTGCCGTCGGCAGTTGCGGCAGTAAAAGCAGGGGCTGGTTGATCAACCGCAGGGGAGGCTATCGCGGCGATGGGGGCAAATGCGAGTGCGGCTGTTAAGAGAGCGATGCGGTGTAAGAACATGATGTAACTCCTGTCAGTGGCTGGAACGGATATGGTCGAGAACAATCTCGGGTGTCAGAATCTGCGGCAGGACAATGGGTACCTTGTTTTCGCCGGCCGGGTAAAGCACGTATAAAGGCACCCCTTTGCGGCCGAACTCGGCGAGCTTGCCCGTGATGGCCGCATCCTGATTGGTCCAATCGCCTTTCAAATAGGTAATGTTGTTTTGCTTGAAGGCATCAATCACGCTTTGCTGACTGAGCGCAATTCGCTCATTGGCAAGGCAGGTAATGCACCAGGCAGCGGTGAAGTTGAGAAAGACCGGCTTGCCTTCAGCACGTAGGGCTTGTAGGCGTTCGGCAGAATAGGGTTCCCAATGCTTAGCCGCGCTTGCGTCACTGGATGGTGAGGGGACGTTGCTGTGCTGTAGGTTTAGATAGCTGACCAGTAGCGTTGCGCCAACCAATGATGCCGCCAGCACGGTGGTCAATGGCCGCTTCCAGCCGGATGTGCTGCGCGTGCTATCAAACAGCCAAGCGGCAAAGGCAATGATGACCATGCCGCCCAAGGCGAGAATGAGGCTATCAGGGCCGGCCTGTTGGGTCAGCACCCAAACTAGCCATACAGCAGTTGCGTACATGGGGAAGGCAAAGAATTGCTTGAGCCTTTCCATCCACAGACCAGGCTTCGGTAGGCAGCGTTGAAGCAGCGGCCAGTTGCTGAGGAGCAAATACGGCAGTGCCAGCCCCAGTCCTAGGCTGGAAAATACAGCCAGCAAAGGCAGGGGCGGTTGCGTCAAAGCGTAGCCGATGGCAGCGCCCATAAAGGGGGCAGTACAAGGCGTAGCCACCACCGTGGCGAGCACGCCGGTGAAGAAGCTACCGCTGTAGCCAGACTTGGCTGTAAGCCCCTCGCCGAGCTGGGTAATCGACGTGCCAAGGACAAATACCCCAGACAGGCTGAGGCCGATGGCAAACATCAGATAGGCCGTAATCAAAACAAACGTGGGTGATTGGAACTGATAACCCCAGCCGATTTGGGCGCCGCCATTGCGCAGTACCAACAGGATTGCAGCCAACAGTAGGAAGCTAGCTAGGATACCCACCGTGTAAGCGAGTCCATGCAGACGTGTCTCCCGGCTGGCATGAGCGCCATGACGCACTAGCGACAAGGCTTTGATGGACAGTACCGGAAACACACACGGCATCAAATTGAGAATCAGCCCGCCGAGGAGTGCAAAGAGCATCGAGGCGAACAAACCGATCGGGTCCGTGTTGTTCGTGCTTTGGATTCCCGGTTGTGCTTGCAGCGTAAAGCCGCGTGTTGCTGGGCCGTCAGGGGTTTGTTCGGTGAATACCAACACCCCACTTAGGGTCGCATCGGCCTTAATAGGGCTTTCCCCAACTTTCAAATTCAGGATGAGTCCCTTGCCGTCACTCTGGATATCTTGTGCTGCGCCGTGGTCAATATGCCCCCACGTGTGCGGGTAGAACCAGACATCCTTGAGCTTGTGTGTCTGTAACTCAGGGCTGGCAATACTCAACTGGACCTTGCCATCAGCTTGGTTGAATGCAGCTGACCAGGGGGAGGGTTGAGGCAGTTGTGCGAGTGCTTGGCTGATACTAGGGTGCGGCGCTGAGTTGTTATTGGCCGCCGACACCGTGAGTGTCAGTGCCAATTCTGCTTGTTGAGGAATGCAGACCTCTTCACAAACCAGCCAGCTCGCTTTGGCGCGGATGGGCAACTGGCTACCGACTTTGGCTGTTTTAGGAATGCTGATGGTGCTCAGTAGCGTGACCTTGTCTGAGTAGCCGTAGTTGGTGATCGTGCCAAGTTTGAAGCGGCTGGGCAGCGGCCACTGGATCGGGCCCGCAGTGACGCCTTGCGGCAATTGCCATTCAATTTGGGTGGCGACGCCAGAGTCGCCGGGGTTTTGCCAGTAGGTATGCCAATGCGGAATGATGGTCTGTTCCAGACCGATCAACACTTCGCTACCGGCAGAGACGGATGTGGTGTTAGGAATTAGTCGAACCGCTACCTGTTCCGTCTTGGCGTGGTCAGCTGCCGCCAGCAGGTTTGCTGAGAACAGCAGAGCGCAGCAGAAGAGCGCCTGATTCAGCAGGGTGCGAACACGCGTGGTCATTGTTTTCACAAAGGGCCAGAAGGTACGGTGGGAGAGATGGCAGAGGAAGCTAAGGTTGGGAATAGTACGCTTAGTCCATCATCATGGGGCATGGGTTCCACTCATCGCGACTAACTCCCTGCCTATCGACATCAGCGCCAAGACAAAATGGACGAAGCAAAATAAAAAAGGCGACCGAAGTCGCCTTTTTTGCACAGCTGAAACGGCTAACCGAACGGTTGCCTACAAAAGCTGCTTACTTAACGCGAGCCTTGTACTCAGCGGTACGGGTATCGATTTCGATCTTGTCGCCGATATCAACAAACAGTGGCACCGGCAGTTCAAAGCCAGTGTTGATCTTTGCTGGCTTCATGACCTTGCCGGAAGTGTCGCCCTTGACAGCTGGTTCGGTGTAGATCACTTCGCGAACCACGCTGTTTGGCAGTTCGACCGAGATGGCCTTGCCATCATAGAACACGACTTCGCAAGCCATGCCGTCTTCGATGTAGTTGAGCGCATCGCCCATGTTTTCGCCATCGACATCGTACTGGTTGTACTCAGCATCCATGAACACGTAGGCCGGGTCGCTGAAGTAGGAATAGGTCACTTCCTTACGGTCCAGTTGAACCACTTCAAACTTGTCATCCGCCTTGTAAACGGATTCGCTCGGTGCGCCGGTCAGAAGATTCTTCATCTTCATCTTGACCACGGCCGAATTACGGCCGGACTTGTTGTATTCGGCCTTTTGGACGACCAGTGGGTCTGTACCCACCATGATGACGTTGCCTGAGCGGAGTTCCTGAGCGGTTTTCATGATTCGGACGGTTAGGTTGGTGAAAATGTAAAGCCCGAAATTTTAACGGTTTTTATGAAAAATAGCCAGATTCTCAGCAAGATTTCCCAGTGTCAGCAGTTGTTTTTGCCAGCCTACTGCATGTGTTTTGAGGGCTGGCAGAACACAGTTTAGTTCCTCCCAGGCAGCACTGATGTTGGTTTCGGTTGGGGTGATGAGGCCGTTCCAGATGCCGGTGAATGTAGTCAGCGCATTTGCAGCAGCTGCATCAAGGCCTGATGAATAGTGCTGCTGAAATGCCGCCAATTTGGTGTGGTGCGCGTCTTCTGCCTGCGGATAGATGTGCCAGATCATTGGAAGAGCGGCCCACTGGGCGCGGGCAAATGAATCTTCTCCCCGAACAAAGTTGAGGTCCGATTGCCAGAGCAAAGCATCAAAGTCAGATTGCGGTACGAAGGGTAGGGCTTCTAGGCTCAGCATGCCCCGCTGGAAATGCATCCTTGGCGCAAAGTCCATGTTCAGCCATTCACCGATCTGTGCTGCCGGCTTACCTGCGGCAACCCGACAATGAATTGGCTGGGGGCCATTAACCCATGCCGTCAATAGATGCGGCAGGGCAGGGTTGTCATAGCAAAAGAGGAAAACATCGAGCGCTGGTCTTGGGGTGTGGGTATGGTTAGCGCGGCGTTCCAACAAGTCCTGTTCGCACAGCAAGCCACCCGTGCCCGGCTGAATGCCCGGCACAAAGAAATACTTGGTCAGCGGCTGGCGTGGATGTGGGGAGGGCTGGCAGTGGAAACTGGGCCCCCAGTCTTCAACGCACAGATACTCAAGATTGATCCAGAGCGGTTTGTCTTGCTGCTGCGCCATTGCCGCAAGGTAGTTATCGGGGAGTTCGCAGGCAAACGCCTCAATCACAATCTTTGCGGGGGTGACTTCAGGAAATGAGGTGGACCAATGGCAAACCTCGATGTCGGGATTCGGTGTGGCGAGCTGAGGCAACAAGACTGGCTCATCGATCCACAGGCGCACCTGCCAGCCATATTCGCCTTGCAACTGTTGAGCGAGGCGCCAGCACACGCCGATATCACCGTAGTTGTCGATAACGCGGCAGAAGAGGTCGCAGGATAGTGGGTTCAGTGCCATAGGGCGCAAGTGTACGAGAGGATGGGATTTCTTTGCCTATTTGCTAGATGGCCAAAACAGTAGCTTACTTATACTTTTAGCCATACACACCAATGTTTCCGACATGATGATAGAAAGCTTCCTGCTTGAAAGCAGCGCCACCGAAATAATTGTGCTCGGCTGGCTCTTTTTCGGCGGCATTTATCTTTCCTTTGCTGCGGTGAATCGCCTGCTAACCCGGGTGATATTCCCCGCCACTGGTTATGGGCATGTGCTGGACCCGCGCCCCTTGGCGCCTGGGCAGTTGAAGCGCGAATGGCTATTCTCCGCAACGACGATACTTCTTTACGGGCTTGGCATGCTCGCTCCTTGGGGCATGCTCCAGCTTGGCTGGGCACATCTCGCACAGGAGCCCAGTACGGCTCGCATCATTCTGGAAAGCCTTGTACTGTTTATCTGGAACGAGGCCCACTTTTACGCAAATCATCGCCTGCTGCATACAAAGTGGCTAATGCGCTTTCACTTGCCACATCACCGCTCCGTCATCACTACGCCGTGGTCCACCTACAGCTTGCACCCGGTTGAAGCATTGATGCTGGGGAATGTCCTGCTTCTTCCTATGGCCTTGCATGATTTCAGCGCCACAGCACTGTTGTCCGTTCCTATCTTCAGCCTGATCGTGAATAACATCGGCCACTCAAACTATAACTTTCTCCCTTGGGCCGACAAGGATCGCTGGTGGCTGAACAGTAGCCGCCGTCACCATCTGCATCATGCCTGCTATCACGGCAACTACGGCTTTATGTTTCCATTCATGGATAGGATTTTCGGCACGGTACTGCCCGCCGATGCTGCAGACGGCCGTTTTGCCGAATGGCAGCGAAAGAACAGCTGATGCTGCGTAATTGGCGCGATATTCAGAGCCTGCTCTATCTGGGGCTAGCGCCGTTCTTGGTGTGTTGGCAATGGCAGCACGGTTTTGACGGGTTTGCTTATGCGCTGCTTTTATTCCTAACGCTGGGCGTCGGTGTCGTGAACCACAACCATGCACATTTGCGTATGTGGGGAACACGCATTGCGAACCGACTCACGGATCTCTGGATCGCCTTGCTGCAAGGCCATCCGACCTATGTGTTCCACTGCGGACATATCGCCAACCACCATCGTTACCGACACGGCGAACGCGATCTGGCGAGAACCTATCGCTTTGGCAGCGACAGCAATGATTTGGCAGGTTATCTGCTGCATCCTTTTCAGGCCGCGAGTGCCCTCTATCCGGAGTTTCTAAGTTGGCTTGCACGTATGCGCCGTTACAGGCCTGGGGTATTTCGGTTCTGCGTGCTGCAATACCTCCTCATTGCAGCACTTTGGTTGTCGTTACTGTGGGTCGACTGGCGCAAGTGGTTGCTGTTTGTTTTTATTCCACAGTTGCATGGATGGCACTGGCTGCTGGCAACCAACTACCTTCAACATGCGCATGCCGATGGCAATTCCGACATCGACTACGCACGCAATTTCGGCGGCTGCTTGAATCCGCTGTTGTTCAATGTCGGCATCCATACCGCACATCATGAGAAACCGCGCCTGCACTGGTCTATGTTGAGCCAGCTGCACGACAACTACAGACATCGTGTCGATGTGCGTTTGGCTGAACCGAGCTTGCTGCTCTACATGTTCAGGACCTATGTTCTCAGCCTATTCCTACGCAAATTCCGTAGTCGTTCAATGATGTCCCATTCATCGCTTCAGCACAAAAACCATACCTCATGACTACTTGCTTCAACCGTGTGTACATCGAAGCCGCCGGCTATCACTTGCCCGGCGAGCCTGTCGACAACGATGCCATGGATGCCTACATTGCACCGATCAATAAGATTTCGCCGCGGATGAAGAAGCGCATCTTGGCTGAGAACGGCATACGCCTGCGCCACTATGCAATCGACAAGGATGGCAATACGGTGATGTCGCATGCCAGCCTTGCTGCCCGCGCTGTACATGACTGCCTTGGTAAGAGTCAGACACGACTTGATGAGGTCAGCCTACTTGCAGCTGGCTCGTCCGGTGGCGATGCCATCCTGCCGGGCTTTGCCAACATGATTCACGGCGAACTTGGCGCGCCACCCCTGCAGACGCTTTCTAGCCAGGGCGTCTGCGCCGCTGGCGTGACAGCCATCGAATTTGCTGCCCAGGCCATCGAGCTCGGCGCGCACAGTCAGGCGTTGGCAGTGGCGGCAGAGGTGCCTTCGCGCATGTTTAAGCGAAGCCGCTTTGCGCCGCGGGGCTACGATAGCGACTTTGACGCGCACTTCCTGCGTTGGATGCTGTCTGACGGCGCCGGCGCCATGCTGCTGACCGACAAGCCTAGTGGGCGCGGCGGCGTGCGTCTCAAGCTCAAGTGGATACACCAGAAAAGCTTTGCTGGCGACTATCCGGTCTGCATGCAACTTGGCCTGACTGAAGATCGCAGTACATCCTATCTGGACTTTCCATCTTCCGGCGAAGCCGAGGTGGCGGGAGCCATGTCGCTGCGCCAAGATATCCGCATGCTGCCGCATCTCTTTGATGTCAGTATTCATGAGTACGTAAAGCTGGTTGCCGCGGGGCACGTGCATTCGGAACGCGTCGATCATTTCCTCTGCCACTACTCCTCGGAGCGCTTTATTCCTGTGGTTGAGGAACTCCTGGATAAAGCGGGTTTGTCGATTCCAAAGGAGCGCTGGTACAACAACCTCAGCTTCCGAGGCAACACCGGCGCGGCATCCATCTTCATCATGTTGGGCGAGTTTCTGGAAACCCGCAGCGTCAAACCGGGCGAAACCATTTTCTGCTTCATTCCGGAATCCGGTCGCATCAGCGCCGCCTACATGATGCTAGAGGTCGAGGCTGCCGATGAGCCTTTGCCGCAGGAGCGTTATGCACCGGTGCGTGTGGAAGAGGGGGGCATTACGAACCTCCCCTCTGCCCCACATGACCCTGCAGCTGCGCCAGCGCATTTGCAGAAGCTGCTGACTGCGCTGGCCGAAACCTGGCACGACTACCGTTCATCCGTCTGGCGCAGCCCCGTCATCCGTAAGCTGGTGACTGGCCGTTTTGCGGTTGAGGACTACCGCAACTGGACTTCCCAATGGGTCCCACAGGTGCGCGAAGGCAGCAAGTGGATGCGCGAGGCGGTTACCTCCCTCACGCGCCCTTATGAGGACTTGGCTGCGCTGATTGAAACCCATGCTGGGGATGAGCAGAACGATTTCCAGATTCTCTATCAGGACTACCAAGCGGCTGGCGGCGACAAACCTATCGACGCACTGCGGCGCAATCCCGGCGGTGAAGCGCTCAATGCCTATCTGCATGCACTGGCAGCGACGGAAAATCCGATTGGTCTTCTGGGCGCCATCTATATCATTGAGGGCACGGGCCAGCGCATTGTGCCCATGCTGCTGCCCATGTTGTGCAAGCAAGTAGACCTACCGGCCTCGGCCTTCCGTTTCCTTGAATATCACGGCGCCAACGACGAGCACCATCTGACCCGCTGGTTGATGGCGGTTGAAATCGCCATGGAAGCCGACGTACGCGCGGCCGATGCCATCATTGCTACGGCTAGGCGCACAGCGCGCCTGTATCAAATGCAGTTCGATCACATCATGGAGTCCGACAGCCTATGAAATCCCAAAACACTCAGGACGTCGTGCCGGACTTCCTTGCCGCCGAATACGATGCACGCGACCCCAACCCATGGCTGGCCCTTTATCTCGACAACAGTACGCCGCTGTCGGAGGAGGTGAAGCGAGTCTGGCTGCTCGACTCAAGCTCAGCCTCGCGTCAGTACCTGCTGCCTTTCGTCCGGCCGCTGGCGCGGCTGATGATCATCCTGATCCAGATCCTCAAGATCTTTGTGCCCAAGCGCTGGTCGGCCTCCCTGACCTTGCACTGGCTATTGGCCACGGGCCTGCGCTATTTCGTCTCGCCGGCGGCCAACTGGCTGATCCTGCGCCACTTTCATCTTGGCTCGCAAACCCTAGCGTTCATTGCCGCCAATGCGCCGGTCAAGGTAGAGACTTCGCCATTGCAGCCGCTGGCGATTGAGGATCTGAAGGACGAGCTCTTTCTTAAGCACGACCTTAACCTCTTCAATTTTGTCATTCGCCTTAACAAGGCATTGCAGGCTGAAAACACCTGTTTGGTTCGCGTGGAGAATCCAGACTTCAGCATGATTATTGATCCGCCGCTGCGGCTTGAGGATATGCCGCACGGCTGGTTCAACTTCATTGATCTGCAGACGGCGATTGAGCTCTTTACGCCCATCTATCAGCTATTTCTAACCGACAACGATTTTTGGCGCGCTTCCAACTCCCTGCAACTGGATGAAACCATAGGCCTCTACATCGCAAGGCTGCTGAACGTGCCGCAACATCTGATTCTCGTAAACAACAAACACCCGCTAGTGCCCTTGAGCACCTTGCGTGCGGGGCATCGGCTGGTATTACACGGTCTGTCTACCGAGATGCTGCATGCCTTTTTTAAGCAGCAGGCCGGTCAGCGTTGCTGAAGATGGCGAGGCGCTTTGCGCTATGATCGTGCCTCGCAATTTTCATGATCCGGCCTGGCGCTTACCCCGGCGCGGCTGATCCACCCGATGTCTTCGCAAACCCCTGAGCCTAACGCACTTACTTTCGACGCCAAGGCCTTCCTCGCCACCCTGACCGAAGATCCGGGCGTCTATCGCATGCTGGATGCAGAGGGCGGTGTGCTGTACGTCGGTAAGGCAAAGAATCTCAAGCGGCGCGTCAGCTCCTATTTTCAGAAGACCGGCCACAGCCCGCGTATTGCGCTGATGCTGCAGCAGGTGGCGAACGTCGAGACAACGGCAACGCGTAGCGAAGCTGAGGCGTTGATTCTTGAAAACACCCTGATCAAGAAGCTCGCACCCAAGTACAACATTCTGTTTCGGGACGATAAGTCCTACCCCTACATTGCGCTCACGGCGAATGAGTTTCCGCGACTGGCCTACCACCGTGGGGCGTTCGACAAGAAGGCGCGCTATTTCGGGCCCTTTCCAAGTGGCTTGGCGGTTCGTGAAAGCATCCAGCTGATCCAGAAGACCTTCCTCCTGCGCACCTGCGAGGAGGCGGTTTTCCGTAATCGGTCCCGCCCCTGTCTGTTGCATCAGATCAAGCGTTGCAAAGCACCGTGTGTCGACTTCATCTCCAAGGAGGATTACGCACAGGACGTTCGCCTTGCCGAGCTGTTTTTGCGCGGCAAACACGGTGAGGTGATCGATAACCTCACCGACAAGATGCAGGCTGCGGCGGGTGAGATGCGCTTCGAAGAGGCGGCGCAATGGCGGGATCAGATTCGTGCCTTGCAGTCTGTCTTGCACCGCCAGTACGTTAGTTCGACGGGCGATGAGGATGTGGACATCATCGCGGCGGTTGCGGGAGCTGATGCGCTGTGTATCAACCTTGCCATGGTACGCGGCGGCCAGCACATGGGGGATCGCGCGCAATTCCCCAAGGGCATGTCTGGCGGGCTGAAGGGCGATGAGGCAGAAGGGCTGGTGGCCTTTATCGAGCAACACTATCAGCTACATCCGCCGCCAATGCGGCTTCTCGTGGCGCACGATGTGGCCGACAGCGTTGCCGCTGTTTTTGCCTCAGCCGGACACAAGGTTGCTGTGAGCTTGCCGCGCAATGAGATGGAGCGTGCTTGGCTCGGGATGGCAGAAAAGAATGCCCAATTGGCAATCGAGGCGCGCCGCCTCAGTACGGTGCGCTCAGGCACACGGCTTGAGTCCCTGCGTGAGGCGCTGGATCTGGCGGATGCACCGGCCCGCATTGAATGCTTTGATATCAGCCACACCCAAGGGGAGGGGACTGTCGCCTCCTGTGTCGTGTGTGTCGATGGCGCCATGAAAAATAGCGAATACCGGCGCTTCAATATCAGTGGCATTACGCCGGGCGATGACTATGCGGCTATGCGACAAGCCTTGACGCGGCGTTATGAAAAGGTGGCGAGTGGCGAAGCGGTTGCCCCCGACCTCATCTTGATCGATGGCGGCAAGGGCCAGCATGGCGTGGCGCGCGAGGTATTTGCCGAACTCGGCTTGGAGCATTTGCAGAGCGTTGGGGTTGCCAAGGGCGAGGACCGCAAACCCGGTCTTGAAACCCTCTTTGTCTATGGTCGCGAGCTTCCGCTGCATCTGCCGATGGATAACGCCGGTTTTCATCTGATACAGGAAATCCGGGACGAAGCGCACCGCTTTGCCATCGTTGGCCACCGCGCCCGACGCGCTAAGGCCCGTGGGCACTCGAAATTGGAGGATGTTGCAGGTGTCGGCCCGACCCGGCGCAAGAATCTCTTGGCGCATTTCGGTGGCCTGCAGGGCGTGCTGGCCGCAACGGTTGAAGATTTATGCCGCGTTGATGGAATTAGCCGTAAACTAGCGCAAGAAATTTATAACGAACTCCACTGAAACCCGCCTGATGACGGTCAATATCCCCAATCTGCTGACTTGGTTCCGCCTGCTGTGCATCCCCGTGATTGTTGGGGTGTTCTACACACCGCAAGGTTGGTTCACCCCACAGGAGCAGAACTTCATTGCCACAGTAGTATTTGTCTTTGCTGCCGTCACCGACTGGTTTGATGGCTGGCTGGCCCGTAAACTCAATCAAACCTCCGCATTTGGCGCCTTCCTTGATCCTGTGGCTGACAAGTTGATGGTTGCTGCTGCGCTGATCGTGCTTGTTGAGCATGACCGGACTAATACGCTGATCACCTTCATTATCATCGGCCGTGAAATTGCCATTTCGGCCTTGCGTGAGTGGATGGCCAAGATTGGCGCATCCAAGAGTGTTGCTGTTTCTTTTATCGGCAAGCTCAAGACCGCCGCACAAATGACAGCAATCCCCATGCTGTTGTATGGTGCCCCCTTATATGGCATCGATGTCATGCAGGCTGGCAAGGTCCTCATTTGTGTCGCAGCCGTGCTGACGCTTTGGTCGATGGCCTATTACATGCGTAAGGCTTGGCCCTAAATTTCCTCTAGAAGCTGATTATTTTCATTTAGTTGCGATGACTACTTGATTTTGTTTCGAATACTGTATAAAAATACAGCATTCGATTCAGGAGCATGTCATGGTTCGTAAAAATACAGCTGGCAACAACGATGGATTGACCCCGCGTCAGCGGGAGATTCTCGACTTCATCCGCAATACGTTAGAGGTTCTGGGAGCGCCACCGACCCGCGCCGAAATTGCCCAAGCATTTGGTTTTGCTTCACCCAATGCCGCCGAGGAACACCTGAAGGCTATTGCCAAAAAAGGCAACATCATTCTTGAACCGGGTGCTGCACGTGGCATCCGCTTGGTAGAGCAGCTCGGGCTACCGCTGATCGGTGCAGTTGCCGCCGGCAGCCCGCTGCTTGCAGTAGAGAATCAGTTGGGTCGTGTGCAGGTGGATGCGAACTTGTTTTCTCAGCGTGCGGATTACCTGCTGACGGTGCGTGGCAACAGCATGACTGGCGTCGGTATCTTAGATGGTGATTTGCTAGCGGTTCAGCGCACACAAAATGCCCGAGATGGGCAGATTGTCGTCGCCCGCCTTGGCGATGACGTGACCGTTAAGCGGCTGCGGGATCGGGATGGCCGCATCGAATTACTTGCTGAAAATCCCGACTATCCCTCCATCCCCGTCGATGAGTCGCTGGCAATTGAAGGGCTGGTGGTGGGTTTGATTCGCACAAATGTGTCGGTTTGATGCCTGAGTCGGCAGGTCTTTCACTCTCATGTGATGTACTGACACACGTCACGAAATACGCTGTTACAATCTGCGCGCCATGTTCAGCCAACGCACCCTTCGTCCTGTCAGCGTAGTCGCACTGTTTGTGCTGCTATGGGGCCTCGTCTTCCCGACGCTGGCCAATGCTGGCATTGGCGATACGAATGCCGTTTGGACCGAAGTCTGTACGGCGCAAGGCATCAAGAAGGTTCAGCAGATCCAGCAGACGGATGATGCCCATGCCCCCCAGGCACATGCTTACTCTGCCGAGCACTGCTCCCTGTGTTGCCTGGGTGGGACAATCCCCGCAGCAGAACCTCTTGCATTGGTCGATGGCCTTCAGCTTCAGTACCGCTCCCCACAACTTCCTGTAGCCCAAGTATTACTGCCTCAACAGATTATTCTGCTGAGCGCACCTCCCAGAGCCCCCCCGCACCTGTCCTTCGCCTGATCCTTTCCGCCCTGTGGCGGTAGGCAGGCATCCATCTCGAACACGCACAAGCGATCGTTATCGCCTGTGCATACCGATGATCTCGGCGGTTTGCGTATGCAAGCGCCACGACAGGATGCACCATGACACCATTTTTCAAACTGGCACCGCTGACGGTTGCCATGATTTCCGTATTCCCATTTGCTGCTACCGCACAAACTGCAGCCCCTGCAACACAATTGCCCGAGGTGAAGGTCACTGCAAAGAAAGATGCCTCACTCACCCAGCCAAATATCGATACCGCCAAGGCAGAGATGGCCAAGGTAGCGGGTGGTACTAACATTATCGATGCAGAAACCTTCCGTGAAGGTCGGGTATCGACATTCAGCGACACGCTTGGTATGGCCACCGGTGTACTCGCGCAGTCGCGCTTTGGTGCCGAAGAAACACGCCTCTCTATTCGGGGCTCAGGCCTTCAACGCACCTTCCACTTGCGCGGTATCAAGCTGATGCAGGACGGTGTGCAAATCAATCAAGCCGATGGCGGCGGAGACTTTCAGTCAATCGAGCCATTGGCAACGCGCTACATTGAGGTCTTCCGCGGTGCCAACGCACTACGTTATGGGGCCTCTACGCTGGGAGGTGCCGTCAATTTTGTCTCGCCGACAGGCCATGACGCACCCAAACTTGAGTTGAGGGCAGAAACCGGTAGCTATGGCTATCAGCGTCTCGGCTTCGCTACCGGTGGCGTGAGTGACAATGGTGTTGTCGATTACTTCCTGAGTGGTTCGACCTTCGACCAGAATGGCTTCCGCGATCACGCGGGGCAGAGTGCTCAGCGCATGAACGGCAATGTTGGTTATCGCATCAGCGATGACATTGAGACACGCTTCTATGTTGGTTACGCAAAGAGCGATTCTTTCCTGCCTGGCAGCCTCACTATGGCCCAGCTACGAGCTAATCCGAGGCAGGCCAATCCCAGCACCGTTAGTGGTAACAACAAGCGTGACATTGAAGTGTTCCGTGTAGCCAACAAGACCACCATTCGTCTTGGCGACAACCGTATTGAACTGGGTGCTTGGTACGCTGACAAGACCCTGTTTCACCCGATCTTCCAAGTCCTTGATCAGCAAAATGCAGATTACGGGCTAGATCTGCGCTACATCGCCAATGGCAAACTTTTCGGTTATGCCAACGAGTTTGTTCTCGGCTTTGCACCCTCGCGTGGTACGACGCGTGACGACCGCTTTACTAATGTGGGCGGACAACGTGGCGCACGCACCAACAAGTTGTATCAGGTTGCCAACAACATCGAGCTTTACGGTGAAAATCGACTGCGCCTGAATGATCAATTTACCGTCATTGCGGGGCTCCAATACACCCGTGCTACTCGCAAGAATCGGGATGAGTTCTTCGCCGCAGGCCAGGATGAGAGCTTCAATGTCAGCTATACCGGTACTAGCCCCAAGATTGGTGTTCTCTATCAGGCAACGCCTAGCGTACAGTGGTTCGCCAATCTCTCGCGAAGCTACGAACCGCCATCATTTGGTGAACTGACGGGCGGTTTAACGCCAAATATCAACCGAGCCCAACGTGGAGGCACGCTTGAAGTCGGTAGTCGTGGTCAGAGCCGTGATGTTGATTGGGATGTCTCGGTTTATCACGCGCGTCTGCGTAATGAGTTACTTCAAAGTCGCGTATTCGTTGCCGGGAACAGTGGCGCTGCCGCACCACAAACAACTAATGCGGACAGCACGATTCACAGCGGCGTTGAGCTTGGTCTGACTGCGAGACTGCCTGGTAAATTTGAGTGGCGTAACAATCTGCTGATCAATCACTTCCGCTTTGATGGCGATCGCCAGTTTGGTAACAACACACTACCGGGTGTCCCGAAAGTTCTGCTCCGTGGTGAGCTGCTGCATCGTGACGGCGCCGGTTTCTATGCGGGCCCAACAATTGAAGCTGCTGGTGATTACCCGATCGACATGAGCAATAGCGTTAATGCGCCGGGTTACACCATCTTTGGTTTCAAGCTTGGTCATCAGGTTAAGCGTGGCATGTCATGGTTTGTCGAGGCACGTAACCTTGCTGATAAAAAATATGTCTCCACTACCGGTGTGATCCGTAATCTTGGTGGAGCCGACTCAGCTCAATTCCTGCCAGGCGATGGTCGTTCCGTCTATGCTGGGATTCAGTGGCGTCAATAACAATGCCTAATTTTAGCCTTACTGGCCTGCTGCGCTGGCACTGGCGGATTGGACTTGTGGTGGTGGTAGGAATCCTCCTGTGGGGGATTTCTGCCATTTCTCATCCGCTGATGACCCGGCTTCAGCCCAAACCGGCAGTATTTTCGCCACCCAGCATAAGTGTTGATTTGAAGCATGCCCTGCCTTTGCAGGATGTGCTGATCAAGCATGACTTCGCAAAATTAACAGCAGTAAGTTTCGCTGTTATTGATGGCAAAAATTATTACCGTGTTCAGCCGTTCGACAATGTCGTTGCGCGATATTTTTCGGTACTCGACGGGGGCGAGTTGGCTGAGGGCGATCAGCGCTATGCAGAGACCTTGGCAAGGCATTACACCAAGCGAGGAAACATCTCAGCAGCCAAATTTCTGACTGAATTTGACGATGACTATCATCCAGTTAATCGGTTGTTACCCGTTTGGCGAATTGATTTCGACGGGGATGCTGAGAGGGCGCCAGTTCGCGCATATGTCGACACCGAGCAGTCGCGTCTTGCAACCTTGGTTGATGACACGCGTCATTCCTTGACCAGTCTATTTCGCTTTGCGCACAATTGGTCTTTTCTACAGGGATACCCTCGCGTTCAACTTTGGCTAATGAGCACAATGCTTGTGGCCTTATTTGGATTGGGTTGTGTCGGGATTTATTTGTTTTTCAGGCTGCGAAAAAATTCTGTTCAGCGCTTGCGTGGAAACACAATGCGCAAGCTTCATCGTTGGCTGGGCTTGTCTGTCGGGCTGACAATACTGACTTTTTCAGCCAGTGGATTTTTTCATTTGCTGATGAGTTATCAGCGGGAACAGAATGAATTGAAGGTTGAACGCCATGTCTTTGAATTGAATCAGCTCGGTCGTGATGGTTGGCTGCCGCTTCAACAAACACCCTTGGCAAGATTGGCTTTAGTTGAGGGGGGAGCATGGTTGGCCAAGCCAGCGATGAAGGATGACAAGGCAGGGCCTGTCGCTCAAGTTGCACATTTGTCGGGCAATCATCATGAAACCGTTAAGCCGGCTGCCCCTCCGCATGATGCAAACATTTTGATCTCTGCGTTAAATGGTCAACCGTTGTCGGGTGGGGTGTTTGCACTGGCACGAGATCAGGCAGTGGCATATGCACGTTTAACTCAGGATAAGGCGGCGCAAGAGGTAATCGGGACAGAATGGGTGACACGGTTTGAAGGCGAGTATGGTTTCCTCTTCAAGCGCCTGCCTGTTGTCAAAGTCTCATTTTCTGGACCGGGTAATCCCCGCTATTACATTGAACCCACTACGGGGATTCTCTCTGCGCGCGTAGATGATCTTGATGCCTTGGAGGGTAGATTATTCGCATTGCTTCACAAATGGACATTCTTCGATACAAACAAGAATCTCCGTGATGTGCTGCAAGTTTTGTTTGTCTTGGGCATCGTTACAGTTTCTGTAATGGGTCTTTCCCTATATCTGAAGCGTCGTAAACCATAACTTTGACAAGGTGGCTATTATGAAAAAACTACTTCCCTTAGTTGCATTAAGTTTTTTCTTCTCGAGTGCTAAAGCGCATGTAGTGCTAGATACCCCAGTAGCTACAGCAGGGAGTTATTACCGTGCCACATTACGTGTAGGCCACGGTTGTGATGCTTCGGCGATTAAGCAGTTTGTGGTCAAGATTCCCGCTGGAGTGCAGGGAGCGAAGCCCATGCCCAAGGCAGGATGGAATATCGAAATTGAGCGCACCAAGCTGGATAAACCCTATACCAGCCATGGGCGCACGATAAGTGAGGATGTTAGTGAGATTCGCTGGACGGCAAGGACGCCAGAGGATTACTTGCAGAATGCCTACTACGATGAGTTTGTTGTTTTCGGCAAGCTGCCAGAGGCTGCGGGTAAGTTGTACTGGAAGGCCAGCCAAATTTGCGAACAAGGTCGGATCGATTGGCACGAGGTCGCTACAGCTGCGAATACCAAACCAAAGAGTCCGGCCGCAGTGCTTGAAATAAAGCCCAAAGAAGGTGCTCACGCACATCACACCCACTAACCTTTGAGTAGTGCTTTGGCGGAAAGCCCGTTTTTTTGCGGCTTTCCGCCAGATTGGGTTTGACCAGAAGCAATCCTCAAAGTATAATCTTGGTCTTCGTCGGGGCGTAGCGCAGCCCGGTAGCGCGCCTGGTTTGGGACCAGGATGTCGCAGGTTCGAATCCTGCCGCCCCGACCATCTTTAGCTCTCCCTCGGTAACCGTCCGTAGCTCATCTGGATAGAGCACCGGCCTTCTAAGCCGGGGGTAACAGGTTCGAGTCCTGTCGGGCGGACCATAAGCGCCTCCCCTCTGTAACACCATCCCCTTCGATTTTCCTGCATTGCGTCTGTTGGCTTCGCCACGCCTGCCGCTTTCTGCCGTTCATTGTGCCCTTGGCATATGATCTAACGGTTATCGCATTGAGGCCGACTATATGCAGACCAGCAACACGCCGTTGAAACAAGCCTTGGTGCAAGGCTTTTTCGATCCTGCCACTTGGACGGTGACCTATGTTGTTTATGCCGGCTCGGGCTCTGCGTGCGCCATCATCGACCCTGTCCTTGATTACGATCCCAAAGCAGGACGTACCGACACGTTCTCGGCTGATCGTGTCATTACGTTTGTGCAGGCAAAGGGGCTTACCGTCGAATGGATTCTAGAAACACATGCACATGCAGATCATCTTTCTGCTGCACCGTATCTTAAGAAGAATCTTGGTGGGCGAGTGACCATAGGTGCTGCCATCGAAAAAGTGCAGCGCACATTCAAGGACATTTTCAATCTGGAGGAGAGCTTTCATGCGGATGGGCGCCAGTTTGATTATTTGCTTAAAGACGGCGAGCATTTCTCCATTGGCGCGCTTGAGTGCGAGGCAATCTCGGTACCGGGGCATACGCCAGCCTGCATGTCTTACCGAATAGGTGATGCGGTGTTTGTTGGCGACACCTTGTTCATGCCGGATGCAGGAACTGCGCGTTGTGATTTCCCGGGTGGTGATGCAAGAACCCTGTTTCGCTCAGTGCAAAAGCTGCTGAGTTTGCCGCCAGAAACTCGCATGTTCATGTGTCATGACTATCCGCCAAGCGACCGGCCGATTGCCTATGAGTCCACCGTCGCCGATCAACGTGCCAGCAATATCCATATTCGGGATGGCATCAGCGAGGATGACTTTGTTGCCATGCGTACTGCGCGCGATGCAACGTTGGATATGCCAGTGCTCATGCTGCCTGCGATCCAGATCAATATCCGGGCGGGGGCTTTGCCGCCCGCAGAGGGTAACGGCGTTGCCTACCTCAAGATTCCGATCAATCAACTCTAAAACGCACAATAGCCGAAGGAATGACTGTGGAAATAAGCTGCCCGCACTGCCAGCAACGTAACCGTGCACCTGTTGAAAGGCTCAGTACCGGCGTAAATTGCGGTAAATGTCACGCGCCTTTACTGAGTGCCCCACTGGATGTGGATGCAGAAGGGCTGAATGCCTTGATTACGGGCAGTGCCGTTCCCGTACTGGTCGATTTCTGGGCGCCTTGGTGCGGACCATGCCGGATGTTCGCACCGACCTTCAAAACGGCCGCAGCCAAGTATGGCGGCCGCGTCGTCTTTGCCAAGTTGGATACTGAGGCCCAGCCTTCCATCGGGCAGCAGTTCAATATACGCTCAATCCCTACGCTGGCTGCTTTTCACCAGGGGCAGGAAGTGGGCCGGGTTAGCGGGGCATTGCCACTGGCGCAACTGGAGTCGCTTGTTCAGCAGCTGATTACGCCACCGTCCGCATAAGACCTTTCCTTGTCAGATTTGCTGCAGAAGCGATTGTAAGAAGCATTGGCTTGTTGTAGAATCGCGCCTCTTGCATGCACTGCCGTCTGGCAGCACATGTACCGGTGGTGACTGTAGCTCAGTTGGTAGAGTCCCGGATTGTGATTCCGGTTGTCGTGGGTTCGAGCCCCATCAGTCACCCCAAAGAATTCAAAAAGCCGCGCAGATTCGTCTGGGCGGCTTTTTTCATTTTGGCGCGTTGTGCTTGAAGCTGTTTCAAAGCACGGTTGGTTGATCGGGCAGTTCGTTGCGCTCGTCGCTGCTGGCCGGGAAGTGTTGGCAAAGCTGGTCGGCAATGTTGGCGATGCCGATGCGTAGCCCAGTTTCGAATTCACCTTTGCGAAAGTACACTTCCATTTCCTTGCAGATCGTTTCCCAGCCTTGGGTGCCGGTCTTGAGGTGGATGCCGCGATCCGCGACGATTTCAACATCCCGATCCGCGAGCAGCAGATAGACGAGCACGCCGTTGTTGTGCTCGGTGTCCCAGACGTGTAATTGCGAGAAGACTTCCAGGGCGCGTTCGCGGGCCGATTGACCCCGCCACAGGGCGGGCCATTCAAGCGCGGCCTCTACAGCAAAGCGAATTTCGCCACTGTGGCCAGACTCTGCGGCATGAATTAGGGTCTTGATCGCCGCGAGGCTGGAGGGCGGGAAAGCCTTGTGCAGCTTGCGTCGGCTGTATAGCAAATGGGTGAGGATGCGTTTGAACTGCATGTTCAGAATCTCCCGGAGGCACCGCCCCCACCAAATCCACCGCCACCGCCGCCGAACCCACCTCCACCCCCAAAGCCACCACCGCCATAGCCACCGCCGAAACCACCTCCACGGCCAACGCCGGTGATCGTGAGGACGAGGGCAATGACACCAGCAATCGCTGCCATGGAGATGACTCCAATCAGCAGCCAAACGCCCAGCGCTACCAATCCCCCGGTAACGAGGCCGCCGGGGAGGGGGCCGAGCATTGCGCGTAGCATCCCGCCAATGAACATCGAGCAGAGTAGGACCACGGGCAGAATGCTTTCCAAGTCCATAGCGGCGTTGCCACTGGACTGTGTGTTCGGTGGGGCCAGCGCCTCGCCATCAATCAGGCGAATCATCTGCGATACGCCAGCAGTAATACCGCCATTGAAATCGCCGGTTTTCAAACGCGGTACGATGATGTCACTGACGATGCGTTTGCTGACTGCATCCGTCAGTACGCCTTCCAATCCATAGCCTACCTCGATACGCAGAGCGCGATCGTCCTTGGCAATGAGGAGTAGGGCGCCATCATCGACCTTCTTGCGGCCGAGCTTCCATTGCTCAACCACACGCATCGAATACTGCTCGATGCTTTCGGGTGCCGTGCTGGTTACAAGCAGCACCGCAATCTGGCTGCCCTTGCGTGCTTCAAATGCCTGCAGCGTCTGCTCTAGGCTGGACTTCTCCGCAGCGCTGAGTGTACCGGTCTGGTCGATAACGCGGGCACTGAGTGCCGGAACCGGCAACTCAGTTGCTGCATTTGCCAGACCCAAGAGGAGTGCGCCTGCTGCACACAGCAAGCGCACTTGTGTCATCAGCTTCATTTAGTCGGGCCGAAATCAACCTTAGGCGGTTTGGAAATTTCTGCCTCGTTTTCCACGCTGAAATTGGGCTTTTCCTTGTAACCCATGACCATGGCAGTTAGGTTGGAAGGAAAGCTGCGCACCGTTACGTTGTATTCCTGCACCGACTTGATATAGCGGTTACGTGCCACGGTGATGCGGTTTTCTGTGCCTTCCAGCTGGGCCTGCAGATCGCGGAAGTTGGCATCTGACTTGAGCTGTGGATAGTTCTCGCTCACGACGAGCAGGCGGGACAGGGCACCGGAGAGTTCGCCTTGGGCTGCCTGAAATTTGTTAAAGGCCTGAGGATCATTCAGTAATTCCGGCGTGGCCTGAATGCTGCCAACTTTAGCGCGGGCAGTCGTTACGCCGAGCAGCACATCCTTTTCCTGCTGTGCAAAGCCCTTGACGGTATTAACGAGGTTGGGAATGAGATCAGCGCGGCGTTGATATTGATTTAGCACTTCAGACCAGCTGGCCTTGACCTGCTCATCTGTAGTCTGGAAGGTGTTATAGCCACAGCCTGTGAGCAGCAGGGCCAGAGAGGTGGCTAGGGCGAGACTGAGTTTGCGCATGGGGAAGCCTTTCGTATTGAAGTCAGATGACTCTGCCGGATGGGAAAGCCCGCCTATTGAGCGTCAAATAAAAACCATCAAAAAATCGCCGAGACAGTATTCATAGTGGCATTCATTACTCGATATGGTGGTGAATGCTCGATTATGCAATAGCGCACAACTCATTTCGAGGAGACATGCTCACACAAAACTTCTTGAGATGGGCTGACAGGAGGCGTTAATCAACTGTTGCCCCGCTGGCCTTGACCACGCGTGCCCACTTCTGCGCTTCGGTCTTCACGAAGGCTTGGAATTGCTCAGGAGATGTGCCGACATACTCGGAGCCGGTATCAGCCAGTGTCTTCTGAAATTCCGGCTGCTTCATGGCTTTTTGGGCTTCTGCATTCACCTTATTGAGCACGTCCTTCGGCATACCCGCCGGGCCGAACAGCCCATACCACGCATACGATTCAACAGCCGCAAAGCCCGACTCGCCAAAGGTTGGCACCGTCGGGAACAGTGGCGAGCGTTGCGCACCACTCACGGCAATTGCTCGCAGCTTGCCTGCCTTGATATGTGGGGTCACAGCAACGGTGCTGTCGAACATCATCGTGACGTGGCCGCCAAGCAGATCGGCAATGGCAGGTGCCGAGCCCTTGTATGGCACGTGGGTGATATCCAGCTTGGCCAGTGACTTGAACAGTTCACCTGTCAGGTGTTGCGGCGTGCCATTGCCTGCAGACGCATAGACAAAGCCCTTCTGGGCACGGATGTAGGTAATGAGTTCCTTGAGGTTGTTCGCAGGCACTGAAGGGTGCACAGCCAGCACAAGTGGCACACGGATCAGGTTAGTGATCGGCGTTAAATCACGGTCCGGATCGAACGGCATGTTCTTGTAGAGGCTGGGGTTGATGACAATAGGCGCGCTAGACGTCACGAGTAGGGTGTAGCCGTCAGGTGCAGACTTGGTCACCGCGGCACTACCAATGTTGCCACCGGCACCGCCTTTGTTATCGACCAGAAAGGTTTGTCCAAGGCTTTCGCTCATCGACTTGGCCAATGGGCGGGCAGCGGTATCGGATGGGCCACCGGGTGGCCAAGGGACGACAACGGTCACAGTTTTTGTCGGCCAGCTTTGCGCCATGCAGGCTGTTGAAAACAGCGTGGCAAAAATCAAAGCCAGCAAGGACACCACAATATTTTCAAGAACCTTTCGCATCATGCGCCTCCTGTCATGATTCAAATAAAAAACCGCCCGGTGTCGTTATCGGGCGGTTTTGAGGGGGGAGCGTAGTGACTACGTTAAATCTTGTAGTTGCTCACAATTTCCTTCATGCGGTGTGCCAGATGATCCAGTTCCTCGGCTGTGGCTGAGGTGTTCTCAGCGGCGGCATGGTTTTCTTCCGACATCTGGGCAATACGCTCAACCTGTTGGGCAATGCTGGTGCTGGCAATGCCTTGCTCGCGGATGGCATCACTGATTTCGCCGACGCGATCAACCGCACGCCCTGAGCTACTGCGAATTTGCGCAATCGCAGAGTTGGCCGCATTCGCGCGTTCAACCCCAACGCTTACGCGGGCATCAACGGCTTTCATTCCCTCAACCGTGTTTTGAGCATTGACCTGCATAGCGGCGATGGTTTCGGCAATCACCTGCGTGGATTGCGAGGTGCGCTCAGCCAGCTTACGTACTTCGTCGGCAACCACAGCAAAGCCGCGGCCTTGCTCACCCGCACGGGCGGCTTCAATTGCTGCATTCAGGGCGAGGAGGTTAGTCTGATCAGCAATTTCCTTGATCACACCGACCACTTCATTGACGCGCTGGCTATCCGTTTCCAGATTGGTCACAAAAGTTGAGGCTGAACGAACTGTCGTAGCGATCTCGTTGATATCTTCAACGGTCTCAATAATGGTTTTCTCACCACCAATCGCCAAAGCACCAGACTCACTGGAGAGTTGGTTTGCTTCACCGGCCTGATCGGCCACATGGTTGATGCTGACCGTCATTTCCTCAACAGTGGCAGCCATATCTGCGGCGGCGGCACTTTGGTTGGAGGCACTGTCTGTGACCGTACGCGCTGTCTCAGTCAGATGCTTGGCAGATGCACTGACGCGGTCAGACTGTTCCGCAATCTCGCGCAGGCTGTTTTGCAGTTTGCTGGTTAGGCGATTGACGGCTTCAACAGTGGCACCTACCTCATCATTGCTCATGACGGGTGCGCGCTTGGTGAAGTCTAGATTGTTCTCAACTGAGACCAGCGTGTCACGGAGCGACGACAGTGAAGTAACGACATTTTTGTAAATCGCCATGCCGAGGAAGCCAACACAGGCGACGGCAATGACGATCAAAACGATCATCGCCGTGACCATCTTGCTGTAGAGCGCCTTTGAGTCAAGCTTGTCTTTGTTGGCAAGCTCAACGTTGTACTTGACGTGCTCAGTCAGCGCTTTGGTTGCTGCCTTAGCAACCTTGTCGTTTTCCAATAGGAAATTTTGCGCATCCGTCTTCTGCAGATTTTTGGACATGGTCAATGCCTTATCCAAAACTTCGAAAGTGGCTTTGATCGCCTCACGATCAGCACCAACCAAACGGCGGTCCTCTTCGTCATAGATCATTGTCTTTTCGTACTTGTCGAGCTCTTCTGTGATCTCGGCATTTAGCTTCTTAATTTCAGCTTCGAAGCCTTTTTGCTTGTCCATGTCATCGCTCATCAGATGCGACTGCACACGCAAGCGCAAGCGAAACATGTCATGGGTAATTTCGTTTAGCGTAATCACGCTTGGCAGCATGTTCTCATTCACATTCTCAAGCTTGTTATCCATTTGCTTGAGGCCGATTAGGCTACCGATACCTAGTAGTAAAAGGGCAGCAACAGAGATGCTGATTAACAACATGATCCGTTTAGCGATTGTCATTTCCTACTCCTAGCTGGTTCTGGCTGTGAATTGATTTTGCACACAATAGTGCAGAACAACACGTTTCAATCTGAACAATAGACGTCAATCCAAGTGATACTCAGGCTTTAACGACCATTCTGCCATTGTATTGAGCGATATGGCGAGTTAATTTGAATAAAACGGTAGGAATGAATGCTTTTATCCCGACTAACTTTTGAAGGCAAAAGTAAAGACTAGAGTTGCTCTCGGGTTAGTAGAAAGATTTTCTCGTCGCCACCTTCAGCGTCCAGCCAGACGGCATCAAGTTCGGGGAAGGCTGCCTCTACAAGATCTCGATTGTGACCGACCTCAATAGCGAGTACGCCACCAGGCTTGAGATGGGCTTTTGCCTCGGCCAGAATGCGCCGAACGATGTCCAGACCATCCGCGCCAGCCGCGAGGGCTAGTGCTGGCTCATGTCGATATTCTGCCGGCAGATTGTCCATGGACTCAGTGGTCACATAGGGCGGGTTGGAGATGATCAGGTCGTATTGTTTGCCGCCTAGGGCTGCGAACAGATCTGAATGCGTGGGGATAACCACCTCATCCAGCCCATAGTCCGCCACATTGCGTTGCGCCACGGCAAGTGCATCCGTTGAAATATCGACCGCATCTACTTGCGCGTTTGGAAAGGTATGTGCCATGACAATGGCCAAGCAACCCGATCCGGTGCACAAATCAAGCGCATCCGTGACAGCATCCGGGTCATCAATCCAGGGAGAAAAGCCGTTCTCTAGTAGCTCGGCAAAGTAAGAGCGGGGCACGATGACACGCTCATCGACATAGAATTTGAATTCTCCCAGCCAAGCTTCATGCGTCAAATAAGCCGCTGGAACGCGGCGGGTGATACGCTTCTGCAGTACTTCTAGGACGGCCATGCGTTCATCGTGCGTGAGGCGTGCGTCGATGAAGGGTTCCAGTTGATCGACGGGTAGATGCAGGGTGTGCAAAATCAGCCAAGCCGCTTCGTCGTAGGCATTGGTGCAACCGTGGCCGAAGCTCAACTTGGCTTCGTTAAAGCGACTGACTGCCCAACGCAGCCAGTCACGAATACTTTGCAAGTCGTCCAGTGTCGGGGTCATTTCAGTAGCCTTTCAAGCGTGCCGGCATAGATGGCGGCTAGGGGCTCCATATCGGCTACCGCAACGCACTCATTCACCTGATGGATGGTCGCATTGACCGGGCCGAGCTCCACCACTTGCGGGCAGATTGCAGCAATGAAACGACCGTCAGAAGTGCCACCTGTGGTGGACAGCTCGGTATCAATGCCTGTAGCCGCTTTGATAGCACCGGACAGTGCTTCGACGAGGGGGCCGCGAGGCGTCAGGAAAGGCTTGCCACCCTGATTCCAGACCAAGTCGTACTCAAGCCCATGCTTATCGAGGATGCCATGTACGGTTGCCTTCAGCTCCTCAACCGTTGTGGCTGTGGAAAAGCGGAAGTTAAACAGTACCTCCATCGTTCCCGGAATCACATTGGTCGCACCTGTCCCTGCGTGGATGTTTGAAATCTGGAAGGTGGTCGGTGGGAAGTACTCATTGCCGGCATCCCAAGTGGCAGCAGTTAGCTCGGCCAGTGCTGGGGCGGCGAGGTGAACCGGATTACGGCCAAGATGCGGGTAGGCCACATGACCTTGTTTGCCCTTGACAGTGAGCTTGCCAGAGAGGGAGCCACGGCGTCCATTCTTAATGACATCACCGAGCTTGGCGGTCGATGTTGGCTCTCCCACGATGCAGCAGTCGAGCAATTCATTGCGTGCCTTGAGCGTTTCGACAACGCGAATCGTGCCGTCGATAGCATCACCTTCTTCGTCAGACGTCAGAAGGAGGGCGATAGAGCCTGTGTGTGCCGGGTGTTCAGCCACGAAGCGCTCAATCCCAACAACAAAAGCGGCAAGCGAGGTTTTCATGTCCGCTGCGCCGCGGCCATACAAGTAGCCATCACGAATTTCGGGGAGGAAGGGGTCGCTATCCCATTTCTCGCGCGGGCCGGTTGGCACCACGTCGGTATGACCCGCGAAGCAAACGACTGGGGCCGTTGTGCCACGTCGCGCCCACAGGTTGGTCACCCCGCCAGCACTGATGAATTCAAGATGAAAATCAATCGCACGCAGCCGCTCGGCAATCAGATCAAGACAGCCTGCATCATTAGGCGTGACAGAGTCCCGAGCGATGAGCGCTTGGGTTAAAGCGAGAACATCAGACATTTTTAATCAGTTTTGAGTTCAAAATTGCCGAACGACAGGCTCTGCGCTGGCGGCTCTGCCAAGGCGACCTGAGCAACTTCAGGTGCGCTTTCTGGCTTCTTGGTGTTCGCGTTGTGTTCGGTGTTATTAATCAGCCACTGCAAGTTGTTTGCTGAGTCGGCTGCGCCCAGTGCCTCGTCAAGTGAGATGACACCTTGGGTATAGAGTTCGTAGAGTGCTTGCTCAAAGGTTTGGGAACCAGGCGACAAGCTTTTTTGCATGGCTTCACGAATGCCATCGATATCGCCTTTTTCCATCAGTTCGGCAATGTGTTTGGTGTTGAGCATGACCTCGGCAGCAGGCGTACGCATGCCATCCGGCTTTTTGACCAGCCGTTGCGACACGATACAGCGCATGGTCACGGACAGGTCTGCCAGAAGCGATGGGCGAGCCTCTAGTGGGTAGAAGCCGATGATGCGCGACAAGGCTTGGTAGCTGTTGTTGGCGTGAAGTGTGGCAACGCAGAGGTGGCCGGATTGGGCATAGGCGATGGCCTGGCTCATGGTCTCTCGGTCACGGATCTCGCCGATGAAAATGACGTCCGGTGCTTGGCGCAAAGCATTCTTCAGAGCAATTTCGAAACTGATTGCGTCAGTACCTATTTCGCGCTGGTTAACAATGGACTTCTTGTTCTTGAAGACGAATTCGACAGGATCTTCCAGGGTCAAAATGTGACCGCTGGAAACGCGATTTCTATAGTCAAGCATGGAGGCAATCGTGGTGGACTTGCCAGAGCCGGTAGAGCCAACCACAAGGAGCAGCCCACGCTTTTCCATGATGACGGACGGCAGCGAGCTCGGCAGCCCGAGTGCCTCAATTTCAGGAATTTCATTCTGGATAAAACGAAGCACAGCCGAAATGGCGCCGCGCTGATAGAAGACCGAAACGCGGAAGCGACCAATACCAGGTGCCCCAACAGCCGTATTGAGCTCCCGTGTCTCAGCCAGGGTCTTGAACTCATCAGGTTTGACGATTTCCTCAAGCAGGGTCCGAATGGAAGCGACATCCAGGACCTGCTGATTGACAGGAACAAGCACACCTTGAATCTTGATGTTGATCGGCGAACCTACCGCCATAAACATGTCCGATGCATTCTTTTCGGACATCAGCTGAAACAGGCGTTGCATTGTTCCCATCATTCCCTCCCAGGAGTCAGGCTTGCTTAGTCGCCGCGCAGCAGATCATTAATGCTTGTCTTGGAGCGAGTCTGAGCATCAACCTTCTTGACGATCACAGCGCAGTAGAGGCTGTACTTGCCATCAGCTGACGGCAGGTTGCCAGAGACCACCACTGAACCGGCTGGGATGCGACCGTAGATGACTTCGTCGCGCGCACGGTCGTAAATACGAGTGCTTTGACCGATGTACACACCCATCGAGATGACGGAGTTTTCTTCAACGATGACGCCTTCAACCACTTCGGAGCGAGCACCGATGAAGCAGTTGTCTTCAATGATGGTTGGGTTAGCTTGCAGTGGTTCCAGCACGCCACCAATGCCCACACCGCCTGACAGGTGAACGTTCTTACCAATCTGAGCGCAGGAGCCAACGGTTGCCCACGTGTCCACCATGGTGCCTTCGCCAACGTGAGCACCAATGTTCACGTAGCTGGGCATCAGGATGGCGTTCTTGGCGATGAAAGAGCCACGGCGGGCGGTCGCGGGCGGTACAACACGGAAGCCACCTTGTTCAAATGCGTGCTTGTCGTAGCTAGCAAACTTGGTGTCGACCTTGTCGAAAAAACGCAGGTCACCAGACTGCATGACACGGTTTTCTTCTAGGCGGAAGGACAACAGCACGGCCTTCTTGATCCATTGGTGGGTGACCCATTGGCCGTCAATCTTTTCAGCAACGCGCAGGCGGCCGGCATCCAACTCGCCTATGACATGGTTCACGGCTTCGCCAATTCGCGCTGGCGCGTTACCTGGCTTCAGGTTGGCGCGATCTTCCCAAGCTTCTTCAATGGTGGGTTGGAATACATTGGTCATTTTTATTTCCGATCAGAGCTAAAAAGTGTCAAAGGATGTCAAAGAGTCTTGCAGAATTCGGCGATACGTCCGGCAGCTTCAAGGCAGTCATCCAGCCCGGCTACCAGTGCGATTCGAATGAAGTTTGCGCCTGGATTGACGCCATTGGCGCTACGCGCCAGATAGCTGCCCGGCAAAACACCCACATTATATTGATGCTGCAGGCGGCGGGTGAATTCATCGTCAGGGATTGGGGTCTGCGCCCATAGATAAAAACCGGCATCTGGCACCGCGGTTTTCAGATAGGGCGCAATCAGCGGTGTGACCTTGTCAAATTTTTCCTTATATTGACGGCGGTTTTCAATCACATGTGCTTCATCGTTCCAAGCAGCAACGCTGGTCATCTGTACCACCGGGCTCATGGCGGCACCGTGATAGGTTCGGTACAGCAAAAAAGCCTTGATCAAGGCTGCATCGCCAGCAACAAAGCCAGAACGTAGCCCCGGTACATTGGAACGCTTGGATAGACTTGAAAAGACTATCAAGCGGGGATAGTCGTGGCGGCCGAGTGCGTGTGAAGCCTGCAGCGCTCCGAGCGGTTTAGCGTCTTCGTCAAAATAGATTTCTGAGTAGCATTCGTCCGCAGCAATAACGAAGCCATGCTTGTCTGAGAGTGCAAATAGTTCTTTCCAGTCATTCAGCGACAGCACTTTGCCCGTCGGATTGCCAGGAGAGCAAACGTAAAATACTTGAACACGATCCCACTCGGCGGCAGTGAGCGTCGAGTAATCAAAGTTGAAGTCATTACCCGGCAGGTTGTTGAGAAACACCGGTGTGGCGCCCGCCAGATAGGCTGCACCTTCGTAAATTTGGTAGAAGGGATTCGGGCAAACGACCAGCGGTGCTGGCTTGCTGCGATCAATGACCGTTTGGGCAAAAGCAAACAAGGCCTCGCGTGAGCCATTCACCGGCAGAATCTGCGTTGTAGGATTCAGCCCGGGAATTCCGTAGCGGCGTTCGGTCCAGGCACTGATTGCCTGGCGCAAGCGCTCATCTCCCTGGGTTGTAGGATAATTCGCCAGCCCCGCAAGATTGCTGCTCATGGCTTGCTTGATGAATTCTGGCGTCGCGTGCTGTGGCTCGCCAATCGATAGTTTGATTTCACGCAGCTTGGCGGGCTCGGCAGGCGCACCGGCAGCGAGTAGGGCGCGCAATTTTTCAAACGGATAGGGCTGTAGCTTGGCGAGATCTGGATTCACGGTGTTCTCAAGACTGAGCGGGAGCTTTCCCGCTTGGGTGGCGTAAAACGGACAATTATAAATGGACACCCTGCATAACGTTGCATCCCGCAAGTCTGTCCCTGTCATTTGTTTACTGACAGGGGCCACGGTTTGGGGCCTCGTCTGGTATCCCTACCGCATACTTGAAGCACAGGGCATGAGTGGGATCGAGGCGTCGATTCTGACCTATCTGATTGCCTTGGTGAGCGCTTTTTGCCTGTGGCGCAAGCATTTAATTGGTGCTCGTCTGACGCCGATGCTCTTTGCAGTAGGGTTGGCTGCGGGTGCGTGTAATCTGGGCTATGTGGTCGCCACCCTGTTGGGTGAGGTCACGCGCGTGCTGTTGCTGTTCTATCTTTCGCCGCTGTGGACTGTGATTTTCGCCCGCATTTTTCTGGGTGAGAGGCTAAGCATGAATGGCGGCTTGATCATTCTGGTCTCTCTGAGCGGTGCCTGTGTCATGTTGTGGCACCCGGAGGTCGGTATGCCATGGCCCAAGTCAATTGCCGAATGGTTGGGCCTGATGGCGGGTATCTTTTTTTCACTCTCAAATGTTCTGATCAAGAAGACCAGCCACCTCTCAATTGAACTGAAATCAATGGCGGTGTTTACAGGTGTCCTTTTCTGGAGCTTGCTGGTCTGGCCATTTTTCCCCGATTATCAATGGCAGTTGCCAGCTACATCCTGGCTCATGCTCGTGATTGTGGGGCTGACGTTGGTCGCCACGAATGCGATTGTGCAATATGCCATCAGCCACACGCGTGCCGCGCAAGCCATTGTCGTAATGCTGTTTGAGCTCGTTGTTGCAGCGATTGCTTCATGGCTACTCGCCGGTGAGACGCTCGGGGTACGCGAATGGATAGGGGGCACACTGATTATTTGCGCCAGTTTGCTATCAACACGGCTGCAATTCGGGCATTAACAGAATTACTGACATGGCCAAGCATGCTGGAAAATGTGAGAATCTCAAACTGAATGGCCGGTCACACCGATAACCGCACCGTGAATTAAAACGTCCAACTAATAAGACCTGATTAATAGATGAATATCCAGCCAGTTATCCTTTGTGGCGGTTCCGGTACGCGGCTGTGGCCCTTATCGCGGGAGCAATACCCTAAGCAGCTCCTTAAGCTCTCCGGCAATCACACAATGCTGCAAGCGACCGCAACGCGTCTGAACGGCTTGGAAATCCAGGGGACAGTTCTTGAGGCGCCTTTGCTGGTTGGAAATGAGGAGTACCGTTTCCTCATTGCTGAACAATTGCGTGAGCTTGATATCAGCAGCAATGGCCTCCTGTTGGAGCCGACCGGTCGCAACACTGCCCCCGCTTTGACAGTCGCTGCGCATGCAGCGTTAGCCAAAGGTGACGACCCTGTTCTGGTTGTCATGCCTGCTGATCAGGTTATTCAGGACATGGCTGCTTTTCATATTGCCGTACGCGAGGCAGTGATCCTCGCAGGGCAAGGCAAGTTGGTTACATTCGGCATCGTGCCGACCGCCCCCGAAACAGGCTATGGCTATATCAAGCGTGGTGCTGCGCTGGGCAAGGATGCTTACTGTGTTGATCGCTTTGTCGAAAAGCCGGCGCGCGCAGTGGCTGAGGAGTATCTGGCGAGTGGTGACTATTATTGGAACGGCGGTATCTTTGTCGTTCGTGCCTCTGTTTGGCTGACAAAAATTGAGCAGTTCCGCCCCGATATCGCCACGGCCTGCGAGCTCGCCTATGCACAACGCAACGAAGACAATGACTTCCTACGGCCGGGCAAGGCTGAGTTTGAGGGCTGCCCTGCCGACTCAATCGATTACGCAGTCATGGAGCGCTTGGCGGGTGTAGATCACAACACCGGCGAGGTCGTGGTTGTGCCGCTAGATGCGCAATGGTCAGACCTCGGTGCTTGGAATGCGCTGTGGGACATCTCGCCCAAGGATGCTAACAACAATGTCTTACTTGGCGATGTTGTTGCAATCAATACCAAAGATACGCTGGTGCTGAGCGACCGACGTCTGATCGCCTGTGTCGGTATCGAAAATGCCGTTGTTGTCGAGACCCCGGATGCCATTCTTGTAGCAGACAAAAATCGCCTGCAGGAAGTCAAAGATGTGGTTCAACGCCTCAAAGACAACAAGCGCGCTGAGCAGGTCAGCCATCGCAAGGTCTATCGTCCCTGGGGCTGGTATGACAGCATTGACGCCGGTCCGCGCTTTCAGGTTAAGCGCATCGTCGTCAAGCCTGGCGCCAGCTTGTCATTACAGTTGCATCACCATCGTGCCGAACATTGGATTGTTGTGTCAGGCACCGCGCTCGTGACCCGTGGAGAGGAAACCTTCATGGTTGCCGAGAATGAATCAACTTATATTCCACTCGGCACAAAGCATCGTCTCGAGAACCCAGGCCACATGCCACTGGAAATGATCGAAGTTCAGTCCGGTAGCTATCTTGGCGAAGATGACATTGTGCGTTTTGCCGATGTATATGGACGCACATCCGGCTAGGAGAGACTGATGATTCTCGTCACTGGCGGTTGTGGCTACATTGGTTCTCACACTGTTGTTGAGTTGTTATCAGCAGGGAATGAAGTGCTGGTTCTCGACAACCTCAGTAATAGCAAGGTTTCTGTGATTGACCGGGTAGCTCGGATTGCCGGGCGCGCGCCACGATTCGTCAAGGCAGATATTCTTGATCGCAAGGCCCTTGATGAGGTTTTTAAAGCACACAGGATTGAGGCTGTTATTCATTTTGCAGGGCTGAAGGCGGTTGGTGAATCAGTCGCACAGCCGCAGCGCTACTACGAGAATAATGTTGCCGGCACCTTGGTATTACTGGATGCAATGGCCGCAGCGGGGGTGAAACAAATTGTTTTCTCTTCGTCTGCAACTGTCTATGGTGACCCTGAGGTTGTGCCGGTGAGTGAAGCTGCGCCTTATCGTCCCGCAAGTCCTTATGGGCGATCAAAGCGTATGGTCGAAGAGCTGCTTTTTGATTTGTATGCGGCCGATCCTGAATGGCGTATCGCAGTACTGCGTTATTTCAATCCAGTTGGCGCTCATCCTTCTGCATTCATTGGCGAGGATCCGAATGGGGTTCCCAACAATTTGATGCCTTATGTGACTCAAGTTGCCATTGGGCAACGCCCGGAACTTTCAATTTTCGGGGATGACTATCCAACCCCTGATGGAACGGGCATCCGCGACTACATTCATGTGGTTGATCTGGCACTGGGTCATCTTGCCGCACTCACTGCCTTGTCTGACGCCCCAACATGTCTGGTAGCAAATTTAGGGACGGGGCAGGGTTACAGCGTCAAGCAGGTCGTTGATGCATTTGAGAAGGCCTCAGGCCAACGCATACCAGTAAAGATTACTGGGCGTCGGGCTGGGGATGTTCCTTGCTACTTTGCTGATCCGAGTTATGCCCGTACGCGACTTGGCTGGACCGCTCAGCGTGGCTTGGACGATATCTGCCGCGATGCTTGGCGCTGGCAGTCTTGGGCCGCTGCCCATCCTGAAGAACTGTAAGCGTGTTCTACGTCAGCCGCCTGCTGGAGTTTTTGATGCTCCCACCGGGCGGCCCTTTGCTGTTGATTCTGCTCGGCTTACTTGGGCGGCGCTACCTACCTCGATTGAGTCGTTGCTTCGTATGGGGCGGCTTACTTGCTGCCTTTCTTGCCGTATGGCCTCCGGCTGTCGATCAATTGCTTGCCCCCCTTGAAAAATGGTCACCGCCGCTGGCATCTTCATCGGTAAAAAATGCTCAGGCTGTTGTGATTCTTGGCGGTGGTGTCCGCCGTCAGGCGCCAGAGTACGACCAAGCAACGGTGAATCGCCTGACATTGGAGCGTCTTCGCTATGGGACAAGGCTGGCGAAGACTTTTGCTCTCCCGGTGTTGGTGAGTGGCGGCGCACCCATGGGTGGCCGACCGGAGGCCGATGCGATGGCCGATGCCATAGCGCAGGACTTTGCGCTCAAACCTCGCTGGGTCGAGGCGCAGTCGATCAACACTGCAGAGAATGCGCGATTCAGTGCCGCAATGCTCAAGCAGGCAGGGATTCGCAAGGTTGTATTGGTGACTCATGCGGCACACATGCATCGCGCCAGCCTCTACTTTGAGCGAGCTGGTTTGGAGGTGGTGCCTGCACCCACAGGCTATTTTGGCCCGCTGAGCAATCCTCAAAGCAAGCTGTCTTATCTCCCAAACCCGGCTGCGGCCTATGCTGGCTGGTTTGCTATGCGCGAGTGGGCTGGCTTGTTCCAGCAGTGGCTAAGTAAATAGCCGGCTCCTATCATCAATATAGTGACAATCAATTTGATCTACGTGCCCTTGCGCGACACAATCGCTCCACCCAATAGTTTTGTACCTCGTTTTTTAACCCCCCAAGGAGATATGCATGTCGTCCCTGATCAATACCCAAGTACAGCCGTTTAAAGCTCAAGCCTTCGTTAACCGCGGTGGCAAAGGCGAGTTCATTGAAGTCTCCGACAAAGACCTGAAGGGCAAGTGGTCGGTTCTGATTTTCATGCCGGCAGCGTTCACCTTCAACTGCCCGACTGAAATTGAAGATGCTGCTGACAACTACGCTGCCTTCCAAAAGGCCGGTGCAGAAGTTTATATCGTCACCACCGACACCCATTTCTCGCACAAGGTGTGGCATGAAACCTCCCCAGCAGTGGGCAAGGCCAAGTTCCCGCTGATCGGCGATGCAACCCACGCCCTGACCAACGCTTTCGGCGTGCATATCGCTGAAGAAGGTCTGGCACTACGCGGCACCTTCATCATCAATCCAGACGGCATCATCAAGACCCTGGAAGTCCATTCCAATGAAATCGCCCGTGATGTGTCGGAAACCCTGCGTAAGCTGACCGCCGCTCAATACACCGCCGCTCACCCAGGTCAAGTGTGCCCGGCCAAGTGGAAGGAAGGCGCTGCCACCCTGGCACCGTCGCTGGATCTGGTTGGCAAGATCTAAGTAATAAGTAGTGATGTAGTCCCCGCCCGCTGCGTGTGCAGTGGGCGGTTCTGAAAGACAAGGGAGATAGAAATGCTTGACGACGCAATCAAGGCCCAACTCAAGGCTTATCTGGAAAAGGTGGTTTATCCCATCGAAATCATTGCCAATGTAGATGGCAGTGAAAAGTCCAATGAAATGCTGGCACTGGTGCAGGACGTCGCTGGACTCTCCGACAAGGTTTCCTTGCGTGAAACCACGGATGGCAGCGTGCGCGCACCGTCCTTTGCCATCAACCGTATCGGTAGCGACATCAAGGTGCGCTTTGCCGGTATTCCGATGGGCCACGAATTCACTTCGCTGATCCTGGCATTGCTCCAGGTCGGCGGTCACCCGTCCAAGGAAGAAGCCGATCTGCTTGAGCAGATCCGTAACCTCGACGGTGAGTACAATTTCGTTACCTACATCTCGCTGACCTGCCACAACTGTCCGGATATCGTGCAGGCACTCAACCTCATGGCTGTGCTGAACCCGAAGGTTAGCCACGTCATGGTGGATGGTGGCATCTTCCAAGACGAAGTTAATGATCTCAAGATCATGGCTGTACCCACGATCTACCTGAATGGACAGCATTTCAGCCAAGGCCGTATGTCGCTTGCTGAAATCGTTGCCAAGCTTGACAGCAACTCGGCCGAGCGCGATGCCGCCAAGCTGTCTGCCAAAGAGGCATTTGATATGCTCGTGGTTGGCGGTGGACCCGCGGGTGCTGCAGCAGCGATTTACGCTGCGCGCAAAGGCATCCGTACCGGCATCGTGGCTGAGCGCTTTGGCGGTCAGGTTGTCGACACCATGGGGATCGAGAACTTTATTTCCATCGATTACACCGAAGGCCCCAAGCTCGTCGCCGCGATGGAAAATCACGTCAAGCTCTATGACGTGGACATCATGAATCTGCAACGCGTTGCTGGCATTGTGCCGGCCGCTAAGGTTGGTGGACTGATTGAGGTCAAGCTGGAAAATGGCGGTGTGCTGAAGTCAAAGTCGGTCATCCTTGCAACAGGTGCACGTTGGCGTGAGCTTGGCGTGCCGGGCGAGCAAGAGTATCGCGGCCATGGTGTTGCATACTGCCCGCACTGTGATGGCCCTTTGTTCAAGGGCAAGCCGGTTGCCGTGGTGGGTGGTGGTAACTCTGGTGTGGAGGCAGCAATCGATCTAGCAGGTATCGTTGGTTCAGTCGTGCTGTTCGAGTTTGCCCCAGACTTGAAGGCTGATGCTGTGCTGCAGAAGAAGCTCTACAGCTTGCCTAACGTCAAGGTCATCAAGAACGCACAGACGACCGAGGTAACCGGTGCTGATGGCAAGGTCAATGGTCTGGTCTACAAAGACCGCGCCACAGGGACTGAGCACAAGGTTGAGCTAGATGGTGTCTTCGTACAGATCGGTTTGTTGCCGAACTCCGGATTCATCAAGGGAACCGTCAATCTGAGCAAGTTTGGCGAAATTGAAGTGGATGCCAAGGGGCAAACCTCGGTGCCAGGTGTATTCGCTGCGGGTGATGTGACGACCGTGCCCTACAAGCAGATTATCATCTCGATGGGCGAGGGCTCCAAGGCTGCACTGGCTGCATTTGATTACCTGATTCGCAGCTCGGTAGAAGATGCAGGGGATGCTGATGAGGCAGTGGAAGCTAAAGCTGCGTAATTATCCACCTAGTCGCCCCAAAACAAAGCCCCGCACATGCGGGGCTTTGTTTTGGGTCTTAATGTGATCTTAATTAGTCGGCGCTGATACTGCAGGCGTTTGTTGTAGCAGTTTCTCACGCGGACCGTCTGCGACGACATGACCGTTGTCGAGTACAACTAAGCGACCTACCGTTTCAATCAAGTGTGGGCTGTGGGTAATCATCAAGACCGTTGCACCCGACACCCCCTGTTTCAGGCGCTGTGCAAACTGGCGTTCACTCTCTGGGTCCAGTCCGGCACTGGGCTCATCCAGTAAGTAAATCTGCCCACTACGTGCAAAGGCGCGGGCGAGGGCGACTTTCTGGCGTTGCCCGCCGGAAAGATTGGTCCCGTAGTCATGCAAGAGCGTACCCAAGGTCAAGCGACCGGCCTGAACTTCCTGATCCAGTCCTGAAATCCATAAGGCCTGCTGAAGCAGCTGTGGATTTTCGGCTTGCAGATTGTCAGCCAGTGAGCCTGCGAAAATGGCGCTGTCCTGGCCCTTGAATACCAACCAATTACAGCGATCCTGAAAATCAATTTCGGCAACATCAGCACCATCAAACAGTACACGGCCGCTGTCACCGCTAATCAAACCAGCCATGCAGCGGAGCAGGGTGGTTTTACCGGCGCCCGGTTTGCCAAGGATGGCAATATGTTCGCCGGGAGCAATAGAGAGTGAGACCTGTGCCAGAACGGGCGGGCGTTCAGGATAGTTTTTTGACAGCTGCAACACTTCAATGCGCCCGCTGGGCTGCGGTAAGGACAAACGTGCTGCGGTGAGCGGCTTGGGTGTGGTCAATCCCTGCTCAAAGCGAGCCGCTGCCCGTTCAAAGTCCTCCCACTTGGCGAGCACCATGAACATGGAGGCTACAGTCGTCAAGCAACGGCTGGCCAGCATGCTGCAGGCAATCAAAGCGCCGATATTGCTGACTTGCCATTCAATCAGATAGGCACCCAGCACCAGTATCGCCACCGTGCTGAAAGGCACGATCACGGCCATGCCGATATTGGCGGTGGTTTGCAGCATACGGCGTCTGGCTTCAATCGTACTGGCTTGATTACCAAGTTCGACCCAGCGACGGCGCAAGTGTTGCTGGCGCGGTGTGGTCTTGAGGAGATCCAATACCGAGAACAAGCTGCCGAGTAAGCCCATCTTGCGCGTCATGGCTTGTTCCGCATCACGGCTTGCGGCGGTCAATAAGCGTTGGACTTCTGCGCTGAAGAGCAGATAAGCACCTGCCAGAACGATAGTCAGCAAGCCCAATGGCCACGCGATCAGTGTAATGACCAGGAGGTAGAACAGCAGGAAAGGAATATCAGCGAGTGCGAGCAAATAAGTCGCCGAAATAAACTCACGCCCAATCGATAAGTCCCGATATTGCGAGAGCAGGGCGGCGAAGCTGGTGGAAAGCTGACTATCGGGTTGTACTAGCCTATGCCACAGGCGGAGATCGTCCCGGTGGGTGAGATCAGCTGCTAGCCGCTCGACGGCCCAAGCACGAATGCCGCGCAGCGCGGCATCGGTGATGATGTAGATGAGCATGCCAATGGCCAATGCCCACAGCGTTGCGAACACGCCGTTGTTGATGATCTTGTTGTACAAGAGCATCGAAAAGAGCGGCAGCAGAATTTGGCCTGCATTGACGATAAAGCTCGCAATGCCCACTTCGGCCCATGCTTCAGTGATTAGCCAACGCAGATAACTCTTGGCCGACTTAGGCAACGTGCTGCGCACATCCTGAGGGACGCGAATAAGCACGCCTGTGGCGGCGTCAAGGCCATCAAGCTTGTACAGTATCCCGACTGGATGACGCTGTCCATCGGCAGACAGGGCTAGCCATTCATCACCCGTTAAGCGAGTAAGCAGGTGAAAGTGCTCATCACTGCGCCGAATCAGCAGCAACTCACCCGGCTGACCGGATAGATGTCGAAAGAGCCCCGCGACATCATCTAGGACATAGTGACGGCTTTCGCAGGGGAGCTGAGTATTGAGCGCATCACCGGCAGCCAGACGATCCCAGATCGCCGGCTTGTGCAGCAAGGTATCGAGGGTTGCACGCAAACGCAGTGTTGATGCAGCGTCCGGCCGGAAGTCTGCGTCAATCAGGTCAAGGACCTGTAATGCACTCAGCCTCAGCAAGCCATCCGCAGTCTGCTCCGTGCTCATGCCGCTTGCCAATGAACGACACCGATTTGTGCATTCGAAGCGTTGAAAATCGTGTAGTCCGTGTTACCGCCGCCCAAACTCGTTGTGGTGAAGTATTGCCCAGCAGTCGATGAGAATGAAAAAGTATCCCCAGTATTCGCAAGGATGGTGAGCTCAGAGGCTGTACCCTGATTCACGATTGCTTGAATATTCGCTGCTGTGAATACCGTCGTGCTGCTGACTCCGTCAGCACGGATATTGAGTGTCTCAATATTGGACAGTAAAGTCGAAAGTGAAGACATGCTGTTTGAGCCTGTGGTCAAACCGCTGATGAAGGCTGTATCGGTACCTGCACCACCATCGACTGCCCCGGGCAAGCTGCTGTTGGAAACGTACAAGGTGTCATTGCCACCCTGAGCACTGATGCTAGCGCCCGATGCTGCAACCAGCGTATCCGCAAAAGCAGAACCAACCAATCCTTCCATGCCAATCAGTAAGTCGCCACCGGCATCACCTGCCGTACCAGCACTACCGGTATTCAAGATGCCGCCACTGGAAGAGGTAAAGGTCACGCCGTTATATGTACCTGCCAGCAGCGAGGCAATCACGCCCGATCCGGCATTCAGGTAGCTTGCCAAGTCAGTGCCAATGCCACCGTTAAGTGTATCGGCACCAGCCATACCTTGTAGGGTGTCGTTACCGTCGCCGCCCAACAAGATGTTCGCAGTTGAGTCACCCACCAAGGTATCTGCATTCGCAGAGCCTGTGATGTTCTCGATAGCAATCAGGTTATCCCCGCCAGCATCACCTGCCGCACCGCCTCCACCATTCAGGATGCCGCCACCAGAGGATGTGAAGGTCACCCCACCATAGGAGCCTGTGGACAGTGATGCAACAACCCCAGCGGCGGCATTGGCATAACTGGCGGTATCAGTCCCGCCACCACCATCCAGCGTATCGCCACCCGCCAGGCCCTCCAGGGTGTCGTTACCTAATCCGCCGGTTAGGGTGTTGGCACCGGCGCTGCCGACCAATGTATCCGCCAATGCAGAGCCAATAATGTTAGTGATGGCGATCAATGTGTCTCCGCCTGCATCACCAGCCGTACCGGAGGTTCCGCCATTCAAAATACCGCTACCTGAAGGACTGAAGACCACACTGTTATAGGTGCCAGCAGACAGTGAAGCCGTTACGCCCACACTTGAGTTTGCGTAACTTGCAGTATCTGTTCCACCACCACCATCGATAGTGTCACCACCTGCGCCACCTTCAATCGTGTTGGCAGCCGTACTCCCCACAAGCGTGTCATTCGAGGATGAGCCAATCAGGTTCTCAATGGAAATGAGCAGATCACCTCCCGCATCGCCAGCGGTACCACTGGTCCCGGTATTGAGGATGCCACCACCTGACGTGGAGAAGGTCACGCCACCAAATATGCCTGTTTGCAGTGAGGCGATGACGCCACCACTGGCGTTGGCATAACTCGCCGTATCAGTACCAGCATTCCCATTCAGCGTATCTGCACCACCCATGCCTTGCAGCACATCGTTGCCGGCACCACCATCCAGGACATTGGCGTTTGCATCGCCAATCAAGGTATCGGCAAACCCTGAACCTGTCAGGTTTTCGATTTGGATAAGTACATCAGCTGAAGCTTGGCCAGCGGTGCCTGTCGATCCACCATTGAGAATGCCGCCGCCTGAACTACTAAAAGTTACGTTACCGCTACCGCCGGCATAGGTCCCCGTAGATAGCGATGCAACAACCGCAGCAGTCGCATTCGCATAGGTGGCGGTATCTGTGCCACCTTGGCCATTCAAGGTATCGCCACCCGCACCGCCTTCCAGCACGTTGTCCGAATCATCGCCAACGAGGGTGTCGTTGAATCCAGAACCAATCATGTTCTCGATACCGGTGAGCACGTCACCGCCAGCATCACCCGCAGTACCTGCAGCCCCACCGTTGCTTACACCACCTGCAACGGTGGTAAAGGTAATGCCGCCAAACGTGCCGGCCTTCAGTGAGCTGATCACACGTGTCCCGGCATTGACGTAGGTAATGGTATCGGTCCCACCGCTACCATCAATGGTGTCAGCGCCAGCGCCCCCTTCGATCGTGTTGTTGCCACTGCTACCGATCAGGGTATCGTTAAGACCCGATCCCCGTAAATCCTGGATATTGATCAGCAGGTCACCTCCAGCATCACCGGCGGTACCACTCGTTCCACCGTTGAGGATGCCGCCACCAGAAGCGGTAAAGGTCACACCGCCATGAGTACCCGTCGCGAGTGAAGTGACAACCCCAGTCGAAGCATTGGCATAGCTTGCGGTGTTAGTCCCAGTGCCACCATCGATCGTATCGGCACCTGCGCGACCTTGGAGGATGTCATTGCCTGCGCCCCCCTGAATGTTGTTGTCATTCGCATCGCCTACAAGGGTGTCGTTATTAGAGGAGCCAACAAGGTTCTGAATACCGATTAACAGATCGCCGGCAGCATCATTGGCAGTACCCGTAGAGCCACCGTTAAGAATGCCGCCACTTGACACCGTGAAAGTGACATTGCCCCCAGCGCCCGCATAAGTACCGGCACTGAGCGATGCCACTACGGCACCGGAACCTGCATAGGATGCGGTGTTGTTGCCATTCCCGCCAATCAAGGTGTCACCGCCACCCAGACCCAGCAAGGTATCGTCTCCATCACCACCTGTTAGGGTGTTGACGGTACTACTACCAATCAGCAGGTCGTTCAGTGCTGAGCCCGTGAGGCTCTCAACACCAATCAAGGTATCACCACCGGCATCGCCGGCAGTCGTGGAATTGCCACCATTCACGATGCCGCCACTGCCGGCCGTGAATGTGACGTTGCCGTTGGCCCCCGCATAGGTACCCGTAGCCAGAGAAGCTACGACCCCTGCAGCGGCATTGGCATAAGTGACCGTATCCGTACCGGCACCTGCATCAATAAAGTCAGCGCCCGCTCCACCTTCGATGAGGTTATTGTTGGTATCGCCACTCAAGGTGTCGTTGAAGCCAGAACCGGTGAGGTTCTGAATGTTGATGAGCGTGTCACCACCGGCATCGCCGGCTGTTCCGCTGGTGCCACCGTTGAGGATGCCACCGCCAGAGG
>LNFM01002004.1_pt1 | contig 44168 bp, 36 predicted proteins | sample 596031 | NCBI WGS metagenome assembly LNFM01 (sample SAMN04254537, study PRJNA301005) | activated carbon metagenome | isolation source: dual media filters at the Ann Arbor, Michigan drinking water treatment plant | place: USA: Ann Arbor
GCTCGGCCTCGCCACTGCCGAGCCGCGGGCTCGGCCACTCGGTGAGCAACCGGCACCCGTGCTCGTTCACGAGGTACGCGCGCGAATCGCCGGCGTACGCGCCGAGCAGACGCCCCTCGACCACGGCCAGCCCGACGAAGGTGGATTGCATGCCGCCGGCCATCGCGGCGTCGGTGCTGCGTATCCAGTGACTCCAGGCCGGGAACTGCTGCACCTGCAGGAGCCCGCCTTCGATCTGGCGCGCGAACATCCGCAGCACCTGGGCGGCGCAGTGCTGCGCCTGCCCGGCGCCGTCGCACACGGCCGCCACGATGGCCGACGGCCGCCAGATCCAGTACGCATCCTCGTTCGACGTCCCGCCATCACGGAGCCGCGAGGATCCGTAGCAGTCGATCTTCACCCCTACCCCATCGGCAGGGGGCGGGGGCCGCTGCAATCTACGGCAGGCGCTCGACATGCACACCGCGATCCTGCAGGGCGCGCAACGCCTGTTCGTACGTCTTGCCATTGAGGCGAACGACGACCGGCGTGATGCCGACCTCGAGGGTCAGCCAGTGGCTCGGACCGCGGCGCAGGGAGAAGCGACCAGGCCGGCGGGCGTTGTACGTGGCCCGCGCGATCGTGCTGTAGGCAAGCGAGCGCCTGGCCACGCCGTCTTCGTCGATCAGCACGAGCCGACGGCCGTCGAGCCGCATCGAGACGTCAAATTCCTCGTCTTCGCCGTCGACACGGTCGATCAGGAGCAGGTCCTTGAACACGAGCGTCGGCCGTCCTGTCGGGCGCTCGGTGGCCTCCGCCGCGCTCCCTGGCTCCGCGGTCCCGGCGGGGGGCGCTTCCGTCGAGTCCGACGTCGGCGCCGCAACACCTTCGCGTCGCGCTGGAGCCGATGGGGACACGCCTGCCGCGTCGCCCGGGACGCCGGCGCGAGGCGCCGGGGGACGCGGCCGGACCGCAGGCGACGGGGCGGCGGACTCGGGGAGCGGCCCGGCGACAGGGGCAGGCTGAGCGGGCGGCGGCACGGGCTGCACGGCCGCCTGCTGGCCCGGCGGTGCCTCGGGGCGACCTGGGCCCGGGGCCAGGGCGTACCAGCCGGCGGCGCCGACCGCGAGCAGCACGGCCGCGGGCACCCCCCAGGCCAGCGCCCAGGGGCGCCGCGGGTGGGCGAGAGGCGGAGGCACCGGCACCGTGCGATCGGGATCGGTCGGGGGGGCGGCCTCGGTGGCGACGACCGTCTCGTCCAGCGGCAGTGGCGGTCGCGCCACCGGGGCCACCGCCATCAACTCCTGACGCAGTTGGCCGGCCGTCGGCGTGCGGTCGGCCGGGCGCCGCGCCAGCGCCCGCGTGAGGGCCGGGGCGAACATCGCGGTGTGCGGCGGCAGGAGCACGGCGAAGTCCGGTGACGGACCATCCACGATCTCGCGGATCAGGCCCGCCGTCGTCGTGCTGCGATACGGACGTCGTCCCGCGAGCATCTGGCACAGGACGACGGCGAAGGCGTAGATGTCGGCGCGGCCGTCGATCGGTTCGTCGAGCACCTGCTCTGGCGCCATGTAGGTCAGGGTGCCGACGGCATGGCCGGTCTGCGTCGGGCCGTCGGTGCCGACGATGCGGGCGATGCCGAAGTCGAGCAACCGGGCGCGATTGCGCTCGTCGATCAGGATGTTGGCCGGCTTGATGTCGCGATGCACGACCCCGAGCCCGTGCGCGTAGTCCAGGGCCTCGAGGACCTGGCCGGCCCATTCGAGCACCTGCGGCGTGTCGAGGGGGGTGCCGCGTTCGAGGTGGCGGAGCAGCGCCTCGCCCCGCACGAACTCGGTGACCATGTACAGCACGCCATCGTGCTGCGAGAAGCCGTACAGCCGCAGGATCTGGGGATGGTCGAGGCGGGCGAGGATCTGGGCTTCGCTGCGGAAGCGCTCGGTCGCCGTGCCCTGCGTGTCGACGTCGTCGCGCAGGACCTTGATCGCGACCTGGCGGCCGAGCATCTCGTCGGTGGCGAGATACACGGCCCCCATGCCGCCCTGGCCCAGGAGGGCGTCGATGCGGTACTGCCCGAGTCGTGTGCCGATCATCGAGGTGCGTGGAGGCGCCGGCGCGCAGTATAGCTTTGACAGGCCACGGACCGGCGTGGCGAAATGAGGGGCAAAACCGGAGCCTGCCATGCTGACGCGACGTCATTTTCTGAGAACTGCCTCGATCGCGGGTGCCGCGATCGCCACCGCCGACCTCTCCTTCGCCCGCTACGCCCCCGAGAAGGGTCGCTTCGCGATCTCGCTCGCGGAGTGGTCGCTGCACAAGGCGCTCTTCAAGAAGGAGATCACGAACCTCGACTTCCCGCGGCTGGCGAAGCAGGAGTTCGGGGTGACCGGCCTCGAGTACGTCAACCAGTTCTTCAAGGACAAGGCCGGGGACACGGCCTATCTGTCGGACCTCAAGTCGCGGGCCGAGGGGTTCGGCCTGAAGAACGTCCTGATCATGATCGACGGCGAGGGGATGCTCGGCGCCCCCGACGCGGCGGCGCGCGGCAAGGCGGTCGAGAACCACAAGCCGTGGATCGACGCGGCGAAGTTCCTCGGCTGCCACGCCATCCGGGTCAATGCCGCCAGTCAGGGCGAGTACGCCGAGCAGCAGAAGCTGGCGGCCGACGGGCTCCGCCGGGTGGGGGAGTACGGCGCCTCGCAGGGCATCCACGTCATCGTCGAGAACCACGGCGGGCTCTCGAGCAACGGCGAGTGGCTGGCCGGCGTGATGACGCTGGTGGGCATGCCCGGTGTGGGGACGCTGCCCGACTTCGGCAATTTCCGGGTCAGCCGCGAGGTCGAGTACGACCGCTACAAGGGCGTGACCGAGCTCATGCCGTTTGCCAAGGGGGTCAGCGCGAAGTCCCACGATTTCGACGCCCAGGGCAACGAGACGCACACCGACTACAAGAAGATGCTCGACATCGTCATCGCCTCGAAGTACCGCGGGTTCATCGGCATCGAGTACGAGGGGACCACCCTCGGCGAGCACGAGGGCATCAAGGCGACCAGGGCGCTCCTCGAGCGTCACCTTCAGGGCTATCTGTGAACACCCGGATCCTCGCGTATTCCCTGGCCGTCATGCTCACCGGCATGACGGCCTCGTCGTCTCTGGCACAGGCGCCGGCCGCCTCCGCTGCGCCAGCGCCCTTCGCCCCAGGCGTGCGCTACGACGTGACGATTCCCACGCTCGCGCAGGTGCTCGGGCACGAGCCCGGCGCGGCGATCACGCCGCCGGATGGCGTCATCACCTACGTGAAGGCGCTGGCACAGGCGGCGCCGACGCGAACCCGCCTGATCGAGTACGGACGCACGTGGGAAGGCCGGCCGCTCGTCGTGCTGGCCATCGCGTCGGCCGAACGCATGGCGCAACTCGACGCCGTGCAGAAGGGCCTGCAGCGCCTGGCCGACCCGCGTGGTCTGGCCGCCGGCGAGGAGGCGACCCTGATCGCGTCGCTGCCCGTCGCGGTGTGGCTGATGCACGCGGTGCACGGCAACGAGATCTCCTCGGTGGATGCGGCGCTGCTCGAGGCGTATCACCTGCTGGCCGCGCAGGACGATCCGGACGTCACGCGCATCCTGCGCGAGACGCTCGTCCTCATCGACCCGCTCGAGAACCCGGATGGCCGGGCGCGTTTCGTGGCGTCCAACACCCAGGCGATGGGCCCGTGGCCCGATGCCGAGCCGTTCGCCGCCGAGCACAACGAGCCGTGGCCGGGCGGCCGGTCCAATCACTACCTGTTCGACATGAACCGCGACTGGTTCGCCCAGTCGCAGCTCGAGACGCGCGGCCGGACCCGCTTCTTCCTGCAGTGGTTTCCCCAGGTGGTCGTCGACCTGCACGAGATGAGCGGTGACTCGTCGTACTACTTCGCGCCGCCCGCCGACCCCCTCAATCCGCACATCACGCCGCAGCAGATCGGCTGGTTCTCGACCATCGGCAAGGCCAACGCCGCGAAGTTCGACGAGCGCGGCTTCGCCTACTTCAATCGCGAGGTCTACGACTCGTTCTACCCCGGGTATGGCGAGTCGTGGCCGATCTTCCACGGCGCCATCGGCATGACCTACGAGATGGCGTCGGCGCGCGGGCTGGTGTGGCGACGGTCCGATGGCGACCAGTTGACCTATCGCGACGGCGTGCTGCGCCACTTCACCGCCGCGATGACCACCCTGGCCACGTCGGCGGCCAATCGGCAGCCGTTGCTGCGCGACTTCGTCGCCTACCGCCGCAGCGCCATCACCGATGGCGAGAAGGGCAGCACCAGGGCGTGGCTGGTGCCGGTCGGCGCCGACCCGGCACGCGCGCACCGCTTCGCGCAGTTGCTGCGCGACCAGGGGTTCGACGTGTCGCAGTCCACCGAGGCGATCACCGTCGGCGCGCGGACCCTGGCCGCCGGGACCTATGTGGTGCCTGCGGCGCAGCCGGCCGGCCGCCTGCTGCAGAACCTCCTCGACCCGTCGGTCGCCCAGCCCGCGGCGTTCGTCACGGAGCAGGACCGTCGTCGCCGGAAGCGGCTGCCCGACCAGATGTACGACGTGACCGGGTGGCATCTGCCCTCGGCCTACGACGTCGACGTCGTGCCGTTCGACCGTCCCCTGACGACGGTGCGGACGCAGCCGATGGCCGCCCCGCCGGCCGTGACGCTGCCGGCGGCGAAGGTGGGGTACGTCATGCCGTGGGGCATCGGGACGGCGCGCCTGGTGGTGGCCGCGCAAGCGGCGGGGCTGCGCCTGCGATTTGCCGACGAAAGCTTCACCCTCGCCGGGCGCACCTACCCGGCGGGGACGGCCATCGTCCGCTCGGTGGAGAACCCGGCCGACACGACCGCCGTCCTGTCTCGCCTGGCGACCGAGCACCGGGCCGAGATCGTGGCGGTGGATTCCGCGTTCACCGAGGCGGGGATCTCGCTCGGGAGCAACAGGGTCGTGCCGCTGAAGGCGCCGCGTGTGCTGCTGGCGTGGGACGCGCCGGTCTCGTCGCAGAGTGCCGGCTGGGCGCGCTACGTGCTGGAGCGGCGGTTCGGCCAGCGCGTCACGGCCGTCCGTGTCAGCGCGTTCATGATGGCCGACCTGACGCGCTTCGATGTTGTCGTGTTGCCGTCCGGCAACTACACGCAGGGCCTCGGCGGCCCGGCGCTGCAGCGCCTGAAGGACTGGGTCTCGGCTGGTGGCACGCTCGTCACCATCGCGGAGGCGAGTCGCTGGGCGACGCGCGACGGCGTGAACCTGCTCGACACCACCACCGAACTGCGCGACGGTCGCCCAGAGAGCGCGGGCGGCGGCGGGGGAACTGGCACCGGTGGCGCAGGCCGTCCGTCGGGCAGCGGCGGTGCGAGCGGCGGTGGCGGCAGCACCTCGGCCGCGCCCGCCGGTGGCGCGGCGTCGATCGACCTCGAGAAGGCCACGCTGCCGAAGGAAGAGCCGCCGATTGCGACCTCGGGCGCACTGATGCGCGCGACCGTCGATACCGAGCACTGGCTCGCCGCGGGGAGCGACGACGTGCTGCACGTGATGGTCGAAGGCTCGCGGGTCTTCTCGCCCATCACCCTCGACAAGGGCCGCAACGTGGCGACCTATGCCACCGGCGAACAGGCCGTCGCGGCGGGACTGATGTGGCCGGAAGCGCGCACGCTGCTGGGCAACAAGGCCGCCATCATCGCGCAGCCGCGCGGGCGCGGCCACGTGATCGCGTTCATGGAGGACCCGAACTTCCGTGCCTTCACGGAAGGCACCGCGCTGCTGTTCATCAACGCCGTCCTGCTGGGCCCGGCGCACTGACGGGACGGCCTGACGGGGACGGCCGGCTCGGAGAGCCGGCCCTACCCACTGAGCCGGCCCTACCCACTGAGCCGGCCTTGCCCGCCGCTGCTCGGGACGAGCGCCTTCGTGTAGACGAGGGCGCTCGCCGGGCCGCCCTCCTGCCCGTGCGGCGCGTAGATGGCGCGTTCGCCGGCGAACGTGAAGCCACACGCCTCGTAGAAGCGCAGCGCCGGCAGGTTGCCGGGCATCACGGCGACGTCCAGGTGCCACGCGCCAGATCCGCTCGCTTCCTCGGCGGCGTGTGCCACCAGTGCACGCCCCACGCCCCGCCGCTGCGCCGCGGGGTCCACGTACAGCGCGAACAGCTCGCAGGCCTCGTGTCGCTGGGCACTGCGTCCCGTGCCAGCCACGCCGACCACGGCGGCGGCGTCGGTCGCCACGACGAAGCCGAACCAGCCTGGACTCGCCGGGATCTCGCGACGCACGCGGTCGGCCCCGTAGAAGTGCGCGATGACGCGCGCGAGGTAGTCGGGCGTGACGAGCGGCGCGTAGGCAAGGCGCGCCGCGCGGCTGCACAGGTCGGCGATGGCCTCCGCATCGTCGGCACGCGCCCGGCGGAGGGCGAGGGTCATCCGACCAGCGTCATGAAGCCGCAGCTGGCTGCGGGGGCCGGCGCCGACCCGGTGGTGATGGCCTGCAGCAGGACCTCGGCGATGAAGGCGTAGCCCTGATCGTTGGGGTGGAAGCCGTCGGCGGAGTAGATCGACGGCTGGTACGAGCGCGCGTCGCACATCAGGTCGACGACAGGCACGCGACCGGCCAGGGGATTGATGGCCTCGCGCGTCAGTCGGACGGCGACGTCCTGGACGATGCGCCGCTCGGCGAGCGGGCGTCCCGCCACGTAGGGCAGCGCGCCGAAGTTCGGCGTGTTGAGCACCACGATGAAGGCGCCTGGCGCGCGGGCGCGAATGGCGTCGATCAGGAGGCCGTAGTCGCGCGCGAAGCCCTGGACCTGCTGGGTGAGCCAGGCCGACGGATCGGCACCGCCTCGGCCGGCGCCGATCGCGAGCGCGAGCGTGTTGGTGTCGTTGCCACCGGCGAAGATCGTCACCAGCGTCGTGCTCGGGGGCACGAAGGGCGCGAGCTGGGTGAGGAAGTTGCCGGGGATGGATCGGCCGAGTTCGTCGCCCAGGCGGTCGATGTCCGGGCTCAGCACCCCGCCGGGAAGCGCCAGGTTCACCAGCGACACCGTGCGCGTCTCGGCGAGGCGTCGCTGCACGAGCCCGACGTAGCTCGTGCTCTGACTGCAGCTGTTGGCCAGCGGCAGGCACGGCACGCTGGCCCCGACGCCCGCCGCGTCGCTGGCGCCGATGGGCGTGTAGGCCACTGCCGTGGTGCCGGTCGGGGGCGTGGGCGACGTGGGCGTCGTGCCGCCCCCGCTGCTGCTGCCCGAGCAGGCCGCGAGGCCGATGGCCATCACCAGCGCCAGGCCGGGGTGCAGGCGTGCGCCGACCCGGCTGCTATGATTCGCCCACCCGCTCACCTTCATGTTCATGCGCATGCCACAGTCCCGATCCCGCCTCTCGTGCGCGCCTGGTCGTCGCGCGTCGATCGCTCTCTGTCGTGTCGTCACCGCGGCGCTCTGTGCCGTCGTGGCGCCCGAGGCGCATGGCCAGGCCGTGACGGCGCCACCGGCCACCACGGCCACGTCGTCCCGAGTGACCTCGCCGAAGGAACAGTTCGGCTTCGCCATCGGCGACGACTATCAGCTCGCCACGTACGAGCAGCTCACCGCGTACTGGCGCCGCCTCGACGAGCAGTCGGACCGGATGTCCGTCGTGGACATCGGCAAGACTGCCGAGGGCCGCTCGCAGTGGATGGCGATCATCACCTCCCCGGAGAACCATCGCAAGCTGGAGCGGCTGAAGACCATCGCCCGCCGGCTCGCCCTGGCCGAGGACGTGACCACCGAGGCCGAGGCGCGCGCGCTGGCGGCCGAGGGCACGGCCGTCGTGTGGATCGATGGCGGCCTGCACGCCAACGAGACGCTCGGGGCGCAGCAACTGATCGAGACGGTCTACCAGCTCGTAAGCAGCACCGACCAGGAGGTGACGCGCATCCTGGACAACGTGGTCGTCCTCGCCGTGCACGCCAATCCCGACGGGCACGACCTGGTGGCCAACTGGTACCTGCGCGAGCGCGATCCGCTCGAGCGCTCGCTCGACGACCTGCCGCGGCTCTACCAGAAGTACGCCGGCCACGACAACAACCGCGACTCGTACATGGCGGCCCTCGCCGAGACCGCCAACATGAACCGCGTGCTGTATCGCGAGTGGTTCCCGCAGATCATGTACAACCATCACCAGACCGGCCCCATCGGCACGGTGATGTTCGCCCCGCCGTTCCGCGACCCCTTCAACTACGTCTACGACCCACTGATCCCGACCAGCCTCGATCTCGTCGGCGCCGCGATGCACACGCGCTTTGTCGCCGAAGGCAAGCCGGGCGTGACGATGCGCCGCGGCGCGAACTACTCGACCTGGTGGAATGGCGGCCTGCGGACGACGGTGTACTTCCACAACATGATCGGGCTGCTGACCGAGACGATCGGCAATCCGACCCCGATCGAGATTCCGTTCCGGCCCGAGCGCCAGCTGCCGAGCAACGACCTGCCGTTCCCCATCGAGCCCCAGACCTGGCACATGCGCCAGAGCATCGAGTACTCGCTCACCGCCAATCGGGCCGTGCTCGATCTCGCCGCGCGCTACCGCGAGCAGTTCCTCTTCAACATCTGGCGCATGGGGCGCAACGCCATCGATCGCGGCGGGCGTGACTCCTGGACGATGTATCCCCGGCGTCTGCAGAAGCTGCAGGCCGCGCAGGGCGGCGCCGAGACGCCGCGAGGGCCGAGAGGCCTCGCCGGCAACGCCCCGCGCGCGCTGTTCGACACGGTCCTGCGCGATCCCGCCCTGCGCGATCCGCGAGGGTACGTGCTCTCGGCAGACCAGCCGGATTTCCCGACGGCGATCGTCTTCGTCAACGCCCTGATTCGCGCCGGCGTCACGGTGCATCGCGCCACCGCGCCGTTCGCCGTCCAGGGCCGCACCTACCCGGCCGGATCCCTCGTCGTCAAGACGGCGCAGGCGTTTCGTCCGCACGTGCTCGACATGTTCGAGCCGCAGGATCACCCCGACGACTTCCAGTACCCCGGCGGGCCGCCCATCCCGCCCTACGACAGCGCAGGCTGGACGCTCGCGTTCCAGATGGGCGTGCAGGCCGACCGCGTGCTCGAGGCGTTCGACGGCCCGTTTACGCGCGTCGCCGATGAACTCGCGATTCCGGCCGGCCGTGTCTCGGGCGCGCCGACGGCGCGCGCGTATGTCTTCGCGCACCAGACCAATCAGGCGTTCCGCGCCATCAATCGCCTGCTGAAGGCGGGCGATCGCGTCGAGTGGCTGCCCGATGGCCGCTTCCGGGTCACCGCCGCCGCCGCGACGCGCGCACGACTCACCGAGATCGCGACAGCGACCGGCGTCTCGTTCGAGGCCGAGACCGGCCCGGCGGCGACCGCCGGGCAGGTCCTGCGTCCGATGCGTCTGGCCCTGTGGGACCGCTACGGCGGGTCGATGCCTTCGGGCTGGCTCAGGCTGGTGCTCGAGCAGTTCGAGTTCCCGTACGAGGTCGTGTATCCCCCGCAGCTCGATGCCGGGGCGCTGTCGGCGCGCTTCGACGTCCTCATCCTGCCCGACGGCGCCATCCCCGAGTCGGGTGGCGGTGGGTTCGGATCGCGTGCACCCCGATCGGCCAACATCCCCGAGGAGTTCCGCGCCCGCATCGGGGCCTACTCGAGCGCCACGACGCTGCCCCAGTTGCGGACGTTCCTGGAGGGCGGGGGCACGGTGCTGACGATCGGTGGCTCGACCTCGCTCGCGCAGCACCTCGGCCTGCCGGTCGGCAACAAGCTGGCCGACGCCGCCGGTGCACCGCTGCCGACCGACCAGTACTACGTGCCCGGCTCGATCCTGCGCGTCAAGGTCGACACGGCCCATCCGCTCGCGCACGGCCTGCGTGCCGACACCGACGTGTACTTCGACAACAGCCCGGTCTTCACGTTGCCGTCCGACGCGCAGGCCCGAGGCCTGACGGCCATCGCCTGGTTCGACGGGCCCACACCGCTGCGCAGCGGCTGGGCCTGGGGGCAGGCGAGGCTCGACGGGGGCGTCGCCATCGCCGAGGCCCGCGTCGGCAGCGGCCGGCTCGTGCTGTTCGGGCCGGAGATCACCTTCCGCGCCCAGCCCCACGGCACGTTCAAGTTCCTGTTCAACGGCATCATGCGCGGCGCGGCCCGCTGACCCTGCGGCGCATTACGGGACGCGCAGCGTCTCCAGCATGGCGTCCAGCGCGGCGCGGTCGTACCACGTGCCGTTGACGACCACGCCGGCGCGGTCGAGGGTGCGGCTGATGTCCTGCAGCGGATTGGCGCGCAGCACGAGGAGGTTGGCCTTCATGCCGGGCGCCACCGTGCCTTCCTCCCCGGCCGTGCCGAAGTAGGTGGCGACATGGCGCGTCCCCGAGACCAGCGCCTCATACGGCGTCAGGCCGGCCTTGACCACCGCGGCGAGTTCCTGATGCGTGGCGATGCCAGGGACGTTCAGGATCTGCGGCGAGTCTGCGCCGAGCAGGATGCCGACGCCGGCGTCCTGCATCTGGCGCAGCAGCCTGGCCCGGAACGCCATCAGGCGTGAGCGCTGCTGCGGCGTCGGATACTGCGGGCCGTTGCGGAAGCCACGCAAGCCGCCTTCCCATTGCGTGCGCATGTCCGGCGTGACGTACGCGAGCTCGGGGCGCCTCATCATGGCCTCGATCGGCTCACTCGCCAGGAAGTGGTACATCAACGTCTCGGTCGGCACCACCCACACGCCTGCGGCCTTCGTCTTCTGCACCAGCGGCGCGATCTTGCCGTCATCGAGGTCCTGCGCGATGAGCGTGCCGAAGAAGCCGCTGCCGTTGGCGCCGACCGTGGCGCCGTCACGCAGCGCGGCCTCGGCATAGCCATCGAGATGATCGATCGACCGATAGCCTGCGTCGATGGCCCGATGGACGCCGACGGCGACCGGCACGTGCCCGGCAAACGGGATGCCGACCTCGGTGGCCGTCTTCGCCAGCGCGGTGAAGGCGTCCAGCGGCACGCCCGGGTGGATCTTGATGAGGTCGTAGCCCGCGGCCTTCTGCTCACGGGCCATCTGCTCACCCGCGGCGGCCGTGGTCACCGACTGGCCGTTGGCCGAGGGCCCCGACGTGTAAATCCGTGGGCCGAGCAGTTCGCCCTTCGCAACGCGATCACGCAAGGTGAGCTGGGCCGGGTGGCCGAGCATGCTCCGCACCGTCAACACGCCATGGACGACGTTGAGCGACAGGATGCGCTCGTTGAGGCTGTTGTTGGGGCCAGCCAGGTGGCCGTGCATCTCGCCGAGTGCCGGCAGGACGTACGTGCCGGCGCCGTTGACGATCTGTGCCCCCGCGGGCGGGCGCACCGTCCCGATCGGCCCCATCTCGACGATGCGCCCGTCACGGATGAGCAGTGTCTGTCGTTCGAGGATCCGCTCCCGATCCATCGGGATCACGTGGACGCCGATGAGTGCGAGCACCGGCGTCTGGCCGCGCAGGGAGACGCCGAGCGTCACGATCGCCGCGAGGCTCGCGGCGATCCCGTACCGCAGGGGGATTCGCATGCGGGCAGGATACCGCCGAACGCCGGCCGCGTCGGCTACATCTTGTGCAGGGGGGGGCGCGGCAGATTGTTCGGGAAGGTGTCGCCGGAGCCGTGCTCCCGGTCCCGGTCGCCCTGCTCGCGCCAGCGGTGCTTGTCCTGGTACATGCGGGCATCGGCGGCGGCGAGCAGCGCCTCGGACGAATCGCCATCACGCGGGAACACGGCGGCGCCGATGCTCACGCCCAGCGTGAACGTCCGTCCATCGGGCAGGCGCACGTCGTGGCGCGCGATCTTGGTCTGCAGGTCGCGCAGGCGCTCCTCGGCCTCTTCCCGGCCGCATTCCGGCAGCATGATGACGAACTCGTCGCCGCCGTACCGGGCACACACGTCGTAGGGGCGCACGGCCTGTCGCAGCACCGCGGCCAGTTCCTTCAGGGCGAGATCGCCGATCGGGTGCCCCTCGTTGTCGTTGACGGACTTGAAGTCGTCCACGTCGACGAGCAGCAGCGCGAGCCGCGACGCCTGGCGTGCCGCCCGCGCCAGCTCCTGCGTGAGGTGCATCCACAGGAAGCGCGTGTTCGGCAGCCCCGTCAGCGGGTCGGTGAGGGCTTCTTCCTGGGCGCGCGAGAGCTGCAGCGCGTGGCTGACCACGGGCCCCGCCTGCCTCGCCACCATCTCGAGCATGCGGCACTCGTCCTGCGTGTAGCAGCCCGGCGTGACGTGGTAGATGGCCATCGCCCCGACCAGCTCGTTTCGCTCTCCGTAGAGCGGACAGACGATGGATGATCGCAGCCGTGTGGTGGCAGCGGCGCGGGCGTCCAGGCAGACGTGCGGATCGCCATTGGCCACGGCCCGCTGCTCGCGCAGCGACTGCCCGAACATGCCCGCCTCGGCGCTCACGTGGACGGTGGCCAGGACGTCGGCTTCGATCCCCTCGGTGAACGCCGCCTTGAAGCTGCGGCGCTCCGGGTCGTAGAGGTACAGGGCCGCGCTCGAGTACGGAATCACGCGCCGCAGCTTCTGCGCCAGCAACTGCGCGGTGCCCTCGACGCCGAGCCCGGCGCTGATCGCCTGGGAGATCTCGAACAGCGCCACGTCCTCGCGACGTGCCGTGACGATCGACACCAGCGAACTGTCGACGGCGCCCTCGTGCCCGGCGCCCCCTTCGATCGACGGCAGCAGCGTGATGAAGCGCTCGACGATCGACGGGTCGAGCGACTTGCCTTCTTCTTCGCGCAGCACGGCGATGGCCGCCTCGCGGGTCAGGCGGTCCCGGTACGGGCGCTCGCTGACGAGGGCGTCGTAGTTGTCCACCACGGCGAGCACGCGCGCGCCCACGGGGATGGCGTCCTTCGCCAGGCCCTCGGGGTAGCCCTTGCCGTCCCAGCGCTCGTGATGCGACCGCACGAAGGCGCCGACGGCTTTCGGCAGGGGCACGCCCTCGATGAGCCCGGCGCTGACCTCGGGGTGGATGCGAATCTTGTGAAACTCCTCGACCGACAGCGGGCCCGGCTTGGACAGGATGTGGTCGGGGACGGCGAGCTGGCCGATGTCGAGCAGGAGCGCCGCCGTACGCAGGGCGTCGATGTCGGCCGGCGGCAGGCCCACGGCCCTGGCCAGCGCCGTGGCCCATTCCCGCCGCCGCTGCAGCCGCTTGCCGGAGGGGTCGTGCTTGGCATCGATGGCGCCCGCGAGGGCTTCGACCAGCGAGCTGTGGACGTACTCCGCGGACGGTTCTTCCGCGCGCGTGACGGGCGGTCGCGCGAGGGCCGCCGCCGTGCCGAGGCCGACGCCGATGCCGACCAGGAGCGCACCACTCACCGCCTGCCCGCCGACCAGCAGCAGGGCGCCGCCGACGGCGCTGACGGCCGCCAGGAGCAGCAGCCGGGCAGGTGGAAGAGGCCTGGTCACAGACCCAACAGTATCGCGCGTCCGACAGCACCGGCAAATGCTCGTCTTGACGATGGGCTGAGGCGGATGGCACTGTGAGCAGATGGTGGTGCCGCTGGCGACCCGACTCCGGGCGCTCTGGCTCGCGTGCCTGCTGGTGCTTGCGCCGGCAGGTCCCCTCGGGCTGCTGATCTCCGGTCACGTGACCGGCGAGAGCGCGCACGTCACCGCCGTCGTCCACGACGCCTCCGACCACGGCATCTCGGCCGGCGTGCTGCCCGACGCCTCGCCGGACCGCCACTGTCTGTACTGCCAGACCGCCTCGTCGCTCCGATTCGGCTGGGGTGGCGTGCCCGTCAGCCTGCTCGCCCCCGCATCGGCGTCGATCGAGTGGATCGCGCTCCAGGGTGGGGTCCCGCACTCGGACGCGCGGCCGGCGCTGCCGGCCCGGGCGCCACCGACTCGCGCCTGATCGGCCGTCCGGCCGACCGCTCCCGACCTGCTACCCATTCGAGTCCAGGTGCCGCGCCGCAGCCGCCGGCACCGGCGTGGTGCGCGATCGCGACCGCGCCAGGGGTGTCTGTCCAGACCCCGCCTGCACGGAGTATCGACACATGTTGCCCTGCTTCACCTCCCGGCTCGTCCGGGTGTCCACCGGCCTGGCCCTGGGCCTCGGCCTGTCCCTGATCGCGCCGTCGCCGGCCGTTGCGCAGTCCACCGCGCCCGCTGCGGCGATGCAACTCACCGGCCGGGTCCTCTCCGGCGAGAGCCGTCAGCCAGTGGCCGGCGCCACCGTCGTGCTCGAGGAACGCCGCACGACGGTGTTCACCGATGACACCGGCGCATTCACGCTGCCGACGCCTGCGTCGGGACTCGTCCACGTGCGCGTCAGCGCCACCGGGTTCCTGCCCATGCGCACCGAGGTCACGCTGGCCGACCCGCTGGCGCCGCTCGAGGTCCTGCTGCAGGAAGACCTGCACTATGCCGAGGCGGTCACGGTGGGGCCCGAGCCTCGCGACCCCTTCGAGTCCTACCAGCCGACGTCCGTGCTCTCCGGCCAGGAACTGAGCATCAAGCTCGAGGGGTCGCTCGGCGGGCTGTTGCGCAACGAGCCCGGCGTGTCCGAGCGGTCGCTCGGCCCCGGACCGTCGCGGCCGATCATCCGCGGCCAGGATGGCGATCGTGTCCTCATCCTGCAGAACAGCCAGCGCACCGCCGACCTGTCCAGCCAGTCGGGCGATCACGGCGTGACGATCAACCCCGCGGCGGCGACACAGGTCGAGGTGGTCCGCGGCCCGGCGACGCTGCTGTACGGCGCCAATGCGATTGGCGGCCTGGTCAACGTCATCTCGAACCAGATCCCGACGCGGCCGGCCACGGGCACCATGGGCGCGGCCCAGGTGGACCTCGCGACCAACGGCGGCCAGGCGGGCGGTGCGGCCGACGTCACGGTGGGCAACGGCCTGTGGGCGATGAACGTCGGCGGGTCGGCGCGCCGTTCCGGCAACTACGACACGCCCGAGGGTGAGGTCGACAACACGCAGACCCGTGGCTTCTTCGGCAACGTCGGCGTCGCCAGGACCACGGCCAACAGCTACGTCGGCGCCGGCGTGCAGCTCGACGACACCAAGTACGGCGTGCCGGTCATCGAGGGCGGCGAGATCCAGCTGACGCCGCGTCGGCAGGTGTACAGCGGCCGCGGTGAAGTGCGCAACATGACCGGGTTCTTCACGTCGGCGCGCGGCTCGGTCGCCTATCACCGTTATCGCCACGAGGAACTGGAGGGCGACGAGGTGGGCACCGAGTTCAGGAACGACCTGCTCGACCTCGACGTCCGCGCCACCCATCGTCCGGTCGGCCGGCTGACCGGGACGGTCGGCGTCTCCGGCTACACCCGGACGTTCGAGGCCGTCGGCGCCGAGGCGCTGTCGCCGAAGGTGGACCAGAACGTGGTCTCGGCGTTCACCTACCAGGAAGTGTCGTGGTCGCACGCGACCCTGCAGTTCGGTGGGCGTTTCGACCGGGCGAGTTACGACCCGGCCGGTGGCCTGCGGCCGCGCGACTTCAACAACCTGTCGTTCTCGCTCGGGTCACTGCTGCGGCCGACCGAGCAGAGCACGCTGGCCATCAGCCTGGCGCGCGCGGCGCGCAACCCGGCGCTCGAGGAGCTGTACTTCTTCGGCGTGCACGCCGGCAACTTCTCCTTCGAGGTCGGCAACGACGACCTCGACTCCGAGGTGTCGTACGGACTCGACGTGTCCTACCGCGTCCGCCTGCCGCGCGTCTCGGCCGAAGTGACGTATTTCAACAACACCGTCGACAACTACATCTTCCGCAGCCCGCTGACCGAGGACGAGTTCGACGAACGGTTCCCGGGCCTCGAGGAAGAGGGCCACGAGGAAGGGCACGAGGAGGAGGGCCACCACCACGGCGACGAGGAGTTCCCGATCGTCGAGTTCATCGGCCGCGACGTGCGCCTGCAGGGCGTGGAAGCCCATGCCGACATCGACCTGTCCCGCGGGCTGCACCTCGAACTGGGGCTGGACACGGTGCGGGGCGAACTGCGTGACGGTGGCGACCCGCTCCCGCGCATCCCGCCGGTGCGGGTCACGGGTGGTCTGCGCTACCACTGGAATGCGCTGCAGCTCGGGGGCCAGGTGGTGCGCGCGTCGTCGCAGGATCGGGTCTACGACATCGAGACGCCGACCGACGGCTTCACCACGCTCCGCCTGTTCGGCGCCTACTCGCTGCAGGCCGGGCCGACGACCCACACGTTCTCGGCGCGGCTGGACAACGTCACCAACGAGCTGTTCCGCAACCACCTGTCGCTGGTGAAGGACCTGGTGCCCGAGATGGGGCGGAACTTCCGCGTCGTCTGGCAGGTGAAGTTCTAGCGCGCGCCTACAGCTGGCTGTTCCAGATCGGTTCCGGAATGGCCCGCTGGTGGTTCTCGTAGCGCGCCATGATGAACAGGGCGTCCGACAGCCGGTTCAGGTAAGGAATCACGAACGCGCCGACCGGCTCCTCGTGCGCGAGCGTGATCGCCTCGCGTTCGGCCCGGCGGCAGACGGTGCGGGCGACGTGGAGATGGGCGGCGCCGGGGGCGCCGCCCGGCAGCACGAAGTTCTCGATCGGGCCGACCACGTCGTTCAGCTCGTCCATCAGCGTCTCGAGGGCCTCGACGTGCCGCGGTTCGATCTGCGGAATGCGGTACGTCGCCTTGTCGTCCTCGAGGAAGCACAGGTCCGAGCCGAGGTGGAACAGCTCGTTCTGGATCACCGGCAGCGTCTGCGCGAGGCGGGGCACCAGGCCGCTGGCGAGGGCCACACCGATGACGGAATTCAGCTCGTCCACGGTGCCGTAGGTGGAGACTCGCAGGGCATCCTTCGCCACGCGCTGCCCACCCCCGAGCCCCGTCGTCCCGTCGTCTCCCTTGCGTGTGTAGATGCGCGTCAGCCGAGGCATCCGATCATTGTAGGCTACGCCGGTGACCATCGGCCGGCTCGCGCCGACGCCCTCCGGGCGGCTGCATCTCGGCAACGTCTGCGCCTTCGCCGGTGCGTGGCTGTCGGCGCGGGCCGACGGCGGGCGGCTGCTGTTGCGCATCGAGGACGTGGATCGCGGCCGGTCCCGCCTCGACGTCGAAGCGGACCTGCGCGCGGACCTGGCGTGGCTCGGCGTGCAGGCCGATGCCGAGACGCCGCGGCAGTCGTCGCGCGACTACGGCGCCGTGCTGGCGCACCTCGCGCCACGCCTCTACCACTGCCGCTGCACGCGCGCCATGCGCGACGAGGGTCTCGTGGCAACGGCCGGGTGCCCCGGCGGCTGTGCCGACCGCGGCTGGCCCGACGGCGCCCTTCGCTTCAGACTGCGCCCGGGCTTCGCGTCGTTCGTCGATCGCCGCTGGGGGCGATGCGAGAGCGATCCACGCGCCTTCGGTGATCCGATCCTCGTGCGGCGCGATGGCCTCGTCTCCTACAACCTCGCCGTCGTCGCCGACGACATCGCCGATGGGGTCAGCGACGTGGTGCGCGGCAGCGATCTGCTCGAGTACACGACCGTGCAGATGCAGCTGTGGGAGGCGCTGGGCGCGCCGCCGCCGCGCTGGCTGCACACGCCGCTTGTGCTCGGACCCGATGGCCGCAAGCTGTCGAAGTCGCATGGCTCGGCACACGTCGGCGCGATGCGGGATGCCGGCGCCACGCCCGCCGACGTCTGGCGCATCGTCCTGCCCTGGCTGGGTCTCGAGGGGGCGGGATCACTGCGCGAGGCGTTGCCACGGTGGGATCCGGCCGCCGGGCCTCGCGGGCCCATCACACTCGCCAGCCCGTAGCGGCCGTCGACGCGCGCGTGGCTCAGACCAGGGGCGGATGGCCACCCGCAAGGCGCCGCAGCACCGGCAGCAAGGCGTCGGCCATGCGGCGGTAGACGGCCGGCGTCGGGTGCAACTGGTCGGGACTCGCGAACAGGAGGTCGGGATGGCCCGGGGCGGCTGCGGCGGCCCGCGTGTCGCAGAACGCCATGCCGGGCCTGCTCGCGGCAGTCGCGCGAATCCAGCCGTTGATGGCGTGCATGCGCGCGTTCTGGTCGGCCGTCGCCGTGTCGTAGGGAATGATCGAGCAGGCCACGACGGGGAGCGCCGCGCTCAGGGCGCGTTCGTACATCGCGAGCAGGTGCGCCTGCACCGTCGCGGCATCGCGTCCCTGATACACGTCGTTGACGCCGGCCAGCAGCACGACCACCACGGAGGACTGTGACGCATGCGCCAGCACGTCGCGGTCGAAGCGCGCCGCGATCTCGTCGGTGCGTTCGCCGTCGACGCCGCGATTGAGGACGCGCCAGGCGGGCTCGGCGCGCGCCAGCCACCAGGGGAACTGGCTCGTCACGTCACCCTCGCCGTCGGGCGGGGCCTCGACCGGCGACCGGAACCCCGGCGTGCCCGCCGTCGTCGAGTCGCCGAGCGCCACGATGGTGAGGGCCGGCGTCGGCATCGCGATCAGCGGACGGGCGGGAGCGGCTGGCCGCGACGCGTGACGTGATCGACGTCCTCGATCGTCTTGAGCGACGGCGCGGTGGACCGCAGGGTCGCGGCCGTGGCCTCGGCGCCGCGCATCACGCGCAGGATGTTGCGGCCAGAGATTTTCGCGAGATCGTCGCTGGAGTACCCGCGTCGTCCGAGCTCGGCGATGAGGGCCGGGTAGGTGCCGACGTGCTCCAGCCCCTGCACGACCGACGTGATGCCATCGAAGTCGCCGCCGAGGCCGATGTGGTCGATGCCCGCGACCTTGCGGATGTGGTCGATGTGGTCGGCGACCTGGGCCAGCGTCGCCCGCGGCTCGGGGTTGGTCGTACGCCACGCCTTCAGCGCCGCGTCCAGGCCGGCCTTGTCGGCACCGAACTGCGACTGCAGCAACTGGCTCTGCGCCTGCGCCCGCCGCGAGTAGTTGGCCGCGTCCTGCGAGACGAAACCCGGCACGAAGGTGACCATCACGATGCCGCCGTTGCCGGCCACCTGCCGGAGGATCGCATCGGGCACGTTGCGGGGTACGTCGCAGACCGCCCGCGCGTTCGAGTGCGAGAAGATCACCGGCGCCCGCGAGACACGGATCGCGTCGGCCATCGTCTCCGGCGAAGTGTGGCTCAGGTCCACCAGCATGCCCAGCCGGTTCATCTCGCGGACGACCTCCTCGCCGAACGCCGAGATGCCGCCCAGCTTCGGGTCGTCGCTCGTGGAATCGGCCCACGGCACGTTGCGGCTGTGAGTGAGCGTCATGTAGCCCGCGCCGAGGCGATGCAGCATGCGCAGCGTGGCGATGGAGCTGTCGATCGAGTGCCCGCCCTCGACGCCCATCATCGACGCGATCTTGCCGGTGGCCATGGCGCGTTCGACGTCATCGGCCGTGCGCGCCAGCACGAACCTGTCAGGGTAGCGGCGCACCATCTCGTGCACGGCGTCGATCTGTTCGAGGGTGGCGCTGACCGCCGCGTCTCCCTGCAACTCCGCCGGCACGTACACCGACCAGAACTGTCCCCCGACGTGCCCCTGGCGGAGCCGCGGGAGGTCGGTCATCAGCTGCGGCTGTGGCGCGGCGATGTCGATGCGGTCGAAGTCGTACCTGGCGCGCTGCCGCATCTCCCACGGCAGGTCGTTGTGCCCGTCGATGATCGGCGAGGTGGTCAGGACCGCGGCGGCGCCTCCCGCCGTCCCCGGAGCCGTGGGCGGCGCGGGCTGCGCAGCCACGGGGGCCAGGGCGCCTGAGACGACGAGGCTGGCCACGACCAGCCGGACATGAAGGAACGCGTGCATGGCGGGCTCGGGGTCGACTGGCTAGACGTGCCGGATCTCGGCGAGATCGCGGCGCAATTCGGCGCGGAAGTCCGGGTGCGCGATGCTGATGAGCATCTCGCCGCGCTCGCGGATCGAGGCGCCATGCAGGTTCACCGCCCCGAACTCGGTCACGATCCAGTGCACGTGCCCGCGCGTGGTGACGACACCGGCGCCGGGCTTGAGCGTCGGCACGATGCGCGACAGCGTGCCCCGCGCGGCCGTCGACGGCAGCGCGATGATCGGCTTGCCGCCGGGCGACAGGGCGGCGCCGCGGATGAAGTCCATCTGCCCGCCGATGCCCGAGAAGATGCGGTAGCCGATGGAGTCGGCGCAGACCTGGCCGGAGAGATCGATCTCGAGCGCCGAGTTGATCGCCACGACGCGCGGGTTGCGGCGAATGGTCGACGTGTCGTTGGTGCGATCGCACGGGTGGAACTCGACCTGCGGGTTGTCGTCCACGAAGTCGAACAGCCGTCGCGTGCCGTTGACGAAGGACGTCACCGTGCGGTTGGGATGCACCACCTTGTGTCGGTTGGTGATCACGCCGTTCAACTGCAGGTCGATCAGGCCGTCGGAGAACATCTCGGTGTGGACGCCGAGTTCCAGCTTGTTGCCCAGGCGACGCAGGACGGCGTCGGGGATGCCGCCGATGCCCATCTGCAGCGTCGAGCCGTCCTCGACCAGGTCGGCGATCAGCTCGCCGATGGCGCCCTCGATCTCGGTCTCCGGCGCCGGCGTGTGCTCGTGCAGCGCGCGGTCGTTGGCGATGAAGGCATCGAGGCGGCTGGCCGGCACCACCACGTTGCCGCGCGTGCGCGGCATCTGCGTGTTGACCTCGGCGATCACCAGCGTGGCCGTGTCGGCGGCGGCCCGCGCCGCATCCACCGACGTGCCGAGCGTGCAGAAGCCATGGCGATCCGGCACCGACAGGCTGAGCAGGGCCGCATCGAGCTTCACCTGCCCGGAGAGGAACAGGCCCGGGATGTCGGAGAGGAAGATCGGGACGAAGTCGGCACGCCCCTCGGCGATGGCGCCGCGCAGCGGGGCGCCCGTGAACAGCGACACGGAGCGGAAGCGTCCGTCGTGTTCCGGGTCGGCGAAGGGCGCCGGCCCGGCGGTGTGGAGGTGGTAGACGGTGACGCCGGTCAGGTCGGTGCGGCGGGCGAGAGCCTCGAGCAGCGTGGTCGGCGTCGCCGCCGCGCCGTGGACGAAGACCTTCGCGCCGCTGCGGATGCCCGCGACGGCTTCGTCGGGCGACACCGCGCGGGATGTCCAGTCGGAATTCATGACGGACATTTTGGATCGGATCGGGTGGCGGCGGCGGGATCGGGCCCGCTTCCTTGCTACGATGCGCCGATGCGCCCCTTCGTGCTCCTTCTGACCGGTCTCCTGGCCCTGCCGGCCGTGGCTGACGCCCAGGACATCGCCCTGCCGCCGGCGGTCCGCCAGCGCCTCGCCGCGCAGGCGACCTCGCTTGCCCCGCGTCTGGTCGAGACCCGCCGCGACATCCACCGGCATCCCGAACTCGGGTTCCGCGAGACACGCACGGCGGCGCTGATTGCCGAGCGTCTGCGCTCGCTGGGCTTCGACGAGGTGCGGGAGCGCGTCGGGGTCACCGGCGTGGTCGCGGTCCTGAAGGGCGGACGGCCCGGGAAGGTGGTCGCCATCCGTGCCGACATGGATGCCCTGCCGATTCCCGAGCTGATCGACGTGCCGTACAAGTCGACCGTCCCCAACGTCAAGCACGCCTGCGGGCACGACGGGCACGTGTCGATTGGCCTCGGCGTCGCCGAGGTCCTCGCGTCCATGCGCGCCGAGATTCCCGGCACCGTCGTCTTCCTGTTCCAGCCGGCCGAAGAAGGCGACCCCGACGGCGGGCTCTCCGGCGCCCAGCGCATGCTCGACGCCGGCGTCTTCGCCGGCCCGGTGCCGACGGCCGTCTTCGGCCTCCACGTGCTGCCGACCCTGCAGGTGGGCACACTCGGCGTCAACGTCGGGGCAGCGATGGCCAGCAGCAACCGCTTCACCATCACCATCACCGGCAAGAAGACCCACGCCGCCTACCCGCACACCGGCATCGACCCGGTGCCCGTGGCCGCGCAGGTGGTCTCGGTCCTGCAGACGATCCCGAGCCGCATGAACAACGCCGCCGAGCCGATCGTGGTCTCGGTCGGCACCATCAACGGCGGCAACCGCTTCAACATCATCGCCGACAGCGTCACGCTGACCGGCACCGTGCGCACGCTCAGCAAGGACGGCCCGGCGCGCGTCCGCGCCTGGATGGAGCGTGCCGTCAAGGGCGTCACCGACGCGTCAGGCGCCACCTACACGTTCGACTGGCCCACGTCCGGCAATCCGGTGACCTTCAACGAGGAGACGCTGGCCGCCGCCAGCCTGCCCGTGCTCGCCGATGTCGTCGGGGGGCGCGCCAACATCCTGTCGCCACCGCCGCAGATGGGGGCCGAGGACTTCGCGCTCTACCAGCAGAAGATGCCCGGGCTGTTCTTCTTCCTCGGCGTCGGCAACACCGCCCGCAACATCACGGCGATGATCCACACCGAGTACTTCGACATGGACGAGGCCGCCCTGCCCATCGGCGTGCGCGCGCTGTCGAGCGTCGCCCTCGACTACCTGTATCGGAAATGAGGAGAGGTCGCCCGCGGATCTGAAGATCCGCGGCTACTTGGGCGCGTGTTTCTTCGCGGCGGCGGAACCGGCCGCGCAGTGACTGCAGCCGGCCGCGCCCGTGCCGTGCGGGATGCCCGTCGTGTCCGGCCGTCGCTCGAAGACTCCGAACACACGGCGCGCCACGACCCCGGCGGCAAGCAGCGCCACGATGAAGACGGTGAGGTGCTGCCACACCTGGTCGAATCCGAAGGCCTGAATCACTGGATCCCTCCGGCGCGCAGCGCCTGATAGACGACCAGCGCCGCCACGTACGCCAGCACCGACATGTACGCGAACTGCAGGAAGGCGTAGCGCCCGGACCCGGTCTCGCGCCGCGTCACCGTCAGCGTCGGCAGGCACTGCATCGCGAGCACGAAGAACACCAGCGCACTGGCCGAGGTCGCCGCCGTGAACAAGGGGGTGCCATCGTCACGGGTCGCGCTGCGGATGCGCTCGATCACGCCGACGTCCACCTCGGCGTCGCCCGACCCTCCCACCAGCACCGACATCGTCGAGACGAAGACCTCGCGCGCGAGGAAGCTCGTGAGGATGCCCACGGTGAGCTGGGCATCGAAGCCGAGCGGGGCGAACACCGGCTGCGCGAGGCGGCCCAGCTGACCGGCGAACGACCCGCGCTGCGAGGCCTTCACCTCGAGCGCCTCGGCCTCGGCCAGCCACACGTCGCGCTGCGCATCACTCATCGTGGCGCTGCTCGCCTGGGCGCGCAGGGCCACGGCGCGTTCCGGCGGCGGCACCTGCGGATACGCGCTCAGCCACCACATCACGATGCAGATCGCCATGATGACCGTGCCGGCGGTCTGCAGGAACGCCAGGCCCTGATCCTTGGCCGTGAACACCGCGTTGCGCAGCGAGGGCCACTTGTACGTCGGCAGTTCCAGCACCATCGGGCGCGCCTCGCCGCGCAGCCAGGTCCGCCCGATCAGCGTCGCCGTGCCCAGCGCGGCCAGCGCCCCGAGCAGGTAGCACGCGGCAAAGCACGCCGCCGCGTACAGCGGCTGGCGCGGAAACAGCAGGCTCGTCAGCAGGACGTAGACCGGCAGGCGCGCCGAGCAGCTCATGAGCGGCGCCACCAGAATCGTGGCCAGACGATCCCGGCGGTCGGGAATCAGTCGGGTCGACATGATCCCCGGCAGCGCGCAGGCCGACGAGGTCAGCAGCGGCACGAAGGCGTGCCCGGGCAGACCGAAGCGGCGCAGCACGCGGTCCATCACGAAGGCCGCGCGCGCGAGATAGCCCGTGTCTTCGAGCAGGCTGATCAGGAAGAAGAGCAGGCAGATCTGCGGCAGGAACACGACCGTGCCGGCCACGCCGCCGATGATGCCCTGCGACACGAGATCCCGCACCGGGCCTTCGGGCAGCACCTGCGCCGCGAAGTCGCCGAGCCGCGCGAACGTCGCCTCGATCAGGTCCATCGGGATGGTCGCGAGCGCGAACAGGGTGTAGAACAGGCCACCCATCACCAGCAGGAAGACCACCAGGCCGAGGGCGGGGTGCGTGAACACGCCATCGAGCCGCTCGGTGAACGGATCGCGCGCATGCGGGGCCGACGGGCGCCCCGCGCTGTACGCCATCACGTCATCAGCCCAGTTGGTGAGCACCTCGATGGAGGCGCCCTCGCCGGGAATGCCCACCGCCGGCGCTTGCGCGGGCGGCGTCCGGCCGAGCGAGCGGGCCAACGCCGATCGCACCTCGTCCACTCCGTCACCGCGGCGCGCAATCATCGGCACCACGGGACAGCCGAGTCGCTCCGACAGCTTCTGCCCGTCGATCGTCAGCCCGCGTCCCTGCGCGAGGTCGATCATGTTGAGGGCGACGACGACGGGGAGGTCGTAGGCGAGGAGCTCGCCGACCAGGACCAGGTTCCGGGTGAGGTTGCAGGCGTCGATCACCACCAGCACGGCATCCGGCTGCCGGTAGAGACCGGCCCCGCTCAGCACGTCGCGGGCGATGCGCGTCTCGGGCACGTCCAGGCCGAGCTCGTAGAGCCCCGGCAGGTCGATGATCTCGGCGATCCAGTCGCCAGGCAGCGCGGCGCGGCCGACGCGGGAGGCCGTGGTGGTGCCCGGGAAGTTGGAGGTCTTGGCTCTGGCGCCGCAGAGGCGGTTGAAGAGCGTGGTCTTGCCGGTGTTCGGGTTGCCGATCAGGGCCACCCGCGCCGCATCACGCACGGTCGAGGACGCAGCGCCGGTCGTCTGCGGTGCGGCGACCGCCATCTAGCCCTCTTGTGTGTCGGGGACGACGAGGATGCCGTCGGCGACCTTGCCGGACAGCCCGATGCGCGTGGAGCGCACCTGCACGATGCAGGGCTCACCCGCCTTGCACAGCGTGAGCTGGCACTCGCGCGTCAGCCCGAGCGCCCGCAGCAGGTCGCAGGACTCGGGGTCCAGCGCCGTCCCGCGGAAGCGCACGACCGACCCGGCCCGCAGGGAACTCAGCGGAATGGGATCAGGGTCGGCGGGCGTGGTCGCACGCGCGGGCGCGGCGGTCGCGGGTGGCTCGATCATGGGGAGGTCCACGTCCCGCCGGCCCATCGACTGATGGCGACCGTACGGGTCCGATTTCCGAAATCGATCCTAGCACGGAACTGAGACTCGCTCTCAAGACGCCTCACGGCCGGCGCGACGAGCTGGCCCACCCGTGCTTCGAGCGCCGGGGCCGTTAGAATTCCCGCATGGCCAAGCCACCCGTCGAAGTCTCCCTGCAGTGGACCCGCGACCTCGTCTTCGACACGGAGGTCGCGGCCGGCCCCGGACCCGTCCTCGATGGCGACGCCGTCGCCGGTGCGTCGCCCGTCCAGGCCATCGCGCTCGCCCTCGGGGCCTGCATGGGCGTCGATCTCGTGATGATCCTGAAGAAGGGGCGGCACGACCTGCAGGGCCTGAAGGTCAAGGTCGTCGGGACCCGTGCCGATGGGCCGCCGGCGTACTACACGGGCTACGCCATCCACTACGACGTGACCGGCCCGATCCCGGACGCCGCGATCCAGCGCGCCATCGACCTGTCGCGCGACACGTACTGTTCCGTCTGGCACAGCCTGCGCACCGAGACGCCCCTCGAAGTCACCTTCACCCGGCTCGATGGCTGAGGTGCTGCCGCCGCCGCCGGTCGTGCGACGCGCGCGCGCCGGCTACATCGACTGGATGCGCGGTCTCGCGGTCCTCATCATGGTCCTCGCGCACGTCGTCGACGCCTGGACCGTGATGGGCCCGACCCGACAGACGCGGCCGTACTTCTGGTTCATGGTGCTGGCGGGGATGGGCGCACCGCTGTTCCTGTGGCTTGCCGGTCTGGCGGTGCCGCTCGCGGCCCATGCGCGCATGCGCCGGGGGGCCTCGCTGGCCGAGGCCAGCTGGTCACTGCAGAAGCGCGGCTGGCAGATCTTCGGTCTCGCCCTGCTGTTCCGGCTGCAGGCGTACGTCTTCAGCGCCGGCGCCACGATCTACGGGATGCTCAAGGTGGACATCCTGAACATCATGGGGCTCTCGCTGGTGGCCGCCGGCTGGCTGTGGGGGCGGGGACGGACGCCGCGGACGCGTCTGCTCCTGTCGCTCGGCGTCACCGTGGCCATCCTGGTCCTCACGCCCCTGCTGCGGGTCTGGTCCTGGCCGGCGCTCCTGCCCGATCCGATCGAGTGGTACCTGCGTCCGGCGCCGGCGCGCAGCACCTTCACGCTATTTCCCTGGAGCGCGTTCGTCTTCGCCGGCCTGGGGCTCGGCGAATGGTTGGCGATCACCGCCACCGATCGACAGCGCTGGTTCCATGCGGCCTGCCTCATCGGGGGCGTCAGCCTCTCCGTGGCCGCGTACCAGTTGTCGTTCGTGCCCACCCTGTTGCCGGGTTCCAACTTCTGGACGACGTCGCCGGCCTTCTTCTCCGTGCGTCTCGGGGTGCTGGTCGCGGCGTTCGGGCTGCTGTACTTCCTGCTCCACCCCGACAGCGTGTGGGCGCGACTCACGTGGCCTCGACACTGGAGCCCGATGGAACTGCTCGGGCGCACGTCGCTCTTCCTGTACTGGGTCCACGTCGAGCTCGCCTACGGCCTGCCCTCGCGTCCCCTGCACAAGGCCCTGTCGTTCAACGGCGCGCTGGTCGCGTTCGCGGTGTTCATGACCGGCATGGTGGCCCTTGCCATGGTCAAGTCGAAGTACTGGGATCACGAAACGCCATGGCACAGGTCCAGCCGACCTGACGCAGAATAGGCCGTCCATCACCGGAGAACGTCCATGCGTACCCTGCTGCCGCTGTGCGGCGTCGTGCTCACCGCCACGGTTGTGTCGGCCCAGCCGACGCTCGACATCCATCACATCGACGTCGAGGGGGGCGCGGCCACCCTCATCGTCACGCCGGCTCGCGAGTCGGTGCTCGTGGATGCCGGCTGGCCTGGCAACGGCGGACGTGACGTCGGCCGCATCGAGGCGGCGATGAAGGCCGCGGGCATCAGCCGCATCGACCACCTGATCGTCACGCACTACCACACCGATCACGCCGGCGGTGTGCCGGCGCTCGTCGCCCGGGTGCCGGTCGGGGCGTTCTACGACCACGGGCTGATGGAGGCGCCGCACGCGCCCGACTTCGCCGCGAACTATCAGGCGTACATGGCGGCGGTGCCGCAGCGCCGCACGCTCGCGCCCGGCGACGTGCTGCAGTTGCGACCTGCGCCTGACGCCACGCCCATCACGCTGCGCGTCGTGGCCGGTCACGGCAAGGTGTGGTCGCGAGACTCGGGGCCGCGCAACGCGAAGTGCGACAGCGTTCCGGCCAAGCCGGTGGATGTGTCGGACAACGCGCGCAGCGTCGGCTTCGTGCTGACCTATGGCGCCTTCGACTTCTTCGATGCCGGCGACCTGACGTGGAACACCGAAGCGCAGCTCGTGTGCCCCAACGAGCGTCTGTCGGCCGTCGAGGTCTATCAGGTGACGCACCACGGGCTGGACACCAGCAATCACCCGCTGGTGCTCGACGCCCTGGCGCCGACGGTGGCCGTGATGAACAACGGCGCGAAGAAGGGGGGATCGGCAGCGACCGTCAAGGCGCTGAAGGCCCTGCCGTCCCTGAAGGCGCTCTACCAGCTGCACCGCAACGAGACGACCGGGCCGGACGACAACACGTCGCCCGACCTGATCGCCAACCCGGAGGAAACGCCGGATGCCGGCCATGGCGTGACGGTGCGGGCCCGCAAGGACGGCACCTTCACGGTCGTCAACCACCGGACGGGGGACACGCGTGCCTTCGCGGCGCGCTGAGTCCGTCTAGCCCCTGTGGGCCTCGACGAACCACATGTACTTGTCCACCTCGTGGGCGATGCCGGTGAGCAGGTCGGCGGTGACGGCATCGTCGAGCTCGTCGGCGTCCTCGATGCCCTGACGCAGGGCCGTGCCGAACTTCGCCAGGGCGGACGACACGCCGTCCACATGGCTCTTCCAGTCCTGCGCCTCGACCGGATACGGCGCCAGCGTGGTGCGCTCGACCACCGCCTGCGCCGTGCCCACCGCGACGCCACCGAGCATCACGGCGCGCTCGGCGATCTCGTCCTTGAAGGCGGCGGCTGCGGCGGCCACCTTGTCGAAGAGTTCATGCAGCCCGATGAAGTTCGGGCCCTTGACGTTCCAGTGCGCCTGCTTGGCCTGCAACTCGAGGTCGATGGCGTCGGCGAGCCGCGCGTTCAGCAGCTCGACGGCAGACTGGCGGGTCTCGGTGTCCAGGCCGTGCCTGGTCGGGTTGAGGTGAATCTCGGCAACGCTCTTGTTCGACATGCCTGATTAGACGCACCTCGCCGTGCTGCAGGCAACCACAGCCGTCGCGGCCTCAGTGGGCCGCCCCTGCCGTGGCGCCCGCCGTGGCCGTCGCGGGCTTCTTCGCCGGCGTGTCATTCCAGAAGAGCACCGCCGCATTGAAGAGCATGCCGAACTCGCCGTGGTTCTGCCAGCGGTAGCACGGGTTGGTGGCGAAGGCGACGACGCGGCCCTTGCCGACGGGCGTGGCGACGAGGGCCGGTCGGCGGCGCGTCTCGGCGGCGCCGCGCATCAGGCCGCTCAGCACGCCCTCGTCACCGCCGGTGAAGCGCATCAGCACCTGGTCGGCGACATCCTCCTGGGGCACCTGGAAGAGCGGGCCATTGGCGTAGCGCACGGGCAGGGTCGGCTTCGTGTAGCCGAAGAAGATCGGGTGCTCCGGACGCAGCACCTCGACCTGCACGATCGGGCCCGGCGCGTAGAACGCACCGGTCGGTCGTGTGGCGGTGACCTCGCGGACCAGGCCGAACTCGGCCGGCATGTACGAGGACGCGCCGAGCGTGATCAGCACGCCACCCTCGTCGACGAACTTCTGCAGTTCGAGCACGCCCTCGAGCCCCATGCCGCCGGTGATGTCGTCGGACTCGCCGTAGGTGCCGAGGCTCGGGTACGCGGGATCCTTGCGGTAGGCGAGGGGCCCCGCCTTGCGTTCGACGTCGTACACGAGCGACTTGCCGGTGGTGCCCTGGTGGGGCACGAGGATGACGTCGTAGGCGGCGCGCAGCGATCCCTGCCGGATGCGCTCCTTGTACACGAGGTCGTAAGGAATGCCGAACGTGTCGAAGGCGTGACGCACCCAGCCGACCTCCTGCGTGCGGCCCCAGGTCGTGAACATCGCCAGACGCGGCAGGTCGACATCGATGGTGGCGACCTCCGGCATGGCGGCGAGCCCGTGGGCGTCGAGACCCAGCCGCTTCACGGCGTCGGTGAACGCGGCGCCGGCGCTGGCCGGCACGAGGAAGGACCCGGCGGGGTAGTTGACCTGGCCGACCGTGAAGGCGGCGGCCGCGGCCCGCACCGCCACGCCGCTGCCGAGGGCGAGTCGCAGGCGCACCATGTCGTTGGAGCCGTGGTGGGCGACCACCCAGCCGGCCGACGCCCCGGTGTCGGCGACGGTGCCCGTGCGCGACAGGTCGGTGACCAGCGGGGCCGCCACGTCGAGGACCGTCTTGTCGACCGTCGGCTTGACCTCCACCTGGAGCATCAACCCCATCGTCCAGCCCGTGTCGTCGTAGGTCCGCAGTGACGGGTCCGGGAACGTCTGCTTTTCGAGCAGGGTCTTCGCGAGCCGGCCGTACGGCTGGTTGCGCTTGACGAGATACGAGCCGGCGGCATACGTGCCGTCGGACAGCGTCACCTCGCCAGTCGCCCGCCCGACCTCGATGCCCTGTCGCTGCAGGAGCGTGATCAGCAGGTCGACGCGCGTCTGGTCCTTCTGCGCGGCGGGGATGACGAAGGCAAACGGCGCCTCCTTCTGCCCGGCCTCGACGCTGTTGCGGCTCTTGCGGTAGAAGTTCTCGACGATCACGTCAGGAAACGCCGACGCGTACTGCAGCGCCGAGAGGACGGCCGTCTGCATGTAGTTGGTGTTGTTGCGCAGCGACCACAGCACGTCGCGGTAGGGCGGCAGCGGGCGGTACCACTCGCGGCTCGTCTGCCCGGCGCCCTCGGGCGGGGCGACGCGCCGCTTCATGGTCGTGGCGCCGCCATTGCCGAAGGTCTCGTACATGCGAACCAGACCGTTGTGGTTCGACGCCATGAAGGCCAGGTAGCCGGGCGACCACATGTCGACGAAGCCGTGGGTCCACACGCCGGGCATGCCGTACTTGGTGAGCTGCGCCATCTCGAAGTTGGCAAACATCGGCAGCTCGCCGTAGACGATCGGGTCGAGATTGGGATTCTGCGGCGCCTGTCCAGAGAAGGTGTAGAGGAACGGCACCGACTCGTGCAGGTCGTGCATCACCGGCGGATGCGTCTTCAGGTACCACTCGAGATGCGCGCGCAGGGTCACCTGCGAGTAGTTGATGTCGCGATTGTTGTCGTGAAAGATGTACTTGCCCCAGTACGGCGGGCCGGAGATGCGGTCCTTCTCCTCGGTGATGTCGACCATGTACTTGCGGTACCAGTCGATGTAGCGGTCGCGTCCGTCGGGATCGCTGGCCGGCGTGAAGCTGACGATGACGCGGTCGCGGATCTGGCGGATGAGCGGCGTGTCGCTGGCCACGAGACGGTAGGCCAGTTCCATCAGCATCTCGGGCGGGCCGGTCTCGGCGCTGTGCAGGCCGGCCATCAGGTGGTACATCGGCGGGGTGGTGGCGATCAGTCGCGCGGCCTCGGCCTCCGACAGCCCGCGCGGGTCGGCCAGTCGGCCCAGGTTCGCGATGTGTGTCGGGAGCTGCGTCAGCGTCGCTTCGCTCGCGATGTAGACGACGGTGACGTCCCGCCCTTCGTCGGTCTTGCCGATCGTGGTGACGCGGATGCGTGGCGACGCCTTCTCGAGGGCGCGGTAGTAGGCGAGCGCGGCGTCGGTCTTGGTCAGGCGCTTCGGCGTGCCGACGTGGTAGCCGAGCACGTCCTTCGGCGTCGGAATGCCCTTCACCAGGGGCAGGTGATCGACCAGCGGACTCAGGAACTCGGGGCCCGTCGTCCACTCGCGGACGCTCCTGGCGAACTCGGGATCGAACGTCTCGCGCGGGGTCGGCGCCGGCTGCGCGTGCGGCAGTGCACCGAGCAGGAGAGTGAGACACGCAGTGAGGGCCCAGCGCGACAGACGGACGGAGCACATGGCGCCGACTATAGCCGCAGACGGACGCCTCGGCGAGGCGTCCGTCCCACCCGCGGACGCTTGATGGGAGGGACCGCTCGCCGAGCGGTCCGTGACCCAGAACTGTGATTCGAGCCTCGGATTCGTCATCGGCCTCGCCCGCGCCCGCACGCCTGGCGCCGCCAAATACGCGAAAGTCCCTGCATTCGCGGGTGGCATGGCGGTTGCTCTTCTACAAGGCGTCGGCGGTCTGTTTGTGGCACGATGCCACAGTGCTGGGGAGCCAGATCGTCGGCAGCAGGGGCTGCGCAATTCTGCGCGGCCTCTGCCCGTTTATACCGGTCCTCCTGACGACCCGCCACGAGGAGGCCCGGTGATCCCCCGGATCGATCTCAACGCCGACCTCGGAGAACACGACGGCGCGCCGCCTGCCGCCGCGCGCGACCTGCTGCGTGCCGTGACCTCGGCCAACGTGGCGTGCGGGTGGCACGCCGGCGATGCCGTCAGCATGCGCCTGACCGTCTCCGAGGCCGCTACCCTCGGCGTCCAGATCGGGGCCCACCCGTCCTATCCGGACCGCGCAGGCTTCGGTCGTCGTGTGGTGCCGATGTCCCCGACCGAGATTGCCGACGCCGTCGCGCACCAGGTCCACGCGCTGTGCGCCGTGGCAACCGCCGAGCGCGCGGCGGTGCGCCATGTGAAGCCGCACGGCGCCCTGTACAACCTCGCTTGCCGCGACCGACAGGTCGCCGACGGCATCGTCTCCGGCGTGCTCCTCGTGGACGCCTCGCTCGCGCTGTACGCGCCGGCCGACTCGGTGCTCGCGCTCGCCGGCGCAGCCGCCGGCCTCCACGTCGTCGCCGAGGGATTCCTCGACCGCGCCTACGAAGACGACGGCACGCTCACGCCGCGCGATGTGCCCGGCGCCGTGCTGGACGACGCGGCCGCGGCCGCGGTGCGCGCGGTCGACTGGATGCGGACCGGCACGGTGCGCACCCGTACCGGGCGCGTGCTGACACGGCGACTCGAGACGCTCTGTGTCCACGGCGATACGGGAGATGCCGCGTCCATCGCGGTCGGCGTGCGCGCGGCCCTGGCGGCCGCGGGGGTGCGCGTCCTGCCCGCGCTTGAGGCGTGACACGCGTTGGTGTTGGCGCGACGCACCGCTTCAGGCAGAGTAGTCCCGCATGGGGCTGATGCTGGTCGGGGTGGTCGCGTTCACGGCATCGGCCCTGACGTTCGTGTCCGGCTTCGGTCTCGGCACGCTGCTGATGCCGGTGTTCGCGTTCGTCATGCCGGTCGAACGTGCGGTGGCGGCGACCGGCGTCGTGCACTTCCTCAACAGTCTCTTCAAGTTCTGGCTCGTCGGCCGCCGGGCCCACTGGCCGACGGTCTGGCGCTTCGGCCTGCCCGCGCTGCTGGCGTCGCTGCTCGGCGCCTGGTGGCTCGTGAGTCTCGCCGACCAGCCGCCGATCCTGACGTGGACGCTCGGCGCGCGCGTCCTGCAGGTGACGATGGCGAAGCTGCTGATTGGCGCCCTGCTGCTGGTGTTCGTGCTGGTGGAGTGGGTGCCGGCCTGGCGATCGCTGACCGTCCCCGCGGCCTGGATGCCGCTCGGCGGAGTCCTGAGTGGTCTGGCCGGCGGCGTTTCCGGCATGCAGGGGGCACTGCGCTCGGCGTTCCTCGCCAGGGCCGGACTCGCGCGTGACGCCTTCGTGGCGACCGGCGTCGCCATCGCCTGCCTCATCGACGTCTCGCGCGTCGGCGTCTACCTGCGCATGTTCGGCGAGCACCGCGCGTCGCTCGATGTCGGCCTCCTGACGGTCGCGGTCCTCTCCGCCTTCGCCGGGGCGCTGGTCGGCCGTCGCTACCTAAAGCAGTTGACGATGGACGCGGTGCGTCATGTGATTGCCGTCCTGCTGCTGCTGACGGCGGTCGCGATCGGGAGTGGGGTCATCTAGGCTCAGGGCTCAAGGCTCAGGAGTGCGCGTGGTGTATCTGACGGGTATGCGGGGACGACTGCTGGTGGCCGTGATGGCCTGGTCGTGCGGTGTGGTGACGGCCGGTGCGCAGACGCGCGGGCTGGCGCCTGGCGACTACTACCGGGAGGTCACCGTCGAGGACGTGGCCATGCGTCCGCAGGGCGACCTGGTGGCCTTCACGGTGATGACGATCGTCGAGAAGGAGAATCGGCGGCATCGCGAGATCTGGCTGCAGCCGATTGCGCAGGGCAAGGCCAGCGGCGAGGCGTTCCGCTTCACCGCGCCGACCGAGGAGTCGACCGATCCGCGGTGGAGTCCTGACGGCGCCCTGCTCGCCTTCACGTCGAAGCGCGACAAGGACGACAACGCGACGTGGTTCGCTCGCGTCGGCGGCACCGGCGGCGAGGCCTTCCATCTCGAAGGCGTGGCTGGCGAACCGGTGTGGTCGCCCGATGGCCGGTGGATCGCCTACGTCAAGGCGCCCGTGCGCGACAAGGACGGCGATGGCGCTCCAGACAAGCGGCCGGAGCGCGAGGGGTGGGTCGCGCCCGATGCGGTCTCGCGCACGCTGGATGCGGGGCGGTTCGATGGGCGCGTGGTGACGTCGATCCGCTACAAGTCCAACGGCACGCTGACGTGGATGCCGCACTACTCGACGCGCGACATCCCCCAGATCTTCGTCGTGCCCTCGGGTGGCGGCACGGCGGTGCAGGTGACGCGCCTTGCGTTCGCGCCGTCGCAGTTGGCATGGCTGCCGGACAACCAGACGCTCGTCTTCACGGGCGACGATCAGCAGGACAACGAGGTCAACCCGGACCTGACGGCGGATCTCTTTGCCGTCGCGCGCAGCGGCGGCGAGCCGACGCGCCTGACGAGCAACCCCGGTGCCGACCGCGGTGCCGCCGTGTCGCCGCGCGGCGACCGCCTCGCGTTCCTGCACCAGTCGCGCGTCGGCGCGGAAACCGACGTCCTGGTCGCCGACCTCGACCCGGCCGGTCGCCTGCGCGGCACGCCGCGCAACCTGACGGCGGCGTGGGACCGCGTGCCGGGCGTGCCGCGCTGGACGCCGGACGGCCGCGCCGTGCGCTTCGACGCCGAGACGAACGGCAACGCGCACGTCTTCGAGGTGACGCTCGACGACCGGGCCGTCGTCCGCCTCGTGACGACCGGCGACGTGTCGATCAGGAGTGCCTCGGAGAGTCGTGACGGCGCGTGGATGGCGTATCGGCTCGACTCGCCGCTGTCACCCGCCGAGCTGTTCGTCGCCGCTGGCGACGGCAAGGGCGCCACCGCGTTGACCCGCCTGAACGCGTCGTGGCTGACGAGCGTGGTGCTGCAGGCCCCCGAGCGCCTGACCTGGACGGTGGCCGACGGCACCACGATCGAAGGCTGGCTGGTCAAGCCCGTCGGGTATGTGCCCGGCCGCTCGTATCCGATGGTGCTCAAGATCCACGGCGGTCCCCACACCCAGTACGGCAACACCTGGTTTCCGACCTTTCACATCCTCTCGGCCTCCGGCTTCTTCGTGCTCTATCCCAATCCGCGCGGGTCATCCGGGTACGGGCATGCCTTCACGTATGCCACGCGCGGCAAGTGGGGGGAGCTGGACACCGAGGACTACCTCGGTGGCGTCGACACCGCCCTCGCGCGCTACCGGGACATCGACCCGAAGCGCGTCGGCGTGTCTGGCGGCAGCTACGGGGGCTTCATGACCAACTGGCTCAGCGCCACCACCACGCGGTTCGCCGCCGCGGTCACGAGCCGCTCGATCACCAACTGGGAGAGCTGGTACGGGACGTCCGATGCCCAGCGACTCACCGAGTACGAGTTCCACGGCCCGCCCTGGGAGAGCCGGGAGACCTACCGGCGACTGTCGCCGATCAGTTACGTGGAGAACGTGTCCATCCCGACGCTCATCATCAACGGCGACAACGACTGGCGCACACCGCCAGGCGATGGCGAACAGTGGTTCATGGCGCTGAAGAAGCGGCAGGTACCCGTCGAACTGGTCAGCTATCCACGCTCCACCCACGACCTGTCGCGTACCGGCGAGCCGTGGCTGCTGGTCGATCGGCTCGAGCGCATTCGCAGCTGGTTCGATCACTGGCTGAAACGCAAGGTGGTGGCGAGTTGGTAGGCCTGACGCGCGCCGCGGTGACGACGGTCGTGATGTTGTCGACGGCATCCGCGGCGGCCCAGACGACAGCAGGCCCGCTTGTGCCGCGGCAGACCCAGGCCGACGACTATTCCTCGTACGAGTTGCTGGCGCCCGAGCGTCAGCAGTTCCGCATCCTCTACGACGTGACGGCGACGACGCCCGGCGCGACGGTGTTCCTGAACCCCATTCGCCAGGGTAGCGAGGCGAGTGACGAGCGGGTGACGGACCTGGCCACCGGGCAGCCGCTGGCGTTCCGGGTGATCCGGGGGACCGACGCGCGCACGCTCGGCCTGCCCAACGCCGCGCCCGACGCCGAGTACCTCCGGATCGACCTGGCGCGACCCGTACCCGTTGGTGGCGAGCAGCGGATCCGCATCGACAAGACCTACAAGGATCCGGCGTCCTACCGGCGCGACGGCGCCGACATCGTCTTCTCGCGGTCGCTCGGCATCCGACGCAACAAGGTCGTCCTGCCGCCCGGCTACGAACTGGTGGCCTGCAACACGCCCGTCCAGGTCTTCACCGAGGAGGATGGACGGGTGGCGGTGAGCTTCGTCAACGTGCAGCCGGGGCAGGTCGCGCTCGAGGTGCGGGCGCGTCCGTCGTCTGCGCTGGCCACGCCTGCGGCACCGCGGACTGCAGCCGTCCCGCCCGTGGCGGATGCCGTCGCCCCGACCAGCACGCGCGCGCCCACGCTCGAGGCGTCCGCGTCCGCGCGGGTGTCCGATCGGGCGTTCCAGGATCGCGAGATCACGTACTGGCTGCAGCCGCCAGAGACGCATGCGTTCGACATCTCGCACGACTACACCGAGACCCGGCCCGGCACCGATCGCTACGTCAACATCGTGCGCGGTGGCAGCCGCGCGTCGAATCCGGGCGCCACGGTGCTCGACACGGGGGCCGTGCTGCCTGTGGAGACGCTGCGTGGCGAGGCCATCACGAAGGCGGGCGTGGACATCGGTGGGGCGGTGTCGGCCGAGAGTGAGGTCGTGCTGATCCGGTTTCCGGCCGTCAAGGCCGGGCAGAGCACGCGGCTGCGCATCACCGAGACGTACACCGACCCGTCACGCTATGGCCTGGTCGACGGCGTGCTCGTGTGGCGGCGGGCCTTCGGTCGACCGCGCAACGTGGTGGTGCTGCCCGAGGGGTGGGCGCTGACGGCCAACGCCGTGCCCGCGACCATCGACCGCGACGAGCGCGGTCGCGTGCGGCTGACCTACGTCAACCCGCGCACCGACGAGATCGATGTGCTGATTCGCGCGCGCTCGGCGGGCGTGACGCCTCGCTGACCTGTCCCGCCGTAGCCTCGGCGGAGGCGGAGTGCGCGGGCCCGCTCTAGTCGCGTTCGACGCGGGTGACCTGATTGAGCAGGATGTGCAGCTTGACGCGATCGCCGGCGTGCAGCCCGGCGTCGACGTCCTCGCCGCCGACACGTGCCACCTGCGGGATCAGATCTTCGTCGTCGGCCTTGACGTAGTGGACGTCGTAGAAGATCTGCCCGTGGATGCTGACGGGCTGCAGTTTCGTGAGGACGCCGACCTGGATGCCACGCAGCATGTCGCTATTGTGACCTGCCCATGAGGAGCATGAGCAAGGCCTTTTGCGCGTGGAGGCGATTCTCGGCCTGATCGAAGATGATCGACGACGGGCCGTCCATCACCTCGTCGGTGGCCTCTTCGCCCCGGTGGGCCGGCAGGCAGTGCATGAACACGGCGTCGCCGGCCGCCTGCATGAGCGCCTCGTTGACCTGGAACGGTGCGAAGACCTTGCGGCGCTGCTGGGCCTCGGCTTCCTGCCCCATCGACGTCCACGCGTCGGTATACACCGCGGAGGCGCCCGTTACTGCCGCCTTCGGATCGCGCATGACCTCCAGCGTGGCGCCCTGTCGGGCCACACCGCGCAACTGGGCGGCAATCTCGTCGGAGAACTCGTAGCCGACCGGCGTGGCCAGCCGCACGTGCATGCCGAGCATCAGCGCCCCCTGCGCCAGCGACGCGGCGACGTTGTTGCCGTCCCCGACGAAGGCCACCGTCAGCCCCTGCACCTCACCGAACTGCTCGCGCAGCGTCAGGAGATCGGCCAGGGCCTGGCACGGGTGCTCCTCGTCGGTCAGCGCGTTCACCACGTGCAGGCGCGGGGCGGCGGTCGCGAACTCGACCAGCCGATCCTGCGCGAAGGTGCGGATGACGACGCCGGACACCCAGCGCTCGAGGTTGCGGGCGACGTCGGCAATCGGTTCGCGTTCGCCCATCGCCACGTCCTGCGGCGGCGCGATCACGTCGCCCCCCAGCTCGCGGACGGCGATCTCGAACGTGCAGCGCGTGCGCAGCGACGGCTTCTCGAACAGCAGGGCGACATGCTGGCCTGCCAGCGCGGTGGCGCCGTAGCTGCGCACGCCGCGGGCCCGTTCCTTCTTCAAGGCGAGGCCGGCCGTCAGCACGTCGGCCAACTCCGCGGGCGAGAGATCGAGCAGCGAGACGAAGTGCTGCGTCCGCAGGCTGCGGGACGCGGCGGGCGTACGGACGGTGCGCGTGGCTCTCGATGGCATGGGGAGAATCTCGACGGTAGCGGGAATCGGGAATCGGGAACCGGTCGTGTCCGCGGCGACTCACGACGATGCCGTGAAGGCCCAAGGCCCAGGGCCCAAGGCCCAAGGCTACGTCCGGTACTCGGCGTTGATCTGGACGTATTCCTTGCTCAGGTCACACGTCCACATCGTGGCCTCGTCGGACCCACCGGTGCCGAGATCGACGCTGACGCTGATGTCCTTCGCCTTGAGGTACGCGGCGGCTTGCGGCGCGCGTTCGTCGAAGGGACGCCCACCCTCGAACAGGACGATGTCGCCGATCCGCACGGCGGCGTTCTGCAGGTCGAAGTCCACCCCGGCCCGCCCGGCCACGGCCACGAGGCGTCCCCAGTTCGGGTCGCCGCCGTGAATCGCCGTCTTCACCAGCAGCGAGTTGGCGATGGCGCGTGCCGCCTGCTTGGCTTCGTCGTAGGTGCGGGCGCCGGTGACCTGCACGGTGACCAGCTTGGTGGCGCCCTCGCCGCCGCGCACGATCTCGGTGGCCAGGAAGCGGCACACCTCGTACAGCGCGTCGGAGAGCAGCGGCAGGTCGTCCTCGCCGATCGTCACGCCGCTGGCGCCGTTGGCGAGCAGGGCGACGCAATCGTTGGTCGAGCACTCGCCATCGACGGTGATGGCATTGAAGGTGTGCTCGGTCACTTCCGACAGCGCGCGCTGCAGCAGGGCCGGGGCGACGGCCGCATCACACGTCAGCACCCCGAGCATGGTCGCCATGCGGGGTTCGATCATGCCCGAGCCCTTGCAGATGCCGCCGATGCGGAAGGTGCCGCGCGGCGTGGTGACCTCGACCGCGCGCTCCTTCGGAAACGGGTCGGTCGTCATGATGGCGCGCGCGCACAGCATGTGGGCGTCCACCGACAGGGCATCGGCCGCGGTGATGATGCCCTGCGTCACCGTGCGGGGATCGAGCTGCACGCCGATCACGCCGGTCGACATCACGAGCACTTCCTCGAGGTCGCAGTCGACGGCGCGGGCCGTCTCGGCCGCCATCAGGTGCGCCACCTGGCGTCCCTGATCGCCCGTGCAGGCGTTGGCGCAGCCCGAGTTGACGACCACCGCCCGCGCATGGCCCTGCGTGGCATGCAGGTGGTCGCGCGAGACGATGATCGGCGGGGCCACCGCGAGGTTCGTCGTGAAGACGGCGGCCGCCGACGCCGGCTGGTCGGAGACCAGCAGCGCGAGGTCGAGCTTCTCCGGATTGGCCTTGATGCCGCAGTGCACTCCGGCGGCGCGGAAGCCGGCCGGTGCGGTGATGCCACCTTCAATGGTCGTGATCATCGATGCAGGACGAGGACGGACGAATCGGCGCGGCGCGGTTGCGCGGCGCGTCGGCTGTGGCGCACGGCCGTCATGCTGCCGATCTGCGTGCCGCGGAGCGGCAGCGCGACGGCGTACTGGCCGCACGTGCGGAACTTCGGGCACCCGACGCAATCGGTGGCGATCTTCTCGGGCAGCCAGGTGTGCGGGACGATGGTGAAGCCGAGGCGGACGAAGTGGGTGGGCTCGTGCGTGAAGGCGCAGAGCGTGCCGAACTGCTCGCGGCGCGCCGTCGCCCCGAGCGACTCGATCAGGGCCGGGCCGAGCTTGCGGCCGCGATGGGCGGCGTCGATGACCAGCGAGCGCACCTCGGCGACCGTGCCGCTCAGCGGCGCGAGTTCGGCGCAGCCGACCAGGGCGCCCTCGGTCATGATCACGAGGAATCGCCCGGCGTGCGTCCGCAGATCCTCGAGCGTGCGCGGCAGCAGGTGGCCGGCTTCCATGTTGGCCGTGATCAGGGCGTGCATCGCCGGCGCCTGCTCTGGCGTGCCGCGTTCGATCGTGTACCCGGCCGGGAGTTCCCGGGCGCGTGGCACGTCGATGGGGGCGAGGATGGACACGGTCACGCTCCTTGCACCGCCGTCAGCGCGGCATCGAGGCGCGACAGCGCCTCCGCGATCTCGGCTTCACTGATGATGTAGGGCGGCAGCATGCGCACCACGCGCTCTGCCGTGCGGTTGACGATCAGTCCGCGCTCGAGGGCGGCGGGCACCACCGGTGCCGCGTCGCGATCCAGCACGAGGCCCTGCATCAGGCCGGCGCCACGGACGTCGACGACCATCGCGTGCCGGCTGGCCAGTTCCCTGAGGCCGGCGGCGAAGATCGGCCCGACCCGGCGCACGTGCTCCAGCAACCCGTGCTCCAGGGTGTCCATGACGGCCAGCGCGGCGCGACAGGCCAGCGGGTTGCCGCCGTAGGTCGTGCCGTGGTCGCCGGCGCTGATGTTGGCCGCGACCCGCTCGGACACCAGCACCGCCCCGATCGGCACCCCGGCACCGAGCGCCTTGCCCACCGAGATCAGGTCGGGGCAGAGCCCGAGCGCCTCGAAGTGGAACAGGTGGCCGGTGCGGCCGAGCCCCGACTGCACCTCGTCGGCGATGTAGAGCGCGCCGGTCGATCCGCAGGCCTTGTTGATCGCCGCGACAATCTGCGGCGGCAGCGGACGCACGCCACCCTCTCCCTGAATGGGTTCGGCGAGGATGGCCGCCGTCTGCTCGCTGACCGCCGAGAGCAGGTCGTCGGGATCGTCGTTGGAGACGAAGCGCACCTCGGGCACGAGGGGGCCGAACGGCGTGCGGTAGTGCTCATCCCACGTCGTCGACAGCGCGCCCATGGTGCGGCCCGAGAAGCCGCGCTCGAAGGCGATGAACTGCGGCCGCGGCGTGCCGGCCGTGTACCAGAAGCGGCGGGCGAACTTGAGGCAGCCCTCGACGGCTTCCGCGCCACTGTTGCAGAAGAACGCGCGTTCGAGGCCGGACGCCCGGGTGAGCTTCTCGGCCAGCGGGCCCTGCCACGGATGGAAGAACAGGTTGGACGTGTGGACCAGTTCGCCGACCTGCTCGCGCACGGCCGCCACCAGCGCGGGATGGCCATGGCCGAGGACGTTCACGCCGATCCCCGACAGCAGGTCCAGGTAGCGCCTGCCATCGTCGCCGATCAGCCACACGCCCTCGCCGCGGACCAACACCACCGGCTGGCGCTTGTACGTCTGCAGGACGTGCGCGGCCTCGACGGCCTGGACGGTGGTGGCGGGTGTCTCGGTGGCGGTGGACATCAGTGCGCTCGTTTCTTGCTCGGCCTTGGTCATCCGGCCGTCGGCCTTCGTTCTTCGTTCAGCGTTCTTCGTTCAGCGTTCGTCGCGCTAGTCAAGCCGCGTGCCGCGTCGCTCGAGCATCGCGTCGACCGATCGCCCATCGACGATCGTGACTCGTGAGACGCCGCGCGCGCGCGCCGTGGTGGCAGCGCGCAGCTTGGCGACCATGCCTGCCGACGCCGTGCCGTCCTGCATCAACCCGTCGGCCTCGCGCGGCGTCAGGGCCGGGATTGTGGCACCTGCGCCGTCGAGGACACCCGCGGTGCCTCCGACCAGCAGCAGCTCGCTGGCGCCGATGCCCGCCGCGACATGCGCGGCGAGCGTGTCGGCGTTGACGTTGAGGACCCCCGCTTCGTCGGACATGCCGAGGCTCGCGATGACCGGCACATAGCCGCCCGCCAGCAGGTGCGACACCACGCCGAGATCGGCGCCGGGCTCCGGCTCGCCGACCAGGCCCAGGTCGACCTCGGCTCCGGCCGCCGTGACATGCGCCGCCGCTCGCCTCGATCGCGCCAGCGCCGCATCGACGCCCGTCAGGCCGACCGCCTGGAGGCCGAGTCCGACCAGATGCGCCACCAGCCGCGTGTTGATCGTCCCGCCCAGCACGGCCACGACGGCCTCGAGCGTGGCGGCGTCGGTGATGCGCAGGCCGTCGACCGCCTGCTTCGGTACACCGCGTCGAGCCAGCTCGGCATCGATCTCGCGCCCGCCCCCGTGCACGACGACGAGCGGTCCCTCGGCGGCCAGGGCCGAGAGCGCCTCACCGACGGCGTCGAGGCGCGCCTGCGTCTCCACCAGCTCGCCGCCGAACTTCACCACGACGGGCCCCTGGGTCACAGCAGTCCCTCGTGCTCGGGAAAGCCGCAGAGCAGGTTGAAGTGCTGCAGGGCCTGGCCGGCCGCGCCCTTCAGCAGGTTGTCGAGCACCGCGACCACGATCAGGCGTCCCGAGGCCTCGTCGACCTTCCAGCCGATGTCGCAGAAGTTGGTGTGGGCGACGTGCTTGATCTCGGGCAACCGATCGCCCGTCAGCCGCACGAAGAACGCCTGCGCGTACGCCTCGGCCATCGTGCTGGCGACCTGATCGGCGGTCACTCCAGGCGCGAGCCGCGCATACACCGTGGCGAGAATCCCGCGGTCGAGCGGCACGAGGTGCGGCGTGAACGTCACCGGCAGACCGAGGCACTGCTCCATCTCGGGGGTGTGCCGATGCCCGAACAAGCCGTAGGCGGCCACACTGCCGTGGTTCTCGGAGAAATGCGTCCGCTCGCTCGCGCCCTTGCCGGCGCCCGAGATGCCCGACTTGGCGTCGACGATCACGTCGCCCTGCAGCAACCCGGCCCGGGTCAGCGGCAGCAGCGACAGCGTCGCGGCGGTCGGATAGCACCCGGGACACGAGATCAGCCGGGCGGCCGGCACCGCGCTGGCGACGACCTCCGGCAGGCCATACAGCGTGCCGTCAGGCAGCGGGTCTGGCGTGGCGGGGTAGAACGTCGCGCGGAGCGCGGCGTCCGTGAGGCGAAAGGCCCCCGAGAGGTCGATCACGCGGTGGCCGCGCGCCAGCAACTCGACGGCGCTCGTGGCGGCAAACGCCTCGGGCGTGCTCAGGAAGACGACGTCGCAGCCCGCGAGGGCGTCCGGGCTGTAGGCCGTGATGGCGCCATCCCAGAGACGCGCGAGCCCCGGCAGGGTCCGCGGCTGGTCGGACGCACTCGATCCGAGGGCCACCTTGAGGTCCGCGAAGGGGTGCCGGGCCAGCAGCCGGACGAGCTCCTGCCCGCCGTAGCCCGTGGCCCCGACCACCCCCACCCCGATGCGTTGTTGCTGTCCCTCAGTCATGTGAATAGTTATGCAAGAGAACGCCAAGTATGCAGGTGTTGCCCAGCCAGTGCAAGCGGAAAATATTGCTATCTTTTCGCGAACGTGCTGGTGCTACACTGCATACACCTGCATAACGATGAAGGGAACCCGCCAGGGCGTCATCCTTGACGTCATCCAACGTGAGAGCATCTCGAGCCAGGAGATGCTGAGGCAGCGTCTCCACGCCGAGGGGGTGGACGTGACGCAGGCCACGCTGTCGCGCGACCTCAAGGAACTCGGGGTGGTCAAGCGGGCCGGTGATGGCGCGTATCAGCGCCTGGCATCAGGCCCCCAGACCACGGGGGACACGCTCGCCACCTTGCAGCGGACGACGGCCGAGTTCCTGACCCGGGCGGAGCGGTCCGAGCAGCTGGTGGTCCTGCGGACCGACTCCGGCCAGGCGGCGCTCCTCGCGATCGCCATCGACCGCGCGGCGCTGGTCGAGGTGCTCGGCACGGTGGCGGGCGACGACACGATCTTGGTGATTTGCCGGGACGCCGAGGCGGCACGGTCGCTGGTGCAGCGACTGGAGGGCTGGCGGTCCGGAACACTCCTGCGCATGCCTGCGCTCGCACGATAAGGACGCTCACGACAGATGTCACAGCAACGGGTGGTGCTCGCCCATGCCGGCGATGCCGCCACGCTCTGCGCGATCCCCTGGCTGTCGCGCCAGGCCGAGGTCGTCACGGTCACGGTGGATGTCGGGCAGGGCGAAAGCCTGCTGGCGGTGCGCGAACGAGCGCTCGAGGCGGGCGCGGTGCGCGCGCATGTACTCGACGCGCGTGAGAGGTTTGCCCAGGACGTGGTGCTGCCGGCGCTGCGGGCCGGGGCCATCGGCTTCGATGGGGATCCGCATGCCGCCATCCTGGCGTTGCCGTGCGTGGCGTCCCAGATCGCGACGGTCGCGGCCATGGAGCAGGCCGACGCGCTCGCGCACGGGGGCAGGGGGCAGGCCGCGGCGCGCATGACCCGTCTGCTCGAGGCCGTGTCGAGCATTCCGGTGCGGCCGAGCGTCGAGGTGGAGATGCCGGCCGAGGCGCACGCCGCCGCGATGGCGGCGCTGCAACTCGACGGGGAGGCCTCCGCCGGCGTGCGCGCCACGCTGTGGGGACGCTCGCTGTCGGTCGGCCGCGCGCTCGACGGTCCGCTCGACGAGGCCCGCTTCACGCAGACGCGCGCGGTCACCCGCGGGCCGGACACACCGGCCACGCTCGATCTCGGGTTCGTCGGCGGCACGCCGCTGCGGGTCAACGGCGTGGCCATGCCGCTCGTGGAACTTCTGAGCAGCCTCGACACGATCGCCGCCGCGCACGGCGTCGGACGCATCGACGTGCTGGTGCCCGAAGGGGCCGGTGTGCGGCGTGAAGTAGCCGAGGCGCCCGCCGCGACGGTCCTGCAGATCGCCATGCGCGAACTCGAAGCGCTGCAGCTGCCCTGGTCACTCCGCACGCTTCGTCGTCGTCTCGCCGAGAGCTATGTCGATCTGCTGCGGACGGG
>LNFM01003392.1_pt1 | contig 44151 bp, 43 predicted proteins | sample 596031 | NCBI WGS metagenome assembly LNFM01 (sample SAMN04254537, study PRJNA301005) | activated carbon metagenome | isolation source: dual media filters at the Ann Arbor, Michigan drinking water treatment plant | place: USA: Ann Arbor
CCAGGTCGAGCGCGTCGTGTATTCCGTGCCGTCCGTCATCGTCACCTTGATGGTGTGATAATCGGGGTGAATGCCTTCTTTCATCGCCAATCCTCTGCCTTCGCGCGGGCCGGGGCCACACGCCGGTCGATCCAATAAGCCCTGCTGATTGGCGGGCGATATAGCCGAGAGCCTCCTGTGACTCAAGCCGAGCCTACGACGCTGCCAAAAGAGCCTGAAAACGGCTCAAAAGGCCGGTTCCGGCCGCTGCTGGCGCTGATGCCGTTCGTGCTGCGCTATCCGGGTAGGTTCCTGGGGGCGCTGCTTGCGCTCTTTGTCGCGGCGCTGGCCACGCTCGCGATCCCGCTCGCCGTGCGCCGCATGATCGACCTCGGCTTTGGGGCCGATGCTGGCGGCAAGATCGATCAGTATTTTCTGGCGATCCTTGGTGTGGTCGCGGTGCTCTCGCTCGCGAGCGCCTCGCGCTATTATCTTGTAACCACGATCGGGGAGCGGGTGGTCGCCGATCTTCGTGCCGCAGTGTTTGCGCGGATCGTGTCGCTGGACGCCGGCTTTTTCGACAGCGCACGGGCGGGCGAAATCAGTTCGCGGCTGACCGCCGACACCGTGCAGATCAAATCGGCGGTGGGCTCCACCGCCTCGGTTGCGCTTCGCAACACGCTGCTCCTGATCGGTGCGATGGCGATGATGGTCATCACCAGCCCGAAACTTTCGTTGCTTGTCTTGATTGCAATTCCTGCGGTCATGCTGCCGCTCTTCGGCTTCGGCCGCGCGGTGCGCAGGCGCTCAAGACTGGCGCAGGACAAACTCGCGGATGCGACCGGCTTCGCGGTCGAAGCCATCGGTGCGGTGCGGACCGTGCAGGCAATGACGGCGGAGGAAGCGGCTAAGGCGCGTTTCGGCTCCGCGGTTGAAGAAGCGTTCGACGCTGCGCAGGGCGCGACGCGTTCGCGTTCGTTTCTGACCGCGATAGCGATTTTTCTTGCCTTCGCTTCCGTGGTTCTGGTTTTGTGGTCGGGCGCGCAGGCAGTGCTCGCCAATCAGATGACGCCGGGCACGCTCGGACAGTTCGTACTTTATGCAGTCTTTGCCGCGGGTGCGCTGGGTGCGCTCTCGGAAGTGTGGGGCGAAATTTCGCAAACGGCAGGAGCCGCCGAGCGCATCGTTGAACTCCTACACATCGAACCTGCGATCAAGGCGCCCGCGTTGCCGCTGGTCTTGCCTGACAGGCCGCGCGGTGAAGTGCGGTTCGAGAGCGTGACTTACACGTATCCCTCGCGGCGCGATGCGCCGGTGTTGAACGACGTGACGTTTGCCGCCGCGCCCGGTGAGCGCATTGCCATTGTCGGACCGTCGGGCGGCGGAAAAAGTACGCTCTTTCATCTCCTGCTGCGCTTCGACGATCCGCAGTCAGGAAAAATCCTGTTCGATGGCGTCGAGATTGCGAATGCCGACCCGCGCGAGGTGCGCAGGAATATCGCGCTGGTGCCGCAGGAGCCGGCGATCTTCGCGGCATCCATTGCGGACAACATCCGCTACGGCAAGCCGGGTGCTTCGGACGCCGAGGTAAAGGCTGCCGCCGAAACGGCGCTGGTCGACGAATTCGTTCGCAATCTGCCGCAAGGATACGAGACTCCGGTTGGCGAACGCGGTATCACGCTTTCCGGCGGTCAACGCCAGCGGCTCGCGATTGCACGCGCGGTATTGCGCGATGCGCCTTTGCTGTTGCTCGATGAAGCAACCTCCGCGCTCGATGCCGAGAGCGAAGCATTGGTGCAGAAGGCGTTGGAGCGGATCATGGCGGGCCGCACTTCGCTCGTGATCGCGCATCGGCTGGCGACCGTGCTCAGCGCCGACCGCATCGTGGTCTTGCAGAAAGGTCGTATCGTCGAAGAGGGCACGCACGCGAAGCTGTCTGCGAGCGGCGGGCTTTATTCGCGGCTCGCTGCGCTGCAGTTCGGCGAAATCAGCGCTCGGTAATCTTCAGCTCGATACGCCGGTTGCGGCGGTAGGCATCCTCGTTGCTCGCTGGATCAATCGGCTGGAATTCACCGAATCCCGCGGCGACCAGACGATCCGGCGATAGTCCCTTGGTCGTCAGATATTTCACGACCGAGATCGCGCGCGATGCGGACAATTCCCAGTTCGACGGAAAACGGACATTTGAAATCGGCCGCGTGTCGGTGTGGCCGTCCACGCGCAGAACCCACGGAATGTCTTTCGGAATCTTGTTGCCGAGTTCGAGCAGTGCCGCCGCCAGCTTGTCGAGCTCGGGGCCCGCGCTTTCTTTCAACTCCGCCGAACCCGGATCGAAGAACACTTCGGATTGAAATACGAAGCGGTCGCCGACAATCCTGATCTCGGGGCGGTTGCCGAGAATTTCGCGTAAGCGCCCGAAGAAGTCGGAGCGGTAGCGGTTCAATTCCTGCACGCGCTGCGCAAGCGCCACGTTCAGCCGCGAACCGAGATCGGAGATTTTGGTCTGGCTTTCCTTATCGCGCTTTTCGGACGCTTCGAGCGCGGCCTCGAGTGCTGCAAGCTGGCGGCGGAGGGCGGCGAGCTGCTGGTTGAGCAACGAAATCTGCGAAATCTGCTGTTCGCTCATTTTCTTTTCAGCTTCGAGATCGGTAGCGAGCGACTGGATTTGGCCCTTGGCGTCGCCGGCGACATTGCTGTCGCCGCGCAGTTTATCGCGCTCGGCTTCAGTATTGCGCAGGCTCGCGCGCAGGCCGGACAACTGATCTTCGAGCGAGGAGGAGGTCGCGCGCTCCAGCGCCAGCAGATCGGCGAACTGCTTCAACTGTACCGTCAGCCGCGAAAGCTGATCCTGCTTGCCGGCGATTTCACGGCTCAAGAAAAACTGCGCGACGGTAAAGATCGATACCAGGAAAATGAAAACCAAAAGCAGCGTCGAAAGCGCATCGACGAAACCCGGCCAGTAATCGACCCTGCGGTCGGTGCGCGAGCGGCCCAGCGCCATGTTTTTTAACGCCTCTTCGCGTCTTCGCGCGTCAGTTTCTCAAGGAGATCGCGTACATCGTTCTGCCGTTCGGCCTGCGCTTCGACCCAGTCGCGCAGCAACTGCTGTTCGTTGCGCATATGCTGCACGAGTTCCTGCAAGCTGCCTGCAAGATTGACCATCGCTTTCGCGCTGCGCTCGCCGCCGGCACCTTCGAGCGATTTTTCGAGGCGCTGGATCGCGGCGGCAAGCGGTGCCGCGGCGCTCGAGGTGTCGAGTTCGGTCGCGCCGAGATCGGCAACCGTGGTCGAGAGCCAGTCTTCGAGATCGGTATAGAAACGGTTCTGCGCCTGGCTCGCTTGCAGATCGAGAAAGCCGAGCACCAAGGAGCCGGCGAGACCGAACAGCGACGACGAAAATGCGATGCCCATGCCGGCGAGCGGTGCCGCAAGGCCGGTCTTCAGATCGTCGAAGATGCGGCCCGAATCTCCTGTCGCATCCAACGATTGAATGACCCGCCCGATCGAGCCCACGGTTTCCAGAAGACCCCAGAAGGTGCCAAGCAGTCCGAGAAAGACGAGGAGGCCGGTGAGGTAGCGGCCGACGTCGCGCTGCTCATCGAGGCGCGTGCCGATCGATTCCAGAATGCCGCGCATTGTGATCTGCGAGATCGCCATGCGGCCCATGCGGTCGCGCAACAGCGTCGCCATCGGCGCTAGCAATACAGGTGCGCGATCGACGGCGATGCCGGGATCGGCGAGACGGAAGCTGTTCACCCAGTTTACTTCGGGGAACAAACGTATGACTTGCCGGATCGCGAGAATAATCCCGATCAGGAGGACGCCGAAAATGATTCCGTTCAGAATAGGGTTGGCGAGAAAAGCCGCGTAGATCGGACGGTAGAGCAGTACGGCGACGAGCCCGACCAGTACGAGAAACACCAGAATCCGGAACAGGAAAATCCGCGGCGACGAAATCTTGTTGTAGCCGTCGAGTGGTTCCGTATCGCGCTTTTTCTTCGCCATCCGCCGCTCCTTACAGTCGTCTGCGCAAGTATGGCACAGACGGCGAGTATGTAGAGTCTGGTGACGGCGGAATGACGGCGGTAGTTATGCGCCCTTGATGGCGGCCAGCAACGCGCTCTGGATATCGTAGTTGCCGGCGCAGACCGAACCGTTGAGCAGCATATTCATGTGTCCGTCGAGATCGGTGACGAAGCCGCCCGCTTCCTGCACGATCACGATACCGGCGGCGAGATCCCATGCCGAAAGATCGCGCTCCCAAAAGCCGTCGAAGCGGCCGGCGGCAGTCCATGCCATGTCGATTGCGGCAGCGCCCGTGCGGCGCAGACCCGCGACCTGCTTCTGCAGCACGCCAAGTTCGCGGCGGAAGCGTTCGTGATCGCCACGCTCGTGATGCGGGATGCCGCAGGAGATCACGGCATCGCCAAGTGTCTTGCGTGCGGCAACGCGCAGGCGGCGGTTATTGAAATAGGCGCCTTGGCCGCGCTCGGCGGCATACATTTCGTCCGTCACCGGATTGAAGATAACGCCTGAGATCGGGATGCCGTCTTTCACAAGTCCGATCGAAACCGCGAACAATGGAATCGAGTGCAAAAAATTCGTCGTGCCGTCGAGCGGATCGACGACGAATTGATACTGGCCGTCGGAGCCTTTCACTTCGCCGCGCTCTTCCATCACGAAGCCGAATGCGGGCCGCGCTTTCGAAAGCTCGCTGAAGATAATGTCTTCCGCTTTTTTGTCCGCGGCGGAAACGAAATTCGCAGGACCTTTCAGCGAAACCTGCAAATGCTCCACTTCATTGAAGTCGCGAATAAGCGCGCGGCCCGCTTTACGGGCCGCTGCCATCATCACCGTCATATTTGCGGAGCGGAGTGACACCGCTTACTCGGCGCGGCGGACGTAAGTGATTTCAGCGGTATCGACCACAATCTTTTCGCCGCTGCCGATGAAGGGCGGCACCATCACGCGCAGGCCGTTCTCCAGCTTCGCCGGCTTGTAGGACGACGCCGCAGTCTGGCCCTTCACGACCGGATCGGCTTCGACAATTTGCAGCGTCACATAGTCTGGAAGCCGGATGCCGATCGGGCGCTCGTCGTGCAATTCCAGCGTGACGGTCATACCGTCCTGAAGAAACAGCGCGCGTTCGCCGACGAATTCTTCCGCGAGACTGATCTGGTCGTAGTTGTCTTTATCCATGAAGACGAGAGTGTCGCCTTCCTTGTAAAGATACTGGAAGTCTTTCTGCTCGAGGCGGCCACGCTCGACCTTCTCGTCCGAACCGAAGCGGTTGTTGAGCTTGCGGCCGTCGATCAGGTTTTTCAATTCAACCTGATTGTAGGCGGGGCCTTTGCCGGGCTTGACCGCCATGGTCTTCACCGCGACCCAGAGCGTGTTCTGATACTCGATCACGTATCCGGGGCGGATTTCGTTGCCGTTGATTTTCATGGAGTTCCTCGGGAAGCAGCGGCGCTCTCGTGCCGTGCGCGGGCAGTTCCGTCAAGGGTGAACTGCCCGGCGAGGAAATTAGGTATTGGGAGGCGCCTTGCTTTGCAGCCAAGCGCGCAGAATGCCTTCCGCACGCTTCTTTTCTTCATCGTTCAAGGAGCCGAAGACGCCATCCAGCATCGGGTCGGATACGTCCCGCAAGCGTGCCATCAGATGCCAGGCCATCGCTTCAACGGTGTTCTTCTCGACGCCACGGCCTGCGTTCAGCATCCGGGCATAGCGGTTCTGCGCGACCGGGTTGCCCCGCAGCGCTGCGCGGCGCATGGCCTGCGCGCCGCTGGCCTCGTCCTTCTCGACGCCGTTTCCGTTGAATAACGCAATCGCAAGCTCGACGGTCGAAGGTACGTGGTCGAGACGCGCGGCACGGCGCAGCCACTTGACCGACTCTGCCGGATCTTTGGCGACGCCTTTGCCTTCCTGGTAGAAAATCGCGAGAGCGTGTTGTGCGTCCGGAATGTCCTTGTCGGCGGCAAGGCGCATCAGTTTCGCGGCTTCCGCGAAGTTCTGCGCAAAGACCTGACCCTCGATATAAAGCAGCGCGAGATTGTAGGCGGCGTGGGCGTGGCCCTTGTCGGCCGCGCGGCGGAAGTATTTCGCCGCTTCGTCTTTGCTGCGTGTGACGCCTACGCCCTGCAAATGGACCATGCCGAGCGCGAAGGTCGCCTGCACGTCGCCGGCACTGGCTGCGCGCTGATACCAGTCGAGCGATTTCTTCCTGTCGGCGGCGACGCCGAGACCCTCGCCATAAAGTTCGCCGAGCAAGGTCATCGCGCTGATGTCTTTGTTCTTGTTGGCGCGTAACTCAGCAAGCTGCATGGCCTCGATATAGTTTCCGCGCTGATAGGCGGAGAAAGGTGCGTTGGGATCGTTTGCGGCCGCAGTCTCAAGAGGCGCGCGCGGCGGCTGCGGCGCGACCGCGATCGTCTTCACGCGTGTGCTCGGTCCCTTCGCGGGAGCCTGCTTCGGCACAAAAGTTTCTTCTGCGCCCTGCGCCGGCGCGCAGATGCAAAGCGCCAAGGCGAGCGCAAGAATGCGGTTCATGATCAAGCTGCAAACTCTCGGGCGCCGATAAGTGTCGTCGCTTTGGCTACGGCTTGTGCTGCGTTTTCCTGGTTGCTCCAAACTGCATCACCGAGCGCGACGAAGTCCGCGCGCACTTCCACGAGCCGCGGCACTTCGTCGACCGAAGCGGCGTAAGCAATGCAGGGGAGTTGAAAGATTTCCGCCCACCACGACACGCGTTCGACCAGCGCGGAGAATCCCGGACGTTTTCCTTCCGCGTCGGGTTCGCCGAACATCACGAAATCCACGCCGGACTCGGAGGCAACCATTGCGTCGTGCCGCGACGGCAGTCCGCCTACGCCTGACAATCTTCCGGCCGAGAGATTTGTGCGCGTGGTTTGCATTTGATCGAGGTTGCTGAAATGCGCGCCGTCTGCGCCAGCAGGCTCGACGAGTGCAGGCATACCGGCAAGCAGCAAGGCTGCGCCGGTCGATTGTAAATGCGTGGATACGATGCGGATTGCGGAGAGGGCGATTACTTCGTCGTCGGTGGCTAGATTGAGAATGACCGCCGCGACATCGCCGGCGCGGCACGCCGCCTCAAGCAGCGGCGCGAAGGATACCGCGTCCTCGACGGGGGGCGTCAAGAGGACCAGTCGCGTGCGGGCTTTGATTGCTTCGGTCACGCTTTCTCCATTTGCGACCGTTGCCGGACAAGCGAGGCGAAAAGTTGGCCCCGCCGAATCTTTGGAACTTTAATCTAACTCGGCAAGAATGCACCTTAACGGGGTAGGTCACGGTGTATTCCGGGGATTGTATTTTCGTAGCAGCTACGCCGCCTTCTTTTCCTGGTCGGTGGACCACTGCCCTAGAGATGCAAGGCCGTTCATTCTCGCGCGATGCGCGAAAGCGGACTGTGCGGCTGTCACGTTCGCGGCCTTGCCGCTCCAGGCTTTCTGGGGTGCCGCCTGCAAGGCGCGGCCATAAGAGAAGGTGAGCTTCCAGGGCAGGCCGCCGATCTTGTTCATGGCGTCGAGATGCGCGGTCGCTTCCTCGTCGCTCTGGCCGCCCGAGAGGAAGGCAATGCCCGGCACCGCGCCCGGCACACAGGCTTTCAGCATCTTCACGGTCTTCTCCGCGACTTCCTGCACGCCCGCGCGCTTGGAAGCTTTCTTGCCGGAGATCGCCATGTTCGGCTTCAAGACGATGCCTTCGAGCGGCACGCGCTGATAGTAGAGCTGTTGGAAAGTTTCTTTCAGCATGAACTCGGTGACTTCGAAGCAGCGGTCGATGGAGTGATCGCCGTCCATGAGGATTTCCGGCTCCACGATCGGCACGATCTGCGAGGCCTGACAGAGTGCGGCGTAACGCGCGAGCGAATGCGCGTTGGTGTGGATCGCGGTGTAGCTCGGAATTCCCGGCGCGATGTCGATCACCGCGCGCCATTTCGCGAAGCGCGCACCCTGTTCGTAATATTTCGGGAGACGATCCGCGAGCTTGTCGAGACCGGCGGTGATGAGTTCGCCGGGGCAGTTCGGTAAGGGCTTGGTGCCTTCGTCGACCTTGATGCCGGGAAGAGCGCCCGCCTTCTTGATGACGTCGACCAGCGGCGTGCCGTCTTTCGCCTTCTGCCAGATTGTTTCGTCATAGAGAATGACGCCGGAGATGGACTTCATGCCTTCGGTCGCGCGGAACATCAGCTCGCGATAATCGCGGCGATTATCCTCTGTGCTTTCGACGCCAATTCCGTCGAAGCGCTTCTTGATGGTGCCGGTGGATTCGTCGGCGGCGAGGATGCCTCGGCCCGGCGCGACCATCGCTTGCGCGACTTTATTCAGTTCTGCGAGATTCATTTTTGTTCTCCCTCGATCCCGTATTCTTGCTTTGCGGCTACTTTACCCGAAGCGCCTCGACGCCGGGAAGCGGCTTGCCTTCCAGCCATTCCAGAAAGGCGCCGCCCGCGGTGGAAACATAGGTGAAGCGGTCGGCAGCGCCCGCGTGTTCGAGTGCTGCGACCGTATCGCCGCCGCCCGCGACCGAGCGCAGCTTGCCGGCGGAGGTTAGTTCGGCTGCCGCTTCCGCGACTTCATTGGTGCCCATGTCGAAGGGCTCCATCTCGAATGCGCCGAAGGGTCCGTTCCATACCAGCGTCTTTGACGCGGCGAGTGCGGCAATGACATGGCCGATGCTTTCGCGGCCGATGTCGAGGATCATGTCGGAATCTTCGACGTTATCGACGGCGACCACCTTAGAGGGCGAACGCGCCTTGAATTCTCCGGCGACGACAACGTCGGTCGGCAGAATGATCTGGCAGTTGCTGGACTTCGCTTTCGCGAGAATGTCGCGCGCGGTGTCGAGCAAATCTTTCTCGGCCAGCGATTTTCCGACCGGCTTGCCTTGGGCTGCGAGAAACGTATTCGCCATCGCGCCGCCGATTGCGAGTTTGTCCACTTTCGCAAGCAGGTTGCCGAGCAATTCGAGTTTCGTGGAAATCTTCGCACCTCCCACGACCGCCATCACCGGGCGCTCCGGTTTCTCGAGTGCGGTCTCCAGTGCTTCGAGTTCGGCCTGTAACGCGCGGCCGGCAAAAGCCGGCATCTTGTGCGCCAAGCCTTCGGTCGAGGCATGGGCGCGGTGTGCGGCGGAGAAGGCATCGTTCACATAAACATCGCCGTTTTTCGCGAGCGCCGCAACGAAATCCGGCTCGTTCTTTTCCTCGCCTTTATGGAAGCGCGTATTTTCCAGAACCAGAATTTGCCCCGGCTGCAGAATGGAAACGGCTTTCTCGGCGTCGGCGCCGACGCAGTCGGTGGCGAACAGCACCGTCTTGCCGAGCGCGTCCGCAAGTACGCTGACGAGCGGTTCGAGCGACTGGGATTTGTCGGCGCCCTTCGGGCGGCCGAAATGCGAAAGCAGGATTACTTTCGCGCATTTTTCAGAGAGCTCGCGGATGGTGGGGAGCACGCGCGCAATCCGCGTCATGTCGGTGACGCGGCCCGCCTCCATCGGCACGTTGAGGTCGACACGAACGAGGACGCGCTTATTCGCGACAACGGCTTGGTCGAGGGTTTTGAAAGAGGACATAACGCTGCGAAGGTTAGAAAGAAAAAGCGGGACTCACTTTTGTGAGTCCCGCTTCGACCAAAGATAAAGCGAGATCACGAGCATCACGCTGAAGAAAGCAAGGCCGACATATCCGATGATCTGTTCGATGCCCATGCTCAGCCCAGCTTGCCCATCGCGACCGCAGTGTCGGCCATACGGTTCGAGAAGCCCCATTCGTTGTCGTACCAGGAAAGCACGCGCACGAAGGTTCCTTCCATGACCTTGGTCTGGTCGAGATGGAAGATCGAGGAATGCGGGTCGTGGTTGAAATCCATCGACACGTTCGGCTGATCGGTCCAGCCGAGGATGCCCTTGAGCTGCTGGGAAGCTGCGCGCTTCACGGCGTCGTTGATCTCTTCTTTGGTGGTGGGCTTCTTCGCGACAAATTTGAAATCGACGACCGATACATTCGGCGTCGGCACGCGGATCGAAACGCCGTCGAGTTTGCCGTTCAGTTCCGGCAGCACGAGGCCGACCGCTTTCGCGGCACCCGTCGAAGTCGGGATCATCGAAAGCGCGGCTGCGCGCGCGCGATAGAGATCCTTGTGCATGGTATCCAGCGTCGGCTGGTCGCCGGTATAAGCGTGGATCGTGGTCATGAAACCTTTTTCGATGCCGATGGCATCGTTGAGCACCTTTGCGACCGGCGCCAGGCAGTTCGTGGTGCAGGACGCATTCGAAACGATCTTGTGCTCCGGCTTCATCTTGTCGTGGTTCACGCCATAGACGACCGTAATGTCGGAGTTCTCGCCGGGCGCGGAAATGAGCACGCGCTTGGCGCCTGCGGTCAGATGCGCGGAGGCCTTATCCTTCGCGGTGAAGATGCCGGTGCATTCCAGCGCGATGTCGATGCCGAGGTCTTTGTGCGGGAGCTTCGACGGGTCTCTTTCGGCGGTGACTTTGATCGGTCCGCCGCCGATGTCGATGCTGTCGCCCGAGACTTTTACTTCACCCTGAAAGCGGCCGTGTACCGAGTCGAAGCGCAGGAGATGCGCGTTGGTTTCGACCGGACCGAGATCGTTGATCGCAACGACCTGAATATCCTTGCGGCCCGATTCAGAGATAGCGCGGAGAACATTGCGGCCGATGCGTCCGAAACCGTTGATTGCAACCCGTACAGCCATTTCAGTCTCTTCCTCTCGTAATTTTAGTTTGCAGCGGACTTCTTCGCCGCGGCTTGCGTTGGCAACGCTTTCGTTGCCGCTTCCACGATCGCTTCGGCGGTGATTCCAAAGCGCTTATAAAGTTCTTTATATGGCGCGCTCGCGCCGAAGCCGGTCATGCCGACGAACTGGCCGCGCTCGCCGATGATCTCGTCCCAGCCCATGCGGATCGCAGCTTCGCAGGCGATCTTCACTGGCGCGGTGCCGATCACGCGATCGCGCACACTTTCCGGCTGGTCGAAGAAGAGGTCCATGCAGGGCACGGAGACGACGCGCGTCGGCACACCCTGCTTTTCGAGCTCTTTCTGCGCGGCGATGCAGAGTGAAACTTCGGAGCCCGACGCAAAGAGCGAGACCATCGCTTCGCCGCTTGCGGGCGAAAGCTCGTAGGCACCCTGTTTGCAGAGATTGCCTTTCTCGTTCTTCAAACGAAGTGTGGGCAAATTCTGGCGCGTGAGCGCAAGCACGCTCGGAGATTCTTCCATGCGCAGTGCCGCGTCCCAGCATTCCGCGGTTTCGACCTGATCGGCAGGACGGAACACGTACAAATTCGGAATCGCGCGGAGTGCCGCGAGATGTTCGACCGGCTGGTGGGTCGGGCCGTCTTCGCCGACGCCGATCGAGTCGTGCGTCATGACGTGGATCACGCGCGTGCCCATGAGCGCTGCTAAGCGCAGCGAGGGGCGGCAGTAATCGGCGAATACGAGGAACGTGCCGGAGAAAGGGATGACACCGCCATGCAGCGCCATGCCGTTCATCGCCGCCGCCATGCCGTGTTCGCGAATGCCCCAGTTGATGAAGTGTCCGGCGTAGTTATCAGCCGAGACCGCCTTCATCGCCTTGGTGCGGGTGTTGTTGGAGCCGGTCAGATCAGCCGAGCCGCCGATCATTTCGGGTGCTACCGCGCAGATCGCTTCCAGCGTGTTCTCGGAAGACTTGCGGGTCGCGATCTCCGGCTTTTCTGCCACCGCTTTTTCTTTGAGTGCTTCGATGGCGGCACCCAAACCGTTCGGCAACTTGCCGTGCAGGCGGCGCTCGAACTCGGCTTTCTTCGCGGAATCATCCACGCGCTTCTTCCAGGCTGCGCGTGCATCCGCGCTGCGCGAACCGGACTTGCGCCACGACTCCAGAATGTCCGCCGGAATTTCAAACGGGCCGTATGGCCAGTTCAGATTTTTCCGCGCGCCTTCGATTTCTTTTTCGCCGAGCGGCGAGCCGTGCGCGCCGGCGGTGTCCACTTTCGTAGGCGCGCCGTAGCCGATATGCGTCTTGCAGGCGATCAGCGTCGGACGATCGGACTCTCGCGCGTCCTTGATTGCGTTCTCGATCGCAACCGGGTCGTGGCCGTCGATGCGGACACCATTCCAGCCGGAAGCCTTGAAGCGCGCGACCTGATCGGTGGAGTCCGAGAGCGAAATCTTGCCGTCGATGGAAATGCCGTTGTCGTCGAACAGCACGATCAATCTATTCAGCTTCAGGTGTCCCGCGAAGGCGAGCGCTTCCTGGCTGATGCCTTCCATGAGGTCGCCGTCGGAGGCGAGCACATAAGTAAAGTGATCGACGAGATCGTTGCCGAATTCGGCGTTCAAGAGACGTTCCGCGAGCGCCATGCCGACCGCGTTCGCCAAGCCCTGACCGAGCGGGCCGGTGGTGGTCTCGATCCCGCGTGTGATGAAGTTTTCCGGGTGGCCTGGCGTCTTCGAATCAAGCTGGCGGAAGCGTTTGATTTCTTCGAGCGTCACGTCCTCGTGGCCCGTGAGGTACAGGAGTGCGTAGAGCAGCATCGAGCCGTGGCCGGCGGAGAGCACGAAGCGGTCGCGGTCCGGCCAGTCGGTCGCTTTCGGATCGAATTTGAGGAATTTCGTGAAGAGGACGGTCGCGATGTCAGCGGCACCCATCGGCAGGCCCGGATGACCGGATTTTGCCGCCTCGACTGCGTCCATCGCGAGCGCGCGAATGGCGTTTGCCAAACGATCATGCTGCTCGCGGCTCATCGCGTTTTCACCCATAGCACCCCAACCCCTTGTGTCAAAGTCGCAACGCGCGGTTGACGTGGGGATAAAGGCTCCCCTTAACTGCATGACGCGCGTTCGCGAACGGCGGCGGGAAATGCGGCAGGCAACGGAACAATCGGCAGTGCTGGACAGGGCGCGGAAGCGCCTGTCCTCGGCGCTCGACCTGTTGGAAGCCGCGATCAATCGCCGCCGCGAGAACGACCGCCAGCGCGGCGAACTGGAAGCCCAGATTCAGGCCTTCGGTACCGACCGTTCGCGGTTAGCTGGTGAACTCGACCATGCGCGGGCGAACCTTTCTTCGCTGGAGGCGACCAACCGCGAAGTCGCGCAGCGGCTCGACCAGGCGGTGGATACGATCCGTGCCGTTCTCGATGCGCAGGAGCGCTAGGCACAGATGGCCGAGGTTTCCGTCACCATCAACGGCCGCGTCTATCGCATGGCCTGCGATCCCGGTCAGGAAGATCATCTTGCGCGGCTCGGGCGCGAGCTCGATCAGCGCATCGCGCAGTTGCGCGAATCCTTCGGCGAGATCGGCGACACGCGGCTTGCGGTGATGGCCGCGATCATGGTCGCCGACGAACTCGCGGAACTGAAGCGGCGGCTGCGCGCTTCCGATCAGGAAATCCAGTCGCTGAAAGACGCTCGCGAGCGCGCGGCCCAGCGCAGCGAAGAAGGCGAGCGTGCGCTTGCCGATATTCTGGAAACTACCGCGGAACGCATCGAGCGGCTGGCGCAAGGCCTCAATAGCGGGCCAAACGGCGGCGTTGCGCTGGGCTGAAAGTCAAGACTGGCCAAGCCGCTAATCTCTCCCTAGGTTCAACTCGCGGTGCTGCGGGATGCGTCGGAGAAGTATTCCCGGGGCCTTATCGATCTCAACGGGAGCTGTCTCTGATCTGGACCGTGGTCCTAGTCACATGGCGCCCACCTACTTCGTAGGTTTCCCGGGATCGAATCTCTGACGGTCACTGCGGCCCGCACTTAATTAGTCATGCCAGTATCAATCGCCGAACAAAAACGCGCTTTGCGCAAAGACATGATCGCAAAGCGCGATGCGCTTTCGCCGATCTTCCGCACGCAGATGTCGGAGAAGGTCGCAAAAGCCGATCTGCCGTTCGGCGTTCCCCGCGGCGCGGTGGTTTCCGGCTGGTTTGCGATGGGAACCGAACTCAATCCCTATCCGCTGATGAAGCGCCTCGCTGAAGAAAGCGGCGCTTCGCTGGCATTGCCCGCGATCGAGGACGGCAAACTGATCTTCCGCGCGTGGGTTCAGGGGATGCAGTTGAAGCGCGTCGGGTTCGGCCTGTCAGAGCCGGGGCCGGAAGCAAAAGAAGTCGATCCCGACATTCTGTTCGTGCCGCTTTTGGCCTTCGATCTCACTGGCTCTCGCATCGGCTATGGCAAGGCCTATTACGACGGCGGGTTATCGCGGCTGCGAGCGAAGAAAAAGATTACTGCCGTCGGCCTCGCTTTCGACGAGCAATGCGTGGAGGCTGTTCCGACGGAGCTGCACGACCAAAAGCTCGATTATGTGATAACGGAAGAGGGCGTGCGTTTCTCCGCCGGGACCTGATCGATGCGTATTCTTTTTCTTGGTGACATCGTCGGGCGTTCGGGCCGGGTCGCTGTCGTCGATGTGCTGCCGTCGCTGATTAAAGACTGGAAGCTCGATTTCGTCGGCATCAACGGCGAAAATTCCGCGGGCGGCTTCGGCATCACCGAAGCGATCTACGAAGAGCTGATCGAGACCGGGGCAGATGCGATCACGCTCGGCAATCATTCCTGGGATCAGCGCGAGGCGCTGGTCTTCATCGAGCGCGCACCGAAACTCATTCGTCCGCTGAATTACCCGAAGGGTACGCCGGGCAGAGGTGCGGCGCTGCTTGAAGCGAAGAACGGCAAACGCGTGCTCGTCATCAATGCGATGGGCCGGGTCTTCATGGAAGCGCTCGACGATCCTTTCGCCGCGATCGAGAAAGAACTCGAGGCCTGCAAGCTTCGCGAGCACGCCGACGCGATCATCGTGGACTTCCATGCGGAAGCCACCAGCGAGAAACAGGCGCTCGGCTATATCCTCGATGGACGCATTTCCCTGCAGGTCGGGACGCACACGCACGCGCCCACTTCCGATTACCGCATCTTGCCTTCCGGCACCGCTTTCGTTTCCGATATCGGAATGTGCGGCGACTATGAAAGCGTGCTCGGTATGAACCGCGACGAACCGATCCGCAGATTCCAGACCAAGATTCCGTCTGGCCGCTTCGAGCCTGCGACCGGGGCGGCTACCGTCTGCGGGCTCGCTGTCGAGACCGACGACGCGACGGGGCTTGCGGTAAAAATCGCGCCGGTGCGTATCGGCGGCGTATTGGAAGCGGCGCGGCCTAGCTTCTGGTAATCCGCTTGCTATAACGCCCGGAAATTCGCTCGGGACTCGACCATGGCCGGCCATTCGCAATTTAAAAACATCATGCACCGGAAGGGCCGGCAGGACGCCGCCCGTTCCAAGCTGTTCGGCAAGCTGGCGCGAGAAATCACCGTTTCCGCGAAGATGGGATTGCCCGATCCCGCGATGAACGCGCGCCTGCGCGCGGCCATTATCGCGGCGCGTGCGGAAAATATGCCGAAAGACAATATCGAGCGCGCGATCAAGAAGGCGTCCGGTGGCGAAGGCGAAAACTTCGAAAACGTCCGCTACGAAGGCTACGGCCCCGGCGGTGTTGCGCTCATCATCGAGGCGCTGACCGACAATCGCACGCGCACCGTCGGCGAAGTCCGCACGTACTTCACCAAAAGCGGCGGCGCACTCGCGGAAACCGGTGCGGTGTCATTCATGTTCAGTCATGTCGGCGTGATCGAATACGATGCCGCCAAAGCCGATGCCGATACGATGCTGGAGGCTGCGATCGATGCCGGCGCGGACGATGCAATTTCTTCGGATGCGGGACATGAAATCGTCACGGCAAACGACACCTTGAACGAAGTGCAGAAGGCGCTGGAAGCGAAATTCGGCGAACCGAAGAAAAGCGGGTTGCTGTGGCGGCCGCAGAATACGATCACGGTCGACGACGAGGCCGGCGAGAAGCTGATGAAGCTGGTCGAGAATCTCGAAGAGAACGACGACGTGCAGAACGTCTATGGCAATTTCGAAATCTCCGAAGCGCTGATGGCAAAGCTGTCCGCGTGAACATTTCCCCACGCGCGATCGGATACCTCGCGATCATTTCCGCGGTTACGATCTGGGGCGCATGGGTCGCGCTCACGCGCTACGCCGTCATCGGTTCCTTGACGCCAGCTTCGGTGACGTTGCTGCGTGTCGGCATTCCCGCGCTCTTGCTCGTGCCGGTCTTGTTTCGCATCGGCGTCTGGCCGAAAGGCAAGACCGTTCCGTTTCTTTTCTGCATTCTCGGCGCGGGCGCGCCGTTTCTGCTCATCATCGGCAACGGTATGCGCTATGCGCCGACTGCCGATGTCGGGCCGATGGTACCCGGCACGATGCCGCTGATTGTCGCGCTGCTCTCCGTCGTTTTATTTAAAGAGAGGTTGGGCTGGGCGCGTGCAATCGGATTTGCGCTTTGTCTCGCAGGCGTGCTGACGATTGCCGGAAGAAGCATTTTGACCGCGAGCGGCGATACTTCGTTCGGTCATCTGCTTTTGATTACGGCGGCGTTCTGCTGGGCTTGCTACACGGTTGCGTTTCGCCACGTCGGGGTGAGCGCAATCGAGATGGCGGCACTGGTGAGTTTCTGGTCGGCGCTCGCGATCCTGCCGTTCGGCATTCCGCCGCTGATCGAAGCGTGGAGCAAGGGCGCGCACAACGACATCATCGTGCAGGCGGTCATTCAGGGTCTCGGCTCCGGCCTCATCGCGCTCGTGCTTTACAACATCGGCATCGCAAGGCTCGGCGCGTCGCGTGCCGCGGCATTCGTCGCGCTGGTGCCGGCACTTGCGACTGTGATCGCGATTCCGCTCTTGAAAGAAATTCCCGATCTCGCCTCGATTATCGGTGTAGTTATGACCGGCTTGGGCGTGTTGCTTGCGAGCGGGATTTTCAATGCACCGTCAGCGCAGAAGCCGGTCGAGTAGCGGCAGGCTAGAGATCGCGGCGAAAAGAATGGTCGCCCACGCCGCGCTTGGCTAATTGCGGTCCGCCAAAAACGCGAACATCATCGTGCCTTCCGTCCTGCAGGCGGTCGTCGAAAAAAGGTGCGAGAGAGGCGGGGATAAGTGCGGAGAACAGGTGGCGCGGCCTTGGTGTGACGGCAGAATTAGCGCCTGCCTAGGCATAATTCGATAGCGGGGCTATCCATCAGCGGGATGACGCGCGCGAATCGCATAATCGGCATCGATCCCGGCCTCCGCCGCACCGGCTGGGGCGTGATCGAGTGCGAGGGCACGAAGCTTTCCTTCGTCGCTTGCGGCTCGGTAAACGCGGACGAGCGCGAAACGTTGAGCGAGCGGCTCGCTTTCATCCACAAGGGTCTCACCGAAATCATCGAACGCTATGCGCCGCATGAGGCGGCGGTGGAAGAGACTTTCGTGAATGCCGATCCGCGCGCGGCGCTCAAACTCGGGCAGGCGCGCGGGATTGCGCTGGTCGTGCCGGCGCAGGCGGGGCTGCCGGTTGCCGAATACGCGCCGAATCTGATCAAGAAAACCGTGGTTGGCGCGGGCCGCGCAGAGAAGGCACAGATCCGGCTCATGATCCGCGTCTTGATGCCGAAGGCAGATCCGCAAAGCGACGACGCAGCGGATGCTCTGGCAATTGCCATCTGCCACGCGCATCACCGGAGTAGCGTCGATATTCTCTCGCGCGTCGTGGGAGGCACGTTGTGATCGGGAAATTGCGCGGCGTGATCGACACTTATGGCGACGATTTCGTCGTGATCGACGTGCATGGCGTCGGCTATGTCGTGCATTGCTCGGTGCGCACGCTGCAATCGTTGCCTCCCGCCGGTGAAGCCGCGACCATTTCTATAGAGACCCATGTGCGCGAGCAGGAGATCAAGCTGTTCGGCTTCACGAACGATCTCGACCGCGAGTGGTTTCGTATTCTGCAGACTGTACAAGGGGTCGGCGCAAAAGTAGCGCTCGCAATTTTGTCGACACTGAAGCCGGCCGAGCTTGCGAATGCGATTGCGCTTGGCGACAAGACTTCCGTGTCGCGCACGCCGGGCGTCGGCCCGAAACTGGCCGCGCGCATTGTTGCAGAGTTGAAAGACAAAGCGCCGGCATTTGCGACCGTCGATCCGTCGGTCGTGAAATTGCAGGGTGACCTTTCCGAGCGCCGCGCGCCGCAGCCGGTGGCTGACGCCGTCTCCGCGCTGGTGCATCTCGGCTACGGAGAAATTCAGGCGGGTGCTGCGATTGCCGCTGCCGTGCGCGCATCTGAAGAAAATGCGCCGGTCGAGACGCTGATCCGGTTAGGGCTGAAGGAACTCGCGCGATGAATTCCCGTATCGTATCCGCAGAACAGCGCGACGACGATCCGGCGGAAGCATCGCTCCGCCCGCAGAAACTTTCCGAGTTCATCGGCCAGCAGCAGGCACGCGCGAACCTTTCCGTGTTCATCGAGGCCGCAAAGACGCGCAAGGAAGCGCTAGATCATGTGCTCTTGGTCGGGCCGCCGGGTTTAGGCAAGACCACGCTCGCGCAGATTGTCGCGCGCGAGCTTGGCGTGAATTTCCGCGCGACTTCCGGTCCGGTAATTGCGAAGGCGGGCGATCTGGCGGCACTCCTCACCAATCTCGAAGACCGCGATGTACTTTTCATCGACGAAATCCACCGGCTCAATCCGGCGATCGAGGAAGTGCTCTATCCCGCGATGGAAGACTATCAACTCGATCTCATCATCGGTGAAGGTCCGGCGGCGCGTTCGGTGAAGATCGAGCTTGCGAAGTTCACGCTGGTGGGCGCCACCACGCGCTCGGGATTGCTGACCACTCCGCTTCGCGACCGTTTCGGGATTCCGGTCCGTCTCGGCTTCTACGAAGTGGATGAACTCGAAACCATCGTCGAGCGCGGTGCGCGGGTGCTGAATATCGGCATGAGCAAAGACGGCGCGCGCGAAATCGCCAAACGCGCACGCGGCACGCCGCGCATTGCGGGGCGCTTGCTAAAGCGCGTGCGCGACTTCGCTTCGGTCGATAAAGTTTCGCAGATCGATGCGAAGGCCGCCGACCGCGCGCTCTCGCAACTTGAAGTGGATGCCGCCGGCTTAGATGCGATGGACCGGCGTTATCTGCGCATCATCTCCGATCACTATGACGGCGGTCCGGTCGGGATCGAGACGATTTCGGCGGCTCTCTCCGAGCCGCGCGACGCGCTCGAAGACATCATCGAGCCGTTTCTCATTCAGCGCGGCTTCATCCAGCGCACGCCGCGCGGACGCATGATGACCTCGCACGCCTATAAGCATCTCGGTCTCACTGAGCCGAAGCGCGACGCTTCGCAGATGCCGCTGTTCGATCAGGGCGAAGAATGAATACGCCAGAGAATTGGCCCGATCTCGCGGGCCGGATCGAGAACGGCGCGCATATCATGGCCGTCCGCGTCTATTATGAAGACACGGATTTTTCGGGCGTGGTCTATCACGCGAGCTACCTGCGCTTCATGGAGCGCGGCCGCACGGATTTCCTGCGGCTCTTGGGCGTCGATCATCGCGCGCTATTCGAGGAAGCCGGGAAAGAGGCCCCGGGCTTTGCCTTCGTCGTGCGCTCGATGACTTTGGAATATCTCAAACCTGCGCACATGGACGACATACTCACGATTAAAACTTCGCCTGCGGAAATCGCGGGTGCATCGCTCACGCTGAAACAGGAAGTCTTTCGCGGCGACACGTTGCTGTTAGAGGCCATGGTCAAAGCCGCATTCGTGTCTGGCGGACGCGCGCGGCGCATCCCCGAAGCGCTCCGAAAAGCGATGTCTGCGGACGCACTGTCCCATCGCTAACCTATTGTTAACCGTGTAAGCCCTTCTCTCTGGAGCGCGATCCGCGAGGCCGCGCCCCAGTTTGGACAGATTCAGTGCCGTATTGACGGGACCAGGCGGAAGCTAAGTGCGGGGCGAGCCGAATTGCCGGGCCCTAAGACGGAAGTCCGCTCGCATACACCACTCCCGGAACCACGGTGCGCGGCGCAATCGCAGTCGCCGGAATGCAAAGGACTTTCGATGCCCGACCTTCTCAATCAATTCCTGCACGAGATCTCGCTTCTGCTCACCTTCGGCATTCCCGATCTCGTCGCGCAGGCGCCGACACCTCAAGTTCAGCAGCAGACGATCGCAGCACCGACCGACATCTCGCTCTGGGCGCTGTTCTGGCAGGCGCATCTCGTCGTCAAGGCGGTGATGCTCGGTTTGCTTGTTGCCTCGGTCTGGGTCTGGGCCATCGTGATCGACAAAACGATTTTGTACGCGCGCACACGGCGCGAGATGGACCGCTTCGAACAGTCCTTCTGGTCGGGCGAAAGTTTGGAAGACCTCTACCGCGCGCTGTCGGCCAAGCCCGTTCACGCGATGGCAGCACTCTTCGTCTCTGCGATGCGCGAGTGGAAGCGCACCTATGAGGGCGGCGGCAAGGCGATCGGTACGCTGAACCAGCGCATCGAAAAGGTGATGAACGTGACCATCACGCGCGAAGTGGACCGGCTCGAGCGGCGGCTGCTTGTGCTTGCAACGGTCGGCTCCGCCGGCCCCTTCATCGGCCTGTTCGGCACGGTCTGGGGCATCATGACGAGCTTTCAGTCGATCGCCGCCTCGAAGAATACCAGCCTTGCGGTGGTCGCCCCCGGCATCGCGGAAGCGCTTTTTGCGACCGCCATCGGACTTGTCGCCGCCATACCGGCGACCATTTTCTATAACAAGTTCATTTCTGAGGTGAACCGTCAGGCCCAGCGCATGGAAAGCTTCGCGGACGAGTTCTCCGCGATCCTGTCGCGGCAGGTGGACGAGAATTCCTGAGGACGGATCATGGGCAGTTCTTTCGGATCGAGCGGAAGCAGCAGGCGGTCGTCGCGGATTCGCGGTGGCGGCGTGAACGCGGAAATCAACGTGACGCCGATGGTCGACGTCATGCTGGTGCTTTTAATTATCTTCATGATCTCGGCACCATTGCTCACCGTCGGCGTGCCGATCGATCTGCCGCAGAGCCAGGCCAAGTCGCTCGATCAGGAACGCGAGCCGCTGACGCTTTCGGTGAACGACAAGGGACAGGTGTTCTTGCAGAATACCGAGATCAAGATCGAGGAGTTGGTCGACAAGCTGAAAGCGGTCGCGAAGCAAGGCACCGAAGAGCGCATCTATGTGCGCGGCGACAAGAAAGTCGACTACGGGACAGTGATGAGGGTGATGGGCCGCTTGCAGGCCGCCGGCTATCGCAAGGTCGCGCTCGTCACCGAAGTTGAAGGATCCTGACGGGAGATATGCGCCCCGGCTTTACGATCTCGACCGCATTCCATGCCGTCGTTCTCGGCTGGGGGCTGATTCATTTTGCTTCGGTGAAACCAAGCGAAGCGCCGCCGGTTGAAAGCCTGCCGATCGATCTCGTCGATATTTCCGACATCACGAAGACGAAGCAGGGAAATCTCAAGGCCGAGAAAAAGCCCGACGTCGTGAAGCAGGTCGAGAAGAAGGCCGATCCAACACCGAAGATCGATCCGAATTTGCCGGTGAAGGATCGCGAGGTGAAATCGACGCCGCCGCCTCCGACGCCGGTCGAGAAAAAGGAAGAGCCGAAAAAAGAAGAGCCGAAGAAGGAAGTCGCAAAGCCGGACCCGGTGCCTTCTCCGGACGCGATCGCTAAGAGGTTGGAAGAAGAGCAGAAGAAGGCCGAGAAAAAGAAAGAAACGCCGAAGAAAGTAGTGCAGGAAAAAGCGCCGCCGGTGAAGACGAAGCACAATTTTGATCCTGACCGGATTTCCGAACTGCTGGACCGCCGCGCGCCGTCGCGTAAACAGAACGCTGGCGAGACCAAGACGGATACGAATTTTGGCGTTCCGAAAGGCAGCGACGCGACGCTCTCGATGAGCGAAATCGATGCCTTCCGCCGTCAGGTCGAGAAATGCTGGAATGTGCTGCCGGGTGCGGGCAATCTGGACCGCTCGCGGGTCGAGCTGCGGATCACGTTCAATCCTGACGGCACGCTTGCCTCCCAGCCGCAGGTCTATCGTGCCGCGACAGGACCGAATGCGCAGGTTACTTCGGAAAGCGCGGTCCGCGCGGTGCTCAACTGCGGCCCGTATAAGATGTTCAAGGCGCAAAGCTATGCGAGCTGGAAAGACATGATCGTGGGCTTCGAGCCCAATTCCGGCAGCTACTGAAATTTGTTAGAGATCGAAGAGGACATGACGCCAATGACGTCCGCATTTTCCCGCCGCAAACTTTTACTCGCCGCCGGCAGCACGGTAGCGATGGCGCTGGCAGGCCCGCGCATGGCGCTCGCGCAAACCCGCATCGACATTACGCGCGGCACCGTGCAGCCCTTGCCGATCGCGATCACGGATTTCGTCGGCGAAGGAGATACCGGCCGCAACATCACGGGCGTGATTACGAACAACCTGCGCCGCTCGGGTCTGTTCGCGCCGGTCGAGCCGGGGGCGTTCATCGAACGAATTACGAATATTGACGTGGCACCACGCTTTCAGGACTGGCGCGTGATCAACGCGCAGACGCTCGTCATGGGCCGCGTGCAGCGTCAGGGCGACGGCCGCTTTCAGGTCGCGTTCCGTTTGTGGGACGTTTCCGCAGGACAGTATCTGACCGGCCAGCAGTTTCTGACACAGCCGGAAAACTGGCGCCGCATCGCGCATATTATTTCCGATCAGATTTATCAGCGTCTCACCGGCGAGAAGGGTTATTTCGATACGCGTATCGTCTTCATCGACGAGACCGGACCGAAAGAACGCCGTAACAAGCGCCTTGCGATCATGGATCAGGATGGCGCGAACGTGCGCTACCTCACGCGCGGGGATGAATTGGTGCTAACGCCGCGTTTCAGCCCTACCAATCAGGACATCACGTATATGTCCTACGGCCGTGGCGACCAGCCGCCGCGCGTCATGCTGATGAACATCGAAACCGGCCAGCGCGAAGTCGTCGGCGATTTTCCGAACATGGCCTTCAGCCCGCGCTTCTCGCCGAACGGCCAGAGCGTAATCATGAGCTTGCAGCAGCAGGGCGCGTCGAACATCTATTCGATGGATCTGCGCAACAAGCGTCTGGTGCGGCTGACCACGACGGCTGCGATCGACACCGGGCCTTCTTATTCGCCGGACGGTCAGCAGGTCGTATTCGAATCCGATCGCGGCAACTCGCAGCAGCTTTACGTGATGAATGCCGACGGTTCGAACCAACGCCGCATCTCGCCGCTTGGCGACGGACGTTACTCGACGCCGGTGTGGTCGCCGCGCGGCGACGTGATTGCGTTTACGAAGCAAGGCGGCGGTTCGTTCTCGATCGGGGTCATGCGCACTGACGGCTCCGGCGAGCGCATTCTGACCGAAGGCTTCCACAACGAAGGTCCGACCTGGTCGCCGAACGGCCGCGTCTTGATGTTCTTCCGCGATCCGGGCGGCAATGCCGGTCCCAAACTCTTCACGGTCGATCTCACCGGCTACAACGAGTTGCAGTTGCCGACGCCGGCCTATGCGTCGGACCCCGCCTGGTCGCCGCCGCTCTCCTGATCCTCGCCTCTGGAACACCCCTCAAAGTTCCGCGTTAACCCGCGGCTAACCATGGGGGGCGGAATCCGCACGAAATTCTCCTGATTGCGCGCCCTGACGGCGCCGCAAAGATTTCGTCAAGGTTGATGGAATATTCGATTTTCAAGGCGTTTTTGACCGGCCGGGGCTCTCGTGGCCGGTCCTTGTGGGAATTTAAGGAGTGAGCGGTATGACGGGTTTGATGCGGCTGGTTCGCGGCGCGCGTTTGGCATCGGTCTTTGCACTGATGCTCGCTATCGCAGCGTGCTCGACGAACAACACCAATCCTGACGCAAACAACCCGAATGCGGCGGCACCTCCGGGTAGCGTGCAGGACTTCGTCGTGAACGTCGGCGACCGCGTATTCTTCGAAAGCGATCAGTCGGAGCTGACACCGCAGGCCCGCGCGACGCTCGACAAGCAGGTGCAGTGGCTCCAGCAGTATTCGCAGTACGCCTTCACCGTTGAAGGCCATGCCGACGAGCGCGGCACGCGCGAGTACAACATCGCGCTGGGTGCGCGCCGTGCGCAGACCGTGCGCGACTATCTCGTTTCCCGCGGCATCAATGCGAGCCGTATGCGGACGATCTCCTATGGCAAGGAACGTCCGGTCGCGGTCTGTAACGACATTTCCTGTTGGTCGCAGAACCGCCGCGCCGTCACTGTGCTGAACAGCGCACCTGGTTCTTAAGTAATCTGGCTCCTAAGCAATTCTATTCTCTCTGCAAACCTAAGCCGGCGCTCCAAAAGGGCGCCGGTTCTGCTTTATGGGCGGCCCTACTTTGGGCCAAAACGGGTTCCATCGGTTCTGCATGATTTCAGCACGCAAGATTTTCCCGATCGCGCTGGCAGCGGCCCTGTTCGCGGCAGTTCCGGCCCAGGCGCAGTTTCCCTTCGGTAACCGGCAACAGCAGCCGCCTGCGGAGATGCAGGGAGACGGCGAGCTTGCGATCCGCGTAGATCGTCTGGAGCAGCAGCTTCGCCAGCTTACGGGCCAGATCGAGCAGCTTCAGTTGCAGAACCAGCAGCTCATGCAGCAGTTGCAGCAGCGCGGTGACAACACTCCGGTGCAGCAGCAGCGCCCTGCGATGCGCCCGCAACAGCCTAACCTCCCGCCGCAACAGCAGGCGGTGCCGCCGCTTGGTCCTCCGGATCAACAGCCGCAACAGAATCCGAACCGCCGCAGCGATGCGTTCGATCCGGATAACGATCCGAACGCGCCGGGCCGTCCGCGCAATCTGGGGCAGATTCCGCCGCAGCAGCAGAACCAGCAACAGGGTCCGCAAGGACCGATGGTGCTTTCGCCAAACCAGAATCAGAACTTCAATCAGAATCAGCCGCAGCTTGAGCAGAATCCCGGTCCGGGGCCGCAACAGCAGGCCGTGGCACCGCCGACGAACAGCCCGAAGGACGCCTACGATCTCGCTTACGGCTATGTGCTTCGCCGGGACTACGCGCTGGCGGAGCAGTCCTTCCGCGCGTTTCTCGATCAACATTCCAGCGACCGCAACGTGCCGCTCGCGACCTACTGGCTCGGCGAGAGCCTCTATAACCAGCGCAAGTACAACGACGCGGCGAATGTATTTCTCGACGTCTATAAGAAGTATCCGCAGAGCCAGCGTGCACCGGATTCGCTCCTGCGTCTCGGCCAGTCGCTCGCGCAGATCGGTAATAAAGCCGACGCTTGCGGATCGATCGGCGCGGTGCTTTCGAGATATCCGAAAGCGTCGCCGACGGTGAGGAAGAACGCCGAGGATGAACAAAAGCGGCTCGGTTGCTGATAAAGCCCCGGTCGCGGAGAGCGAACTCTCCGCGCTGTTCGGCGATTTCGCAAATTCCAGAAAGACATTGCTTGCGGTTTCCGGCGGGCCGGACTCGACCGCGTTGCTCGTGCTTGCCGCAAAGTGGCGCGCGAAACGCGACGGCGGCCCCGAGTTAGTCGCAGCGACGATCGATCATCGTCTGCGCGCTGCATCGAAGGCCGAAGCGAATGTGGTCGCGAAGTTGGCGGCTTCACTCGGCATTCCGCATCACATTCTCGAATGGAAAGGCAAGAAGCCGATTACCGGCGTGCAGGAGGCGGCGCGCGACGCGCGCTTTGAAATGTTCTCGCAACTCGCAAAAGAAATCGGCGCGGATACCTTGATGACTGCACATACGCGCGACGATCAGGCCGAGACCGTGCTGCATCGCATGGGCCGTGGCTCGGGCATCGGCGGGCTTGCCGGTATTCGCCGCGTGCACAAGCGCGGCGGAATTTTTCTGGCGCGGCCCTTTCTCGATCTGCCGAAGACACGGCTGATTGCGACCCTGAAAAAGCTGCGCATCCAGTTTGCAAGCGATCCGACCAACAACGACACGAAATATCTCCGTGCGCGGTTGCGCAAACTCGCGCCCCTGCTCGCAAAAGAAGGGATCGACGCCGCAAATCTCACGCTGATGGCAAAGCGACTCGCGCGCGCGAACGCGGCGCTCAGTCGTTTATCCGATGAGGCGGCGTTTGCGTTGCGCGCCGATCGCGATGAAGGCCGTGCCTTCGAGGCCCGCGGCTTCTTCCTCATGCCGGAGGAGATCGGGCTCCGCATCTTGCGCGACTCAGTCGATGCCGAGGGTATCGAAGGGCCTGCGGAGCTTGCGAAAGTAGAGGCGCTTTATGACAGCCTGGTCACGGCGCATCGCACAGGCCAGGGCCAGAAGCGGACGCTCGCAGGCGCGCTCGTGACGCTTTCGGAGGCAGCACTTGTTGTCGCAGCCGCGCCGCCCCGGAAATCGGCCTCCAACATGGTCAAAAAAGCGCGAAAGCCCTGAAACGACGGGCTCTTTTCCGGTCGTTCCCTTGGCAAGGCAGGGGGTCGCGCCTACATTCCTCCGTAAACCCGCTTTAATCCAGCTTAGCTAAGCTGCGCCAACGGTTTCGGGCCTTCTGGCCCCCGCGAAAGGTCATCAATGAACGCCAACCTGCGGAATTTCGCCCTCTGGGTGATCATCGTTCTCTTGCTGCTCGCGCTGTTCTCGCTGTTCCAGAATCCGACGCAGCGGCAGGCAACGAACGATATTTCCTTCTCGCAGCTTCTCACCGAAGTCGATGCGGGCAAGGTCAGGGATGTGGTCATCTCGGGCCATGAGATCACCGGTTCGTTCACCGACGGCCGTCAGTTCCAGACTTACGCGCCCAACGATCCGTCGCTGATCTCGCGCCTCTATGGCAAGAACGTCGCGATCACCGCGAAGCCGCAGGGCGAGCAGGTGCCGTGGTTCGTGTCGCTCCTGATTTCGTGGCTGCCGTTCATCGCACTGATCGGCGTTTGGATTTTCCTTTCGCGCCAGATGCAGGGCGGTGCCGGCAAGGCGATGGGCTTCGGCAAGTCGCGCGCGAAAATGCTGACCGAAGCGCATGGCCGCGTCACGTTCGAAGATGTGGCCGGCGTCGACGAAGCGAAGTCCGATCTCGAAGAGATCGTCGAATTCCTGCGCGATCCCGGAAAATTCCAGCGCCTCGGCGGACGTATCCCGCGTGGCGTGTTGCTCGTCGGCCCTCCGGGCACGGGTAAGACGCTGATCGCGCGCGCGGTCGCGGGCGAAGCCAACGTTCCCTTCTTCACGATCTCCGGCTCCGATTTCGTGGAAATGTTCGTGGGCGTCGGCGCTTCGCGTGTGCGCGATATGTTCGAGCAGGCGAAGAAGAATGCACCGTGCATCATCTTCATCGACGAAATCGACGCAGTCGGCCGTCATCGTGGCGCCGGTCTCGGCGGCGGCAACGACGAGCGCGAGCAGACGCTGAACCAGTTGCTGGTCGAGATGGACGGCTTCGAGGCGAACGAAGGCATTATTCTCATCGCCGCCACCAACCGTCCGGACGTACTCGATCCCGCGCTCTTGCGTCCGGGCCGCTTCGACCGCCAGGTCGTGGTGCCGAACCCGGACGTCACCGGCCGCGAGCAGATTTTAAAGGTCCACGTGAAGAAGGTGCCGCTCTCGCCGGACGTCAACCTGAAGACGGTTGCGCGCGGTACGCCTGGCTTCTCGGGTGCGGATCTCGCGAACCTCGTCAACGAAGCCGCGCTCATGGCCGCGCGGCGCAGCAAACGCATGGTGACCCAGAGCGAATTCGAAGACGCCAAAGACAAGGTGATGATGGGTGCGGAACGCCGCTCGCTCGTCATGACCGAGGAAGAGAAGTTGCTCACCGCCTATCATGAAGGCGGCCACGCGCTCGTGGCGCTCAACGTGAAGGCGACCGACCCGGTTCACAAGGCGACCGTGATCCCGCGCGGCCGCGCACTCGGCATGGTCATGCAGTTGCCCGAGCGCGATAAGCTTTCCATGTCCTATGAGCAGATGACTTCGCGTCTTGCCATCATGATGGGCGGCCGGGTCGCCGAAGAGATGATCTTCGGCCACGACAAGGTCACTTCCGGCGCGCAATCCGACATCGAGCAGGCGACCCGCCTTGCTCGCATGATGGTGACGCGCTGGGGCTTCTCGAAAGAACTCGGCGCCGTCGCTTACGGCGAAAACCAGGAAGAAGTTTTCCTCGGCCACTCGGTCTCGCGTACGCAGAATATTTCGGAGGCGACCGCGCAGAAGATCGACTCTGAAGTGCGCCGCCTTGTCGAAGCCGGTCACGACGAGGCGACGAAAATTCTGAAAGAGAAGCGCGATCAGCTCGAAGTGCTGGCAAAGGGCCTCATCGAGTACGAGACGCTTTCCGGCGACGAGATCAAGGCGCTCTTGTCCGGCACGCCGCCGGTGCGCGGTGAGCCCGAAGCGCCGGCACCGCGTTCGACCGCCGTGCCGAAAGGCAACCGCCCGCGTCCGGGCGGCGCTGCCGGTCCGATGGAGCCGCAGCCGCAGAACTGATCTTCCAGCGATTGAAAACGGAACGCCCGCCAAAAAAATGGCGGGCGTTTTGTTTTTAGGACTCGCAGGCGGAAACGGCGCTCGTCTCGAGCCTGTTCTCTTCAGGCCTTGTAAGCGGGATCGGCTCGAATCCCATTGTTTTAACGCTTTCGGCGTGGCGTTAACATCGCTCACAATTTTTGAGGGTATGAAGAAAGGCTGCGGACTAGCCTCGGGTGCCTTGAAGGGGTATCCCCGCGCTAGCCGGATATATCCGGCTTGTGTCTATTTAAATGCGAAGCCGCTGGCGGAGGCCCTGCTAAGGGCAAAAGTTAATGGCAAAAAAGCACTTCGGAACAGACGGCATTCGTGGTCGCGCTAACCGCGTGATCACGCCTGAGCTTGCGCTCAAGGTGGGGCAGGCGGCCGGCCTCATGTTTCTGAACGGCGAGCACCGTCACCGCGTCGTGATCGGCAAGGATACGCGCCTTTCCGGCTACATGATCGAGACCGCGATGGTCGCGGGCTTCACTTCCGTCGGCATGGATGTGTTTCAGCTAGGCCCCATGCCGACGCCTGCGGTTGCGATGCTGACGCGATCGATGCGCGCCGATCTCGGCGTGATGATCTCCGCCTCGCACAATCCTTACGACGACAACGGCATCAAGCTGTTCGGTCCGGACGGCTACAAGCTGACCGACGCGATCGAGTTGGAAATCGAGGCGCTGATGGACAGCGATCTGTCGAAGCGGCTCGCGCAATCCGCCAATTTGGGCCGTGCCAAGCGCATCGACGGCGCTTACGAGCGCTATCTCGAGTTTGCGAAGCGCACGTTGCCGCGCAATCTTTCGCTCGAGGGTATGCGCATCGTGGTCGATTGCGCGAACGGTGCAGCCTACAAGGTCGCGCCCGCGGGCCTGTGGGAACTGGGCGCGGAAGTTATTTCTATCGGCGTCGATCCGGACGGCTTTAATATCAACCGCGACGTCGGCTCGACCGCGACGGATGCGCTCTCCGCCAAGGTGCGCGAGATGCGTGCGGATATCGGGATTGCGCTCGACGGCGACGCTGATCGCGTCGTGATCATTGACGAGAAGGGCCATCTCATCGACGGCGACCAGTTGCTCGCGCTGATCGCGGAACGCTTTCGTGCCGAGGGCTTGCTCGCGCGCGACGGCGTGGTCGCAACCGTCATGTCCAACCTGGGCCTCGAGCGCCATTTCGAAGAACTCGGCATCGGCTTTGAGCGCACGCCGGTCGGCGACCGTTACGTGCTCGAGAAGATGCGGGAGACCGGATACAACGTCGGCGGCGAGCCTTCCGGCCACATCATTCTTTCCGACTACGCCACCACCGGTGACGGCTTTGTCGCGGCGTTGCAGGTGCTTGCGATGGTCAAAAAATCCGGCAAACCGGTCTCGGAAGTCTGCCACCGCTTCGACCCGCTGCCGCAAGTGATGAAGAACGTGCGCTATTCTTCCGGCAAGCCGCTCGAAAACTCGTCGGTGACCAGCGTGATCGATGCCGCGCAGCGGCGGCTCGGTAAAACCGGCCGTCTCGTCATCCGTCCTTCCGGTACCGAGCCTGTGATTCGCGTCATGGCGGAAGGCGACGACCGCGAATTGGTGGAAGAAGTCGTCGACGTGATCGTCGCTGCTGTTGCCAAGGCGGCCGCGTAGTTCGCGAGGAACTCTTCGCGTTAACTTCCCGGAAACCCGGTCTTTAATCTTCCTTCATCTCTTTCCTAACGCGCGTTAATACAATCGTGCGTGGCGCCTTGTGTTTGCTGTTCTGTCGGCAAGCGCGCGCAACGATCATTAAAAATCACGGTTAAGAGTTAAGGTTAAGCGCTCTTTAAATACTCGCTGCGAAACTCGCGTCGTCAGTAACTGGCGCGAGCACGATCCGAGTTTGCTCACGCCGAGAAACAAGGATTCGTAAGATGGGCAGCGTTCGTATTGCCGTGCTCGCCGCTGTTGCGGCTGGAGCCATCACCTCGGGAGTTGCCTCGGCGGCCGACTATCCATGTCAGCCAACGCATCCGGGCGGTCCGCTTCCGCCGCACTGCGTGGCGCCGCCGCCACCGCCGCCGCCCGTCATTGAAGAATTCGGGGGCTGGTACATCCGCGGCGACATCGGCATGACCAATCAGGCTGTTTCGGCGCTGGATAACGCGCTGTACTCGACTGCGACCGGCTTGCGCATCATCGACAAGAATTTCGAGTCGGGAATGCTGTTCGGCATCGGCGTCGGTTACAAATGGAATAGCTGGCTGCGCCTCGACGTGACCGGCGAATATCGCGGCGAAACCGGCTTTCACGGCATGGACATCTATACGCTTGCCGGCGATCCGCGCTTCAACAATTACACGGCGAAGAAGTCCGAGTGGCTTTATCTCGCGAACATTTACGCCGATCTCGGTACCTGGGGCGGTGTGACGCCCTTCGTCGGTGCAGGCATCGGCATCGCACGAATCGGAATTCACAGCTTCCGCGATGCAGGCATCGCCCTCGGCGCGCCGACTCTCGCTTACGCCGAGTCGGACTACAAATGGAACGTCGCTTACGCGCTGCACGCGGGTCTCGCCTACGAGGTGAGCAGAAATTTCACCGTCGAGCTGGCTTACCGCTACGTCTATCTCGGCGACGGCCAGAGCGGCGACATCATCGCGTTTGACGGCACCAACACCATCCGCAATCCGATGATCTTCAAAGGCATCGACTCGCACGATCTGAAGCTCGGCGTCCGCTACCAGTTTGCAAGCGCCGTCTATCGGCAGCAGCCGGTCTACCAGCAACCGCAACAGATCTTCCAGCCGCTGATGCGCCGGTTCTGACAGGCAAATTTTGAAGCCGGTGCGGCGTCCGCCGCTCCGGTTTCTTCAAGAGAAGTCCGCGCCAACGCGCGTTGTGTAGAAAGGTATCTCGTATGAAAAAACTCACTCTCGCTGTTGCCGCTGCGGCCGCGCTCTCGATTGTTGCTCCCGTCAACGCCGCCGATGCGCCGCCGCCGATCTTGCGCGCGCCGCCGACGCCTTGGGTCGAGCTCGGCTCGAATTGGTATCTCCGCGGCGACTTCTCTTACCGTATGTTCGATATTTCGGCCGCTGACGGTCCACCGGATACGGCAGTACTCGGCCTCGGTGTCGGCTATCAGTTCTCGAGCTGGCTTCGCGGCGACGTAACGCTCGACTATCAGTTCGGCAGCCGCTTCGCGGTGTCCGACAATCCGATTGTTGCCAACGGGAAGATGTGGTCTTCAGCGGTATTCGCAAACGGCTACGTGGATCTCGGCACCTGGTACGGCGTGACCCCGTATGTCGGCGCGGGCGTCGGCACCGCTTACAATCACCTTGAGGGCGAAGGCCGCTGGAATTTCGCTTATGCCTTGATGGCGGGTGCTGCCTATCATCTTTCGCAGAATCTTTCGGTCGACTTCGGTTATCGCTATGCCGACCTCGGCAGTGCTGTCGCGTTCAATAATTCCCTGATCGACGTGACCGCGCACGAATTCAAGGTGGGCTTCCGTTACAAGCTCGACTGATTTTCGAAGACGCGGGTTGGCTCTCGCGAACTAGGCCGCGATCTCAGGATCGCGGCCTATTTTTATTTGGGCGTGATCCTGGTCCGAAAACCGGTCCCCGCTTTTCGGGGATCACGCCTTTTTATTTGTATCCCTACTATTCGCGGGCTTTGCTGCACCGCACTTGACCCGCCAGAATCTTCTGCTATTCCCGCCAGTGGGACACCCCTCCCCAACGAGGGGCTTCTATCTGGAAGGATAGGTCATGACGACACAGCCTGCCGCGCGACCGCGCGTAAACCATTTTTCGTCCGGCCCCTGCGCCAAGCGCCCGGGGTGGAAACTCCAAAACCTCGAAAAAGCACTGGTCGGCCGCTCGCACCGCTCGAAGCCGGGCAAGGCGCGTTTGAAATACGCGATCGAGCTCACGCGCGAAGTGCTCGGCGTGCCCGCCAATTATCTGATCGGCATCGTGCCGGCCTCCGACACTGGCGCCGTCGAAATGGCGCTGTGGTCGCTGTTAGGTGCGCGCGGGGTTGAGGTTCTCACGTGGGAATCGTTCGGCGAGGGCTGGGCGACCGACATCGTGAAGCAACTCAAACTCAAAGACGCGAAGATCACCAAGGCGCCCTATGGCGAACTACCCGATCTCGCCAAGGTCGATTTCAAAAACGACGTAGTGTTCACCTGGAACGGCACGACCTCGGGCGTGCGCGTTCCGAACGGCGACTGGATTCCGGCAAACCGCGAAGGGCTCACGATCTGCGACGCGACTTCGGCTGCATTCGCGCAGAACTTGGATTTCTCCAAACTCGATGTCGTGACCTATAGCTGGCAGAAAGTGCTGGGCGGCGAAGCCGCACACGGCATGATTATTCTCTCGCCGCGTGCGGTCGAGCGTTTGGAGAGCTACGTGCCTGCCTGGCCGATGCCGAAAATCTTCCGCATGACCAAAGGCGGCAAGATTATCGCCGGTGTTTTCGAAGGCGAGACCATCAACACGCCGTCCATGCTAGCGGTCGAGGATTATATCGATGCGCTCGAATGGGCGAAGTCGGTCGGTGGCTTGAAAGGCCTGCAGGCGAGGGCTGACAAGAATTTCGCGGTGCTCGCAAATTGGGTCGCAAAGACCCCGTGGATCGATTTCCTCGCCAAGAAAGCCGCCGAGCGTTCGAACACTTCCGTGTGCTTCGAAGTCGTCGATCCGGCGATCAAGGTATTACCTGTCGACGCGCAGAATGCGTTTGCGAAGCAGCTCGCCTCGCTGCTCGAGAAAGAAAACGTCGCCCTCGACATCGGCCATTATCGCGATGCGCCTCCGGGCCTTCGCATCTGGACCGGCGCCACCATCGAGGCATCCGATCTTGAGGCACTGACGCCCTGGCTCGATTGGGCCTTCGCGCAGGCCAAAGCTCAACAGGCGAAGGCGGCGTAAGCCGCCTCGCGATCTTTTTCCCTTTTCCCATTTCTCATAGCTGGAGGCCAAGATGGCACCCCGCGTTCTGATCGCAGACAAACTTTCCCCGACCGCCGTGCAGATTTTCAAGGATCGTGGCGTCGAGACCGACGTGAAAGTCGGGCTTGAGCGCGACGAGCTCATCAAGATCATTGGCGACTATGACGGCATTGCCATTCGCTCGGCGACCAAGGTCACCGCGAAGGTGCTGGAAGCCGCGAAGAAACTGAAGGTCGTTGGCCGCGCCGGCATCGGCGTCGATAACGTGGAAATCCCGGCCGCGACCGCCAAGGGCGTGATCGTGATGAACACGCCGTTCGGCAATTCGATCACGACCGCCGAACACGCGATTGCGCTGATGTTCGCGCTCGCCCGTCAGATTCCTGCCGCAGACGCCTCGACGCAGGCGGGCAAATGGGAAAAGAACCGCTTCAACGGCGTCGAAATCACCAACAAGACGCTCGGTATCATCGGCTGCGGCAATATCGGTTCTATCGTCGCCGACCGCGCGATCGGCCTTCGCATGAAGGTGATCGCGTTCGACCCTTTCCTTTCGCCGGAACGTGCGCTCGATCTCGGCGTTGAGAAAGTCGAACTCGAAGAACTGCTCGCACGCTCTGATTTCATCACCTTCCACACGCCGCTTACCGACAAGACCAAGAACCTGCTCGACGCAGCGGCGCTTGCGAAGTGCAAGAAAGGCGTTCGTATCATCAACTGCGCACGCGGCGGTCTCGTCGACGAGAAGGCGCTGCGTGCGGCGCTCGACTCGGGTCATGTAGGCGGCGCGGGCTTCGACGTGTTTGTGACCGAGCCTGCGACCGAGAACGCGCTGTTCGGCCATCCGAACGTGGTTTGCACGCCGCATCTCGGCGCGTCGACCGCCGAAGCGCAGGAGAATGTTGCGCTCCAGGTGGCCGAGCAGATGTCCGACTATCTCATCCGCGGCGCGATCTCGAACGCGGTCAACTTCCCGTCGATCACCGCGGAAGAAGCGCCGCGTCTGCGGCCCTATATCGAGCTTGCCGAAAAGCTCGGCTCGTTCGCGGGCCAGTTGACTGAAACCGGCATCAAGCGCGTGCAGATCACGTATGCCGGCTCGGTTGCGAGCATGAAGATCAAGGCGATGACCTCCGCGGCGGTGGCCGGTCTGCTTCGTCCCATGCTGCGCGACATCAATGTCGTGTCCGCTCCGATCATCGCGAAGGAGCGCGGCATCATTGTCGAAGAGACGACCCGCGAAGCGGTCGGCGACTACGACAGCCTGATCACCGTTTCAGTCACGACCGAAACGCAGACCCGCGATATTTCTGGCACGGTGTACGCCGACGGCCGCCCGCGCATCGTGAATATCAAGGGCATCCGTATGGACGCGGAGTTCGGTGCGTCGATGATCTATGTCACCAACCAGGACAAGCCCGGCTTCATCGGCCGCTTTGCGTCCACGCTTGGCGACGCGGGAATCAACATTGCGACCATGCATTTCGGCCGCAAGGAGCCGGGCGGCGATGCGATCGCGCTCGTCCATATCGACAGCGTTGCGCCGGACGAAGTGCTCGCGAAGATTACCAAGTTGCCGCTGGTGCAGCGCGTGAAGCCGCTAGTGTTCTAAGTCTTATCGGGGCGGGCCTGACTTCTCGTCCCGATAAAAATTCCCGCGAGTACGCAGACATAGCCTGCGGCGTGGAAGAGTTCGGGGCGTTCGCCCAAGAAAACGATCGCGAGCGCGGAACCGAAAATCGGAATCAGGTGATAGAACGGCGCGGCCCGATTGGGCCCGACCAGTTCGATTCCACGATTGAAGAATAAATAAGCCAGCAGCGACGGGAACACCGTGATGTAGGCGAGAATTAAAATAGCCTTCAGGTCCAGCGTGAACGTGTTTCCCATCGCGACTTCTGCTGCGTAGATAGGCGTCAACAAAACTGCGCCGACGCCGATGGTGAAGGCGAGGAACGAAACCGGGTGAATGTTGGGACGGCTCTTGATCAGGGTCGCGTAGAACGAATAGACGATCTGCGCCGAGAAAAAGACTACGTCACCGATATTGAAGCGAAGGTCTTTCAGCGCGCCGAGATCGCCGCGCGAGAGAATGACGAGTACGCCCAAGAGCGACAGTGCGATGCCCAGCGTCTGCCACGCCGTCAGCCGCTCGCGATACAGGATGAAACTCCACGCGGCGACCAGCAACGGGTGAACCGAGGTAATCAGCAGCGCGTTGATCGCCTGCGTATGCTGCAAGCCCCAATAGGCCATCACGTTGTAGATCGTGATGCCGGTGAAGGTGAGGATCAGCATCACCGGCAGATACCGGCGGATCGTCGGCCAATCGCGTTTTAAAAACGGCCACGCGAAAGCGATCAAGATCAGAAACGCACCGACCCAACGGATGAATGAGAGTGCCGCCGGTGGCACATGGCCTGCCGCGTATCTACCGAGCACGATGTTGCCGGCCCAAAACAGCGAAGTCAGCGACAGCAGGAGATAAGGGCGGCTGAAAAAATTGCGGGCCAGGGACTGCATATGAAAAGAGCCGCCTTCGAATTGGAAGGCGGCTCTTACGAAAGCGGTCCCGGATGGTCAACGCGCGCTGGCGCAGAGGGCCATGCGCGAAGCGTATGCCGCTTATTCCCCCGCCACCGGCAGGCTCATGTTCGCGTACACGATGCCGCCGTCGACCGCGATGGAATTGCCGACCACATAATCGCCCGCGCGCGAGGCGAGATAGATCGCAATCCCTGCCATGTCCTCGTCGGTTCCGATGCGCCGCGAGGGAATGCGTTTGGCGACTTCCGCGCCGTGATCTTTCGCGGCCTTGTTCATCTCGGACGCAAACGCGCCGGGGCAGATCGCGGTGACATTGATATTGTCTCGGATCAGCTTCGCCGCCATGCGGCGCGTGAGATGGATCACGGCGGCCTTCGACGCCTGATAGGAATAAGTCTCCAGCGGATTGACCGAGAGGCCGTCGATGGACGCAATGTTGATCACTTTGCCGGGGCGCTCTTTCGTGGCCGCCGCGCGAAGCGGTTTCGCCAGCGCCTTGGTCAGGAAGAAAAGCGATTTGACATTGAGGTCCATCACCTTGTCCCAGCCGGCCTCCGGGAATTCGTCGAAGTTCGCGCCCCATGCGGCGCCTGCATTGTTCACGAGAATGTCGATCTTCGGCTCGCGCTTCATGAGTTCGGCGGCAAGCGTGTTGCAGCCTTCGACCGTGGACATATCGATCGGTAGCGCGATGCATTCGCCTTTGTATTTTGCGGAAAGCTCTTTCGCGGTTTCTTCGCAAGGGCCGGCCTTGCGCGCGGTGATGTAAACCTTCGCAGCGCCGTAGGCGAGAAATCCACCTGCAATCATCTTGCCGATGCCGCGCGAGCCGCCGGTGACGACGGCGATGCGGCCGTCGAGCGAGAACATTTTTTCGAACATGAGAAGCCTCCCGTAATTCCTATCGTGTCATGCCCGGCCTTGTGCCGGGCATCCACGTCTTTCTGAGATTATAGTCTGCAAGGCATGGATGGCCGGGACAAGCCCGGCCATGAAGCAGTGTGTTCTGTTCTTTACGGTTTCGCTGTGCGGTCAGGCGCGGAGCTTCACCGAGATGAGCGTTTGCCACGGGTCGAAAAACTCGAATGCTTCGCTGCTCACGACTGTTGCGATTTGTGCGCTTTCAAGCCGCGCTTTCAACGCTTGCATCGAAGCGCCGTCAGCCAGTTCGAGCGTCATCAGCGAAATGCCTGCCGTGTCCGGCGAGGGTGGCGGCCCGTTGCGGCTGTCCCAGATATTCGTGCCGAGGTGATGGTGATACCCGCCGGCAGAGAGAAACTGCGCGCCGGGCAAAGTCGCGGTGGGCGAAAAGCCGACAACCTCGCCGTAGAATTTTCGCGCTTTAATAAGATCGTCCACTTCAAGATGAATGTGCCCGATGCGCGTTCCGGCTTTCACCGGCGCTTTCGCTAGCGCTTCCACACCGGGTTGCGAAAGCAGACCTTCAAAGTCGAGCGGGCGGTTCGCCATCTGCACCTGGTCGCGGTGCCAAACCCATTCTTCGCGCGGGCGATCGCGGTAGATTTCGATGCCGTTGTTGTCAGGGTCCCACAGATAGATCGCTTCCGAGACCAGATGATCGGCGGCGCCGAGCTTTACGTTGTTTGAGGCAAGCCGCGCGATGGCAGCACCCAGCGCCGGGCGGTCCGGCACGAGGATCGCAACGTGATAGAGGCCGGTCTCTTTGTAATTCCGGGGCGAGATTCCGGGCACGAAATCGAGCCGCAGCACGCCGGCTTCGCTGGTGCCGAGCATCGCGGCCGTGTCCGTGCGTTCGCGTAACACGAGGCCGATCTTGTTGACGTAGAAATCGAGCGCGTTATCCGCGTCCGAAACGCGAAGTGCCGCGTGGCCGAATTGGAAATCGTCCGGAAGTCCACTGGTCATGGCTGCCTCATTTGAGAAAGAGATCGGGTTCCGCCCGGATGAAAACAAGGCTCGATCCGCACATAAGTCCTTGCAAATAGGCAACATCCGCAACGGCTGTGGATGCCGCAGGGCCGTTTTCCTTGCCTCTCCCGGCCTGATTGGCTACGTAATTTTGCACACCCCGGCCATTTCTGTGCCGGGGTTTCCTATGCGTGGCTAGGAGTGAATGCGGTGACGAATGTGGTGGTCGTCGGCTCCCAGTGGGGCGACGAAGGCAAAGGCAAGATCGTCGACTGGCTCTCGGAGCAGGCCGACGTTGTGGTCCGCTTTCAGGGCGGTCACAATGCCGGCCATACGCTTGTCATCGGCGGCAATACCTACAAGCTTTCGCTCTTGCCATCCGGCGTTGTCCGGAAAGACAAGCTCGGGATCATCGGCAACGGCGTCGTGCTCGACCCGCACGCGCTGATGAGCGAGATCGACCGGCTCGCGGGGCAGGGTGTCGAGATTTCTCCGAAGAATCTGCGGATCGCTGAGAACGTCTCGCTTATTCTTTCGCTGCATCGTGAACTCGACGGGTTGCGCGAAGGCGCGGGTCCGGGACTGAAGATCGGCACCACCAAGCGCGGCATCGGTCCCGCTTACGAAGATAAGGTCGGGCGGCGCGCGATCCGGCTCATGGATCTCGCGGAGCCTGCGCAGCTCGATGCCAAGCTCGATCGCCTGCTCGATCATCACAACGCAATCCGCCGCGGCTTGAAGCTGGACGAGATCAAGCGCGATGTGCTGCGAGAAGAATTACTTTCGGTGGCGCCGCGCGTGCTGCCGTTCATGGATCGCGTATGGCACTTGCTCGACGAGTCGCGCCGCCGCGGCGACCGCATTCTGTTCGAGGGCGCGCAAGGCGCGTTGCTCGATGTCGATCACGGCACCTATCCGTTTGTGACTTCTTCGAACACGGTGGCGGCGCAGGCTGCGACCGGTTCCGGCCTCGGCCCGAACGCGGTCGGCTACGTGCTCGGCATTACCAAGGCCTACACCACGCGCGTGGGTGAGGGCCCGTTCCCGACCGAGTTGAAAGACGAGATCGGGAAACGGCTCGGCGAACGCGGCCACGAATTCGGCACGGTCACGGGGCGTCCGCGCCGCTGCGGCTGGTTCGATGCGGTACTTGTACGCCAGTCCGTGCGCACCGGAGGTATTCAGGGCATCGCGCTCACAAAGCTCGATGTGTTGGATGGCCTGAATCCGCTGAAGGTTTGCGTTGGTTATCGACTGAAGGGCCACGATATGGATTACTTGCCGGCGAGCCAGGGCGCGCAGGCGCAGGTCGAGCCGGTTTATGAGGAAATCGAGGGCTGGCAGTCTTCGACCCGCGGTGCGCGCTCATGGGCGGATTTGCCTGCGGCGGCGGTCAAATATGTCCGGAGAATTGAGGAATTGATCGACTGCCCGGTGGCGCTGGTTTCGACCAGTCCCGAGCGCGAGGACACGATTCTGGTCCAAAATCCGTTTCAATCATAAGGCAACGATTTCTTGAGTAGTGCGTTGAGATAACCGGGGCCAATGACCGATTACCGTCCACTGTTAGCAAGAGCGATTGCGGCACTCGACCCGAACACGGGCGAGGCGCGCCGCGCGGTTTATGACCGCGCGCGCACCGCGTTGGTCAACCAGCTTCGCGGCATGAATCCGCCGCTTGCCGAAGCCGAGATCACCCGCCAGCGGCTCGCGCTTGAGGAAGCGGTCCGCAAGGTTGAAGGAGAAGCATCGGCTACGCCGGCGTCAGCCGCTGCCGCCCCACCGCCGCCAAGGCCCAATACACAGCCGCCGGCACGTACCGCCCCGCAACCGCCGCGCTCTGCACCGCAGCCGTCCCGCGCGGCGCCGCCTCCGCCGCCTCGTGCGCAAGCCGAAATGCGCGGCGAACAAGCTGCGCCCATGGACCAGCAGGAGCCGTTCGAGCCGGTGTCGCCGCCGTCACGCGATCCGCGGATGCAGCGCAATGGCGGGCGTCCCGATCCTCGGGAACAGTCCCAGCCGCGCCCGGAGCCGTCGCTTCGTCCGCGCGGCGCACGCGGCCGGGACGATTATGCGCGTGACGACGCGCGCCGCGCCTCGCGCAGCAGGCTCGTCGTATTCGGAATCATCTTTGTATTGATGCTGCTTGCGAGCGCAGTAGGCTATGTGCATCGCGACCGCATTCTTTCGCTGGTTGCCGGCATCGGTGCGCCGAGCGGACAGCAAGAAGAAACGCCTACGCCCTCGCCGAACAAGGCGAGCGACCGCGTTCCGCAACAACAGACCCAACAGCAGACGCCTGCGCCGCTTTCGCCGACAACGCAGCAGCCGGTTGGCGCGGGCAATCGCGCAATCCTGTTCGAGGAAAACCCCGGCACGCAGCAGTTCACTGCGATCAACGGCACTGTAACCTGGCGGACCGAAACCGTAAGCCCCGGACCCGGCCGCTCGCCCGAGCTCGCCGTGCGCGCGGAAGTCGATATTCCCGAGCGCAAGATGAAGGTCGTGTTCTCGGTACGCCGTAACCCGGAGGGCTCCAGTTCCGCGAGCCACTATGTCGAGATTCAATTCGCCGGAAGCGACGGCTTCGGCGGCATCGCGCAGGTGCCGGTCATTCGTCTCAAGAACAACGAGAATGCACAGGGCTTCCCGCTTGCAGGCATCAGCATCCGCATCGTGCAGGGCCTGTTCCTGATCGGTCTGTCCGCCGTCGAGACCGACCGCGACCGCAATCTGCAAGCACTGCGTACGCAGCCTTGGATCGACGTTCCCTTTGTCTATGACAACGGCCGCCGCAGCGTGATCGCGTTCGAAAAGGGTCCGGCCGGCGAGAAGGCGATGGCCGAAGCCTTCGCGGCTTGGGGCGGTTAAGTTGGGGCGGCTAAGTATTCAATTCCAGAATCGAAAAAGGCCGGGCTTTCGACCCGGCCTTTTTTATTGCTTGGAACTTGCGCTTACATCGCGGGCAGTGCCGCCGCCGGCGCTTCGATCTTGCGCATACCGTCGACGACCGCCTTCTGCACTTTCTCAAAAGCGCGGACCTCGATCTGCCGCACGCGCTCACGCGACACACCGAATTCCTCGGCGAGTTGTTCGAGCGTGACCGGATCGTCGGCGAGACGGCGCGCTTCGAAGATGCGGCGCTCGCGCTCGTTCAGCACATCTAGCGCGCCTTGCAGCGCCTGATGGCGGTTCGACTTTTCTTCCTGATCCGCAAGCACGGATTCCTGACTGTCGCTGTCATCGACCAGCCAGTCCTGCCACTCGCCGGTCTCAGAGTCGGCGCGGATCGGCGCGTTCAAGGAAGTATCGCCGCCGAGACGGCGATTCATCGAGATCACTTCGGCTTCGGTGACGCCGAGCTTGGTTGCGATCTGCTTCACGTGCTCAGGCTTAAGGTCACCTTCCTCGAGCGCGGAAATCCGGCTCTTGGTTTTTCGCAGGTTGAAGAACAGCCGCTTCTGCGCGGCGGTGGTGCCCATCTTCACGAGCGACCACGAACGCAGGATGTATTCTTGAATCGAGGCGCGGATCCACCACATGGCGTAGGTGGCAAGCCGGAAGCCCTTGTCGGGCTCGAAGCGCTTCACCGCCTGCATCAGGCCGACATTGCCTTCGGAAATGACTTCGCCGATCGGCAGGCCATAGCCGCGATAACCCATCGCGATTTTCGCGACGAGGCGGAGATGGGATGTGACAAGCTGATGCGCGGCGTCGCGGTCGTCGTGTTCGCGCCAGCGTTTGGCCAGCATGAATTCCTGCTGCGGCTCGAGCATCGGAAATTTGCGGATTTCGGAGAGGTAGTGCGACAGGCCGCCTTCGGCGATGGCGGGCAGATTGCCGGTAGCTGTACGGGCCATTGAAGTCCCTTCTTTCTCGGCCCCCGTTTCGGCGGGCCGTCCCGCCGCTGCTCTAGGATGAGCCAGCGGCAACTGACAGATATAGGGAACGTCTTGGCAGCTTTAAGGTGCCGCAAATGAAATTTTTTTAACCCTCACCAAGAGCCGATCAGGCCTTTTTGAAAGATTTCTCCAGCGCGGCCAGCTCTTTCGGCAATTTGCTTTCGCGCCAAAGTCGGATTTATCCGACTTTGGCAAAATCAAAGAAGGCTGGGCTCAAGGGGCCTTCTTGAGCGCTTTTTCCAGCGTCACAAGCTCCTTCGGCAATTTGCTTTCAAAGGAGAGCAATTTCCCCGTCGCTGGATGTGAAAAGGCGAGGCGGAAAGCGTGCAGCGCTTGCCGGTTCAGTGCCGTCAGCGCGGCTTGCGCCTTCTGGGGCAAAAGTGCGGCCTTCGACTGAAAGCCCGCGCCATAAACGGAGTCTCCCAAAAGCGGATGACCGCTGCGTGCGAGATGAACGCGGATCTGGTGCGTGCGCCCCGTCTCCAGTTCGCACTCGATCATCGAGGCCACCGGCTTGTCGTCGGCGCCGAGATATTTCCGTAAGACTTCGTAATGCGTGACCGCTTCCTTGCCGCCTTTGCGCACCGCCATCTTCACGCGCGAGCGCGGGTCGCGCGCGATCGGTGCATCGATGGTGCCGCGCTCAGGCTTCGGCACGCCCCATGCGAATGCGAGATAGCCGCGCGACAGGTCGCCGGTGCGGCCGTGATCGGCGAATTGCGCGGAGAGCGAGCGATGCGCCTTATCGTTCTTCGCCACGACCAAGAGCCCGCTCGTATCCTTGTCCAGCCGATGCACGATGCCGGGCCGCTTCTCGCCGCCAATGCCGGAGAGCGAAGCGCCGCAATGCGCGATCAGCGCGTTGACCAGCGTGCCCGAGCGATTGCCGGCGGCGGGATGCACGACCAGCCCCGCGGGCTTGTCGAGCACGATGACATCTTTGTCTTCATGGACGATATCGAGCGGGATTTTTTCGCCCGCCGGTTTTGCCGGCTCCGCTTCCGGAACGGCGAGCATGATTTCGTCGCCTGCGTTGACCCTGTATTCGGGGTCTCTTACTGTCCGCCCGCTCACTTCGACTTCGCCTTCGAGGATCAGCGCTTTCAGCCGGGTGCGGCTCAACTCCTTGATCCTTCCCGCAAGAAAGCGATCGAGGCGCGCGCCCTTATCCTCCGCCCTTGCGGAAATCTCGAAACGCTGACCGGCTGAATCCGTCATGGCTACCAAGAAAAAGAATCCTTCTTCCGACACTAGCGAAGTTGCGCTCGATCCGCAGCAGGAAGCGATGGTCCGCAAGCTGAAGCGGATGGCGGTGTTTTCATCGGTCCTGATGATCGGCGGCTTTCTCGCAGTGTTCGGCGTGATTGCCTATCGGCTTTCGAATACGCCCGCGCCGCAGGCGGCGGCAATTCCCGCGATCACCAACGCTCTGCCAAAAGGTTCGCGCGTGGTTTCGACCGCGGTGAGCGATGGGCGGATCGTGGTCACGATCGAGCGCGAGGGCGTCACCGAGATGCGGGTGTTCGATCTTTCGACGCTCCAGCTGCGCGGCACGTTACGTTTAGAGCCGCAATAATTCGATGGACCTGATCGTTTTTCTTGCCGTGCTCGCGGGTGCCGCGATGCACGCGGGATGGAACGCGCTCGTCAAAACCGGACTTGACCGCACCACCTCGATTTTCCTGCTCGCTGTCATGCAAGGTTTGATCTCGCTTGCGCTGCTGCCGTTCTTCGCAATTCCCCTTGCAGCAAGCTGGCCGTGGATCGCGGTCTCTGCTCTTTTGCACACCGGCTACAAGATTTTTCTGATCCGGGCCTATGAGCACGGCGATTTAAGTCAGGTCTATCCGCTCGCACGCGGCTCCGCGCCGCTGATCGTGGCGCTTGCGGGCATTTTCGTTCTTGCCGAAGGCATGACGGCAATGAAGTTCGCGGCGGTCTGCGCGATCGGTCTTGGTGTCATGCTGATGTCTTCAAAACTCGGCGCTGCTGAAGTGATGCCGCGAAAGGCGTTGTTGTTCGCGCTCGGCGCTGCGCTTTTCACCGCGAGTTACACGCTGGTCGATGGCGTCGGCGCGCGTATTTCCGGCACCGCTTCCGGCTTCACGCTCTGGATGTTCGTCGGCGATGGCATCCTGATGACGATATATGCGTTGTCTCTACGCGGGCGCGGGTTGCTCGCAGCGGTGCGTGGCAATATCGGCAGCGGCGTTGCCGCCGGCGCGTTGTCGCTCGGCTCCTACTGGATCGCGATCTGGGCGTTTACGCTCGCTCCGATCGCGCTGGTCGCAGCGCTTCGTGAAAGCAGCGTGCTGTTTGCGATGCTGATCGCAGTCTTCTGGCTCGGTGAAAAGGCGAATATGCAACGCTGGTTTGCTGCGGTGCTGATCCTTGCCGGCATCGTGCTGATGCGGCTTTGACCCGGCGGCCCGCGCGCTGCTAGAACCGGCCAACGCTCCCTTCGTCTAGCGGTTAGGACGCGGCCCTCTCAAGGCTGAAACACGGGTTCGATTCCCGTAGGGAGCGCCA
>LNFM01002005.1_pt1 | contig 44144 bp, 38 predicted proteins | sample 596031 | NCBI WGS metagenome assembly LNFM01 (sample SAMN04254537, study PRJNA301005) | activated carbon metagenome | isolation source: dual media filters at the Ann Arbor, Michigan drinking water treatment plant | place: USA: Ann Arbor
CGTCATCGGCTTCGAAGCGCAGCACGATCACGGGCGTCGTATTCGAGGAACGCGCGAGACCGAATCCATCGGCGTATTCGACGCGCAGTCCGTCGATCCGCACGACGTCGCGGGCGTCGGTGAATCGGGCGCTGGCCTGGAGCTTGTCGATGAGCGCGTAATTTTCGCCTTCCTTCAGCTTGATCTGCAGTTCCGGCGTGCTCACCGCATCGGGCAGCGCTTCGAGCACGGCACTCGGATTTGCGACGCGGCTCAGGATCTCGAGCAGACGTGCTCCCGCGTAGAGCCCGTCGTCGAATCCGTACCAGCGCTCCTTGAAGAACACGTGGCCGCTCATTTCGCCGGCGAGCAACGCGCCCGTTTCGCGCATCTTCGATTTCACGAACGAGTGGCCTGTCTTCCACAGCAGCGGCTTGCCGCCGTGCTCCTCGATCCATGGCGCGAGGTTGCGGGTGGACTTCACGTCGTAGATCACGAGCCCGCCCGGGTTGCGCGAAAGCACGTCCTGCGCGAACAGCATCAGCTGGCGATCGGGGTAGATGATCTTGCCGGTCTTGGTGACGACCCCGAGTCGATCGCCGTCGCCGTCGAAAGCGAGGCCGATCTCGGCATCGGAAGTCTCCAGGGCCTTGATCAGATCCTGGAGATTCTTCGGTACCGAGGGATCCGGATGATGATTCGGGAAGGTGCCGTCGACGTCGCAGAAGAGTTCGGTGAGTTCGCAGCCGAGCTTGCGATAGAGCGTCGGTGCAATGGCGCCGGCGACACCATTGCCGCAGTCGATGGCGATCTTCATCGGGCGCGCAAGCTTTACGTCCGAGACGATGCGATCGACATAAGTCGCGGCCACGTCCTGCGTTTTGTAGCTGCCGCTGCCGGAAGCGAGATCGTTCTTCTCGATGCGCTGCTTGAGAGCCTGGATCGCATCGCCGGCGAGCGTTTCGGAAGCGAGCACCATCTTCAGGCCGTTGTAGTCCGGCGGGTTGTGGCTGCCCGTCACCGCGATGCCTGAATTCGTGCCGAGTTGATAGGCAGCGAAGTAGACGACTGGGGTAGGCACGCATCCGATGTCTATGACGTCGATCCCGGCGGACTGCAGCCCGCGCGCCAACGCCTGACTCAAGCTGGGGCCGGACAGACGCCCGTCGCGGCCGATCACCACGCTCGTGACCGATCGCGCACGTGCTTCCGAGCCGATCGCGCGGCCGATCTGTTCGACGCCGCTGACGGTAAGCGTCTTGGCGACGATGCCCCGGATATCGTAGGCCTTGAAGATCTCTGCGGGAATTGCACTCATGGTGAACATGTCCGATCGTTTGGGTTGAATCGATTATGCCACGCCGTCTACGGCGGGAAGGTGACGCTTGCGGTGCGTATCGAAGAAGCCCAGAACTCGTTGCGGAAGCCATTGCAGCGAGCCGGGAAAGCGGCCCGTGACGAACCCTACATGGCCGCCATGCCGAGGGAAATCGAGCGTGACGGCCGACGAGATCTCGTCGTCGGCGGGTAGGGCCCGGGCTGGAAGAAACGGGTCGTCGCGTGCGTTCAGTACCAGCGTCGGTACGGCGATGCCTTTGAGCCACGGCTTGCTGCTGGACCTCGTCCAGTAGTCCATTGCATCCTGGAAACCGTGCAACTGCGAAGTCACGAGATCGTCGAACCCGCGCAGGGTGCGCGTACGAGCCACGGCCAGGGAATCGATCGATGTTACATGGCTGGTCAGCTTGGCGGCGGTCTTGCGCCGAAGCGTGCGCAGGAAGTTCCAGGTGTAGAGCCGGTTGAAGCCGCGATCGAGGGCGGTGCCCGCCGCGACGAGGTCCATCGGCGCGGAGATGGCGCACGCGCCGTCGACCACCTTGGCCGCTTCTGCACCGCGCTCGCCGAGCCACTTCAGGAGCACGTTGCCTCCGAGCGAGACGGCGACCACGTAAAGGGGGTACGCATGCGATGCGCGAAATCGTTCCAGTATCCATGCCAACTCGGCACTATCCCCGGAATGGTAGGCACGCGCGAGCCGGTTCGGTCGACCGCCGCAGCCGCGAAAGTGCACCACGACGCCTTGCCAGCCGCGTCGCTCGGTATCGTGCATGAAGGTCCGCGCATAGTGACTTCGAGAACTGCCTTCGAGGCCATGGAAGAGAACGATCAAAGGCGTGCCCGGCAACGCTGCATCGTTCGTGCCCTGGCGGCTGATGGTCCAGTCGAGCTCGATGAAATCCGCATCCGGGGTTTCCCAGTACTGCCGCCGGAAGCGAACGTGCGGCGCCGGCGCAAAACACGATGCGTAGATCGTCTGGGCGTGCGGGTTCCTCAACCAAGCCGGCGGAACATAGCGGAATGCGGGGTCGACCGAGGAAAGCTCGTCGATGTGCGGGGTACGGTGCATGAGTCGGCGAAGGGTGAATCGAAACAAGTGCGGCGCCGGACGGCTGACGGGGCGAGTATGACAGGGGACGGCCGACGCGCGAAGGCGGGACTGCGGGTTGCCGCGGAAGGATCTAAACTTCCCGGCGTGTCCGTCGTTATCGGGATTGCTGGCGTTGCGCCGGCGATATGGCAGTCACGCACTGCTTCTGCAAAATACTACGGAGATTTCGCCATGAGCAGGGCCTTTTTCTCATTCGTCGCCGCCGCCGTGCTGATCGGGCTGTCCGCACCGGTCCATGCGGCTATGTACAAATGGGTCGACGAAAAGGGAATCACGCACTACGGTGATCATGTGCCGGCCCGGTACAAGGATCGAGCAGGAGACCAACTCAAGAAAACCGGACGCACGGTGAAAACCGAGCAGACGCCCGTGGCGCAGCATGCGCCGACGCAGGAAGAACTCGATCGACAACGCGCTCAGGTAAAGGGGCAACTGGAACGGCAGCGCCAGGACAACGCCTTGTTGTCGACCTATGCCAGCGAAGCCGAAATCGATCAGGCGCGTGATCGCGAATTGCGCCGCAATTCGGATGTGTTGAAGCATTCTTCGGCCGGGCTCGCCCGTTCCAAGAGCGGCGACGACAAGCGCAAGCTCGATTCGCTGATCGTGCAAAGCCAGCAGGAAAACGACGCCATCAATGCCAAGTTCGATGCGCAGAAGGCGCGCTATCGCGAACTGATGGGCGGGCCGTCGTCCACGCAGACCGCGCAGAATTCCCAGCCGTCCAAATAGGCGCAGATTCTCGGCCGGCGGTATACCGTTACCACGGTGTACCGTCCCCGCGCGATCAACGGGTGATCAGCGAATAATCTACCGCGCGTCCGATGCCGAGACGGAAGCCCTCGAGTCGCAGAACCTGCCCCGGCGTGACATTGGCGAGGTTCACCTCGGGACCGAAGTCGCGAATGATCTGTGCATGCTGTTGCGGGAAGCGGTAAGGATCCACTTCGATCAGCAGGTTGTCGAACCATGGCTGACGCTGCAGGTCGGCGAGCGCGTTCGGCGAGGCCTGCGCAAGCAGATCGATTTCGCACTGCTCCACGGTGATGTGATCGATGCCGAGTTGCCCTACTTCGGCAACGAGCCCTGCGACATACTCGAAGCTCATCGGGTCCACCGGATTCTTGCGCCCGAACTCGTAGACCACCTTGAGTCCGCCCTTTTGCAGCCGATCGATTTCGCGCAGACGCTGTTCGGTCGTCAGCTCGATGTAGTTCTCGGATAGCTCGACGCCCTTCAGCCCGAGCTTGTGCAGGTGCTCGATCATCTCAGGCACCTGGTGCTTCTGCCACGCGTATTCGAAGAGTATGCCGCCTGCGAACGGCACGACATCCGCATCGCGATAAGCCTGGGCCGCCTTCTTCACGGTCTCCTCGGGCAGCAGCAGCGCGTTCATGGCGTAGATCTTGGCGAAGTCGATGTAGTCTGCCGCGCATTCGAGCACTGCCTGAATGCCGCTGACGCCGCCCGTCCAGCCGAAGGTGTCGGGACCGAAGTCGATCATGGAGGTCAGCCCCCGTTTGCGAGGCTTCCTGGAGCGGTGTGGGAGAGCGAAGGCGTTGGTCATGATGTGGGGGTTCCGGTCGAAAGTCGGCGGGCGTGCGTCAGTGCAGCAGCCCGGGCGGAGGCGCCTGAGGCGCGGCCGGTCGGGTTTCCGTCTGGCCTGCCGGCGAGCCATGGTGTGCGATCATGCGCCATCCGCCGCCGATGTTGGCGTAGACGTTCGTGGCGACGACGATGCTCGTCTGCCGCCGTTCGCCGAGCACGTTGATGTACTCGTGCAGGCTGCGCACGGCGATGAGGCCGCCTTGCAGCGTCTGGGCACCGCGAATCTCGAAGCGCATCGTCGGTCCGCCGGCGAAAATCTGACGAAACGACTCGCGGATATTGTCGAGCCCGGTGAGCCGTGGGCCGCCGGGATGCACGCAGTAGACGTCTTCGTCTTCTGCCCATACGGCCATCATCGCGTCGAGATCCGCGCGCTGGAATGCTTCGTAGAAGGCCTGTTCGGCCTCCTGCGGACTGGTGAACGATGCGATGGCCATGCATCGATTCTAGCAGGCAGTCGGGGTGGATTTCACCCGCGCTTCGGCGCAATGCTAGGCTTGCGAGAGACCGGGAAGCGACCGCTTTCGGATGACTTCTTCGACCCGCTGCGGCGACAGATCGCGCAGGCAGCGCAGATGACCGAGCGGACATTCGCGCTTGAAGCAGGGGCTGCATTCGAGACCGAGCGTCAGGACCGTGGCATCGTCAGACAGCGGCGGGGTGTAGCCCGGGCTGCTCGATCCGTAGAGCGCGACGATGGGCAAGTCGAGCGCTGCTGCGACATGCATCAACCCCGAGTCGTTGCTCACGGCGAGCACCGCAAGCGACAGAAGATCGATGGCGTCGGCAAGAGACGTGTGTCCGCAAAGGTTCACCACATCGGACGTGGCCGCCGATGCGATCTCTTCGCCGACCGCCGCATCGTTGGGCGATCCGAACAGCCACACCTGTGCGCCTGCTTGCGTCAAACGATCGGCGAGCGCCGCAAAGTGCATGGAGGGCCAGCGCTTCGCCGGTCCGTACTCCGCGCCGGGGCAGAATGCGACGATGGGCCGGTCGGTCTTCAGGCCGAGTCGATCGAGCAATCGATCGCGACTGTTCGCGTCCACATCGAGTCGAGGACGCGGCAAGGGTCGCAGGAGTTCGGTGTGAGGCCCTTGCGCCAGCGCGGCGAACCGCTCCGCCAGGGTGGGCAGTTGTCGTTTGTCGAGAACGCGAACATCGTTGAGTATCCCGGCACGCATCTCGCCTCGGTAGCCGGTGCGCACGGGGATGGCTGCAAAGAAGGCGGGAAGCGCCGACTTGAGGGAATTCGGCAGAACGATGGCCGTATCGTATCCGCGCGCCTTGAGGTCGAGCCCGAGGCGACGACGCGCGAAGACCTTGAGTTCGCCGTGCCGGAACGGATGTTCGATGACCTCGGAGACCTCGGGCATTCGACGCAGCAGCGGCATGGTCCAGGGCGGCGCGAGCACATCGACGGCGTTGCCGGATGCGCGATTGCGCAGACGATGCAACAACGGCTGGGCGAGCACGGTGTCGCCGACCCAGGACGGGCCGACGACGAGAATGCGGCTCATGGGCTACGGCTCATTGCAACCGCAGTCGGGAGGCGCCGCGATCAGTGACCGTGGCGGGCAGGTCCACCCAGGAGCGTGAACTTCGTGCCGCAATACGGACACAAGACTTCACCCGACTTGGCGACATCGAGGAAGACGCGCGGGTGCGAATTCCAGATTAGCATCGAGGGCGTAGGGCAGTGCAACGGCAGATCCTTGGCCGTGACCTCGATGTGCCGCGCCGTATTGAGCGTGTTTTCCGCTTGGCTCATGAGAGGTCTCGATCAGGCAGCAACCGGCGTGTTCCAGTCGCGATGGTGCTCGGACTTGCCGGTCACGCAGTCGAAGAACATCTTTTGCAGCTTCTCCGTGACCGGGCCGCGACGCCCGGCTCCGATGGTCCGGCGATCGAGTTCGCGGATGGGCGTGACTTCTGCGGCTGTTCCCGTGAAGAACGCTTCGTCCGCGCCGTACACTTCATCCCGCGTGATGCGCTTGGCGATGACTTCGATGCCGACCTCGCGCGCTAGCGTGATGATGGCGTCGCGGGTGATGCCTTCTAGCGCGGAGGTGAGTTCGGGCTCGTAGAGCTTGCCGTTGCGAACGATGAAAATGTTCTCGCCCGAGCCTTCGGCTACGAAGCCGTCCACGTCGAGCAGCAGCGCTTCGTCATAACCGTCGGCGTGCGCCTCCTGGTTGGCCAGGATGGAGTTCATGTACGTACCGACCGATTTCGCTCGGCACATCGTCACGTTGACATGGTGGCGGGTAAAGGAAGAGGTCTTCACGCGGATGCCGCCCTCGAGCGCTTCCGGGCCGAGATAGGCGCCCCAGGGCCACGCGGCAATGGCCACATGTACGGAACACTTCGAGGTATTGATGCCCATCGCTTCGGAGCCATAGAACGCGATGGGGCGCAGGTAGCACTCTTCGAGCTTGTTCGCGCGCACGACTTCGCGCTGTGCTTCGTAGATGGTCTGTTTGTCGAACGGCATCGCCATGCCGTTGATGTGCGCGGAGCGGAACAGACGGTCGGTGTGCTCCTGGAGGCGGAAGATCGCGGTGCCGCGTGAAGTCTTGTATGCGCGGACTCCCTCGAAGACACCCATGCCGTAATGCAGGGTATGCGTGAGCACGTGCGTCGTCGCTTCGCGCCACGGCCTGAGTTTCCCGTCCTGCCAAATCCAGCCGTCGCGGTCGGCCATCGACATGGTGCAACTCCCTGAAACGAAAAAGGGGAATTGTAGCAGCCCGCCAAGCCGCGGGCCGAATTCCGGCCGCCTTAAGGACCGTTAGGTGCCGGATTCATGCGCAAACACGCGTTTCCAAAGCGACTGCACGGCGGCAACCTGCGGCGCGACGGTGCGCGTCTCCACCCGGGCATAGCGATCCCCCCGCAGCCGCAGGCCATGTTGCAGCTGACGATAGGTGCGGTAAGCGCTGCGCACCTCGTCGGCGAGCGCGGCGTCTATCAATCCGAGCTCGGCCGCTTTGCGCAGCAGTGCGATGTTGCCGGCATTGGCCGTCAATTCCGAATGGGCCGCGGCATACGCGAGAACGAGATACTGCACGATGAACTCGACGTCGATGATGCCGCCGCGATCGTGTTTCAGGTCGAGCAGTTCACTCGGGTTCGGATGGGCATCTAGCATCCGCTTGCGCATTGCAGTGACTTCGGCGCGCAACGGGTCGGGTTGCCGCGTCTGACACAGGATATCGCAGCGCAAGGCTTCGAAACGGCGACCGATCTCCTCGTCGCCAGCGACATGGCGCGCCCGCGTAAGTGCCTGGTGCTCCCAGACCCAGGCCTTGGTGCGCTGATAGGTCTCGAAGGCGTCGAACGAACTCACCATCAGGCCGGCCGCGCCGTCCGGTCGCAGTCGCAGGTCGGTCTCGTACAGCACGCCGGCCGAAGTGACCGTCGTGAGCCATGTGTTGATCCGCAGCGCGAGTCGTGAGTAGACCTCGGAGGCTTCCGGTGCCGGATCGTCGTAGAGGAAGATGATGTCCAGATCGGAGGCGTAGCCGAGTTCCTTGCCGCCGAGCTTGCCGTAGCCGACGATCGCGAACTTGGGCTCGGGTCGATGGCGAATCCGAAGGTTGTCCCATGCGAGCCTCGTCACCGCATCGAGGCAGATGCACGCGAGGTCGCTCAGATGATCGCTCAGCGTCTCGAGCGGCAGTTCGCCGGAGAGATCCTGGGCCAGCAGGCGAAACGTGTGCGCATGCTTGAAATGCCGCAAGGTATCCATTTGGCGTTCGATGTCGCCACTGTGCTCGGCAAGCTGCGGTTCGATGGAACGCGCGAGGGCCGAGGTATCGATCGGCGCATGCAGGGCGCGGGCGTCGAGCAATTCGTCGAGCAGGATCGGATGCTGACCGAGATAGTCGGCGGCCCAGCGGCTGGTTGCGGCCAGCTTGGCAACCGCGGTGAGGCACTGCGGATACTCGAGCAGCAGCGCGAGATAGGACTCGCGCCGGCCGATGCTTTCGATCAGATTGAACAGGCTGTCGGCAGCGGCGTTGCGGTTGTCATGGGCGGCCGCCGCTTCGAGGACGCGCGGCAGGAGCGCATCGATGCGGGCCTGCCCCGAGGCCGGCATCTGACGATACCGGCTGCCCGTCCTGAGGGCGACGACCCGTGCCGCAAGCGATTCGGTATCGGCGTAACCCAGGTCCTGCAGCTTGCGCTGGAGGACTTCGGCGTCGGCATCGAGGTTGATCGGCGGCGAACCGGCTGGAATGTCGGGACTGCCGTCTTCCCGGCTGTCGCCCGACGTCGAGAAGATCTGTTCGAAATGGCTCGATACGATCTGTCGATGGCGGTCGAGTACGGTCCTGAAGGCCGCCCAGTCGGGAAATCCCATCGTCGTTGCGACGATCATGCGGTCTTCGTCGCTGCGCGGCAGCATCTGCGTTTGCTGGTCGTCGAGGTACTGGAGCCGATGTTCGAGGCGGCGCAGAAAGTCGTACGCGATCGACAGTTCCTGCACGGCGCCTTCGGGCAGCAGCCGGCGCTCGGCAAGGACGCGCAAGACTTCCAGGGTAGGCTGGATGCGCAGCGCCGCCTCACGTCCGCCGCGGATGAGCTGGAAGACCTGCGCGGTGAACTCGATTTCGCGTATGCCGCCCGGACCGAGCTTGATGTTGTCGGCCATGTCGCGCCGATGGACCTCTTGCCGGATCTGCGCGTGCAGGCTGCGCATCGACGCGAGCGCCCCGTAGTCGAGGTGACGACGAAACACGAATGGCCGCACGAGCGATGCGAGTTCCTGATCGTGATCGCCTGTAATCAGTCGCCCCTTGATCCAGGCGTAGCGCTCCCATTCTCGTCCCTGGGTGACAAGGTAGTTCTCGAGCATGGTGAGGTTGCACACAAGCGGGCCCGAATCGCCGTAGGGGCGCAGGCGCATGTCGACCCGGAAGACGAAACCGTCGGCGGTGATTTCCCCGAGGGCCGCGATCAGCCGGCGTGCAAGGCGGGTGAAGTATTCCGAGTTGCTGACGACACGCGGGCCGGTCGTCTCACCCTCCTCGCCGTAGAGAAAAACGAGATCGATGTCCGACGAGACGTTGAGTTCGCGCCCGCCGAGCTTGCCCATGCCGACGACCATCAGCCTTTGAATCTGCTTCGATTCCTGGCCGATGGGTGCGCCGTATTGCGCATGCATCGCTGCGGTGAGCTGGGTGCAGGCGTGCTCGATCGCGATCTCCGCAAGGGCCGTGACCGTCGTGGTCACTTCTGCCAGATCCGCAAGTCCGCCGAGGTCGCGCGCGATCAGGCGTAGCATCACGCGCTTGCGCAACTGCCGCAGGGCAGTCCCCAGACCCGCATCGTCGATCTGCGGTTGGGAGGCTAGAACCTCCCGCATCTCCCGGACGGTAAACGGCTGAAATGCGTCCAGCGTTGTAGCGAGAGCGGGCTGGGCGTCGAGTACGCGTCTTGCGTAACGACTGCCAGCCAGGGCGGTCTGCAACAGATCGGTGGGGGAATCGATACCGGATTTTGGCAGTGGGGTCATGGATGAATTAAGGTTAAAATCAATGAGTCGGCAGCGCTGCTCATTCTAATCACGGAAGCGGATAACCACGTGTTGAGGCGCATTGCCCGAGTCGTCTTTCGCATCATCCCGCTCTGGTCGGGGCGCATGGTGGCTTATGCCGGCTTCGCTGCGCTCGTCGTCGTCGGTGGCCTGATCCTAGCACTGCGCTATGCCGTGCTGCCCAATATCGAGGCCTACCGGGGCGATATCGAAGGGCTCCTCGCCCGAGCGACCGGTCAGAAGGTCTCCATCTCGCAGATCAAGGCCGACTGGCGGGGCTGGCGCCCGGAATTCAGTCTGAACGGCGTGATCGTGTACGATGATGCCGGACGACCTGCCCTGGAACTCAAGCGTATCGAGAATTCGCTGTCCTGGCTGTCGCTGCTGGTCTTCGAGCCGCGGTTTCATCACTTCCGGGTTCACGAGCCGGATCTGCGGGTACGTCGGGGCGCGGACGGCAAGATCACCATCGCCGGCATCCTGCTCAAGGAAGGACAAGGCGAGGGCGGACTCGCCGACTGGCTCCTGCGCCAGCGCGAGGTCATCGTGGCCGATGCCGTCGTATCGTGGATCGACGAGATGCGGGGAGCGCCCGAACTGCGTTTGACCGATGTCACGTTTCGACTCCAGAGCGACTTCTCCCGGCACCGGTTCGGCCTGCGCGCCCGCGCTCCTGCTGAACTTGCGGGCCCGCTCGACCTTCGGGGGGATTTCTCGGGCCAGTCGTTCAAGCAGCGCTCCCAGTGGGAGGGGCAGCTTTACGCGCAACTCGACTACGTCGATCTCGCAGCCTGGAGGCAGTGGCTCGACCTGCCGATCGAGGTCGCGCAGGGGCGCGGGGCATTGCGCACCTGGATCGACATCGGCGGGGGAATCGTGACCGGTGCGCTGGCCGATCTGCAGCTGAACGACGTGAAGACACGGCTCGCGCCCGAACTGGAAATGCTCGATCTCACCCGCCTCTCCGGTCAGCTCGGCTGGCGAAGCTGGAAGAACGGTTTTGAGGTTTTTGTGCGTCGTTTCGAAGCGGTGGCGGTCGCCGGACGCGAGTTCAAATCCGACGAGTTCAGTCTGCGGCTTGCCGGGGAGCGAGATGGCAAGCCGGCCTACGGTGAGTTGCGTGCGACGCAGGTCGATCTCGACGCCCTGTCCGAGCTCACGCAACACCTGCCCGTCGATTCGGGGATCCGCGAATCGCTGGCGCGTTTCGAGCCCCGCGGCAAAGTGCATGGCGTCAACGGCAAGTGGACGGGCGACTGGCCGCCGACCCAATACCAGTTCAAGGCAAAGTTCGAACGACTGGCCGTGAATGCAGTGGGCAGATTCCCCGGCGTGAGCGGAGTGTCGGGCGCGATCGAAGGAAACGAGCGCCAGGGCTCGTTCAGTGTCGCCGGTCACAAAGTGAGACTGGATCTGCCTCGCGTATTCGCGGAGGCCATCGATCTCGCCGAAGCATCCGGGGCGGCCACCTGGACTGCGGCGAACGGCCGGTACGACGTTCGCCTGAGCGAGGTGCGTTTTGCCAACGATGATGTGGCCGGCTCGCTGCACGGAACGTACTCGACCGACGGCACCGGTCCGGGTACGGCCGATCTGACCGGTGCGATCACGCGCGCCGAAGCGCGCAGCGTCTGGCGTTATATGCCGCGCGTGACCCCGATGACGAAGGAATGGCTGCGTACGGCGCTGCTCGGCGGCAAGGCAAGCGATGTCGTTTTGCGATTGAAGGGGGATCTCGCGCACTTCCCCTTCCGCGATCGCAAGAGCGGGACGTTTCGCATCACGGTGAAAGCGCAGGACACCGTACTTGCGTATGCGCCCGGCTGGCCGCGGATCGAAGGTATTGCAGCCGATCTCGTGTTCGATGGGCCGAGGATGGAAATCAATGCAGCGAGCAGCCGCATTCTCAATGTATCGCTCGGGGCGGTGCGTGCCACGATATCCGATGTCGAGCGCAGCGATCTGATCGAAATCGCGGGCGAAGCCGAAGGTCCGACGAACGAGTTTCTGCGCTTCATCGCCGAGAGTCCGGCTGCGGCGATGATCGACCGCTTTACGGAGGGCATGGACGCCCAGGGCAGCGGTCGACTCGCCATGCGCTTGACGCTTCCCTATGAAAATACGGCCAATACCAAGCTGGTCGGCGCCTATCAGTTTCGCAGCAATCGGCTGCGCGTCGATCCGGATCTGCCCGCGCTCGATCAGGTGGACGGGCGAATCGAGTTCACCGAGTCCGCAGTGCGCGGCCAGGGGATAACGCTCCAGATCTTCGGCGGACCGGCGACGATCAGTCTTGCCACACAGGACGGCGTCGTTGCCGTGACGGCCAGCGGCCGCGCCAACCTCGACGCGCTGCGTCGCCTCTCGGACCATCCCTTCCTCGCCCAATTGAGTGGCGGCGCCGATTGGCGCAGCAGCCTGCGGATTCGCGCCAAGCAGGCGGATTTCACGATCGAGTCGGCGTTGGTGGGCGTGCAATCGAGCTTGCCGTTCCCGCTCGCGAAGTCGGCCGCCGAGGCCATGCCGGTGCGATTCGAACGGCGCCAACTGGGCGGGCAGCAGGATCAGATCGACCTTGCCCTCGGCAAGTGGGTAAACGCAAAGTTCCTGCGTCGGCGCGACGGCGGGAAAACGACGACTGAACGGGTCGCGGTCGGCCTGGGTACGCCTGCGCCGGCAGCCGAAGGTCCGGGCGTCTGGATCCGGGGTGCCCTGCCATCGCTCGATCTGGATCGCTGGCGGGCATTGCTGGGGGCTTCGTCTGGCGCCGGCGCGCCTTTGCCCGGGCTCGCGGGCGTGGATCTGAAGTTCGAGTCCCTGGATCTGTTCGCCCGCCGCTTCACCGAGGTTGCCATCTCCGGGCGGCAGCAGACAGGCGACTGGCGCGTGCGCATCGATGCCAGGGAAATGGCCGGTGAGGTGGGTTGGCAGCCGCAGGGGAAGGGCAGGATCGTGGCGCGGCTGCAGCGGCTTGCGTTGCCCGCGCCGATGGAACGATTGGATGTGTCGGCGCCGGAGTCCGATCCCAAGCCAGTCGAGTATCCGGCGCTGGACGTCGTCGTCGAGGATTTTCGACATAACGGCCGAAACTGGGGGCATCTGCAACTCGAGGCAACGCCTGACGGGCGCAACTGGAAGATCGATCGGCTGCTGGTCCGCAACCCGGATGGCACGCTCACCGCCGATGGGCAATGGCAGTGGCAGGCCAGGGTGCCGCGCACTGAAATGAACTACAAGGTGGAGGTCACCGACATCGGCCGCTATCTTGCACGCACGTATCAGATCGACGGCGTCAGGGGCGGGACGGCCTCGCTCTTCGGCAAGCTGGTCTGGAACGGTGCGCCTCAGGATTTCGATCTGCCCTCGCTGACCGGCACGCTCAATCTCGAGGCGCGAAACGGTCAGTTCACCAAGCTCGATCCGGGGATCGGCAAGCTGTTGTCGATCTTCAATCTGCAGGCGTTGCCGAGGCGGGTTGCACTCGACTTCAAGGATATCTTCAGCGACGGGTTTTCCTTCGATACCATTTCGGGGGCGGCCAATATCCAGCGCGGTGTGGCGACCACGCAGGGGCTGCGTATTCTTTCGTCCTCGGCAACCGTACAGATGACCGGTGACATCGATTTTGTCCACGAGACGCAGAAGCTCAGGGTGCGAGTGATTCCGTCCGTCGGCGACAGCGTCGCAGCCGTGACCACCTTGCTGGGCGGACCGGTGGCGGGGCTCGGCGTGTTCCTGGCTCAGCGCCTGCTCAAGGATCCGCTCGGACAACTGGTTGCCTACGATTACGCAGTGACAGGCACGTGGAGCGACCCAGCCGTCGTGAAGCTCGCCGTCGGGCGATCGGAGCCCGGCTGATGATCTCCATTCGAAAGCGGATCGTCGCCGCGTCGTCGCGGATGATTGCGCCGGTTGTGGCACTGCTTTTCTCGTCGACCCTCGCGTTCGCTGCCGAAACCGCAGTGTACGAAGTGCCACCCGAGCTTTGGGACCGGCCGCGCAGCGGCCGAGCCGTCCTGGCCGTGCCTGCGGTGCAACGGGTGCTGGGCGACCTCGCGTCGGCGCCTGCGGCTCTATTGACGATCCGTCATGCGCCGGGCGTCGAAGCCACCGGCCAGGCAGAAGAGCTGCGCGCATGGCTGGTATCGCACGCACTCGATGCCGAGCGCATCGTATTGCGGCCCGACCTTGCCGCACGACAGTCGATTCAACTCGATGTGGACGCGCCGCAAGCGCGCTGAGGAGGGCATGGTGTCGACACAGAACTCCCCACCGACAGACGCAGCGCCAACGCGCGTTGCAGCCATCCAGATGGTTTCGGGTCCGGACGTGGAGGCGAACCTCGCGCAAGCGGCCGAACTGCTGATGCAGGCGGCGACGGCTGGCGCGAGGCTCGCCGCACTGCCCGAGTTCTTTCCGATCATGGGATTGCACGAAAAAGACAAGGTCCGGGTACGCGAACCGCTGGGGGCGGGCCCGATCCAGCGCTTTCTTTCGGAGATCGCGCGCAGCCTCGAGATGTGGGTCATCGGCGGCTCCGTCCCGTTGGCCGGGAGACACCCGGACAAGGTCCTCAACACCTGCCCCGTCTACGATGATCGGGGCCGACTCGAGGCACGCTACGACAAGATCCACCTTTTCGGCTTCGACAACGGGACCGAGCGCTATGTCGAAGCCAACTCCATCGAACCCGGCGGCGAAGTCGTCGCCTTCGATTCCCCCTTCGGGCGTATCGGGTTGTCGGTGTGCTACGACCTGCGATTCCCCGAACTCTATCGTCGCATGGGTCCGGTGGACATGATTTTCGTGCCGTCCGCCTTCACCGCGACGACCGGCAAGCCCCATTGGGAAACGCTCCTGCGAGCAAGGGCAATCGAGAACCAGGCCTACGTGCTCGCACCTGCGCAGGGCGGGCGGCATCCGAGCGGTCGCCAGACCCATGGCGACACCATGGTGATCGACCCATGGGGCGAGGTGTTGAACCGGTTGCCGCAAGGCCTCGGCGTGGTATTGGCAGACATCGATCCGGCGCGTTTGCGCAGCGTGCGTGCTAGTCTGCCTGCGTTGGAGCATCGTAAACTCCCGGCGTGATTGAACGGGGCGATGCCGCCCCAAGCTAGGTCAGAGGCTCCGAACTCTGCGCCGCGCTTCGGATCAATACCGTACGACCCATCCCACGAAAGAGATACATGTCCATACAGAGCGAACCCGCCTTGCGGCTGGTAGAGAACCTGTTCACCACGGCGGATCGTTGTCTGCTCGCACCTTACTCCCTGGACGTCGGCAAGCTCCAGGGCGTGTTCGGGGACATCATGACCCATTCGGTCGACTACGCGGATCTCTACTTTCAGTACACGCGGTCCGAAGGGTGGAGCCTCGAGGAAGGCATCGTCAAATCGGGCAGCTTCTCGATCGATCAGGGGGTCGGCGTGCGTGCGGTCAGCGGCGAGAAGACCGCTTTCGCGTACTCCGACGACATCAGTCTCGATGCGCTGCGATCGGCCGCGCAGGCTACCCGGGCGATCGGTCGCCAGGGCGGCAACGGGGCGGTGCAGGTGGCCAATCGCGGCCCAGGGCGCGAACTGTACGATCCGAACGATCCGCTCGCCAGTCTGCCGGACGAGGCCAAGGTGAAGCTGCTGGAGCGGCTCGAGAAATACGCGCGCTCGCTCGATTCAAGGGTCGTGCAAGTGATGGCGCATCTGGGCGGCGAATACGAAGTGATGATGATGGCGCGCAGCGACGGCTTGATGGTCGCCGACGTGCGTCCGCTCGTGCGGGTATCGGTCCAGGTCATCGCCGAGCAGGATGGCCGGCGCGAGCAGGGCTCCTCGGGCGGCGGGGGGCGATTCGATTACGCCCAGTTTACCGACGAGGTGCTGCAGGACTACGCTCAGCGCGCCGTCCACCAGGCGATTACGAATCTGTCCGCGCGTCCAGCGCCGGCCGGCCCGATGACCGTCGTGCTCGGTCCGGGCTGGCCCGGGGTGCTGCTGCACGAAGCGATCGGCCACGGCCTCGAAGGGGATTTCAATCGCAAGGGCAGTTCGGCGTTCTCGGGGCGCATCGGCGAGCGTGTTGCGTCCCCCGGCGTGACCGTGGTCGACGACGGCACCCTCGCCAAACGCCGCGGGTCGTTGAACGTCGACGACGAAGGCAATCCGACCCAGCGCAACGTGCTCATCGAAGACGGCGTCCTCAAGGGCTACTTGCAGGACACGCTCAACGCGCGCCTCATGAACGTCCCCGTGACGGGCAACGGTCGGCGCGAGTCGTATGCGCACATCCCGATGCCGCGCATGACCAACACCTACATGCTCAACGGCGCCCACGATCCTGCGGAGATTCTGGCGTCGGTGAAGAGCGGACTTTTCGCGGTCAACTTCGGCGGCGGCCAGGTGGATATCACCAGCGGCAAGTTCGTGTTTTCTGCCGCCGAGGCGTACATGATCGAGGACGGCAAGGTCACGTATCCGGTGAAGGGTGCAACGCTCATCGGCAACGGCCCGGATGTCCTCACGCGCGTGAGCATGATCGGCAACGACATGGCGCTCGACACGGGCGTGGGCACGTGCGGCAAGGAGGGTCAGAGCGTTCCGGTGGGTGTGGGACAACCGACGTTGCGTGTGGACGGCCTCACGGTCGGTGGTACCGGCTGACGCCGCGGCGAGACAGGCGAAAGCCCGACGCGGGATTGCAGAAAGTGGAGGGAGGCTTCACGACGCTGTAACGAGCGTGCCGCCATCGCCTTTGCTAACGCCTGGGTCGCCGCATTGCCGCGGTCCACGTTGAAATTCCGGCTTATACTCAACAGTCCAGTCCATTCTCGAGCAGCCCCATGCAGCACGCCACCATGCATTCGATCGACGACACCCGCATTCGGGAAATCAAGGAACTCGTCCCTCCGTCGCACGTACTTCGGGAATTCCCGGCATCGGATCGCACCGCCAGGACCACGGTCGAGGCAAGAAGCGACATTCATCGCATCCTTCATGGGGCCGACGACCGACTGCTCGTCATCGTCGGGCCGTGCTCCATCCACGACGTTCGGGCCGGTCGGGACTACGCCGAGCGACTGCGGCGCGAGAAGGATCGCCTGAAGAACGATCTGCTCGTGGTGATGCGCGTCTACTTCGAGAAGCCGCGCACGACCGTCGGCTGGAAGGGACTCATCAACGATCCGTTCCTGGACGGCAGCTTTCGCATCAACGAGGGGCTGCGTATCGCGCGCGAACTGCTCCTCGAGTTGAACGAGATGGACATGCCCGTCGGCGTCGAATTCCTGGACATGATTACGCCCCAGTACATCGCGGATCTCGTGAGCTGGGGAGCGATCGGCGCACGCACCACCGAGAGCCAGGTGCATCGCGAGCTTGCGTCGGGGTTGTCGTGTCCGGTGGGTTTCAAGAATGGCACCGACGGCAACATGAAGATCGCCGTCGATGCAGTACGGACGTCCCAGCATCCGCATCATTTCCTGTCCGTGACCAAGGGCGGGCACTCGGCGATCGTCTCGACGGCCGGCAACGAGGATACGCACGTCATCCTTCGCGGCGGCTCGGGCCGGCCGAATTACGACGCGGCCAGCGTCGAGGCCGCATCCAAGGAGCTTGCTGCTGCGGGGCTCGCACAAAGGATCATGATCGATTTCAGTCATGCCAACAGCTCGAAGCTGTTCGAGAAGCAGGTCGATGTCGGGCGCGACGTGGCGGGTCAGATCGCGGCGGGCGACAAGCGCATCTTCGGCATCATGTGCGAAAGCCATATCAAGGCTGGCCGGCAGGATCTCATCGCCGGCAAGGAACTGACCTACGGTCAAAGCATTACCGATGGATGCATCGGCTGGGAAGACACCGTACCGCTGCTCGACGCTCTGGCCGAGGGGGTGCGAGCGCGCCGCCTGCTGGCGGCCAAGGAAGAGTAGGCTGCGCGGCAGATCGCCTATCGTCGCTGACGTAGTGCGAGTACGGCCTGGTTGCGCAGTGTCTTGAGCAGGTTCATTTCGCGCGGCTCGACCACGAGATCCCCCGCGTTCGCCTTGTCGGCATAGAACAGGCCGAGCACCTTGTTGTCGATCACGATCGGCAGCAGCACGAAGGTGTTTCCGAGCGAACTCTTGCGAAACCATTCCGGAATGCGCGAACGAATGTTGCCCGCATCGATGTCGCTGATGAGCAGATCGACGTTCTTCGCCAGCGCGACGGAAAACACGTCCTGGTCGCGCCCGAAGGGCAGCGTGAGTTTCGCGATGATGCGGTCGAGTTCGCTGCCGTAGCCGAAGCGCGCCGTCAACGTAAACGCCTTTGGGTCGCGCAGGAACAGGACGACGCGCCCGAACCCCATGCCACGATACATCGTCTCCAGGATGATGCGCAGCAGATCGCTCAGACTGAAGTTGTCGACGAGGCTATTGGTGATGTCCTGGATGCCTGCCGAGAGCACCTGGGCCGAGTCGATCGTCTGGAGCGTGCCGTCCGCCGGGTCGGTGATGCGCTGCGTTTGTTCGATGACTTGTTCGAGCGTATCGCCCCCGGCCGGAATACTTTCGGCGTTCTGGCCTGACGTCTGACGCAGGTTCTGACAAAGGCGACTCTTGCGATGATCGCCGATGAGACGTCCTGCGTCCGAGAGCAGTTCGTCGAGGCCATCCGAGGCAACTGCGCAGAGCATTTTTTCGTCGATTTTCACGACGGCACCGAAGCGCTGCGCGAGTGCGGACAGCTGTCGATCGCGCTCCTGCACCGAGCCGCTGTTCGCCGCCTTGACGACCGATTCGCCGATGTCGGCCGCGATCTTCAGGACAGCTTCGGCGTTTACCGGTTTGGCGGGACGTTTCTGATCGTCCTGCTTCATTGCCCCGACGATCGCGGGCGGCAGATTCCAGCTGCGCGCGACTGCAATACCCATTTCTTCGTAAGTGACGCCGAGCACGGCCTTGGAAGCGACGGCTTCGGTCTCGTGGGTCTGCTGCATCCGGCGGCTTACCTCCAGGCTTTCGTCGTAGAGGTAGAACGAGGCCAGAAGGCGCCCCAATTGGCGAAACACGCCGCAGATGAAGCCTTCTTCCGTGTCGCGTACGCCGATGGCCTTCGCAATGCGTCGCGTGACGATCCCATTGAAGAGCGAATGGATGACGTCGTCGCGCAGCTTGCTCGCCTGCCCCTTGTTCTGCAGGTGCTCGAACAGGACGAGGGTGATGGCGAGATCGCGCACGGCATCGAAGCCCATGATCAGCACGGCCCGCGAGATCGTGCTGATATTCCCGCCGAACTGACCGTAGCCGGTCGAGTTCACCATGCGCAGCAGCTTGTTCGTGAGCGCGAAGTCCTTGAGCAATACGTCGCTCAGCGCCTGAACGTTCTGTTCGTGCGCGGACGTGACGCGATTGATGGCGGAGATGGTGCCGGAGAGCGCCGGGAAGCTCGACTTGTGTCGCATCCGGTTGAGAAGAAACTCGACGACGCCTCCGTTCTCCGCGCCGACCGTGCCTTGCTCGCCTTCCTGGATGCCGGGTCGTACATAGTGCTCCAGGGCCGTACGCATCTCGCGTGCGTCCTTGTAGCGTCCCGTCGGGTCTTTCGAAATGGCCCGCATCACGATCTGATCGAGTGCTTCGTCGACTTCCGCGTTGCTGACGGACGGTGCGCAGAACGTCTGGTTCGCGATCTTGTGGAGAACTTCGAAGACATTGCGGCCTTCGACCGCCGGGCGTCCCGTGAGCATTTCGTAGAGGGTCATGCCGACGGAAAAGACATCGGCCGAGGCCGCCACCGAGCCCTTGTCGATCGTCTCGGGCGCCATGTATCGCGGCGTGCCAGCGGGCGATGCGGTATCGGCGTCGCCTGCTGCGACGGCGATGCCGAAGTCCATGATGCGTGCATTGCCGGCGGCATCGAGCAGAACGTTGGCTGGTTTGATGTCGCGATGGACGATGCCGCGTTCATGCGCGTAGGCGAGTCCATCCAGGATCTGGGCGGTGATCGTGGTTGCGCGCGCAGCACCCATCGGGCCTTGTTTGCGCAGAAGCGCTTCGATCGTTTCACCCGGCACGAACTCCAGCACCACGCAAAGCATGCCTTCGTGGTCGAACGCATCGAACAGAGAAACGATATTCGGATGCTGCAAGCGGGCCGTGGTGCGTGCTTCGGCGAGCAGGCTCTCCTTGCGCGGGGCGTTGCGTCCGTCGACCAGGGTCTTGATCGCGACCTGTCGCTGCAGCTGTTCATCTTCCGCGAGATAGACGCGGCCCTGGGCCCCGCGTCCCAATTCCCGAAGGACGGCGTATCGCCCGAGCTTGCGGGGCGTTGAGCTCGAAGTGGTTTGGACGGCAAGGGCGGCGGGCATGTAGGCCAACGGACGTGGCGTCGGTGGGGAGGACACTCGCACCTACGGCACGGCCTGGACCATCCTTTAACCGCGTGGGGCAGTTCCGGGGAAAATCGTCCGTGGAAATTCGGCGTGCAGAATCAGGCCTTGCGCTCGTAGCGCTTCCACTGCACGTCCGGGCGGTGGGCACGATGGTTCAATACACGCGCCAGGACGAAGAGCAGATCCGACAGCCGATTGAGGTAGCGCACGCCAAGCTGCGGTAGGGTCGTGCCTGCGCCGAGATGTACCAGGGCCCGTTCACCTCTGCGGCAAACGGTGCGGGCAATGTGGGCCTGGGCAGACGCCCGAATCCCTCCGGGAAGGATGAATTCCTTGAGCGGCGTCAGGTTGGCGTTGTAGTGGTTCAGCCAGTTTTCCAGATCGAGCAGCTGCTCTTCGACCAGCAATTCGTAGCCCGGGATGGATAGCTCGCCGCCGAGATCGAACAAATCGTTCTGAATGCGGGTGAGGCAATCGCGGATGTCTTCGTGTTCGATATCCGCAATCAGAAGGCCGAGCTGGCTGTTGAGTTCGTCGACGTTGCCCAGGGCTTCGATGCGTGCATCGTCCTTGGCGACCCTCGAACCGTCGCCGAGGCCGGTCTCGCCGCCGTCGCCGGTGCGGGTACAGATTCGTGACAAGCGGTAGCCCACGGCCCAGCTCCTGATCGATCGATGACTCTCGTCGATTCTAACAGTGCAAGGGCCGGGCGCTCCGCACGAACCTCACGCCGCCTGATTGCGCTGCGCCGCGAATGCGTCGTCCTCGATCGTTGCGGTTTGCCGCGGAATCGGAATCCATCGGTCCTCGGGCAGCGGTATTCCCAGCAGTTCCATGACCTGGAGCGCGACCATCCGCGCCGTGTTGTTCAGCGCGGCGGGCAGTTGTGGAGGCAATTCATGCTGCAGCAGCAGCTTCGTTGCGCTTTGTGCGTAGACCGGTTCGAGGATCCGCTCCCTATAGCGGGCGAGCAGATTGTCGATGGTGCGCGTGGCCGCCTGAAGCTGCCACGGGTTGCTCGGCCATTGCGACGGCAGGGCGTACGCGTTCGGAAAGCGGTCGAGATCCTGGATGAGCGTGCGGATGTCTTCGTGCGAATCGCGAAACGGAAGCAGAACCAGGTCGGCCAGCGCGGCCAGTGTGGTGTCCATCTGGGGACGGTTGCCGCCTCCGTCGATGACGCCGTACCAGTTCTCGACCGAGCGCAGTTTGCGAACGACGCGTTCCAGGTTCTCCGTCTGGCGGGCGTCGAACGGCAGGTAGTTGCGTCCCACGCGGGCGAGCGGCTGTCGTTCGATGTCCGTGAGCACGGCCACCGTGTACTTGCCGAAGAGGCCCAGGCCGTGCGCGAGCAGATGCGATAGCGTGGTTTTGCCCGTGCCGCCCTTGTTGCCGATGATGCAGAGGATTTGCGCCATGGAAGTAGACCGTTCGACTCGATTCGACACGACGGATTCTGCGCCCTTGCGCCTAATGTCGAGCAACGGAACAAGGTGCGTTCTTCGGGTGTTATTTCGCGTACTGGTCGTCCGCACGTTGACCGGACCTCCGGAAAGGCTTCATATACGCGGTCGCTGCCGATCGCGGCACAAGGAGGAGCCATGAACGAGAATTCGATGTTCGACGCAGATCACCCGTTGGAGATTGCCGACCAGGGTTGTTTTTTCGTCGGCGGACGCTATGAAGGCGCTGCGGCAACGGGCCGCCGGATGCGCGGACAGATGTTCGTGCAATACCAGATTCCCCGTCAGCGCAGCCATCCGCTGCCCATCGTGATGATCCACGGCGGCGGGCAGACCGGGGTGAACTTTCTGGGCACGCCGGACGGTCGTCGCGGCTGGGCCGACTACTTCGTCGCTCGCGGCTTCGCCGTCTACGTCATTGATCAGCCGGGCCGCGGACGCGCGGCTTACACGCCGTCGTATGGTCCTTCGGTGCTGCGCGATGCCGAAACGATCGCGGGGCGTTTCACCTCACCGGAGCGCCGCAAGCTATATCCGCAAGCGGCCCTCCATACACAATGGCCCGGCGCGGGCGAGCCGGACGATGTCGACTACGATCAGTTCTACGCGTCGCAGGTGCCCAGCATGGACGACATCGGTGCGCTGGAGGCGATGATGCGCGAAGCCGGTGCGGCGCTGCTGGACAAGATCGGTCCTGCGATTCTGTTGACGCATTCGCAGGGCGGTCCGCTCGGTTGGACCATTGCCGATGCGCGACCGCGGCTCGTGCGTGGGATTCTTGCGATCGAACCGAACGGTGCGCCGCTGTACGAAGTGAAGTTCGTCGGCGAGCCTCACTGGTTCGAAGACGACTGCGTCGGACGCCCCTGGGGGATCACGCGCGGGCCGCTGGGCTTCGATCCGCCTGTGCACCGCGCGGACGAGTTGCACTTTCAGCGTCAGGGGACACCGGACGGACCTGGTCTGGTTCGTTGCTGGCTGCAGTCAGGCACCCCGCGCAAGCTCGTGAACCTCGCGGGTATACCGATCCTGATCGTCACCGCCGAAGCTTCGTATCATGCGCCTTACGACCACTGCACGTCCGCCTTCTTGCGCCAGGCGGGTGTGGCGCATGATTTCGTCCGGCTACCGGAAGTCGGCATCCGCGGCAACGGGCACATGATGATGCTCGAGAAAAACAGTCTCGAAATCGCGCGCTATCTGGAGACTTGGGTCATGCAGCGCGTCTCTGCGCAGGACTGAGTTCTGCGCGAGCCATTGCGACGACATCGCGCCGCAACGGCTTGGCGTAGATGTCAGCTTTCGATCAGCTTCATTGCCTGCTGAAGGCTGCGTCGCATACGATTGAACGAGGCGGCGAGAACGGAGATTTCGTCTTTTCCCTGTTCGACGAACTCCGGAATGGTGAAGTCGCCGATGCTCACCTTGTCTGCCGCCGCCGACATGCTCGCAATGGGCCGCACGATGATCCACGAGAGCATGAGGTTGAGCGACACGAAGACTGCCGCGAATACCACGGCGAGCGAAATCATGAATGCATAGAAAGCACGATTTGCGTTCTTGATCGGCAGTTCCATCGGTACCGATACGACCTGCGCGCCGATGATTTCATTGTGCTTCCAGCCAAAGCCGTTGTTCGGGCCGTAGAGCTTGATCATGGTCGGCGGCGCCGCTTCGGGCACGCTGTGACATTGTAGGCAGGCGGGATTCGTAATCTGAATCGGCTTGGCTACGTAGAGCGATAGCCCCGTGGGCGTGGTGCGCTGGCCCGACAGTTCCTTGAGATCGGATCGATTTCGGAACGCATTGACGACATCGCTCTCCCATTCCACGGCGCGATCGCGGGGATTCGTCGGATTGAGTGTGGCTTCCTTGTACGAGTAGTCGGGATACTTCTGCCGAATCTGGTTGAGTGTCTCGGTCGCCGCATAGGCGGGCACTGTTTGCGGGAGAAAGGTTTCTTCCAGTTTGGCGTCGAGGTGCGGTTTGACTTGCGCCACCGTATAGCTGCGCACCGCGAGTGCGGCCTCCATCAGCAATTCGGCATTGCGGACGACTTCTTCGCGTGCGTTCTGGTGCAGCAGGTTCCAGGAAACGAGGCCGCTCACGCCGATGCCAATCGCGAATACGCCGAGCAGGACAAGGTTGAACTTGAGCCGCAATCCCATCGTTTACTCCCTTGGTCAGGACTTGTCTTTGAAGGCCGCAACGCTCTTACGGACGAAGGCGCGGCGCTGTTCGGGGTCGGCGATGTTGTCCGACAAGAGCAGGAAAAGCTCCGCCCGGTCGCGGGCCTTGGCAGAGGATTTCTTCACGAGGACTCGCGCGAGCGGCCCGAGGTGCTGGGCGAGTTCGACTTCTACGCGCGCGAGAAAGGCCGGATCGAAGGCCGCAGCGACGGCTGCGGCCGGTGCCGATGTCGGCTGACTCGCAATCGGTGCCGAAGCCGGGCGGCTTGTCGGACGCGGAGCCGTCGTATACGTTTTGCGCAGGGAGTCCGTACGAGCCAGGAAGTTGATGCGGGACTTTTCGTCTTCTATTTCGGAGGCGAGCGCCGAGCGCAGCGATTCGATCGTGCGGTGGTTCTTGGCGATTCTGCGGACGAGGAAAGGTGCCATGGGGCCGATGTGGCCGGCGAGCGCCGATTCGATCTGCGAAATGAGCGTGGGGTCTTCGAGTTCGGAGGGTGGATCGGGCTCCGATTCCTGGAGCAGCTTCGTTTGCTCGGCGCGCTCCTCCGGCGTGAGGGTGCGGGCAGTCGAAGGATCCGGCAGCGCCTGAGCAAAAATCTGCGCCGACTGCGGTCTTTTTTCTTCTTCGGGCGTGAGTCCCCAGTCGATCGCCCTGAGCAATTCATCCGAGTAGAGCTTGCGGTCGCCGACGTCCATGGCCTTGGGCAAGGGGTCGTTGCGTGCGCGTGCGGGTGCTTCGAGGGGCCGCCGACCCGTGATGATTCCGTACATCAGCGCGGCGAGCGAGTAGATGTCCGTCCACGGCCCCTGGTTTCCATGCGTGTGATACTGTTCGAGGGCGGCATAGCCGGGCGTGACGATGGCGGTGAGCTCCCGGTTGTCCTGGCTCAGAACCCGTCTGGCTGCTCCGAAATCGAGCAGGACGGGATCGTTGTCGGATCGCATGTGGATGTTGCCCGGCTTGATGTCGCGATGGACAAAGCCGGCAGCATGCATGACGGACAGCCCGTCGAGCACCGGACGGATGATGCGCAGCATCGCAGCCTCGTCGACGGGACGATTGCGGCGTATCCAGTGGCCAAGCGGCTCGCCCGACACGAATTCCATCACCATGTACGCGGTCGAGTTCGCCTCGAAGAAGCGCGACACCCGCACGATGTGAGGATGGCGGAACGTTGCGAGCGCACGCGCTTCGTCGAGGAAGCGCGTGAGTCCCCATCGGTACGTTTCGGCAGCCTCGGGGGTATTCGGCTGCAGATGCTCATCGGCATTGCGGCCTGCCTGATCTGCGGGAAGATACTCCTTGATGGCGACCTTGCAGTCCAGGTTGTGGTCGTGCGCAAGATAGGTGATGCCGAAACCGCCCGCGCCTAGTACGCCCTCGAGCGCGTATTCCTGCAGCCGGTACCCCCGGGGCAGGGCATTGAACACGTCCTTGCCGGGAGCGTGGCTCGGTAGTTGCGGCGCTGAGTCGTCGAACTTGCTCATTCACGGGTCCCGTCGAGTGCGCAGGCAGTGTAACAACAAAGGTTCCGCAGGAGCATCGAATCCGCCGCTCGGCCTGCCTCGTACGGATAGCCCGATGACATGGCCGCTACACTCGGGGTTGTGCGGATGGGTCTGCGGCAAGCGTATCAGGTCGCCTTCTGCTCGCGAGGCTCTCCGTTGGGGAGAAAGGACTGACACTCGCCGAATATGCGCCGGTCGCAGCTGCGACAGATTTCAGTGTCGAGCTTCGGATAGATGGCGGCGACCGGTAGCTGCTTGACCGGATAGAAATTCTCGGTGCCCAGCTGAGCGGTATAACCGCCGCGGTCGAGGAGACTCCGGACTTCGTCCTTCAATCGGTAGAAATACATGCCCCCGCCACTCGCTCGTCGACGACGTGATTCGGCGAGCAGCATCTCGGCGCCCGCCACATCGATGAAGTTGATGCCGCCGGCGACGATCACGATGTGCTTCTGGGAGGCCGGGATGTCCCGCAGAACGGTGGCCACATGGTCAACCGCACCGAAATACAGCGATCCGTTGATGCGCAGGATTTTCACCTGGGGGCAATCGGGCAGTCCGCTGTCGGCCGTATGGTGGTAGCTCCCTGGTGCGGGGTCGGGTTTGACGTCGAGGATGAGCGGCCGGGATGTGCGCTGCAGATAAACGAGCAGCGAGAACAGGATGCCGGCGAGGATCGCAAATTCCAGATCGACAAACAGACCCGTAAGTAGCGTGGCCAGCATGATCGCGCCTTCACGCGTACTCGTTCGCGTGACCTGCCGGATGTGATCCACGTCGATGAGCCCGTAGCCGATCAGGAACAACACGCCGGCCATGACGGCGATCGGCAAGTGTGCGGCCAACGGCGCTATCAGCAGTACGAAGACGACCAGGATGCTCGAAGCGATGATCGTTGCCAGTGGTGTCGCAGCGCCCGCTTCGAAATTCGCGCCGCTGCGATTGAACGATCCGCTCGACGGGTAGGCCGAGAAGAACGCACCGGCGAGGTTGGACAGCCCCTGGCCGATGAATTCCTGATTGCCGTCGATGCGCTGGCCGGAGCGCACGGCGATGGCGCGTGCGATGGAAAGGGCTTCGGTCAGGCCGAGGATCGTCATGCCGAGCGCGATCGGTACCGTTTGCCGGATGGTTTCGAGCGACAGGTTGGGGGCCGAGAGCGGCGGAAACGCGCCCGGAAGCGCGCCCAGAGTCGGGAGGGGGCCAAGCCGCTCTCCGAGCATGAGCTTCATCGCCGCACCGAATACGCTGCCGGACACGACCGCAACGATCATGTATGGGATCTTCGGCAGATAGCGTCGCGACAGAATGGCTGCGGCGATGGTGAACAGGCCGACGAGGGTGACCATCGCATTGACGTGTCCGTTCGCGACTTCGAGGATGAAGGCGTGAGACGTCTCGAAGAACGTGCCGCCGCGGGCGATGGTGACGCCGAAGAAGTTGCGCAGCTGGCTCGCAATGATGAGCAGCCCGGCGGCCGCGGTGAAACCGATGACGACGCTATGCGAGATGAAATTGACGAGCATGCCCAGGCCGGCGAGTCCGAGCGCGAGCTGCATTGCGCCGGTCAGGAAGGTGACGGTCAGGGCGAGCGCGACGTATTGTGCGGATGCGGGTTCGGCGATCGGAGCGAGCTGCGCAAACAAGAGGATCGACAATGCATTCGTCGGCCCGGAGACGAGATGGAAAGAGGATCCGAACAGCGCTGCGATGACCGCCGGGATCATCGCAGCATACAAGCCGTACTCGGGCGGCATGCCCGCGAGCGTAGCGAACGCGACCCCTTGCGGCAAAACGATGACCGCCCCGACGAGGCCTGCGAGCGCGTCAGCGCGCAATGTGTGCCGGTTCATCCCCGGCATCCACGTCATGAACGGAAACAGTCGGCCGACGGAGAAAGGCTTGAACGATCGCACGGGGCGGAAAAGGGCGGTTGCGGTGAAATTGCGCTTCACGCTGATTATGGGCGCACTGGCGCGTCGCGACAACGCGCATTCGATGTGAAACGGACGGATTTCCTGTATATAATCCGTCGCGTACCTTCACCTACCACAATGAGTCGACAAGGGTCCCGATGAATCGCAAGTGCACGCTTTTATTCGCCGTGCTCGCTTCGGCCTTGGCCGCGAGCGCGAGCGCAGCCGAAGGCGGGGATGCGCAGGCCGGTCAAAGCAAGGCGTCGATGTGCCAGGGCTGCCACGGCATAGACGGCTACCGTATCGCCTTCCCCGAGGTTTATCACGTGCCTCGACTCGGTGGCCAGCATCCCGCCTACCTCGTCAAGGCGCTGCAAGCCTACAAGGCGGGCAGTCGCAACAACGCCACGATGCGCGCGATTGCCGCAAGCTTGAGCGACAAAGACATGGCCGACCTCGCCGCCTACTATTCGGCGTCAGCCACTGCAACGGCCAGCGCAAAGTGACAGCGAGGACATCCATGAAGCGCACATCCACTGCACTCTTTCTCCTCGCGCTCGCGTTCGGCGCGAACGCTCAGGATATCGAGGCCGGCAAGAAGAAGGCCACTGAAGTATGCGCGGCCTGCCACGGCCCGGATGGCAACAGTGCCACTCCCGACTTTCCCAGGCTCGCCGGCCAGCACCGCGACTATCTCGCCAAGTCATTGCGCGATTACAAGAGCGGCGCGCGCAAGGATCCTGTCATGAGCGGTTTCGCAACGCCGCTGACCCCGCAGGAGATCGCCAACCTCAGTGCCTATTTTGCATCCCAGAAGGGGTTGCAGACCCGGTACTAGCTTCGGTGGGGGAACGGCAAGAACGGCCGCTTCGAGGCGGCCGTTTTTCTTTGCGGCGACGCAGCAGGAATCCGCTTAGCGCCACTCGCCCCGCAAGGCCTGCACCGTCGATTGCAGTCCTTCGGGCGTGACGTCCTGCGGTGCCACGGCAGGGGCGACCGCCAGACCGATCGGCTGAAACGGCATGCGGCGGAACGGGCGCGTCATCGCCTTGCCCCCTTTGCGGCTGAAGAAGCTTCCCCAAAGGCCCTTGAGCGCCATCGGGACAACAGGAACGGGCGTGCGCGCGACGATGCGGGCGATCCCGTTGCGGAAAGGATACAACTCGCCCGTATCCGTGATCCTGCCCTCCGGGAAGATGCATACGACGTCTCCCGCCGCGAGCGCACGCGCGATCTCTTCGTAAGCGCGATCGAGGAGTGCGGGATCGGCGCGGGCGGACGCGATCGGAATGGTGCGGCTTGTTCGGAATACGAAGTTGAGCACCGGCAGCCGATAGATCTGATGATCCATGACGAAACGCACCGGACGCCGGCAGGCCGCAGCGATGACGAGTGCGTCGACGAAGCTCACGTGGTTGCATACGAGCACCGCGGCGCCTTCATCCGGGATGTGGTCGAGGCCCGACTTGTCGAGTCGATACACCGAGTGGATCAGCAGCCACACGATGAACCGCATCAGGAATTCGGGCACCAGGGTATAGATGTAGACGGCAACGGCTGCGTTCAGCAGTGCGGTGACGAGGAAGAGCTGCGCGATGCTCAGTCCGACGTTCAGCAGGCCGATGGCCATCCCGGCGGCCGCCACGACGAAGAGCGCGTTCAGGATGTTGTTGCCGGCAATGACGCGCGAGCGATGGGCGGGCTCGGTGCGGATCTGGATCAGGGCGTAGAGCGGCACGATGAAGAATCCGCCGAACAATCCGATCAGGACGAGATCGGCAACGATGCGCAGACTGCCGGGCTGTTGCAGGAACTGCAGCGCGGTCAATTGCGTGCCGAGCGGGGCTGTGGGCGATGCCAAGTACAGGTCCAGGGCGACGAGGCTCATGCCGATCGAACCGAACGGGACCAGGCCGATTTCCACTTTGCGCCCTGACATGCGTTCGCACAAGAGAGATCCCAGGCCGATGCCGATCGAAAACACGGCCAGCAACAGCGTGACGATCTGTGTGCCGCCCCCCAGGGTGTCTCGTGCGTATGCGGGGAACTGGGCGAGGAACATCGCGCCGTAGAACCAGAACCACGATACGCCGAGCACCGAATTGAATACGGTACGGTTGGAGGCGGCAAAGCGCAGGTTGCGCCAGGTCTCGCGAACGAGGTTCGGGTCGATGCGCAGCGTAGGATCCGGCGCGGGCGAAACAGGGACGCCACGGCTTGCGATGTACCCTGCAACGGCGACTGCGATGCAGGCGATCGCGGCGGCGTTGCCTCCGCCCCATTCGACCAGCACCCCGCCCAGGATGGTGCCGATGAGAATGGCGAGAAACGTGCCGCTCTCGACGAGCGCATTGCCGCCCACCAGTTCTTCTTCCTTCAGGTGCTGAGGCAGGATGGCGTACTTCACCGGGCCGAAGAAGGTGGAATGCGCACCCATGAGAAACAGGGCGCCGAGCAGCAGTGCGACGTCGCGCAGATAAAAGCCCACCCACGCGATCAGCATGATGATGATCTCGGCAAGCTTGACCCAGCGGATAATGCGCGAGCGCTCGAACTTGTCCGAAAGCTGGCCGGCCTGGGCCGACAGCAGGAAAAACGGCAGGATGAAGAGCGCCTGCGCAAGATTCGCCAGACTGCCGGCCGACATCGTGCTCCATGCGGCAGCCTGGTAAGTGAACGCGATGACGATCGCATTCTTGAGGACGTTGTCGTTCAACGCACCCAGGAACTGCGTGGTGAAGAACGGGCCGAAACGCCGTTCCCGCAGCAGACCGAACTGGCTCCCGGTGCTCATCGCATTGCTCCAATGAGAGGCATGTGGGTCAAGGCTTGCGGCGCAGACAATCGAGATAGAGCGCAGCATCGAGCGGTGCACCGCTACGCTGCGATTGCCAGAGCACCTCGCCCAGGCATTCGAGCAAATCGTGCTGGGCGTCGTGCTCGTCGCCCCTTAGCCCGCGCAGGCGTTCGAATTCGGCGCGGATTCCAGGCGGCTGATCGATCGACAGCTGCTCTTCGATGGCCAGATGAAGATTCAGGTGCAGGAACGGATTCATCTGTCCCGATTCCGGGCCGTAGTCGCGATCGTTGTACCGATCGGGAGCGTCGAGAATGGCGTGGTACGCCGGATGGCGGACGAGCACCTCGAGCGCAATCTTTTCGAGCGCCGACAGCGGCTCACCCGCGTGGTACTTGCGCCAGGTCTCGAACAAGAACTGTCTTGCCTGGTCTCTCGTAGGAGTGAACATGCAGTTCAGCCCGGAGGAAAGTGTCGACGAGTCGCGGGCGTGCGCGAACCGGCAGGCAGGGCGTCGAGCGCGGGCGTCTTGGACTTGAATTCGCACAGATCGCGGATCGTGCATTCGGGGCACTTCGGCTTGCGGGCGATGCACACGTAACGCCCGTGCAGGATAAGCCAGTGATGGGCGTCGTGCTTGAATTCGTCCGGCGTGAATTTCTCCAACCGTCGTTCGACCTCGACCACATCTTTTCCAGGCGCCAGCCCCGTGCGATTCGATACGCGAAAGATGTGCGTATCGACGGCAATCGTCGGCTGACCGAACGCTGTATTGAGCACGACGTTCGCGGTCTTTCTGCCGACCCCCGGCAATGCCTCGAGCGACTCTCGGTCCTGCGGCACCTGACCGTCATGTCGATCGAGCAGCAACCGACATGTGGCGATCACGTTCTTCGCCTTGCTGCGAAAAAGTCCGATGCTCCCGATATAGCCTTCCAGCCTGGATTGACCGAGTGCAAGGATCGATTGCGGCGTATTCGCGACGGGAAAAAGCTTGCGTGTGGCGAGATTGACGCTCTTGTCCGTCGCCTGCGCCGACAGAACCACGGCGATCAGCAATTCGAACGGCGTGGTGTACTGCAGCTCCGTCGTCGGATGCGGGTTGGCGGCCTGGAGCCGCTCGTAGATGGCGCGACGCTTTGGGGGATTCACGCGGGCGAGCTTAATGAATGCCGATTCGGCGAGCAAGGCCCCCGAAACCGTGCCAGGCACAGTTTTCGGGCGGTCGTGCCGAGCGCGTACGATTTGGCTATCATCGGGATAGATACATAGCCTGGATCCAGCCATGTCAGAAGGTTTCAGCGCAACCCAGGTCGATCCGGTCCCGCAGACGGTGGCTGCGGTACTCTTCGCCGACATTTCCGGCAGTACCACGATCTACGAGACCCTCGGCGATGCGCTCGCCAAGCAGATGATCGACGAGTGTCTGCGCGACATGCGCACCGCAACCGCCCGTCATGGCGGGCGGGTCGTCAAGACGATCGGCGACGAACTCATGTGCGTCTTTCCCGACGCGGACCGCGTCGCCATGGCGGCCAGCGAGATGCAGCAGGCGATCGCGGACATGCCGCCGGTGTCGGGCGTCAAGCGTGCGATCCGCGTTGGATTTCACGTCGGGCCCGTGATCGAATCCGAAGGCGATGTTTTCGGCGATACGGTGAACACTGCCGCCCGCATGGCAGGATTGGCGAAGGGGCAGCAGATCTATACGACGCTTGCTGCCGTCGAGTTGATGTCGCCGATCGTACGTTCGCAAACGCGGCGCATTGCTTCGTTGACCGTGAAGGGCAAGGGCGACGAGGTCGCGGTGTGCGAGGTGCTGTGGCAGGCCGGCGACGACCTCACGATGGCGACCGCGTCGATGGAGTCGACGCCGACGGAGGTCACGCTGGATCTTTCGCATGGCGTCAAGCAGACCGTGCTCGATACCGTCAATTCGCGGATCGTCATCGGCCGCGATGCCGGCTGTCAGATCATGCTCGGAGATCGCAAGGCCTCGCGCGTGCACGCGCGCATCGAGCGGCGTCGGGACAAGTTCGTGCTCGTCGACCAGAGCACCAACGGTACCTACGTTACGTTCGACGGCGAGGCAGAGATCGGCCTGCGGCGCGAGGAACTGATTCTTCGCGGTCGAGGCCGGATCGTTTTCGGGCACGGCATCGACGAATCCGACGAAGACGTCGTGGTGTTCCAACTCCGCTGACTTACGCAAAACAGCCGACGCGCACTACCGCTCCAACGATACGTTAAGTATCGCGGTGCCGCGTGATCACCACGCGTGTGGTTACAGCGCTGTCGGCTTCGCCGTGCCAAGCACGGATTTCATACGCGATTCCGGAGCCGAAAGTACGCCGGCCGGCGGTTGAGTGTCGATCCGGGCGCGGATCGACTCGTCGGTGCACGCCGGCACCAGCGCGACGCTGACTTCACCGATCGTCGCGCCGCCCAACGAGAAGCATGTGTGTCCGAGCTTCGCGTTGAGCGGCTTCAGCAAGGCATCCTGGATGATGTCGGAGGCATTGCCCTCGGGAAGACGGAGCTGATAGCGTCCCGATTCGTCGACGAGCTGAACGTCGAGCACTTGGCGGATCCCTCGCAGTTCCCGCAGCATCTGCCGTGCGATCTGCGCTCCACTCGGCCCGGCGGGCAGTCCCGTGAGACGCAGCCCGATTTTCTGTTCGGTGACGGCGAAATGCTGCAGGAAGAAGTTCTTGGAGAACTCTTCGCCGACGAGGCGTCCGATGTCGTTCAACGCCAGATCCTCCGACGCCCAGCTTTGCGCTCGCGGCAGCGTGGTGTTGAGGTAGATCTCTTCCCCGGTGGCGCGATCCACCGCCTTGATGGTCCAGGAGGTCAGGGCGGTCTTCGAGATGGTGAGGCCGGAGGCTTCGAGCCGCATCGAGAGCTTCTTTACCTTCACTTCGCCCTGGATGTGGAAGTCGGCCTGTTTCGCATCCGGCCCGGTCTTGATCTCCCCCTCGGGCGTCCAGACACGAAAACCGAAGGAGCGGACCCGTTCCTTCAGCACGTTCTCTGCTAGCTGCGAGCGTGCGGTCGGCAGGGCTTCGGCTGTGTCGGCGTTCTGGATCGTGATGACGACGGAGATCTTGGGGTCGCCGCTCGTGCGTATGAATTCGACACGCTCCTCCTTGCTCATCTCGTTGAGCGATTTCTGCACGGCCCGCACCTTCACGGCGGCGCGGGCTTCCGCAACGATCAGGCCGTCCTTTCCGATTTCGGGAGCGCCTTCGGAAATGACCGTCTTGATGAACATGCCCGGGTCGGTCAGGAGCCTCTTTTGAATGAGGGGGTAGTACTTGTCCAGGGAACTCGGCTGAACGTAGAGTGCGAGCGCCTTGTCGACGAGTTGGCGCTTCGCATCGGCACGGGCTTCGGCTTGAGCGGCAGCCTGATCGCCGTTGAATCGTGGATCCTTCGGGTTCACGAGGCCGAGCGCACTGATGACCATCGTTCCCGGTTCGACCTGCACTTCGGACGGCGGCGCGATCTTCGCGACGGTCGGTACGACGGTCTCGGGGCCGGACGAAGCAGGGTTCGATCCCGCCGTGGACTGTGCGGGTGGTGCGACCTGTGGTGTTTCGGCCTGGGGACGTTGGCTGCCGCTTCCGGCGAGGAAGTAGCCTGCGGTGCCGATGACGCCGACCGCGACAAGGCCGATCATCGCGATGACAGGCGCGCCCAGCCCCGACTTGTTCGAGGCGGCGGGCGGAAGGCTATTGCGCATCGGTTCCGGTTGTACGGCGAAGGCCGCAGCCGGCTGGGGCGAAGGTGCGCCTTCCGGCGGCCGCGGCGACATCGTCGGCGATGCACGTAGACCTGCGTCGGTGACGGTCGCGTCGGCAACCGGGGGCAAATCGACCAGCGTCGCGTCGTCGGGACGCGCGGGCGCGAGGCGTTCGGTGAGCGTGGCATCCACGCTAACGCCCGTGATGACAGCGCGAATCGCCGCAGCGAACTCGGCTGCCGATTGAAAGCGCTCCGCGACCTTCTTCGCCATGGCCTTGCGCACGACGACGTCCCACGCGGGCGGCAGGGTCGTGTTGAGCATCGAAGGCGCCAGCGGCTCTTCGCTCAGCACCTTGTACATGATCGTCGTGACATTGCCCGTAAACGGCTTCTCCCCGGTCAAGAACTGATACAGGATCACGCCGGCGGAGAATATGTCGCTGCGGCTGTCGACCGGCTGGCCCAGGAACTGTTCGGGAGACATGTATGCCGGCGTGCCGAGCACGGCGCCGGCTTGCGTCAGATCGGAGGTTTCGAGGCGGGCGATGCCGAAGTCCGCCACCTTCACTGCCCCGCCATCGAGCAGGATGATGTTTGCCGGCTTGATGTCGCGATGTATGACGCCGCGCTCGTGCGCGTGCTGCAAGGCGGCGAGCATCTCGCTCATGATGCGCTCGACTTCCTTCAGGGGAAAGCGCTCGTTCGCCTCGAAGTAATCCCGCAACTCCTTGCCGCGGATGAATTCCATCGCGATGAAGGAGATCGGTTCGCCGCCGGCCGCGGCATCGGCGTCCTCGCCGTACTCGTAGATGGAAACGATGTGGGGATGATTGAGGCGACCGGCCGCCTGCGCTTCACGGCGGAAGCGTGCGACGAGTTCGCTCGCCTGATCCTTGTTCAACTGCTCGGGGCGGATCGTCTTGATGGCGACGACGCGCTCGATCATCGGATCGAAGCCTTCGTAGACCACGCCCATGGCGCCTTTGCCCAGTTCGCGCCGGATCTGATATTTGCCGAGCTTGCCCGATTGAGCCACCGGTCATCCCTCCGAGTTGCGATCGGCGCAAGGTGCGCCATGCAGAAAAGCGCGAGGCCCGAGGGGATGGGTGTGCGTCGTGCACACGCCCCGCGAGCCTCGATGCGTTCGCTGCCCGTCGTCGCTTATTTGTATTTCGAATCGATTTCCCAGACGGCGGTTTGCACCAGTCGCTGGATCATGGTGTCGAGGCCCACGCCGCCTTTTGCGCCCTGCGAAACGCCCAGGACGCTGGTGCTCTGCGCGCCGACCTCCATCTTCAGTTCCGAGTAACCCTGGGCGACCTGCTCGGTCGTGCTCGCATCCATGATCTTGTAGCGCATGCCGATCAGCCACACGCCCGAGGATTCCGAGGTTTGCACCGAACTCGTGGCACGGCCGGCCACGGCGCCGCCAAGCCCACCGAACATGCCGATGATGCCGCCCACCGCGCGACCATCGAAACCCTGCCGGTTTTCGGCGATCTGCTCGGCTTTCAGGATGTCGAACTTGACGATCCACTTCGTTGATTTGAGTTGCCCGACGTTCATCGTCTTGCGGGCCTTTTCGGGATCACCCAGGTTGTAGGCGATCGAGATCTCTTGCAGGAGGTTGCCGAGATTCGAGCGTTCGAGCACACCGAAGTTGGCTTGGGAAAGTTCGAGTTCGGCGAAATCCGCGATGTTGTTGGGGCCGAACTTTTGCATGAAGCTCGCGTTGCTGCTCTTGATGTCGCCCGGAATGACGACGAGTGCCGGACCGCGCGTGCCCTTGTTGACGTATTCCACCGGCTTGTACATCGCCTGATCGGCCGCGGCGTTTGCCTTCTGGGACGTTTCGCTGCCGGCATTGGGGGATGGATTCCCGAACACGGGCTGGGCAACGGCGGGCTGAAGGCCGGCCAGCAAGGTGCATACCGCTACGGAAAGTCCGATCTTGTTCGCGGCTACCCGCCTGGAATTCATCGTCTAGCTCCTTTCGTGCAATGAAAACACTTCATGACCGCCGTTCGCGATTTATCGGCCGGTACGGCGGCAGTAGTCGCTGTAGAGCTTGGCTACGACTTCGTCCGCACGCTCGTTGACCAGGGTGAGCGCCATGCCGAGGACGTCGCGTCCGGAATAGCTGGCATTGGTGGCGCTGGCCTCGGAGATCGTGCGTCCGTTCGACCCCGTGAGGGTGAAATCGAGTCGCACGGCGACCTGATTCACGTTAACGAGCGGATTGCGGGAAATCTGAGTGTCGATCACGCCTCGCAGGATGTACTGGGCGGCCATGCGCCGTGCGGCGCTGATGGCAGCGTCGGGGTCGTTCCGAAAGAAGGCGTCGATCTCGGCCTGGGCGACCTGCTTTCGGATCTCTTCCGGCGTATAGGTACGCAGCCCGAGATTGCGCAGGCGGCGGTTGATCGCCTCGGTGTGAGAGGTGTAAGTGGACTGGTTGGCAACCATCGTGCCGTTGCGGTGTTCGCCCATGACGACCATGATCTTCTGATTCTTCACCTTGGCCATGCATGGGGTGGCAAGCAGGTCTTCGGTCTGGGCTCGGCGCTCCGCTTCGGCGTCTTCGCGCTCGCGCTGGGCGGTATCGTCGGAGAACCGAAACCCTTGGGTCATCGCTGGGGATGTGCCCAGGCAAAGGACTGCGGTTACGAACACACAGATTAAACGTGACATTGTCAGCCGGATCCGGATCAGGGCGCTAATAGAATGCGTCGGGGCGGGATATGCGAGCATGGTCGCGATATCGAGCCGACGACGATCAAGTCCGAGTATATGACAGGCTTCAGCAAAACAATCGCCGAATGATGCAAGAAGCGGGCCGTTTCATCGCGGCAGTTTGTCACGTTGCCACATCGGTTGCTCATCGTGTTGCGCCGCGTTCGTCGCGGCCAGTTTCGCCCGGGCACGAGCCAGTGCGGCTTCGACCACTGCTCGTTTGCGCGCTTTGGCAGGGTCATCGCTTTGGGCGAGCGCGAGCAACTTGTGTTCTGCCTTCGCTGCCATTCGCGCGGTGTGCTCGATCTTGTCCCGTTCGATACGGCGCTTGCGATGCTCGTAATGCCTGCGTGCGGCATCGCGGTCGAAACCTCGATGGCCAGGCAGGAGCGCTGTTCCCAGGGTCCGGACCGGGACGAGATCGATGCAGTCCACCGGACACGGGGGCAGGCACAACTCGCATCCGGTGCACTGGTCTGCGATCACGGTGTGCATGACCTTCGGCGCTCCGACGATGGCGTCGACGGGGCAGGCCTGGATGCACAACGTGCAGCCGATGCAGTCGGCTTCGTCGATGCGCGCGATCAACGGTTGCTTGTGTTCGCCCCGCGTCGTATCGAGCGGCAGCGGCGCCGATCCGGTGCATGCCGCAAGCTTGCGTATGACCCGATCGCCGCCCGGCGGGCATCGGTTGATGGCCGCATCCCCGGCCGCCATGGCTTCAGCGTAAGGGCGGCAACCATCGAAGCCGCATTGCCGGCATTGCGTCTGGGGCAGTTGCGCATCGAGAAGAACGGCCAACGGTGTCGATTGTCTTCGCAAGCAAAACGCAGCGACGAAAACCGCCACCAGCATGGCGAGCGCGACCGGCAAGGCAAGAGGCAGATCCAAATGGGCCAGAACGTTCATTTCGAGGATGCGCCGGGGGAGCGTAGTACCGCGCGTCGCCCACGGGCGAGGCGATGGACGCGCAGGGATTCTAGCTGGACGGCACCGGCAGCAGCCACAGGCATCGCTAGAATCGCCCGATGGTCCGCCCCCCACGCACGCGCAACGCGATGCAACGTTCACCGATCGACGACATGCTCGTGCTGATCAGCACCCGGATGGAGCGGGCACCGTCGACGCAGGTCGTCGGATGGGGGCTCGTACTGCTGGTCGGCGCCGCCTTCGCGACCGGACTGGGGTATCCCCTGGTCTTCGGCGATTACGCAATGCTGACGTCCGCAAAGCTCGCGGCCTATGGCCGTTCCCTACCCACGCCGACGACACCTTGGCTCGCCGAGGCGAGCTTCGGCTGGACCAGTCTGCTCGTCGGGGCCGATTGGTTCTGGCATCGGGCGTTCAACGTGATGCTGCACGGATTGTCCGTCGCGGTGGCTTTCCTGGCCGCTCGTCGCTTGTTGAGCGATACGTATCGTGGCGACGTGCATCCCGACTGGGTCGCCTTGCTGACCGCCGGGCTCATCGCCCTGCATCCGGTTTCCGTGTATGCAACGGCGTATCTTTCGGCGCGCTCGTCGCTGCTTGCCGGATTCTGGTGTCTCGTTGCGCTTTGGAGCTTGCTCAGATCGACTGAGTCTACCTACGCCAAGGCGGGGTGGCTCGTGCCGTTGGCCTGCCTGGGTGCCGTGGCGAGTGCACCCCTCGCCGCGGCCGTGCCGCTCGTGTTGTTGATTGCCGCTCGATGCGCCCACCCAGCGTTGCCGATCGGGAATGTGCGCACCGTTCTCGTGGCAGCGACCGCGATCGTCCTCGGCTGGCTGTCGTGGGCGCTGATCTCCGGTGGCGGTGTCGCGCTGTCGGACTACCTCCAGCACGCGGGCGAGAACGCGGTGCGTTGGTTGCGCGGGGTAGGATACGTACTCGTGCCTGCAACGCCATGGATGGCGATCGACATGCCGGAACCTGTTCCGCCCGTTCCGGGATGGGCGGGGATGATCGCAGTTGTTGCGACGATGGGTTTGGTCGCGATCGGCTTCGCCGCTGCCGGGCGTCCACGCGGGCGAGTGCCGGGGCTTCTGGTCGGATGCATCGGCGCGCTCGGTATGGCCGCCATGCTGTATCCGAGAGCATGGACGGAATTCGCCATCTGGCATGCCTATCCCGCCGTGTTCTTCGCATGTGCGCTCGCTGCGTGGGCGTTGGCGCAATTCGGGCCGCGCGCGCTGGTTGCCTCGGGCACTGTAGCCTTCGCAATCGTCGCCGTGTCGGGGATCGGTACGCTGCAGACGTTTTCCAGTCACATGGCCGTTTGGGACGATGCGGTACGAGCTGCTGAACGCGGCGAGCCACGGACCGAGGACGCGCGCATCTATGTCAATCGCGCGACTTTGCATCGTGCCTCCGGCCACCCGATCGCTGCGATTCAGGACTACACGAAGGCCCTGGCGCTGGCGCCCGATCTGCCCCGGGCCTTGCGTGGGCGTGCCCAGGCCCATGTCGACGACAAGCGGTTCGGGGAGGCGCTCCAGGACCTGCAGCGCCTGCTCGAAGTCGATCCCAGACAACCGATCACCCATGCCGACATCGGACTCGTCCAGATGCAGGCGGGCAAGATCGCGGACGCATGGAAGTCGTTCAACACGGCGGTCCAGCTGGGTGTTCGCGAACCGCGGCTGTTCCTGAATCGCGGGCTCGCGCTTTTCCAGATGGGCGGACTGGGGGCCGCCCCCCGGGCGCTGGACGAAATCGAGCGGGCGTTGGCGCTCGACCCAGGCTATGCGCTGGCCCATTTCAATCGTGCCCTGATTTTCGAGCAGGCGGCACGCGCCGGGGTTCGGCTGCGAGATGCGCCGAGTCCCGAAATCATGCGACTGGTGGCCGCCCAGAACATCGCCCGCGCCTGCCAGCTCGGACACCGTCCGGCGTGCGATCTGGAGCGCACCCGTGCCGAGGAAAAGTCGCGTCTGCAAACGTCGCCGGGCGGACCGTCCGTCCTGTCGCCCGAGACGCTGCGAGACCAGGGATTACCGGCAGCCGGGCGCTGAAGTCGCTGTGCCGATCGGCTGCCAGCGATTGTCGATGAGTCCTTCGAGCGGCTGGAAATTCACCTTGTAGGCCATCTTGCGGCTCTGGGCGATCCAGTAGCCGAGATAGAGATACGGCAAATCCAGGCGGCGACACTGCTCGATCTGCCACAGGATGTTGAAGGTCCCCAGGCTGGCGCTCGGCATGTCGGGATCGAAGAAGGTGTAGACGGACGACAAGCCGTCCTGCAGTTCGTCGACGATGCTCACGATCCGCAGCGCTTCTGCGTCACGAAACTCGATGAGCCGCGAGCGCACGTTGCTTTGCAGGAGAAAGTGCCGGTACTGCTCGCGACTGTCCTGGTCCATGCCGCCGCCGGCATGGCGACGAGACTGGTAGCGCAGATAAAGCGAGTAATGCTCGGCGCTATAGCGCAGGTCGAGCATCTGCACGCGCATGTTCTCGTGCTTCTTCCAGGCACGCTTCTGGGCCCGGTTCGAACGGAAGTCCTCGGTCAGGACGCGCACCGGTACACACGCGCGACAGCTGTCGCAGTACGGTCGATACGTGAAGGCGCCGCTGCGGCGAAATCCGGCGCGAACAAGTTCGCTGTAGACCGGGTTGTCGATGAGGTGACTGGGGGTGGCTACCTGGGAGCGGGCCATCCGATCCGGCAGATAACTGCATGGGTAGGGCGCAGTCGCGTAGAACTGCAATACGGAAAGCGGGAATTCACCCAATAAGGTCACGATCGAAGGTCCACGAGCCGGCGGGCTGCGGGTAGTGTACCAATTGTTCCAGGCCGTGCGAAAAGCTCGAGCGGCTGATCTGCCGCGCGCCCAGGCTTTCGAGGTGGGACGTGCGCATCTGACAATCGATCGGACCGAACTGCCAGCGCTCGAGCTGGCGAGCCAGATGGACGAGCGCGACTTTCGAGGCGTCGGCGGCGCGAGAGAACATCGATTCGCCGAAGAACGCCCGCCCGATGGCTACTCCGTACAGACCGCCGATCATCTCGCCGTCGCGCCATGTCTCGACGCAGTGCGCATGGCCCAGGGCGGCAAGGCGGCAGTATGCATCTATCATTTCCTGAAGAATCCAGGTTCCGGGTTGGCCGTCGCGAGGCTGGGCGCACGCTTCCAGGACGGCGCGAAAGCTCTCGTCGACACGGATCTCGTAATCGCCGCGGCGCAGTGTCTTGCGCAGTGAGCGCGAAATCTTGATTTCCGAGGGATACAGCACCATGCGCGGATCGGGGCTCCACCACAGGATGGGATCGCCGGCGCCGAACCAGGGAAATATGCCCTGGCGATACGCCGCGAGGATCCGTAGCGGCGACAGGTCGCCGCCGGCGGCGAGGAGTCCGTTCGGCTCGGGCAGCGCGCTATCGAGCGGCGGAAAAACGTGGGCGCGGCCCAGCCAGGGAATCATGAGTGGAACTGCGCGCGGGATGCACGACGGCGGCGCGAAGCGCCGCCCGGAGGATCGTCACCGATATACCAGCACAGGGATCTTCGAATGCGTCAGAACCTTGGCGGTTTCGCTGCCCAGCAAAACCCCGGCAAGACCGCGCCTGCCGTGCGAGGCCATGAAGACGAGATCGCACTTCTTGGTCTTCGCAGCTTCGATGATGGCGTCGGCCGGAAACTCGCTGGCGACATGATGGCTCTGGTACGCCACGCCCGCATCGGTGCAGGCTTTCTCGATCACGCTCAGATACTTGGCGGCGAGCTTGGCCGTCGCTTCCTCGTGCTGCTTCGGCGACATGTAGTTGGCCGGGACGAAGTCCTCGTACACGACGGGCCGGTAGGGTGGTGCGGCGAAGAACCCGGTCACCTTGGCGCCGATCTCCTGTGCAAACTTGACCCCCTGGAGCACGGCTTTTTTCGACAGGGCCGACCCATCGGTCGGTATCAGGATGTGCTTGAACATGGGCGATCTCCTCTTCCTCTGGACGGGGCCGCTGCGACGGACCGGCATTGATCGCGTGCGTGCTGCCCGATCGCGTCGACGGTGGATAGTATACGGTTTGCTGCAGGTGGTCCGAAACGTCGCGACATTATCCTCGCGCGGTGGTCGGTTTCGGATTGACGTACGTCAATGCCGGATGAGACGCGCCGTCAACCCATCGGGATGAAGACCCACGCGCTTTTCGTCAGGGCTGCGGATACGACGTAGCCGAAGGCGAGCAGCGCCGTGACGAAGGCGGCGTGGCGTCCGAGGGTCGTCCTGGCGCGTTTGAGTGCTAACGTGCCGAATCCGATGTAGGCCAGGAGTCCCCCGATCTTGGCGAGCAACCAGGGTTGGTGCAGCGGATTCATCTGACCGATGACAAGCATCCCGATCGCAGCGCCGAGCAGGAGCGTATCGACCGCGTGCGGTGCGATCCGGACGAACTTGTGCTGCATCCAGCGCGATCTGGCATGCGACAAGGCCATCCGTGCGATGAAACCGCAGAGGCTCACGACTACGCAAGCGATGTGGAGGTGCTTGAGGGTGGCGTACATCCGCGCTGGCCTCGCCACCCACGCGGACGGTCAGTCTTTCGAAGCGCCGTGTGCCGCACGCAGCAGCGACAGCTTCAGCTTGCGCGGGGCAAGATTGGCAATGCGATGGTACAGCCGCTCGAACTCGGCTTGTCTGTGGGCGCCGAACAACGGATCGTCGTTGGCGCCGAACGCCTCGGCCATCGTGACCCAGTCGTCATCGACGAGGCATCGTTCCGCGAGCGGCAGAACGATGGTTTCCTCCGTACGCATGTGGTTCCAACTGAACTCGCAAAAGCGGCGCAGGGCCAGCACAAACGCATCCACGCCGTCCGTCGCACCACCCTGCCATCGGACCAGCGCGCGCTCCAGTTCGCTCACGAGTTGCGGCGAGCGCTGGTGATCGCGATCCAGGCGGTCCAGCACCGTACTGGCCTCTGCCGTGCGTGCACGCAGGGCGGCGAACAGGTAGCGATCTTCCTTCGGGTGATGAAAACGCTCCGGTACGGCGTCCACGTAGTAAAGCATCGAAGCGAGCAGGGGGAAGTCGGGTTCGACGCCGGTTTCCACGATTTGCGCTGTGACCGACTCCAGCGCCTCGATGACGCGCGCAAGTGACCGGTGCTCTTCGCGCAGGCGTGTGAGAGCGGCGTTTCGGGCGGCAGCTTGAGAGTGCAGAGTATCGCTGGGCATGCGAATAAGGGCGCAATACGGGTGGATCACCATAGCACCGTTGGTGCGGTTCTGTCAGCGCAACGCGCGATAATTCGTCATGAAGCCCGTTCAATTCCGAGCCAGATGCAGTTTCATGCCTTCGTGGCTCGCTTCGAAACCGAGTGCAATATAGAAGCGCATGGCATCCGGGCGCGACTTGTCGGTCGTGAGCTGAACGACGTGACAGCCGTGCGCGCGCGCCTCGGCGATGGCCCAATCGAACATGAAGCGCCCGATGCCGCGGGAGCGCGCGTCGGCGACCGTTCGCACACCCTCGATGAGCGCACGCCATCCGCCCTGGTAGGTAAGGTACGGGATATACGTGAGCTGCAGGACGCCGAGCACGCGTTCGGCGTCGCAGCAGACCGCGAGATATTGATTCGGGTCTGCGCTGATGGCCTCGAAGGCGCGTACGTAGGCCTGCGGAAGCGGGCTGCCATAGCGTTCGCGGCGGCTCCCGAGCGGGTCGTTGGCCAGCATCTGCACGATGGTGTCGAGGTCATCGACGGTGGCGCGACGCATCCGGAGCCGCAGGCCCGGCTGGGGAACATCGATAGGCATGAGCGGTCTTCGTCCGGGTCGTTCTGACAGGATATCCGCAGATATTAGGCCTCCGGAACGGATTCGATAAGGGGCCTGCGCAGGTGCGCTCGATGTGGCTAAAGCTCCTCCCGGGGCGGCCGTAAACAACCTGCATACCGGTGCTCGCTCCGGCCCATTGAGGACGCTTCCCATGCACGCCACGCTCGCGGTTTCCGAAAAGCACGTCAATCCGACACCGGTCCTCACGCCGGAATCGGTCGTCGAAGGCGTGGAAGATCTGCTCTCGCTGCCCGATGCCGCCATGCGGCTGAACGCGCTCCTGGTCGATCCCGAGGCGAGTACACGGGAGATCGCCGAGGTCGTGACCCTCGATGCAGGTTTGTCGGCCCGCGTACTCCGGGCCGTGAACAGTGCCTATTTCGGCCTGCGTACGAAGGTCGACACGATTTCCAAGGCGATTTCAATGATCGGCACGAGCGAACTGCATTCGCTCGTGCTGACGACGTCCGCGGCGCAGGCGTTCAAGAACATTTCCTACAAGCTGATGGACATGGAGACGTTCTGGCAGCACAGCGTGCGCGCCGCTCTGGCCGCCCGCGGCCTGGCCGAGACGAGTCTCAAACGGCACCGCGAGCGTGTCTTCCTTGCGGCCCTGATGCACGACATCGGCAAGCTGGTCCTCTATCACCAGGTGCCTGGCGTATCCGCGCGCATTCTGGAGGCTGTCAAGCAAGGACATGCCCAGGAAGCCGTCGAGTCCTCGCTGCTTGGCTTCTCCCACGCCGACGTCGGTGCCGTGTTGCTGGAACGATGGAGCCTGCCTGCGTCGCTCACGGTACCGGTGCGTTATCACCACCGGTTCGCGGACGCTCCCGAATACATGCAGGAAGCGGCCTTGATCAATCTGGGCACGCACATCGCCGACTACATGGAGCTCGAGGTCGACGCTCGCGTCGGTATGCTCCCCGATGCCGAACAGGCCTGGAGCCAGGCCGGCTGTTCGCCGGAGGAACTCGAGGAGGTCGTGGCCGAAGTCGACATGAACTGGTTGCAGGTGATCGAGATCGTGGCACCGGGCTCGCTCATGATCTACTAGCAGCCTGTCGGACTGGATTTCACGACTGCGAC
>LNFM01002847.1_pt1 | contig 44142 bp, 39 predicted proteins | sample 596031 | NCBI WGS metagenome assembly LNFM01 (sample SAMN04254537, study PRJNA301005) | activated carbon metagenome | isolation source: dual media filters at the Ann Arbor, Michigan drinking water treatment plant | place: USA: Ann Arbor
GATGTCCTGAAGGTACCGGGACAGGTTGCCTTCGGGGGCCATCGGAATGGACAAAGTGGAAGCCATGGTGAGAACTGCCTCCTCGGTCGCCTGGTGCCCCCCGTGACGGCGGGACCCATGACGGCTGTGCTGTTCAGCCAACGTGGGACGGGCCCTCCCTTTCCATATGCACCCCGGTCACGACGGGGTGATGATGAATGGGGCGTTCCTGGCGCCGGGGTCTTATCCGGGGCCAGGGGTGCGAAGCGGCACCCGTCTTTCGCTGACTTTCGATTCTTAGATCGTATTTTTGCGGTGATCAAGGAAAACCCGACCCGCAAGGTAGGTTTACGTTCGGTTACCTGCCGGTAACATTGCCGTCCAGGCAAGCCAGCAGCGCGGCCATGTCCGGCGGCAGACCTGCGCTGAAGCTTAGTGCGGCACCTGTGACCGGATGATTAAACCCGAGTGTGGCCGCATGCAGCGCCTGGCGCGGAAAGCCTGTCAGCATTTCGCGCGCGACGGCGGAAAGGTTACGTGCCGCGGCCGGAATACGCCGCAGATAGACCGGATCCCCCACCAGCGGGTGTCCGATATGCGCCAGGTGGACGCGAATCTGATGCGTCCGCCCCGTGGCCAGGCGGCAGCGCAGCAGGGTGCAGGATGTGCCGAAGGCGCGTTCCGTGCGGTAGCGCGTCTGCGCATGCTTGCCGTTGCGGGTGACCACCGCCATCCGCTTCCGGTCCATCGGATGGCGGCCGATGTCGCCCACGATCTCACCTTCCAGCGGGCTGGGCAGGCCCCAGACCAGGGCGAGGTATTCACGGTCCAGGTCCCGGTTGGCGAAGGCCAGCGACAGCGCCGCATGGGCACGTTCGGATTTCGCCACCACCATGACGCCGGAGGTGTCCTTGTCCAGCCGATGCACGATGCCGGGCCGCTTTTCGCCGCCGATCCCGGTCAGATCCTCCGCCGCATGGGCCAGCACGGCGTTCACCAGAGTGCCGTCGCGGTTGCCGGGGGCGGGGTGGACCACCAGGCCGGCAGGCTTGTCGAGGACGATCAGGTGCCGGTCCTCGAACAGGATGGTCAGCGGAATATCCTGCGGCTGTGGCACCGCATCTTCCGGTGGTGGAAGGTGCAGTGTGTAGCGCGCGCCGGGGCGCACGGGCTCCGCCGGGTCATGCACCCGCACGCCGTCTCGCATCGCCTGGCCCGACTCGATCAGGGCCTTGACCCGGGAGCGTGACAGGCCGCCTATCCCGGCGGCCAGCGCATCGGTCAGGAACCGGTCGGCGCGCAGGCCCGCGGCCTCCGGCGGGGCCAGGATTTCAAGGGTTTGACCCGCATCGGGGTCGGAGAAGGGGGTTTGCGTGGCGGCGCTCAAATGGCTGGTCGGGGTGATGGGGGTCATGATTGTCCTCGGCACGGTGGCCCTGGTTTTGGTTCTCGTCCAGCGCATGAGCGGGGCGAGCGTGGAGGTGAGCCTGCCGCCAGCCTCGCTCGGGCAGCCGGCCGGCACCCGGATGCTCTCGGTGGCGGCAGCGGAAGGGCGCATCGCCGTGCTGGTGGCCCGGCCGGATGGCACCGAGCGCCTGCTGCTGCTGGATGCGGCGCGGGGCCGCGTGGTCGGGGATTTGCGGGCGGCGGAGTAGGCGCGCCATGGCGCACCGCAAGCCGAACCTGCCGGAGAAGAACTGCGCCGCCTGCGCACGCCCCTTTGCCTGGCGGCGTAAATGGGCGCGGGACTGGGACAGCGTGCGCTACTGCTCCGACGCCTGCCGCAGCGGGCGGCGCGACGCGGCGCGGGGTGGGGATGAAAAATCTGCCCCGAACCGGGTTGATCCCAAGCCGCCGGGCGGCTAATCAGCGCGCCTCGCGATACTTCGGCGCCGCGGGTTGTCTGGGTCCCCTTCGTCTAGAGGCCTAGGACACCGCCCTCTCACGGCGGTAACAGGGGTTCGAATCCCCTAGGGGACGCCATTTCAAATCAAGCACTTAGCTGCTGGTTTGGACGAAACGTCCGGCTTTCTGTCTAACTCAGACAGCAAACCGGACAGATAGAGGCAGACAGTAGCGGCCGGGCCGCCGCGAACTTATTCCGTGCCGGTCAGCGCCGAGGGCTGCACGCACCCGCCACGATATGTCGCGCTTCTGCCTCTCCCGACGCGCCGCCCTGACCTACACAAATTGCCAAGTTGAACGCCTTAGCTGTCACGTCACGTGATCGCAGGGCATCATTGCAAGCGAATCGCAGGCGGGGCGGATGGCGCGCACAGGGGCAGCACGGAAGGCAAAGGCAGAGACGGCAGGCGCTGCCCTGCTTCACCGTCAACGCGCCCTGTCGGCCGTCGCCGATGCCGCCAGCGTAGAGGCAGCCCGCGCCGTCGCCCATGCCGCCGCTGTGGGGTGGTGGCAGGCGAGCGCCAAGGCGCATGGTGCCGGCCGGCTGGCGCCCGTCACTCCCCCCGCCGGGCTGGCGCTCGCCGAACTCTCGCCCTTCACCGTCGCCGATGCGCGCGCCTTCGGGCGTGACCTTGCCCGGCTGCCGGTGCCGGAGGCTGTTGCCGCGCTTGGCCGCCTCTACACGCAAGCCCTGCCGCCAGCGCACCGGACCCAGCACGGCATCTTTTACACCCCGCCCACCCTGGTCCGGCGGCTGCTGGACAAGGCGGAGGCGGCTGGCCACGACTGGCGCGCCGGGCGGGCGATTGACCCCTCATGCGGGGGCGGCGCCTTCCTTGTGGAAGCCGCCGGCAGGATGCTCGCCGCGATGGACGGCGCCGAGCCTGCCATTGCCCTCGCCGCGCTCGGCTCCCGGTTGCGCGGATGGGATTTGGACGGCTTCGCCGCATGGCTGGCGAACATGGCGGTTGAAGCCGTGGCGCTGCCCTTGGTTGCCGCGTCCGGCCGCCGGCTTGGCCACGTCGCGGAGATGCGCGACGCGCTGTCCGATTTCGAGGACGCGGCCGGGCTGCACGATTTGGTCATGGGCAACCCGCCCTTCGGGAAGGTGAAGGACACGCCCGAAACGCGCGCCCGCTTCGGCCGCAGCCTGCACGGGCATCCGAACCTCTACGGGCTTTTCACCGATCTTGCCGTGCATCTGGCGAAGCCGGGTGGCGGGATCGTCGCCTATCTGACACCCGCTAGCTTCCTGGCCGGGCACTACTTCAAGGCGCTGCGCCGCCTGTTGCATGAACACGCGGCGCCCGTGTCGATTGATCTACTCGAAAGCCGCAAGGATGCCTTCGCGGACGTGCTGCAAGAGGTAGCCCTTTCGACGTTCCGGCGCGGGCGTGCGGAGCGCAGCGCGACGTGTGCCGTTGTGCTCGCCGAGCGCGGCGCGCTCACGGTGCAGCCGACAGGCGCGTTGATCCTCCCGGACGATCCGGAAGGCCCTTGGACCCTGCCGCGCAGCGCCGATGATGCCGCCTTCGTGCAGCGCATGCGCGAGATGCCGGCGCGCCTCGCCGATTGGGGCTATGCGGTGTCAACCGGCCCGCTTGTGTGGAACCGCCACAAGCCCCGGCTGCACACCAAGCCGGGAAAGAACCGCGTCCCCATCGTATGGGCGGAAGCAGTTACGCAAGATGGGCGGTTCATCCTCAAGGCGACGAAGCGGAACCACGCGCCGTGGTTTGAGCCGAACGGGCCGCATGATCCGAACATCGTCACGCGGCCTTGCGTGCTGGTGCAGCGGACCACGGCGAAGGAACAGCATCGCCGGCTTATCTCGGCGGAGATGCCTGCCGAATTGATCGCGCAGCACGGCCGCATCACGGTTGAAAACCATCTGAACATGGTGTTGCCCATCGTCGCCAATCCGAAGGTGCCGGTGTCCGCCGTGGCCGCGTTCCTCGCCACCATGACGGCGGACCGCGTGCTTCGCTGCATCAACGCATCTGTCGCCGTGAGCGCATCCGAGCTTGAAGCCATGCCCTTGCCTGCTGCCGATGATTTGCTCGCGGCGCTGGCGCAGCCGGACGCGGAGGCGGCTGTTGCGCGCCTCTACAGGCTGGCCGAATGAGCCTGCCGCCGCTGATATCCTGGCAGGACGTTCGCGAACGGCTGTTGACGATCTTCCCCGAAGGCACTCCGGATCGGGGCTACCTGATACGCGAGATGACAGCGCGAACGGTGTTCACCGCGCTCTATGTCGGCGCCGTCGCGGGCGCCGATCTATGGATTGCTCCGCGCCATGTCGTGCGCATGAGCGATGCCCAGGCCGCGCAGAAAGACGACGCGGCACGCGCCGCCTACTACGTCGCCATGACAGCGGCGAAGGCGCCTTCACCGGAAGGCCGCTGGTATGCGGAGAACACGCGCGAGCCATTGCGAGATGAAGTGATCCGGCAAGGCTTGGTGCGCGTCAACGCGATGGTGGAACGCGGCGGGCTGGCCACCACGTCGCCACTCGGCCGCTATGCCTTGCAAGGCGACTTCGCCGCGCTGTTCCTCCCCGGCCTAGACGCGCCGCAGATTGAAGCGGCGGGGGCGGAGTGGCGACGGCGGAACCTGTCGGCCGCAGCACTCGCGCGCGCCGCCTTGGTGCGCAACAGCGCCAGCACCGCGAGCGCCAATATCACCGTGCAATGCCCAGGCGGCCCTTCGATCATTCTGCCGCCCGGTCCAAGCCCGCTGATTACCAAGGCGGTTGTGGAAGTCTTTGCCCCGGCCTTTCTCGGCAATCCGCGCGTGGCGTGGATCAGTGACAGCGCGAACAAGATGCCTTTCCGCGATGCGCCGCTTGAGCGCGCGCTCGGCATCACCTTGGACGCAGCGACGATGCTGCCGGACGTGGTGCTTGTTGACCTTGATCCGCCCGGCCGCGCTGGTGAAGTGCTTTTGGTGTTCGTGGAAGTCGTGGCGTCCGATGGCCCGGTGACGGAACAGCGGCAGCGCCAGATATTGGATTTGATCGCGTCGGCACCGCGCCCCTATCAGCCGGAGCATGCGGCCTTCGTCACCGCCTACATGGATCGCGGCGCCGATCCCGCGCGGCGCACCATGCCGGCGCTGGCGTGGCGTTCCTTCGTGTGGTTCGTGTCGGAGCCTGACAAGCTGTTGCAGATGCACGATGGCAGCGCCGCCGCGCGCAAACTGTCCGCGTTGCTGTAGGGGCTTGCGATGGTTGGTCAAAACGTTGTCGCGTTCGTTCGCGCCGCGCTGGAATGCAGCATTTATCTCGCGCCTATCGAACCGGGCTTGACGCATCCCGAACTTGTTGAGGTTGGGCGGCGGCTCGGCTTCCAGCTTGGCGAGATCAACGATGCGCTCACACAGGTCAATGCCAATGAGCACAAAGGTCCGCGCAACCATCTGATGCCGGATCACGCCACGCTGGCCGTGTTCTGCATGTCCTTCCATGATCCGCAAGAGCCGGACTTCCGCAACCACGATGCCATTGAGTTCGCTTTTGCGCAGATGGACGAGGCCGCGCGCTCTGCCGGCAGGGACCGGGCTGCGATTGAACGAAGTGTGCTTGTTGAGCGTGCGGTGCAGAGTGGGCTTCCCCGTCTGGACAGCGAAGCGGCGATCACTCTGTTGCACCTATACGGCATCCTCCGCTGCGAAGGTGGCATCATAAGCTTTTCGCCGGGCCGTGGTCGCCATGCGTCGCCGAGCGAGCAGCGACGCCAAGGCAACACAGTGTCGGGCCTAAGACGGCGGCCGGAGTTGGCGAGGGTCTATCCGGTGGTGAAGGACGTTGTTGCGCGCCGTGCAGATGGCCGCCCGCCTTCGTCAGAACCGCTTGATGCGTTCGCCGTCGAATTGCAGGGTCTTGGCCATGGCGCGTTCCGCATGTGGTGGACCCAGACGGTTGCCGAACTCCGACAGTGCGACACGCAAACCTCGCCGCTGGCCGCGACCGTGCTGGCGGCTGCGCTTGTTGAAGGTGCGCTTACCTTCGTGGTTAAGCATGCCAGCGCGCTCGGCTTGGGCACGATGGGTTCGAAGGATTTCGAGAAGCCGCCGCAGACGTGGAGGATTGACGACCTTATCGCCAGCGCTGCGCGCGGGGGACCGGATGCGATCTTGGATAACGCGTCACGGCAGCGCGCCGAGACGCTGATCCGCACTCGCCAACGCATCCATGCCGGTCGAATGCTCTCGGACTTCCCCGGCGGACCGCCCGATCTTCGGCCGGAGGAAGCGCGCGACGCAAAGGCAACGGCTGAGATCGTTGTGCGGCGCGTGTTGGATTGGTTGCAGCGGTTCCCACCGAGCGCGCCGCGCAGCAGCTAGAACACGTTGGCCGCTCCGCGCCGCCCGACTATTCAGCCGCGATGAAGCGGCGCAGCCGAGCGCGCGTGCCGCCCGTAACGTAGGCATAGCCGGCGGGGTAGTCGGGCTGTAGCTCTTGGCTCACCAAATCAGGATCGAACATAGTCAGCAGCTTGGACAGCGCCGGGTTGAAGCGGCGGCGTTCCAAACCACTGCGCGCCTCCATCTCTGACGCGGCGAAGGACTCGCCCATCTCCAACGCCAGCACCGCAAGCGCGCGTGCATCGGCTTCCACGTTCCAGCCCTTCACGTGTGGATCAAGCGCAGCGAAGAGCCGCCATGTTGGCTGAACGATGCCGCCGCCGATGTAGCGGCTAAGGGACACCAAGCCGAACCCCTCAAGCTCTTCGGCCGCCTCTTCGATAGCTGCGAGAGTGTGCTCGGCGCCGAGTGCCAAGGCGACTTCATCAAGGTCAACGTGGGGTTCGTGCAAGCCGTCCGAAGACGTGCTTGCCATCCATGCAGCGAGGGCGGCCGTCGTCCCCGTGATCGTGACTTCGTTGCGAAGCGCGCGGTCGTGCTCGTTGACACGCCCCGTCATCTCGCCCGCCCATCTATCCCGCTCTTTCTCTTCGGCCGGCGGGAAGGCAGCGCGCCCCGCCGCCGTGGCAATTCCTGCGAACGGGATCGCTTCGGCCGCTGCCTCGATCATGTTGCGCGCGGCCGTGGTGGCAGGGGACTTCTGCGGCGGCTTGATCGCGCGCGGATCATCTTCGTTCACGGTGACGCTGCCCGATTCGGTTCGCTCTGATTATACAGCGGTGCGGAGTGCAAGCTCACCAAATGCTGTCTCTGCCCCACTCAGCCGCAGGTTGGTCAATGAAGATGGGCAAGCCGAGTAGCAGGGCCAGAATATGCGCCACATGCACCGCGCCATTTTGTGCAACCAGGCTTGGCGATGGCGGGAGGCGGGGCGGGCGTTTCGCGCATTTCGTCCACTTGGACGTGGTGTCGTGGTGGGCCAGGGAATGGGTGCGGAAGGGGCACAATTTGTGCGCGTGGGGTCTGTGAGAAGTGGCGGGCGGGTGTCGGCGGCCCCCCACCCCACCCCTTCCACGATATCGAGGGGGAGGGTGGTCGCGCCCCGAGCACGGGCAGCCCGGCCGGGCCAGTGCCGGGCCGGGCAAGGCGCCGCAAGCGGCACGACACCCGGAGCGGATGCGCGCCGCAGCGGCCCCGCGACGCGAGATGCAGCTACCGCGCCGCGCGCCGCCGCGTCGCGGCCTTCGCCAAGGCGATGATGAACTCCGGGGATCGATCCAAGCCGTTCGCGGTCACGTGGCGCTTGATGGCAGGGGATCGCGCGACGATGCCTTGATAGAACTCGCGAGCCGCCGCCATCTGGTCTTCATAGCGGTCCCCGAAGTGCTGGCGCAGGGCGGCATCTGCGGCTTCGATGCTCGGCGCCTGCCATGATGGATGCGCCGCCCTGACAGCGTGCTTCCACGCAAGGTCAACCTCCGCCGTGGAAAGGCCGGCCGCGTGCAGCGCCGTGGCGGCTTCCTGACGCTCCGCGCGGGCTTCCGGTGTCACATCGAAGCCGGCGGCTTCCACGGCGGCCGGATCGTCCGGCAACGCCATGATGGCTTGGACATCCTGAACCGATCCCGGCGGAGCGTCATACATCAACGCCGCGCCATTCAGGGGTTCAGGCGCATCGGGAACGCCCTTGGGCTGCACGGGCAGCGCGGGCGGACGTTCGCCCCATCGTGCGGGCGGACGCAGTGCGGCAGGCTCCGCAGCGGCCGGGACGGAACCCGTGGAAGGCTCGGCGGCGGCGACGGGCTGGCGCGTCTCGGCGGCCGGCGCTGCGGACGCGGCCGGTGCGGGCGCCGCGCCGAGCGACGGATACATGCGTGCCGCCGCTGCGGCGAAGTCATCGGACATCGGATTGCCCCTCCATGATGCAGGACTTGGGCGGCCGTCCGCGCGGGCGGCCGGTGCGCGTGTTGCCACGTGGCAGCGTCGGCGCGATGCCGGCCGCGATGGCGGATCGCAGCGCGATATCCGTCTTCGGGCCGGCTGGCGGCAGTCGCATCACATCAAGCAGCCCGTGATGATGCAGCCATAAGCGGACGCGCCAGCCGATAGACGCCGCATTTCGGCCTGTGCGCGGGCGGCCCGTGGCGCGGTGCGGGCGGCGCGTGCCGCACGTTGCGCCGCTCACCGAAGCATCTCCGCCAAGGACCGCGCATCGTCTTCACCAGATGCTGCCGGGACGTGCTGGCGGGCCGGTGCGGCGAGCCTGTCCAAGAGGTTCGGCGGGCCGGGCGGCAGGCTCGGGATGCCGGCGACGCGCGCGCAACGCGCTTGCGCGTCGATGATGTGATGATGAGCTTCGCGGAGCCGATCACCGGCCCACCTTGTCCAGTCGGCAGGAAGGCCGGGCGCGCGCTGATAGTCCGCTGCCCGCTGGCACATCGCGTTGTAGTCGCGCGCTGCGGCGTTGATGGCCGCGTACGCACATGAGGCATGGCGTCCATCTTCATGCGCATCACCGACACCGCCTCGAATAGCTGCATGATGCCGTCAAGCAGGAAGTGCCGGGCTGCATCCTGACTGCGCGGCTGCATCCGTTCGAACATCTGCGCCAAGTCATCCTGCGGCACACGCTGGCGATGGAAGTAGGACATTGGGCTAGACCCTCCGGAGAATGAATTGCACCGCACGCAGCCCCGCCCGGTTCCGGTCGGGCGGGGCCTCCGCGACAGCGCGCCGGACGGCACGGCGCGCCGCGCAGCTTCATCGCGCCGAACGGAACTCCACAGGCGGCGGCGCCGGCAGCTTGGGCAAGGGCTTCCGCAGTTCGTCCGCCTCCCGCTGGCGCTGCGCTTCCCGCTCCGCCATGGCGTTGGCGTGCTGCATGGGCGAGCGCGGCGCATGCGCCTTCACCGCGAGTGCGAGGGTTTGCACCGCGTCGCCCATGTCCGTTGCAAGAAGCTGTTCGGTGGTGCGCGCCTCGGTCCTGCCGATGCCAGGGACGTATTCGCCAGCCTGTGCCTGTAGGTGCCATGGAAGATCAACTTCCAGCACGCCCGCATGCACCAAGCGACCGACGATGTGTTCGGCGAACCGCTGGGCACCCGGCAAGATCATCTCATGCGGCAGGTTCGCGACATGGGCGACGCGCTCGATATTCGCGGCCGTGGTCGCGATGGCGCCGGCCAGCCATTGCGACACTTCCGCGATGCGTTGCGCCTGCGCCGCGATGGCTTCCACGTCGCGGAGTGCGGCTTCATGCGCCTCACGGGCACGCTGATAGCTGGCCTCGGCGCGCTCCGCGTCCAGGCGAGGCCGGAGCGCAGCGCGGGCATCCTCGCCATCCTCAATCGCGGCTTCGGCCTCGGCGATGTCCGCACGCAGCTTCCGGCGCCCGAGTGCATTGATCGGCTCGGCGGTGAGCCTGTCGCGAAGTTCTGCCGCCCGCTCACGGTGCTTCGCGATGAAGGCGACGATTTCCGCTTCTTCCTCCGCTGCCGTGGCGGCGGCCGTGGCGATGGTCGGAAAGTGCTGGGTCATGGGCATACCTCCGTATCAAGGCGATAACGCGGTTTCGAAAAAGCTATGTTTTCCGCTGATTTGATGTGCTGGCGGCATCGAGTTGCCAAGACAGACAGTTTGCAGGACAGATACAGGCGCGGATCACGACAAAAGCTCCCGCAGCCATGCCCGATCCGCAGCCGCCTTCGCGTCTTCAACGATGGGTGCTTCGGCTTCATCGGGGTCGGCTGGCGCAGCCTCCGCCCGGCCAGTTCGCGCCCATGCTTCATCAAGGCGACGCGCCAAGTCCGCCAAGTGCTTCGGAGGCGCGGGCGTCGTGGCCGGTTTGGGGCTTTCCAGCGGCGCCGCCAGTGCAGCCGCCTTCATCCGCACTTCGATGGGAAGGCGCGCGTCGCGATACAGCGTCTGTAGCAGCGTCAGGGCGGTTGCGCTGGCCGGACCGCCATCGGGCGTGATGCCGTCCAGGGCTGCGCGCGCAGCCGCCTCCGCGATCTTGGTGGCCACGTTCTTCGCACCGGGCGGGCGCCCGCGCTTCCGAGGCGGCGCAGGGATCGGCGCAGCGTCAGGCATCGGCACCGGAGGGGGCGGATAGGTCACGGCGCTACCTCCCGCCGGGCGCTGCGCCCCGGCTGTTGGCCCATCACGGCGGGACGCGCCGGCAGTCCCGAATGCCGAGAGGGCACGGGAGCCGCCGGGGGCGAAGGCCGTGAATGGTGGTCGAATGCGATCATGAAGCCGATGAAATACGAATAAACAAGATCGCGTCAAGAACAACTAGCGCCTTAGCAGGCGGCATAATCGAGCAAATTCGAGGTCTGTGTGTGTCTTATTGTCTAGCTGCACGCATTGATGTCCATTGATACAGAATTATTTATTTTCCCTAAGCGGCCTCATAGGACATTGAGCAGCGAATTCTACATTATGTCCGGGCTCTGTTATGCCAGACTTGTGTGGGCATTGCGTCCAACTATGCTTTGCGACGTTATGTCCAATCTCCGATCTCAGTTTGATCCCACTGTGATCCCAAGGGATCGCCAACCCCATCTCTCTCATCCCCGAAAACCCTGGTTTCGGGGGTGAGGGGGATTGGGGATCAGGGAGTGAGAGGGGTATTCGGACAAAACGTGCAGCTACGCCCTGCCCCGGATTTCAGGACAGCATCTCAGCCATTGAAGGCACGGGCGCGGGCGGGGGCAGCACGACACGGGGCAGGAACAGGTTTGCCGGCGGCTCCCACGGCTTCGGCTTGTCACCCATGCGCTCGTATCCATGGCCCATGTATCTGACGGCTTCGACGCCGCCCGCCTTGCCGATCCAGATGCGCTTTTTGTCGTGAAGCCGCTTGATGACTTCCTTCACGCGGAGCTTTCGGTTGGCGGGGTCATTGGTCTTGTTGACGGCGCCGAACTCACACGCGCGTAGCATCAATTCGTCCATGGGCACTTCGCGTTCCTGCCCGCCCATCTCGACAATGATCGCCTCGGCGGCGGCTTCCTGCTTCGTCAGGTTTGCCTTCCTGTCGGCGCGCGCTTCTTCTTCGGTCCTGGGGGTGCATACGGGCGCGGAGATCAGGTCGCCATCTTCGTCGCGCCCGAGGGGCGCGCCTTCGATGCGGAACGCGATGGTGCTGCTGTCGCACGGCGCGAGGCGGTTCTTCTGCATGTGCCCTACAACGAGGCCGTCCGCGCTGTCGTCCTTCACGACGCGAACCGAGAAGTCCAGATCGCCATTCAGCACGCTATGCCCGCGCGGGGTGTCTCCGGTTTTCGAGGAATGATGCACCGTGACGACTGCCGCCCCGTGCCGCGTGAGAGATCGCAGGGCGGCGACGGCGCCGCCCATTGCGGCAGGTTCGTTTTCCTGTAGGCCAGGGAAGACGGCCGCCAGCGTGTCCACCACGATCAAGACAGGGCGGTGTTCCTCGACAATATGTTGCAGGGCCGCCAAGCCCCCGCTGGCGGCGTCCAGCAGGGACGGCAAGCCCACTACCAGCCGGAAGTTCGGCGCATCTCCGTGACGCTCGCGCAGTGCCGTGATGCGGCGCTGCATTCCGGTCTCGTCTTCGCCGCAGACATAGAGCACAGGCCCGGCCTTCGTCCGCTGCCCGAAGACGGGCCGCCCTTGCGCCACAGCGTAGGCCAGATGCGGCGCCAGAACCGATTTGCCCGCGCCGGGCAGTCCGAAGATGCAGCAATGCTGCCGGGGCGCGATCATGTGCTTGACGACATAGCCGGCCGGCGGCACGTCCGCGCAATCCGAGGGCGACAGCAGGCGGACACCACGGGCAACAGCGGCACCGCGCTCCGCCGCGATGGCTTCGGGCGGCACCAGATCGGGCAAGGGCGGCACAGTGATCCCGCTGAACAAAACGTCCGGGTGCTTCGCGCCGCTGGCATTCTGCGCATAGGCGTAGGCGTTCGCGATCCGCCCATGGAGATCATCGCCGACGACATTGGAGGCGGCGCCCCATGCAGCCATGAGGCTGCGGCACATGACTTCCGAGATACCGAAGTCGCGAACCTTGCACGCCAGCTTGTAGGCCGCTTCGCTGCGCTCCCCTTCGATGGCCGGCGGCGTGTTGGCGATGGCCTGAACCGCGAGTGCCACGGCGCGCGCGTCATCCTCATCAACCAACGTCTCTTGCGCGTTCGCCGCGCGCTCGCCCGGCGGCTTGCAGCGCGACACGACTTCGCGCGGCGCCTGCGCCATCGGCCGGTCAATCTCCACACGATAGGGCACGCCATCAATCGTGCTGCCCGGCGCGAGCACGTAGCCATGATGGCTGCGGATATCGAGGCCGGCGCCAAGCGCGCCTTGGTTCAGCGCGACATTCGCGCCCATGTAGTAGAGATGCAGCCCGCCGGAGGGCGAGCGCACCGCGAGGGTATCGAAGCCGCCATACAGTGCGAACCACGACGCCATGCCGTCGCGGTCGCCCTTCATGTCGATATCGACAACCACCAGATCGGTTGTCAGGACGCCGATGTTGAACTCGTTCGTGCCCCACCAAGAGCGGATCGCCGCTTGATCCGTGGTGGCCCATTCGGTCCAGCCTTCCCACATCGGCTTCTTCGCCCGGCGTGTATTGCCATCGCGGCCGGGTTCGTCGGCGTGGCAAGGAAAGACCCGGTAGCCTCGCCGCGCCCAGGCAACGGCTGCTTCAACTTTCGACACGGTCGCAGCCCTCACAGTTCGGGCCAGCATTCACCGTCGCGGCGCCAGTGACGCGCGCCCATCGTCTCGGGTTCCGGGCGAGAGACAGGAAGCAGCGCCGCCGATCCTCGCCGCGTGGCGGGAGCCGGCGGTTTCGTCAGGCGGCGCGCGTCGCAGACTGCGGCCTGTCGCCATGAATGCGCGCGGCCGTCTCGGGGAGGATGCGCTTCACTTCAAGCGAGGGCTGCGACGCCAGCCATGCGAAGGCGTGCTCCCCGTCCAACAAGACACGACTGCCGATCTTCACAAGGCGAAGGTGCCCGCGAGCCGCGTAGTTGTAGAGGCTGGCGCGGCACAGGTTCGTGATGGGGCAGCGTTCCCCGTTTTTCGGCAGCGGGATGAACCGGCCGGCATAGGGGTTCACGATGGGCGGGGTGGACATCGGTGCATCTCCTGTCGCGGCTTGCGGGGACTTGCCCCCGGCTTGGTGCCGATAGACAGGATGGGCGAGGCGTGCGGGCCGCGCATTTGGAGCAATTCAGGGTTCTTCCATGCCCTGGTGGGCATGCCCGGCAAGATCGGCGATGGCGTCGCGCAGCGCGGCCGAGGGGACCAGCCGGCCGGAGTCCAAATCCTCGGCGATGGCGCGGAGGACGTCCGCCAGATCGCGCGCGCTCGCCCTCTCGGCCTCCCTCCGCCGAGCCTTCGGTGTCATGGTCGGTTCGGGCCGGGCCGGCCCCAATAGTGATGGTAGCACCGGGCCGGCATGCACACCGCTGCCATGGATGAACGCGAAGCCGGAGGACAAGGCATCGCTCATGTGCCCTGCGGTAATAAGCTCCCGCGCGCGTTCGATGCCGGCTTTCACGCTGCGCTTGGCGGCTTCGATTTCCTCCCCCGCCTTCCGCAGCCGGTCAATGGTGTCGCCGCGTTGCTGTTCGGGCAGATGGTGCGTCGCCTGCCTGTAGGCTTCTTCCTTCGATGTGCCCGGCGCTACCAACATGATCCGCGCCACGTGTTCGATGAATGGCGCGTCATCGAAGGAAGGACGGCCGGGGCGGCGCCCTCTCACGAGGCTGCTGCCTTCGCCGCCGGCCGCAGCGGCGTCACGTTGTCCGCCACGGCTGCGCCGATGCCCATGTTGGGCAGCGTGGCGCGCACCCTGTCCTTCACGTAGCTCGGGCCAAGGTGCGCGTAGTTCCGATGCGTCACCCGCGTATCGGCATGGCCTAGCTGCTCCGCGATGACGGTGAGTTCCGCCCCACGCTGCACCATGAGCGAAGCGTGTGTGTGGCGCAGGATATGGAAGGAAATGAGGCGGCCGAGCCTCGCTGCCTTGCATGCCGCCGCCATGAGGCGGGCCTGTTGCGACTTGCCCCACGGGGCGCGCTCGAACACTGCGGCGGCATCGCGCGTCGCCTGCTTGGTCATGACCAAGTGAGTGAACATGTGCGCCTTGCCGGGCTGTCCCGCCGTCAGCCGTTCGAAGAAGGCAACACCTTCGTCGTTCAGCGCGATATGACGGGCCTTCCCGCTCTTGCTGCGCGGGATGTGGATCATGCTCGCGTTCGGATCGAAGGCATCCACGCGCATCGCGGCAAGCTCGCCATATCGCGCGCCGGTCAGCAGTGCCCCGGTGACAAGCTGGCGGAAGTCAGCCGGGCATGCGTTGCAGAAGCGGGTGATTTCGTCAGGGGTGAGGTAGTCGATCTTCGGCGCATCCACCTTCCCGAACGGTTTCACGTGCCGCCACGTGTCTTCCCCCGGATAGTCCATCTTCGCCTTGGCGTAGTTGAGCGCGGCCTTGAGGATGGTCAGGACGCGGTTCGCCGATGCGCGGCGGCGTCGCTTCACGTCCTCATCATCCATGTCAACTTCGCGCGCCTTGCTCTTTCCCTTCGCACTGCGGACGCGAGGCGGCGCGTCGGCAAGGGCATCGTGCCATGCGGTGATCTTCGCATTGGTCAGCTTTGCCAGGGGCGTGCTGCCCAGCTTGGGCAGGATGTGTGCCTTCGCCGCCATCATCGCGTGATCCGCGCCCTTTCCACCGCCCCGCGTCCGGCCACGGGCATAGGCGGCGAAGTAGCTTTCAATGGCATCGGCGACGGTCAGGGGCTTGGCGGCAGCCTTGGCGGCGCTCGCCGCCTCGCCGCTGTCCACCTTCCGCTGCTGTTCGCCCCAGGCATGGGCGGCGCGGCTGGCCTTGCCGAAGTCCATGACGGTGAGGCCGGGCGTCGCGCATGGTTCGGCATCGTCGGCAGCGCCGATGACGGCCTTCCGGTAGTTCCCCTTGTCGTTCTGCAACCGGGCAACCCACACGCCACCGCCTGTCTCGGGCTTCCGGTAGCCCAGCGCCTCGCCACGGCCGAGGCTGCGCCAATAGGGATTGCCGGGGCGGGGCGCGAGGCCGGCCCGGTCCTTCCGCGTCGTGATCGCCGCATCTTCGGTCTTGCGTGCCATGCCCGCCTTGCCCTGTCAGACAGATACGCAGACAGTATCTAACCAACATGAAGCCACGTCAACGGCGGAAAACGGGATCAGAGAATGGCGGAAATCGGTGGATTTTAGCCATGGATGGGTGCTCTTAGACAGTAAGACATGCCCCTCTCACGGCGGTAACAGGGGTTCGAATCCCCTAGGGGACGCCATGCGCCATCTCAGGATGGCTCCGCGCCATCATGGCAGCGGTTCCCGCTCGCGGTCCGGTCCGCGCCGCCCCCCCCGATGTCCCGTTCGAGTCGCGCTGATCGTCCCACTGGGCGGCACCCTCCGGGCATTTCTGATCCCGGCCGGCTTGCGGATTCAACACCATGACGCGGCAGGTCGTCGCGGCGCTGCGCCCCATTATACCGATTCAAGGGAGAATGGTTGACGTGTCGCTCGGCAATCCGTGAGAGTGGCAACGAAAGTACCGCCGCCGTCGGAATGACAGGGAAGGCCGGGCACGCAGGTGTGCCACGCCCTTGGCTTGCCGCAGGTAGCGAGGCTTGTTTCACGCGGCGCTCCCTGCAGAGTTGGCTGATCCCTCCGAATGCGTGGCCGCGAAGCCAACGTCTTGCCGGGGCCTGCCGGGGCATCGCGCTTCGCCATGAAGGGGAGGAGCGTACATGAACGAAAAATCGGCATCATCGAGCGACTATTGGAAGGCGAACCTCCGGCTGGTCCGGAATTGCCTGATCGTGTGGTTATTGGTCTCCTTCGGCTTCGGCATCGTGCTCCGTCCGCTGCTGTCCGGCATCCACATCGGCGGCACCGACCTCGGGTTCTGGTTCGCGCAGCAGGGCTCGATCCTGGTGTTCCTCGCGATCATCTTCTTCTACGCCTGGCGGATGAACCAGATCGACCGCCAGTTCGGCGTCGAAGAAAACTGAGGGGAGCGAGGCAGCTATGGACCAGCAGACCCTTATCTATCTCGTCGTAGGCGCGAGCTTCGCGCTTTATCTCGGCATCGCCGTCTGGGCCCGGGCCGGCTCGACGGGGGAGTTCTACACGGCGGGCGGCGGCGTGCCGCCGATGACCAACGGCATGGCGACGGCGGCGGACTGGATGTCCGCGGCGTCCTTCATCTCCATGGCCGGGCTGATCGCCTTCGTTGGCTATGACAATTCCGCCTATCTGATGGGCTGGACCGGCGGCTACGTCCTGCTGGCCATGCTGCTCGCGCCCTATCTCCGCAAGTTCGGCAAGTTCACCGTGCCGGACTTCATCGGCGACCGGTTCTATTCGCAGAGCGCGCGGCTGGTGGGCGTGGTCTGCCTCATCGTCATCTCCGTCACCTACGTCATCGGGCAGATGACCGGCGTCGGCGTGACCTTCGCGCGCTTCCTGCAGGTCTCCACCACCACGGGCCTGTTCATCGGCTCCGCCGTGGTCTTCGCCTATGCCGTGCTCGGCGGCATGAAGGGCATCACCTACACCCAGGTGGCGCAGTACTGGGTGCTGATCATCGCCTATACCATCCCAGCGATCTTCATCTCGCTGCAGATCACCGGCAACCCGCTGCCGCCGCTCGGCCTGTTCTCCGACACCACGGAGCAGGGGGTGCCGCTGTTGCAGCGGCTGGACCAGGTGGTCCAGGATCTCGGCTTCGGCGCCTATACGGCGCATCGCGACACCACGCTGAACATGGTGCTGTTCACCATGTCGCTGATGATCGGCACGGCCGGCCTGCCGCATGTGATCATCCGCTTCTTCACGGTTCCCAAGGTCTCCGACGCGCGCTGGTCGGCCGGCTGGGCGCTGGTCTTCATCGCGCTGCTCTACCTGACGGCACCTGCCGTCGGCGCCATGGCGCGGCTCAACCTGATCGATACCGTCTGGCCCGGCGGCGCCGGCCAGTCCGGCGGCGAGCTGGTGTATGAGCAGCGGCCGGACTGGATGCGGACCTGGGAGACCACCGGCCTGCTGCGCTTCCAGGATCGGAACAATGATGGCCGGATCCAGTACTACAACGACCGCAACCCGGCCTTCGCGGAACAGGCGCGGCAGCAGGGTTGGCAGGGGAATGAGCTGACGGTGAACGCCGACATCCTCGTGCTCGCCAATCCGGAGATCGCCAACCTGCCGGGCTGGGTCGTCGCGCTGGTCGCGGCGGGGGGCCTTGCCGCCGCCTTGTCCACCGCGGCGGGATTGCTGCTCGCCATCTCCTCGGCGATCTCGCATGACGTCATCAAGGGTGCTTTGAAACCGGACATCTCGGAACGCGGGGAATTGCTGGCCGCCCGCATCTCGATGGCCGCCGCGATCGCATTGGCCACATGGCTCGGACTCAATCCACCTGGCTTCGCGGCACAAACGGTCGCCCTGGCATTCGGTCTGGCGGCGGCGACCATCTTCCCGGCGCTGATGATGGGAATCTTCTCGAAACGCATCAACAGCGCCGGCGCGGTCTCCGGCATGCTGTCCGGGCTGCTGTTCACCACGATCTACATCTTCGTCTACAAGGGGTGGCTGTTCATCCCCGGCACCAACCAGTTCCCCGACACGGCCGAGTACTGGGTGTTCGGCATCTCGCCGACCTCCGTGGGCACGATCGGGGCGCTGCTGAATTTCGGGGTTGCCTTTGCGGTGTCCCGTGTGACGGCGCCGCCGCCGATCGCAATCCAGCAGATGGTCGAGAGCATCCGCGTCCCGCGCGGTGCCGGCACCGCGCTGGATCATTGACCCGGCCCGGGTCAGGGGCATAGGCCGGCCCCTTACCCGCATCAGCCTTGCGGCACGCCGAACTGGCGTGCCGCGTGCCATGTCCCGCACAACCAAGCTGCACACCATTCCCAGCCCGCCGGGCCGGAGGGTGGCGGCACAGTATCGAATGCCCGGAAAGGCGCGCTGGCATGATCTTCCAGCTTCTCGGAAGCCTGGTCCTCGGCATATGCGGGGCTGTCGCACTGCACTTCGCCTACCGTCTGTCTGGCCGTCGCGCGCCGCGCTGGGTGCTGCCCGTCTCGGCGGGCGCGGCGATGTTCGGCTACCATATCTGGAGCGACTACACCTGGTTCCAGCGCACCGCCGCCGCGCTGCCCGCGCCGCTCATCGTGGCGGCGGCGCCGACCAGTGCCTCCGTCATGCAGCCCTGGACCTACCTGGTCCCCCGGGCGGAGCGATTCGCCGCGCTGGACCCGCGGGCCATCCGCTGGAATGCGCGCGCGCCGGGGCTGCGGCTGGCGGAGGTCTTCCTCCTCGCCCGCTACATGCCGACCCTCACCGCCGTGCAGGTGTTCGACTGCACGGTGCCACGCCGCGCCGATGCGCCGCAGGGTCTGGCGCTGGATGAGGAGGGTCGCCCCGTCGGCGTGAACTGGGTGCCGCTCGACGCGGATGATCCGTTGCGGCGCACCGTCTGCGGCGTGGCGCTGCCCGATCAGCCCGCGATGGCAGTGCCCGATTCGGCGGCGCCGCCAGCGGGCTCCTGAGGCGTCGCGGCCCGTTCCAGCGGCAGGCGGAAGCGGAAGGTGGCGCCCGCGCCGGGGTGGCTCTCGGCCCAGATGCGCCCGCCCATCTGCTCCACGATGCGCTGGCAGATCGCGAGGCCGAGGCCGGTGCCAGCCGGGCGGTTCGTCATCGCCTCGCCGGACTGGCGGAACCTGTCGAAGATCATCTCAAGATCCGCCTGCGGGATGCCCGGGCCGTTGTCGCGCACGGCCACCTCAAGCCAGGCTGGCTCCATCGCCACCTCCACCTCCACGCGGCCGCTGCCGGTGGGGGAGAATTTGGCGGCGTTGGACAGCAGGTTCACCAGCACCTGCATCAGCCGGTCGTGGTCGCCCTGCACCGCGCGCAGTTCGGGCGGCAGCCGCGTGGTCACCACGACGCCCTTGTCGCGGAAGATCTGGCCGGTGGCCGCCACCGCTTCCTCGACCACGCCGCGGAGATCGACGCGGGTCACCTGCCATTCCACCGCCCCGGCTTCGATCTTCGCCATGTCGAGCAGCTGGTTGATGAGGCGCGTCAGCCGCTCGCTTTCCTTGATCACGAGGCCCAGGAACGCCTGGCGCTGCGCCAGGTCGAGGTCCGGGTTGTCATGCATGATCTCGGAGAGGGAGCGTACCGCGGTCAGCGGGGTGCGCAGCTCATGCGTGACGGTGGACAGGAAGTCGTCCTTCAGACGGTCGAGCTCGCGCAGCCTTTCATTCGCGGCGCGCAGCGCGGTGGAGGCGCGCTCCAGCTCCGCCGATTTCTGCTCCAGCCGGCGGCTGTACTCGATGACTTCGGAGGCCTCGTCCAGCATCCGCAGCAGCTCCGCCGGCCCGACCGCGCTGCCCTGCGAAAGGGAGGCGAGTGCCACGCGCGCCGAGGTCGCGCCGATCACGCCGGTCAGCAGCCGTTCAGCGAACAGCACCAGCGCCGCATCGGCCGGCCGGTCTGGATCCAGCACGATGCCCCGGCCGGTGGCGTAGTCCGCCAGCGCGGCCTGCGCCCGATCCGGGCCGAGCAGCCGGCGCAGCAGCTGCGTCAACTCCCCGGTTGCCAGGCCCGCACCGTCCCAGCCGCTGCGCGCGCGCGCCGGCTCGGCGGCGTGCAGCGCCTCGACGAAAGGGGTCGCCTGCGCGCGCTGCGCCGGGCCTGCGCGATCGAACAGGGATACGCCGACAAACAGGCCGATATTGGCGAAGGCGCTCCAGAACAGCGCATGGGTCAGCGGGTCCAGCCCCTCCAGGCCCAGCAGCGCATAGGGGCGCAGCAGCTCGATCCCCCAGGGCCCATGCAGGATGAAACCCTCCGGCAGCCAGCCGGATCGGGCGAAGGAGGGCAACAGCAGCGTGTACCCCCACACCAGGGTGCCCGCGACCAGGCCGACGATGGCGCCGCTTCGCGTGGCCCCCGCCCAGAACAGCCCGCCGATCAGGGCCGGGGCGAATTGCGCGACGCCGGCGAAGGAGATCAACCCGATCGCCACCAGCGCATAGGCTTCACCGGCGACGCGGAAATAGGCGTAGCCCAGCAGCAGGATCACCACGATCGCCACGCGCCGGATCGCCAGCACCGGCAGCCGCGGCGCGCTCGCCTGTTCCGGCGCCGTCACGGCCAGCCGGCGTCGCAGCAGTGTGGGGATCACCAGGTTGTTCGAGACCATGGTGCTGAGCGCGATGGTCTCCACCACGATCATGCTCGCCGCTGCCGAGAGCCCGCCAATGAAGACCAGCACCGCCAGCCAGGTCCAGCCCTGCGCCAGGGGCAGTGCCAGCACGACCATGTCCCGGTCGGTCGCGGCGTCGGGCAGCAGGATCAGCCCGGCGAGCGCCACCGGCAGCACGAACAGGTTGATCAGCAGCAGATACAGCGGGAACAGCCACATCGCCCGCGGCAGATGCCGCTCATCGGTATTCTCCACCACCAGCAGCTGGAATTGTCGCGGCAGGCAGATGATGGCGAGCATGGCGAGGATGGTCGCGGTGATCCAGCTGCCATCCTCCAGCACGGGGTCCGCCGTCAGCAGCCGGGCCAAGTCCGGCACCGCCCTGGCCTGCGCGAAAAGATCGCCCGGCCCGGCGAAAAGCCCGAAGACCACGAAGCAGCCGAGCGCCAGGAAGGCGGCGAGCTTGACCACGGATTCGAAGGCGACGGCGATCACCACGCCCGGATGATGCTCCGCCGCATCCACCTGCCGCGCGCCGAACAGGATGGTGAAGGCGGCCATCAGCAGCGTGGTGTGGAAGGCGGTGTCGAGCAGCAGCGGCCGCGCACTATCTCCTGCGCCGGCCCCCGCGCCGTGGCCGACGCCGGCCAGCATCTCGAAGCTGATGGAGACCGCCTTCAACTGCAGCGAGATGTAGGGGATGACGACGACCACCGCGAGCGCCGCGACCAGGCCACCCAGCGCGCGGCTGCGCCCGTAGCGGGCTGCGATGAAATCGGCGATCGAGGTGATGCGCTGCGTCTGCGCCGCCAGCACGATCTTCCGCAGCAGGACCATGCCGAGGATCATCGCCAGCGTAGGCCCGAGATAGATCGGCAGGAAACCGAGCCCGATGGAGGCGGCGCGGCCGACGCTGCCGTAGAAGGTCCAGGTGGTGCAGAACACCGCGAGCGAAAGCGCATAGACGGTGGGGCTGCGAACCAGCCGGCGCGCCGCCCCATGCGCCTGCCGGTCGCCCCAGGAGGCGATGGCGAACAGCAGCAGAAGGTAGGCCAGCGCGATCGCGACCAGCGCCCAGGCCGGCATCAGCCTGCGTCCCGCGCATCCGGCGCCTTGGCATCCCGCCGCCCGCGCCGCTCGATATGCAGCGCGACCAGCAGGATCACCGCGGCCCAGGACCCGAAGAGGTAAAGGTACAGGGAGGGCCAGCCCAGGCTGCCGCCCGCGCCGCCGAAGATGCGGAGCAGCCAGGGGCTGAACAGCACGGCGGCGAGCAGGGCGAGCGCGACAAGGCGGTCCTGCCCGCCTTCCCCCCGCATCAAAACACCTGCCCCCGGGCGCGGAGTTCGACCTGCATGTTGGACCGGCGGATCGCGTCGTCGAGGGTGACGATGCCGCGCTCCTTCAACATGCCGATGAGGCGGAGCAGGATGCCGGCCGTCGCCATGGCATCGCCGAGCGCGGAATGCCGCCCCTGGATCGGCACGCCGAGGCGGGCCGCGAGCGCATCCAGCGCATGCGCCCCCTCATCGCCCTGCAGGTAGCGGGACAGGATCATGGTATCGAGCACCGGGTTGTCGAAGCGCACGCCGGCGCGTTCTTCCGACAGGCGCAGGAATTTCAGGTCAAAGGCGGCGTTGTGGGCCACCAGCACCGCATCGTCCACGAAGTCCCGGAAGCCGGGCAGCACCGCCTCGATCGGCGGGCGGCCGCGCACCATCTCATCCGTGATGCCGTGGAAGCGGATGGAGGCAGCCGGGATCGGGCGCTTCGGGTCCACCAGCGCGTCGAAGGTCTCCCCGGTCAGGATGCGGCCATTCAGCACCCGCACGCCGCCGATCGAGATCAGCGCATCGCCGCCCGAGGGGTTGAGGCCCGTCGTTTCCGTGTCGAAGACCACGAAGCCGAGCCTGTCGAGTGGCGTGCGGCCGCGGGCGCCGGTGGCGAGCGGCTGGTGCAGCAGGTCGAAGTCGAAGAATTCGGGCCGTGCGCTGGCCAATGCGGGGGCCACCAGCTGCGGCTGGCGCGCCGCCGGCAGCGGCATCCGCAGCCGCGCCCGGCCTTCACCGATGGCCTCGCTCCAGAGATCGCTGTGGTGGCGCTGCAGGACGTCGCCCAGCGTCAGCCCATCCAGCGCGCCCTCCAGCCGGTCCTCCGACCAGGCCGCGAGCAGCCCCGCCGGCACCACCGGCCCCGACCAGCACAGGTCGAGGTAAAGCCGCGACGCGGCCGGCTCCGCCCGGATCTCGAATTCGCGCACCCCGAGTTCCCGGCCCGCACGCTCGACCAGATGGTCGAACAGCAGCACCAGGCTGTGCCGGTCGCCATGCAGCGAAGCCGGGTCCCCCACCGCGACCACAAGCCGCCCACCCCGCGCCGCACGGAAGGCCACCAGCGTGACCAGGTCGGCGGTGTCGAGATCCGCCATCGGCCAGAGCCGCGCGGAGATGTCCTGGTATTCCTCCGCGATGGCTTCGACTCGGGCCGAGAGCGCCTCGGCCTCCGCCAGGATGACGCGCTCGAATTCGGCCCGTTGGTCGGGCGGCAGTTCTGGCGTGTCGGTCAGCGTCTCCGCGGCGGCGCGCAGATTGGCGACGGGCTGGCGAAGCCCCTCCGTCGCGTCGCGCAGCAGCGCGTCGCAGCGCCCGAGCGTGCCGAGCTCGAGCGTCGCATCCGACAAGGTGAGCACGTACCCGGTGACCTGATCCCCCGTCGCCACCAGTCCCATGCGGCCGCGCAGCAGCGCCTGGCCGTGGGCCGGCGCGGTCAGCACCTGGGCGTGCCGTTCCTCGCCCACTGCCGGGTCCTGGCCCTGCGGGCGGCGCAGATGTTCCAGCGCATGCAGGACGGGATCCGGCATGACGAGCTGCAACAGGTTCCGCCCGAGGCCCAGCCCGCCGCGCAGCCCCAGCAGCGCCAGCGAGCCCCGGTTGTAGAGCAGGATCTGGTGTTCCAAATTGCAGACCACGACGCCGTCATGCAGGTCGTTCAGGATCGCGGCCAGGCGGCCCTTCTGTTCCTCCACGCGCAGGGTGGATTGCGCCACCGCCTCCTCCACCCGCTGCCCGGCCTGGGCCAGCTTCTCACCCAGCTCGTTCACCGCCTCCGGCAGCGGGGCGAGCGCGGCGTAGCGCCCGGGCAGGATGCGGCTTTCGGCCGTGCCATGCGCGACGAGCCGCGTCTCCGCGGCGAGCGCGGCAAGCCGGCGCAGCAGCATCGCATCCACCAGCTTCCAGGCGGCGGCCAGGCTGGCCACCACCACGCCGGCGGCCAGCGCCGCCGCGGTGCCGGGAATGGTCGCACCGAAGACCAGCACGACAAGCGCCACCAGCGCGCCCGCCGCACCGCCCAGCAGCAGGAACCCCCCGGCGAGCCGGCCCCCGCCCGGCTTCATGGCGCGGGCGTCGGCGCGGTGAGCCTTCGGCGGACCGTCTCGACCAGCTCGCGCGTGGAAAACGGCTTGGTGACGTAGTCCGTCGCGCCCAAGGCGAGGCCCTTCTCGCGGTCCACCTCGCGGCCCTTGGCGGTCAGCATGATGATCGGCACGTCGCGCCAGCGATCCTGCTGGCGCAGTTCCTGGCAGACGTCATAGCCGCTGCGGGCCGGCATCATGGCGTCGAGGATGATGAGGTCCGGGCGCGCCTCCTCGACCGACCGCAGCACCTCCTCGCCGGTGCGGGCCACCTGCACGTCGTAGCCGGCCTTCTCCAGCAGCACCTGCAGCGACAGCAGGATGCTCGGTTCGTCGTCCGCGACCAGGATTCTCTGGCCCATCTGGTTATGTCTCCTCCCTTGCCCGGCGCCCCGCGACCCTACAGGAAGCCGTGCCTGTACTTCGCCTCCATCGCGGATTGCATGGTCCGCACCAGCACGAAGGCGGCGCGCAACTGCTTCCGTTCGATGGCCGAGAGCGCCTCCAGGCGGATGTGATTATCGGGCCGCAGACCCTCGCTGGCCATCCTGACCTGGTGGCGCAGCCGGACGGAACCGATCAACTCCAGCGCCTCCAGCAATCCCTTCGCACCGCCGGGGCTGACCACGCCGCGCCGGCCCAGCGTCTCCAGCCGGTCGAAGGTGTTCACCGCCTCGATCCCGGCCGAAAGCGCATGGACGCGCGACATCTCGACGATCGGGGTCACGCCGCGGATCTTGAGGTCCATGGTGCCCGCATGCGCGCCGCCGCGCGCCAGGACGAAGGTCCGGAAGAAGCCGATCGGCGGCGTGCGGCTCATGGCGTTGCGCGCCAGATAGGCCAGGAAGATCGTGTTCCGGCCGGTCTTCTCCAGCACGAAGTCGCGCAGGCGGAGGAAAAGCGGCTCGGCGCCGGCGATGGCGCGGAAGTCGAAGAAGACGGAGGACAGCATTAGCGCCTTCGGTTCCGGCTGGTCGATCCACTCGCTGAAGTAGCTACGCCAGACCGACACGGGCTGGCACCAGCGCCGGGTCATGGCCATCATCTCACCCGGGCAGTGGACATAGCCGCATTCGTGCAGCCCATCGCAGACCTGGGCGCCGAGCGCGGTGAAATAGGCGCGGTGGCGGTCTTCCTCGAAGGTGTCGTCCAGCAGCAGGCCGTTATCCTGGTCCGATCCCGCCGTCAGTTCGCGCCGGCCCTGGGAGCCGGCGGCGAGCCAGGCATAGGGCACCGGCGGCGGGCCAAGCCGGCGTTCCGCCGCCTGCAGCAGGCGGGTGGTGACGCGATCGGCGATGTCCGATGCCATATGACCGATCGCGCGCGGGCCACGGCCCTCGGCGAGCATGCCGCGCATGGCCTCCGGCACCTCGGCGACGGCAGCCTTCAGCTCATCGAGCGTCGCCCCGGGGCCGAGGCGCTCTGCAATGGCGGCAATGATGGCTGCCCTCCCGATGCTGCCGTAACGAGACTATCACGGTTCCATGGGCTGGCCACGAAAGCTTGCGTCGATCGCGGCAGGCCCGTCAGCGCCGCTGACCCGATAGCCCTGCTCAATCGATCCCATTGAGTTACCAAACTTCCATTGATGCAGGCGGAACGTCTACCGTACCCTAACTGACGCCATGGGTGGGTCATGGCCTGGGCCGCGCTGCACCGCAGCGGACCGTCACGCCCGCCTTCGTCGCGCCAGAACGAACAGGATCGGAGAGAAACGATGGACGGAAACAGCGCCCCCAGCGCCGGCAAATGCCCCGTGATGCACAGCGCACCGCGGCATGCGAGCTTCGGCGGCCGGTCCAACCGTGACTGGTGGCCGAACCAGCTCAACCTGCGCATCCTGCACCAGAACGCCCCGGCCTCCAGCCCGATGAGCCCGGCCTTCAACTATGCCGAGGAATTCAAGAAGCTCGACCTGGAGGCGGTGAAGCAGGACATCTTCGCCCTGATGAAGGATTCGCAGCCCTGGTGGCCGGCGGATTACGGCCATTACGGCCCGCTGTTCATCCGCATGGCCTGGCACAGCGCCGGCACCTATCGCACCGGCGATGGCCGCGGTGGCGCCGGCGCCGGCACGCTGCGCTTCGCGCCGCTGAACAGCTGGCCGGACAATGGCAACCTCGACAAGGCGCGCCGCCTGCTGTGGCCGATCAAGCAGAAATACGGCGACAAGCTCTCCTGGGCCGACCTCATGGTCTTCGCCGGCAACTGCGCCATCGAATCCATGGGCCTGAAGCCCTTCGGCTTCGCCGGCGGCCGCGTCGACCAGTGGGAGCCGGAGGAGGACGTCTATTGGGGCAGCGAGGACACCTGGCTCGGCGATGCCCGCTACAGCGGCGATCGTGAGCTGGCGAACCCGCTGGCCGCCGTGCAGATGGGCCTGATCTATGTGAATCCGGAAGGCCCGAACGGCCAGCCGGACCCGCTGGCCTCGGCCAAGGATATCCGCGAGACCTTCGCCCGCATGGCGATGAACGATGAGGAGACGGTGGCGCTGGTCGCCGGCGGCCACACCTTCGGCAAGTGCCACGGCGCCGGCGATGCGTCCCAGGTGGGGCGGGAACCGGAGGGTGCCAGCATCGAGGAACAGGGCCTCGGCTGGCGCAACACCTTCGGCAGCGGCGTCGGCGTGCACACCATCACCAGCGGCATCGAGGGCGCCTGGACCAACAACCCGGTCCAGTGGGACAACGGCTACTTCGACAACCTGTTCAACTATGAATGGGAGCTGACGAAGAGCCCGGCCGGCGCCTGGCAGTGGACCCCGGCCAATGGCAGCGGCGACGGCACGGTGCCGGATGCGCATGACCCCTCTGTCCGCCACGCGCCGATGATGACCACGGCCGACATGGCGCTGAAGATGGACCCGATCTACGGCCCCATCTCCAAGCGGTTCCATGAGAACCCGGACCAGCTGGCGGATGCCTTCGCGCGCGCCTGGTTCAAGCTGACGCATCGCGACATGGGGCCGAAGGACCGCTACCTCGGCCCGCTCGTGCCGCAGGAGGAACTGCTGTGGCAGGACCCGGTGCCGCCGGTCGATCATCCGCTGGTCGATGCGCAGGACATCGCGGCGCTGAAGGGCCGCATCCTGGCCTCCGGCCTGCCGATCCATCAGCTGGTCGCCACCGCCTGGGCCTCGGCTTCCACCTTCCGCGGCTCCGACAAGCGGGGCGGTGCCAATGGCGCGCGCATCCGCCTGGCGCCGCAGAAGGATTGGGAGGTGAACCAGCCGGCCCAGCTCGCCGGCGTCCTGGCGAAGCTGGAGGCGATCCAGCAGGCGTTCAACGCAGCGCAGACCAGCGGCAAGAAGGTCTCGCTGGCCGACCTGATCGTGCTCGCCGGGTCGGCGGCCATCGAGCAGGCGGCGCGCAAGGGTGGGCATGAAATTGAGGTGCCCTTCACCCCCGGCCGCACCGATGCCTCCCAGGAGAAGACGGATGTCGAATCCTTCGAGGTGCTGGAGCCGACCTCGGATGGTTTCCGCAACTACCAGCAGACCCGCTACACGCTGACGGCGGAAGAACTTCTGGTCGACCGCGCGCAGTTGCTGACGCTGTCGGCGCCGGAGATGACGGTGCTGGTGGGCGGGCTGCGCGTGCTGAACGCCAATACCGGCCAGGCGCAGCACGGCGTCTTCACCCAGCGGCCGGAAACGCTGAGCAACGACTTCTTCGTCAACCTGCTCGACATGGGCACGGTCTGGCGTCCGACGTCGGAGGCAGCCGAGGTGTTCGAGGGTCGTGACCGGGCGACCGGCGCGGTGAAGTGGACCGGCACGCGGGTGGACCTGGTGTTCGGCTCCAATTCCCAGCTTCGCGCCCTGGCGGAACGCTATGGCTGCGAGGATGCGAAGGGGGCCTTCGTGAAGGACTTCGTGGCCGCCTGGACCAAGGTGATGAACCTGGACCGCTTCGACCTGGCGTGATGCCGTGACGACCCGGCCCGGCGGTACCTCCGCCGGGCCGGCGCTATGTGCGGCGCAGCCAGCGCGCCAGCAGCGGCCCCAGCCGGTCCGCGAACACTACCAGCACCGCCGCCGCCACGATCAGCACCGCGCCCAGCAGGCTCGGCAGCGCCGGCACCAGGCCGAAGATCAGCAGGTCGAACAGCACCGCCCAGAGCAGCGCCGTGTATTCGAAGGGCGCCAGCAGGGAAATCGGCGCGCGCGCCACCGCCTCCGTCATGCAGATATGCGCGAGCCCGCCCGCAATGCCGGCGCCGACCAGGTACAGGAAGGCCGTGCCGGTGACATCGGCCCAGCCGAAGGGCCAGGTCGCCAGCCCGCCGGCGGCGCAGACCAGCGAGAAGTACAGCACGATGGTGCCCGGCAATTCGGTGGCCGTCAGCCGCTTCACCTCCACCCGCGCGCCGAGCACGGTGGCCGCGGTGGCAAGCCCCGCGCCGACGCCGATCAGCGTATCCGCATCCAGCGTCGGGCCGATGAAGGCCGGCAGCAGCATCAGCAGCACGCCGCCGAAGCCGAGCACCGCGGCGCTGCCGACCAGCAGCCCCGGCCTTTCGCGCAGGAAGATCATCCCCGCCGGCACCGCCAGCAGCGGTGCGAGGAAGCTCAGCGCGGTCGCCAGGGCCAGCGGCAGCTTGGACAGCGACAGGAAGGAGAAGAACATCGAGGCGCAGCCATACAGGCTGCGCCGGACATGCCCGAGCGGGTTGCGCGTCCGCAGCCCGCGCGGAAACTGCCCGCGCCAGGCGAGGTAGGCCAGCACCGGAACCAGCGCCCAGGCGCTGCGGTGGAAGACGATCTGCCCGACCGGCGCCTCCGCCGAGGCCAGCCGCACCTGCAGCCCCATCACGGTGAACAGCAGCGTCGCCGTCAGGCGCAGCGCGATGCCCCACAGGGGGTGTTCGCGCGAGGCGGTCATGCGGCGCTGCCCATCAGGGCCAGCCCCTCCGCCACCGAGACGAACTCGCCACCTGCCACCACGCGATCCGCGCCGAAACGCTCCTCGAAGATGCGGCGCACGGCGGGCACCAGGGAGGAGCCGCCGGTGAGGAAGACGCGGTCCACCGCCTCCGCCGGCAGCCCGGCATCGGCCAGCGCCGCATCCACCGCGACGCGCATCTGGGTCAGCTCCGGCGCGATCCAGGCTTCGAAATCGCTGCGCGCGATCTCGGCCGAGACCTCGAAATCGGCGTGGCGGAAGGTGAGGGTGGCGGCCTCCGCCTTGGACAGCGCAGCCTTGGCGGCGGAGACGGCGCGGTACAGCGCGTAGCCGGCCTCGTCCTTCACCAGCCGCATCAGGCGGTGGAGCTGTTCCGGGTGTTCCGCGGTGCGGGAAACGGCCTCGATGTCGCGCATGGTCTTGGGCGCGCGCATCAGGGACAGGAGATGCCAGCGGGCGAAGCTGGAATACCAGGCGGGCGGGATCGGCAGGTCGGTGCCCGTGACGCGATAGGTGCCGCCCTTGCCGAGCAGCGGGGACACGACGCGGTCGATGATCCGATAGTCGAAGGCATCGCCCGCCACGCCGACGCCGGCCTGGCCCAATGCCGTCACGCGCCGCGGCGGCCCCGGATCGAAGCGCAACAGGGAAAAGTCGCTGGTGCCGCCGCCGAAATCCGCCACCAGCACGGTGGCCGGCCGGTCCAGCCCGGCAGCGAAGCGGTGCCCGGCGGCGGCGGGTTCCAGCGCCACCTGCACATGCTCCATGCCCGCCAGGGCGAAGGCGGCGCGGAGCCGGCGCTCGCCCAGCGTGTCATCCGCGGACTCGCCCACGAAGCGCACCGGGCGGCCCACCACCACCTGCGCGCCGGCCAGATCGTCCCGGAACGGCGCCAGCAATGCCCGCAGGAACACCGCCACCAGCGGCTCCAGCGACCAGGGCTGGCCGAGGATGCGCGTCTCCTGGAAGCTGCGCTGCGCCAGGTAGCTCTTCATCGACATGATGAGGCGGGAGTCCAGCGGGTCATCGAGATAGGCCTCGATGCCGGCCGGCCCGGCTGCGTGCTTCACCCGGCCATCGGCGCCGTTCCAGAAGCAGATGACGCTGCGGAACACGTCATCCGTCGCATGCCGCAGCACGCGGACGCTGCCATCGGCGGCCAGCGCGGTGACCACGCTGTTGGTGGTACCGAAATCGATACCGATGACGGATTGCATGGTCAGGACCTTGGCCGGGGAGGGCGGCGGCTTAGACCCCACCCGGCCGTCCCTGGCAACCCGCCTAATGCCGCTCGTAGATCAACCTTGCCCGCACCGTGCCGGGCAGGGCGCGGAGTTCCGCCAGGATCAGCTCCGCCTCCGCCCGCGCCTCGACGCTTTCGATCACGACATAACCCAAATCCGAATCGGTCTGGAGGTACTGCGCCGTGATGTTCAGCCCGCGCTTGGCAAAGCAGGCGTTCATCTGGGACAGGATGCCGGGCGAGTCCCGGTGCAGATGGGTCCAGCGCGCGCCCGTGGGCCGCGCCGGCAATTGCACCTGCGGCAGGTTCACGCTGCCCATGGTGGCGCCGGTGTCGGAATAATCCACCAGCTTGCGCGCCACTTCCTGGCCGATGCGATCCTGCGCCTCCGCCGTGCTGCCGCCGATATGCGGGGTCAGGATGACGTTGGGCAGGCCCTGGAGGGGGGAGACGAAGGCCTCCCCGTTCCGCTTCGGCTCCTCGGGGAACACGTCCAGCGCGGCGCCCAGGATGCGCTTCTCGCGCAATGCGGCCGCCAGGGCCTCCACATCCACCACGGTGCCGCGGGCGTTGTTGATGAAGATGGCGCTGGGCTTCATGGCGGCGAATTCGCGCGCGCCCATCATGCCGATCGTGTCCGGCGTCTCCGGCACATGGATGGTCACCACGTCGGACCGCGCCAGCAGGTCGTGCAGGCCGGCGGCCGGCGTCGCATTGCCATGCGGCAGCTTGCCGGTGTGGTCATGGTACAGCACGCGCATGCCGAAGGCCTCGGCCAGCACGGATAGCTGGCTGCCGATATTGCCGTAGCCGATGATGCCCAGCGTCTTGCCGCGCATCTCCCAGCTATTGGCCGCCGACTTGTCCCAGCCGCCGGCATGGGCCGAGTTCGACTTGTCGACGATGCCGCGCATCAGCATCACGGATTCCGCCAGCGTCAGCTCCGCCACGCTACGGGTGTTGCTGAAGGGGGCGTTGAACACCGCGATGCCGCGCCGCGCGGCGGCGTCCAGGTCAACCTGGTTGGTGCCGATGCAGAAGCAGCCGATGGCGATCAGCCGGTCGGCGGCGGCCAGCACCTCCTCCGTCACCTCGGTGCGGGACCGGATGCCGAGGATGTGCACGCCCTTCACCGCCTCGATCAGCGCCTGGCCTTCCAGCGCCTTTTTCTCCCGCTGGATGGTGACGTAGTCGGCCTGGCCGAACAGATCCACCGCGCTGTCGGCGATGCCTTCCAGCAGCAGGATCTTGATGCGGTCCTTGGGGAGGGAGATGCGGTCGTTCATTGCGCCTGGCCGTATGGAAACCGCCGCGTTCTGCGCCCTGCGGGGCGCTGCGGCAAGGCCCCAGCCTAGCCGGTGCCCCAGATCAGTCCTGGCTGCTCCGCCGGCTCCGCCACCCTCGCGGCCAGCGGCACCTCGAGCCGGCAGGCGAGGCCTTCCTCCCGCCAATCCAGCTGCAACCGGCCGCCAAGCTGGCGCCGCACCGTGCCATCCAGCACCCGCGTGCCGAAGCCGAGGCGCCGCGGGGCACCGGCCAGCGGCGGCCCGCCGCGTTCCGTCCAGTCCAGATGCAGGTGCCCGTCCCGCATGAACCAGCGCACCTCCAGCCGCCCTTCCTCCACCGAAAGCGCGCCGTGCTTGATGGCGTTGGTCGCCAGTTCGTGCACGATCATGGTCAGCGGCTGCGCCGCGCCAGGCGGCAGCGCCACGGTCGGGCCCGTCAGTGTCACCCGCTCCTCCCGCTCCTCGCCGAGGAAGGCGGTCAGCTCGCCGGTCAGCAGGGCGCCGAGATCCGCCGCCGCCCAGCGATCGGCCGCCAGCAGCGTATGCGCACGGGCGAGCGCCGCCACCCGGCCCTGCAGTGCCTCGGCATAGCTCTCCACATCCTCCGCCCGGGTCATGCGGATCATCGCCTGCACCACGGCCAGTACGTTCTTGGCGCGATGGTCCACCTCCCGCGCCAGCAGCGTCTGGCGTTCCTCCGCGTGGCGCCGGTCCGTGATATCGAGCACGGAGCCGATATGGCCGAGGTAGTTGCCGTTCTCATCCAGCCGTGGCTGCGCCGCATCGATCGCATAGCGCCAGCTGCCATCCGCATGGCGCAGCCGGTAGTCCAGCCGCAGCGCCGATTTCGCGCGCACCGCTTCCTCGAATTTCAGCTCCGCCGCCGGCCGGTCCGCGGGGTGCACCGCATCCAGCCAGCCATGGCCAAGTCCCGTGGCCGGGGTCTGGCCGGTGAAGGCGTACCAGCCGCGGTTGAGATGGGTGCAGTCGCCGTTCCGGTCGGTTACCCACATCATGGCCGGCGCCGCATCCAGCAGGGCGCGGAAGCGGCCCTCATTTTCCCGCAATGCGCGTTCGGCCAGCACCTGTCCTGTGGTCTCGATCACGCTGCAGAACATGCCACCAATCCCGCCCGCATCGTCGTGCAGCGGGCTGTAGGAGAAGGTGTACCAGGTGTCCTCCGGATAGCCGTGCCGCGACATCACCAGGTGCATGTTCTCGCGCCAGACCGACTGCCCGGCGAGCGCACTGTCCACCAGCGGCTTGATGTCGCTCCAGATGTCAGCCCACACATGCTCGAACGGTTGGGCGAAGGAGCCGGGGTGCCGCGGGCCCAGGATGGTGGCGTAGGGCGCGTTGTAGACGAAGGTCAGCGCCTGGCCCCAGGCCAGGAACATGGGCTGCCGCGAATGCATCATCAGGCGGTAGACCGCGGCCAGGGCCGGGGGCCAGTCTTCCTGCGGGCCCAGTGGCGTTCCCGCCCAGTCTATCTCTGGGTAAAGCATCGCTGTGTCGTCTCTCCGGCCGGCCGGAGGAAACCCCCCGTGCCCCGCGCCTTTGCTGTCCAAACGTTGTTGCCTCCGCGGCCATGGGAATGGCCACGCAACGACAACCCGCATCCGGGCAACATGTCGCACGGGCACCGTTCAACACTCGTCTAGCACGCGGAACGTGGCGGGCTTTGGGCAGACTTCAATCGTTGCGCGCCCGCCGCCTTTACCGCAAGGCGAGGTCGGCCAGCACCCCTGCCAGCACCGCCGCGCCCGCGGCCACCTGGGCGGGGGAGGAATATTCGGCCGGGTGGTGGCTGACGCCGTTGCGGGAGGGGATGAAGATCATCCCGCTCGGGCAGACCGGCACCAGGAACTGCGCGTCGTGGAAGGCGCCGGAGGGCATGCGCTTCACGCCGAGGCCGAGGCGCCGCGCCGCCGCCTCCGTCGCATCCTGCACCATCGGATCGAATCGGGCGGGCAGGGCGTTGAAGGTCTCCCTCACCGTGGCGCGGCATTTCGCCATGGCGGCGTGGATGGTGGCGGCCACGGCATCGCCGCGCGCCGTCAGCAGCGCCGCATCCGGGTGGCGCAGATCGATGCTGAAGCGCGCGAGATCCGCCACCGTGTTGGAGGAATTCGGGAAAACCTCGACCCGCCCCACGGTGAAGCGCAGCACGTCCTCGGGGTCGTACGTCAGCGCGTTCAGCGCGGTGATGGCGCGGAGCATGTCCTGCACCGCGTCCTGGCGCAGCGACAGCGGTGCGGTGCCGGCGTGGTCTGTCTTGCCGGCGATCTCCACCAGGAACCAGCGGCTGCCCTGGATGCCGGTGACCACGCCGATATCCAGCCCCTCCGCCTCCAGCAGCGGTCCCTGTTCGATATGGGGCTCGATATAGGCGAAGGGGGTGTGGCCGAGCGGCCGGCGCGGGATATCCGCCTCCGCGGCGAGCAACCGGGCGAGTTCGTCGCCGAAGCGCAGGCCATCCCGGTCCTTCACATCGTCCCAGGTGCCGGGCGGGCGGTAGCCGGAGAAGGCCATGCTTCCCATGCAACCGGGGGCGAAGCGGCCGCCTTCCTCATTGGTCCAGGCGACGATCTCGATGGCGCGCTTTGTGGCGATGCCCGCCTCGCGGATCGCCTGCACCGCCTCCAGCGCCGCCAGCACGCCCCAGGCCCCGTCGAAGCGGCCGCCCTTGGGCTGGCTGTCCATATGGCTGCCGGCCAGCACCGCGGGCAGGGACGGGTCCGTGCCCTCATGCCGCAGGAACAGGTTGCCCAGCGCATCGACGGAGGGCGCGAGGCCCAGCGGCAGCGCCCAGGACAGCAGCAGGCGGCGCGCCTGGTGGTCGAGGTCGGTCAGCGCCGCGCGGTTCACGCCATCACCTGGAATGGCGCCGAGCCGCGCCATCTGCATCAGCCGGTCCCAATGCCGCTGCTCACTGACCTGCATCACGCGCTCCATCGCTGAACCCGTGGGGGCGTATCAGCCCGCCAGCTGTTGCGGAAGCGCGGGTTGCTACCAGCGGGCCAGCGCGGTCTCAACCCGCGCCAGGAAGGCGGTGCAATCGGCGCGGCTGCGGTGGTCCATGCGGGTCAGCGTGTACCAGTCCGTCCGGCAATCCCGCGCGCAAAGCCTGCGGATGCCGCGGTTCAGCAGCTTGCGGTCGATCCGCCCGATGTACCACAGAAGCCAGTTGGGCGAGCCATAGGTGGTGACCACGCCGATCCGCCGGATATTGGTCAGCAGCGGCTCGATCGCGCCCTCGCCGAGGCGGAAGGCTACCCCCGGCGCCCAGATGCGGTCGAACCAGCCCTTCAGCATGGCGGGCATGCCGTACCACCAGGTGGGATAGACCAGCAGCAGCGCATCGGCCCGGCGCAGGCTTTCGACATGGTCCTCGATGCCCGCCAGGTTCGCGGGCAGGTCGTGGTAGCGGCCGCGTTCCTCGGCGGACAGGACCGGGTCGAAGCCCTCGGCATACAGGTCGCGCAGCTCCACCACATGGCCGCGGGATTCGAGCGCGCGGCGGGCGGCGTCGCGCAGGGCGGCCGAGAAACTATCCGCGCGGGGGTGGCAATGGATCATCAGCACGCGCATCAGGATGGCCTTTGTGAGACTGGCACGCCTCATGCAACGCTCCGCCCCGGTACCGCAACGGAGATATGCCACCGATGATGTCCGTCCCCGTCCTCGCCCGGCGTGCCGCCGATCTGCGCGGCTTCCGCATCGCGCCGGGCGACAGCAACTACTTCGCCTGCCTGTTCGACCCGGTGGCGGATGGCGTGTCCTTCACCATGGTCGTCGAAATCTTCGAGCCGGGCGGCCGCACGCCGCCCAATACGCATCAGGTGGCGGAGGAATGCTTCTTCGTCCTCAGGGGCGCGGGCAAGGCCTACGCCGATGGGGTGGAGATGCCGGTCGGCCCAGGTGATGCCTTCGTGCTGCGCCCGGGCGTCGAGCATGTCGTGGTGAACGACAAGGCGGAGAAGCTGTACTGCCTGACATTCATGGCGCCGAATGAAGGTTTTGCTGAATTGATCCGCAACGGCATCCCGGTGCAACTGACGGCTGAGGACATCGCCGTGATCGCCGGCACGCCCTGATGCGCGTGCTGTACCTGTACGCCCACCCGCTGCCCGAAAGCTTCCACGCCGCCATCCGCGACGCCGCCCGCGAAGGGCTGCGCCAGGCCGGCCATGTGGTGGATCTGTGCGACCTGTACGCCGAGGGCTTCAACCCGGTGCTCTCCGCCGAGGAACGCCGCGGCTACCACGCCGTTCCGGGCAATCGCGCCCCGGTCGAGGATCATGTGCGCCGGCTGGAGCAGGCGGAGGCGCTGGTGCTATCCTTCCCCACCTGGTGCTTCGGGCTGCCCGCCATCCTGAAGGGCTGGATGGACCGGGTGCTGCTGCCCGGCGTGTCCTTCCGGCTGGACGACGGCGTGGCGAAGCCGAACCTGCTGCATATCCGCAAGGTGGCCGGCATCAGCACCTATGGCCGCCCGCGCTGGACCGCCATGCTGGCGGGCGACCCGCCGCGCAAGGCGGTGACGCGCTACTTCCGCCTGCTGACCGCCGGGCGGGCGGCGATCGACTACCAGGCGCTGTACGACATGAACCGCGCGGATGACCGCCGCCGCGCCGCCTTCCTGGCGCAGGTGCAGGGGCGTATGGCGCGGTTCTGACACTTGCCCTCGCCGCGCCACGGGGTGATCCTGCAACCAAACGATTGCACGGGAGGGATATCAACATGATCGAACGCAGGCTCCTACTGGCTGCCACCGGGGCTGCCGCGGGTGCGCTCGCCGCGCCGGGCGTGTTGCGCGCGCAGGCCGCCTGGCCATCCCGCGCCGTGCGGATCGTGGTGCCCTTCGGCCTCGGCGGGTCCGCCGATGTCGCGGCGCGCTTCCTGGCGGAGCCGCTTTCGCAGGCCTTCGGCCAACCTTTCGTGGTGGAAAACCGGCCCGGCGCCGGCGCCACCATCGGCACGGATGCGGTGGCGAAGTCGGCCCCCGATGGCCACACGCTGCTGCTGATGTCCAACACCCATACGGCGAATGAGACGCTGCTGCCGAACCGGCCCTATGTGCTGATGCGGGACCTGGCGCCGGTCGCCTCCATCAATATCGCCTATCACGTATTGGCCGTGCATCCCTCGCTGCCTGCCACAAACCTCCAGGAGCTGATCGCGCTGCTGCGGGCCAATCCGGGGAAGTACGACTACGCCTCCTCCGGCCCCGGCACGCCCTACCACGTGGCCGGCGCGGTGTTCCTGGCGATGGCGAATGCGGAGGCGACCCATGTGCCCTTCCGCGGCTCGAACGAGGCGCGCACGGCCCTGGTGGCCGGCACCGTTCCGATTATGTTCGACGCCATCCCCACCATGCGGCCGCTGATCGAGGGTGGGCAGGTGCGGGGCTTCGCCACCACCGGGCCGGCGCGCAGCGACATGATGCCGGACCTGCCCGCGGTGGCGGAAGCGCTGCCGGGCTACGAAGCTTCGATCTGGCTCGGCTTCATGGCCCCGGCGGCGACGCCGGAGGCGCTGCGCCAGCGCATCAACACCGAGGTCAACCGCATCCTGGCGCTGCCCGAAACCCGCGCCGCGCAGCTACGCCTCGGCGCACAGCCGCGCACCATGAGCATCGCGGAATTCGACAGCTTCCTGCGAGCCGATATCACGAAGCAGGCGGAATTCGTCCGCATGGCGAAGATGACGCCGGCTTGAGCACCAGCTTCCACCTGAACGGCGCGGCGGTGGCCGCGCCGATCGAGCCCGAAGCCTCGCTGCTGGCGGCGTTGCGCGGGCCACTCGGCCTGTCCGGCACCCGGTTCGGCTGCGGCGCGGAGCAATGCGGCGCCTGCCTGGTGCTGGTGGACGATCTGCCACAGTTTGCCTGCACGCTGCCGGTTTCCGCGGTGGCGGGACGGCGGGTGACGACGGTGGAGGGGCTGGGCACAGCCGCTGCGCCGCATCCGGTGCAGCGGGCGCTGCTGGATTTGCAGGCAGGGCAGTGCGGCTTCTGCCTCTCCGGCATCCAGATTCGTGCCGTGGCCTTGCTGCGTGAAACGCCGCGGCCGAGCGAGGACCAGGTGCGCGCGGCGCTCGACCCGCATCTCTGCCGCTGCGGCAGCCACAACCGCATCCTCCGCGCCATAATGCGGGCGGCGGAGGAGATGGCAGCATGAACCTCGCATTCCGCGGGCCGCAGCCCGAGGACGGAAGGCCGAAGCTGCCGGGCAGCCTGCAGGTGAACCGGCGGCTCGACCAATGGCTGCGGATGCTGCCCGAGGGCGTGGTGGTGCTGACGCCGGGCAAGGTGGAGCTGGGGCAGGGGATCCTCACCGCGCTCGCACAGATCGCGGCGGAGGAGCTGGACGTGGCGCTGCCCCGCATCCGCGTGCAGGCGGCGGCCACGCCAACCAGCCCGGATGAGGCGGTGACCAGCGGCAGCCTGTCCGTGCAGGAATCCGGCATGGCGATCCGCCACGCCTGCGCCGAGGCGCGCGGCATTTTCATCGGTGTGATCGCGCAGCGCAGCGGCGTGTCGCGCGACGACATTTCTGTCACTGACGGTGACTTCATGGCGCCGGATGGACGCGTGCTCGGCAGCTACTGGTCGCTGGCCGGGGCCGCGCTGCTAGCGGTGGAGGCGACGCCGGAGGCGACGCCAAAGCGCGCGGATCAGCGTTGGATCACCGGCACCTCCGCGCCCCGGCTCGACCTGCCGGAGAAGGTCTTTGGCGCGCCGCGCTTCATCCACGACATGCGCCTGCCGGGGATGCTGCACGCCCGCGTGGTGCGGTCGGCGGCGCGCGGCGCCAAGCTGGTTTCAGTGCGGGAGGCGGCGCTGCCCGGCGGCGCCACGGTCCATCGCGACGGCAGCTTCCTGGCCGTACTGGCAGCGCAGGAACATCATGCGGAGGCGGCCGCCTTGCGCGTTGCCGCGCGTGCCGAATGGGCGGCGCAGGACACGCTGCCGGACCATGTTGAATCCTGGCTTGCCGAGGCGTCTGGCGAGACGACCACCGTGCTGGACCGCACCGCCGAGACGCCGGCGCCCACGCATCGCGTGGCAGCGAGATTCTTCCGCCCCTTCGTCACCCATGCCTCCATCGGCACCTGCTGCGCCGTGGCGCTTTGGGATGGCGAAGTCGCAAGAATCTGGAGCCACAGCCAGGGCATCTACAACCTGCGCGCCGATCTGGTGAAGGCGATGCGCCTGCCGGCCGAGGCCTTCCACATCCAGCATGTCGAGGGCGCCGGCTGCTACGGCCATAACGGCGCCGATGACGTGGCGCTGGAGGCCGCGCTGCTGGCCCGTGCACATCCCGGCGTTCCGGTGCGGGTGCTGTGGACGCGCGCCGAGGAACTCGGCTGGGGCCCGGCCTCGCCCGCCATGCTGGTCGATGTGGCGGCGGAGGCCGATGCCGATGGCGCGCTGCTGCGCTGGACGCAGCATGTCACCTCCAACGGCCATTCCGGCCGGCCAGGGCGCGGCGCGCTGCCCACGCTTCTCGCAGCCTCCCTGCTCGCCGAGCCCTTCGCCGTGCCCAACGCCATCAACCCGCCGCTCGCCGGTGGCGGCGGAGCGCAGCGCAACGCGGTGCCGGGCTATGCGATTCCGGCGCTGCATGTCGGGATGACCCATCTGGCCGAGATGCCGGTCCGCACCAGCGCGCTGCGCGGCCTCGGCGCGCTGGCGAATGTCTGGGCGATCGAGAGCGTGATGGATGAGATGGCGGCCAAGGTAGGCGCCGATCCGCTCGCCTACCGCATGCGCCAGATGGAGGATGCCCGCGCACGCGACGTGCTGGCCCGCGCGGCTGAAATGTCGAACTGGTCCGGCCGGGTGAAGCGCGAGGGTTTCGGCATGGGCCTCGCCGTCGCCCGCTACAAGGGCACCGGCGCCTGGTGCGCCGCGGTGGCGGAGATCGAGGCGGCGGAGCGTGTCTTCTGCCGGCGCCTGTGGCTCGCCGCCGATGTGGGGGAGGTGATCAACCCCGACGGCACGCTGAACCAGATCGAGGGTGGCGCCATCCAGGCAACCTCCCTGTGCCTGCTGGAACAGCTACGCCACGATCAGCGCAACCTCCTCGCCGAGACCTGGGAAGACTACCCGATCCTGCGCTTCTCCGAGGTGCCGCGCGTCGAGGCCAGCCTGGTGGCACGGCCGGAGGCGCCGCCGCTGGGCGCGGGCGAATGCAGCATGGGGCCGGTGATCGGCGCCATTGCGAACGCCATCGGCGATGCCCTGGACATCCGGCTCCGCCACTGGCCATTCACGCCCGAGAACATCGCCAAGGCCATCTGACCACATGACCAGCCTGACCCTTGCCTGCACCCGCAGCGACCGCACCCAGCCGATCCTGGACGGTCGCATCGCCATCGAGGGGCAGGAGATCGTGGCGACGGCCGGCGAGCCGGAGGAGCTGTTCCGCATCGCCATGCGCGAAGCCCGCTACGACATCACCGAATTGTCGATGGCCAGCCACATCCTGTCCGTGGCGCGCGGTGACAGCCAGTATATCGGCGTGCCGGTCTTTCCCTCCCGCGCCTTCCGGCACTCGGCCATCTATATCCGCACCGACCGCGGCATCGAGGGGCCGAAGGACCTGGCAGGGAAAACCATCGGCGTGCCCGAATACCAGCAGACCGCGGCGATGTGGGTACGCGGCATCATGCGGACCTACTACGGCGTGTCGATGTCCAGCGTCGCCTGGCGCTCCGCCGGGGAACGCACGCCGCTGACGCTGCCGGCCGAGATCGACATGCAGGTGATCCCTGAGGGCGAGACGCTGGAGGCGATGCTGGCCGAGGGCCGGATCGATGCCTTCATCGGCCCTCGCCCACCCGCCTGCTTCCTGGATGGCAGCGCCCCGGTGGCACGCCTGTTCCCGGACAGCCGCGCCGAGGAGGAAGCCTATTGCCGCGCCACCGGCTTCTTCCCGATCATGCACTGCATCGCCATCCGCCGCAGCCTGGTGGAGGACCGGCCAGGGCTCGCCATGGCCGTGCACCGCGCCTTCACCGCGGCCAAGGACCAGGCGGTGGCGGATCTCAGCCTGGGCAATGTGCTGCGCGTCTCGCTGCCCTGGATCGTGGCGGAAGCGGCGGCACAGACGGCGATGCTGGGCGGCGATCCCTGGCCCTATGGCTTCACCCGCAACCGGGCGGAGCTGGACTCCATGTGCCGCTACGCCCATGCGGATGGGTTGACGGCACAGGCTGTTGCGGTGGAGGAGTTGTTCGACAAGACCACGCACGGCACCTGAAGGCCGCTGCGAGACGGGAGGAAACAAGAATGACCCAGATCACCCGCCGCACCGGGCTCGGCGCCATGGCCGCCCTGCTGGCCGCGCCGAACCTTGCCCGTGCGCAAAGCTCCACCATCCGCATCGTCGTGCCCTTCGGCCCGGGCGGGTCCACGGATTCGGTGGCACGCCTGGTCTCGCCGGGCTTGCAGCAGCGCCTGGGGGCCACGGTGGTGGTGGAGAACCGCTCCGGCGCCGCGGGGTCCATCGGGGCGGATATCGTCGCCAAGGCGCGGCCGGATGGGCAGACCTGGCTGCTGACTTTCGACAGCCACGCCACCATCCCCGCCCTGCTCCGCAACCCGCCCTTCGACGTGCTGGGCGACCTCGACCCGGTCATGCATATCGGCGGTTCGCCCTATGCGGTGGCAACCCGGCCGGACAAGCCGTTCCAGACCATGGCGGATGTGGTGGCGGCCGCGAAGGCCCGGCCCGATGCGGTCTCCTACGGCTCCACCGGCAATGGCACGATCGGGCATCTGTCGATGATCCGGCTGGCGGAGAAGGCGGGTGTCCGCATCACCCATGTGCCCTATCGCAGCGGCGGCCTGGCGGTGAATGATGCGGTCGCCGGGCATGTGGACATGATGATTGGCAGCGCCGCGCTGATGCTGCCGCATATCTCCGGCGGCTCGCTGCGCCCGCTGCTGCAATTCGGCCCGCAGCGCCTGTCCCGCCTCGCGGAGACGCAGACCGCCGCCGAGGCCGGCTTCCCGAACATGGAGGCCGAGGCCTGGTGGGCCGTCTTCGCCCCGAAAGGCACGCCGGCCGAGCTGGTGCAGCGCATGAACACGGCGCTTCGCGAGTCGCTGTCGGAGGAGCGCGCGCGGACGGTGATGACGGAGACGCAGCAGGCCCGTCTGGTGCTCTCCACGCCGGAGGAAGCCGGCACCTTCTTCCGCGGCCAGGTGGAGACCTGGGGCGCGCTGGTCCGCGCCGCCAATATCCAGCCGGATTGAGGCGCTCAGCCCTCCCTGAGCAGCACGACCACCTGATCCTCCCGGTAGCAGGCCACGCCCTGCTGCCGGAAGCCGAGCTTGGCCGCCACGCGCAGCGACCCAGCATGGGCCGGGGCGATGATGCAGAAGCAGGGGCGGCCGAGCCAGGCCAGGGCAGCGCCCGCCGCCTCCGTCGCCACGCCGCGGCCCTGGGCGTGCGGCGCCAGCACCCAGCCGGCTTCCGGCAGCGCGGGTGCCGGCGGGTCCATCGCGCGCCGGAAATCGGCGAAGCCGAGATCACCCAGGTACTGCGCGCTGGCGCGATCCTCCACCGCCCAGTAGCCGAAGCCGCAAAGCCGCCAGAGCCCGGCATAGCGCAGCATCCGGGCCCAGCTTTCCTCCCGCGTGAAGGGCCTGCCGCCGATATGGCGGGTGACCTCCGGATCGGCCCAGATCGTGGCCAAAGCCTCAAAATCCGTCGCCCGGTGCGGGCGCAGCCGCAGGCGCGGCGTCTCCAGCACCGGGACCGCGGCGCTGCCGTTCATGCCATGCCTTGCGCCGCGTCCCGGTGGCGATCCTCACGCGCCGTGTCCCGGCGCCGCAGCCAATGCACCAGCGGCAGCGCGGCCAGCACCATCCACAGCTTGCCCAGAACCTGGCCCGGCAGCAGGTCCAGATTGCCGAAGGCGAGCCAGAGGAAGAAGGCGCTGTCGATCACCAGCCCGACCAGGCTGCTCGCCAGCACCGCACGGACCAGCCCACGCCGCTGCAACGGCGTATAGACGGCCAGATCCGCCATTTCCGAGATCAGGAAGGCCACCGCCGAGGCCAGCACAAGGGCCGGCGGCGCGAGCAGCGCGGACAACGCCGTGCCGGCCAGGATGGCGCCGAAGGCCCAGCCGACGCCGAGCCGCCGCTGCACCAGGTCCCGCAGCACCAGCGCCAGGCCGATCATCAGCACGCCGGAAGGCGCCATGATGCCCGGCGCCACTGGGATCAGGCACGGCCCCTGCGGCACGCAATAGGTGCCGACATTGCCGATCAGCCAATTGGCCGCCGGGATGCACAGCGCGAAGCCGGCGAGGAACAGGAAGCCCTGCTGGCGTTCAGTCATGAACATACGAAGCGTCTCCATCCCGCGGCGCGCAATTCGCAGGCCGGGCAGGTGCCGCAGCCGGCACCCCAGTCATGCGGCGTCCGGTCGCCGAGGTAGCAGGAATGCGTCACGCTGCGGATCGAGTCCACCAGCGCCGCACCGCCCAGCTTCTCCGCCAGTTCCCAGGTCGCCGCCTTGTCGCGCCACATCAGTGGCGTGTGCAGCACGAAGCGGCGCTCCATGCCGAGGTTGATGGCAACCTGCAAGGCCTTGATGGTGTCGTCGCGGCAATCCGGATAGCCGGAATAGTCGGTCTCGCAGACGCCGGTGACGATGTTCCTGATGCCCCGGCGATAGGCGAGCGCTGCGGCAAACGTCAAAAAGATCAGGTTGCGGCCGGGCACGAAGGTGTTGGGCAGGCCGCCGGTCTCCATCTCGATGGCGACGTCGCGGGTCAGCGAGGTCTCGCTGATGCCGCCCAATGCGCGCAGGTCCAGCAGATGGTCCCCGCCGAGTTTTTGGGCCCAGCCGGCGTCGCGGCACAGCGCGTCGCGCATCGCCTGGCGGGTTTCCAGCTCGATCACGTGGCGCTGGCCGTAGTCGAAGCCGAGCGTTTCCACATGGCCGAAGCGGTCCAGCGCCCAGGCCAGGCAGGTCGCGCTGTCCTGCCCGCCGCTGAACAGCACCAGCGCGGCATCATCCCTCATGCGGCGAGCCTCCCGACAGCCCAGCGGGCGCAATCCGCGACGGTTTCATCCGTGTCCTCGCACAGCGCCTGCGCCACGGGGCGCAACGACGCATCGGCGGAGTTGCCGATGGCGACCAGCACGTTGCGCACGAAGCGGTCGCGGCCAATGCGCTTGATCGGGCTGCCGCTGAATTTCGCCCGGAACCCCGCATCATCCAGCGCGGCGAGTTCCGCAAGGCGCGGCGCATTCAGTTCCGCCCTCGGCAGGAACCCGGGTTCGGCATGGATTCGAGCAAACTTGTTCCAGGGGCAGACCGCCAGGCAGTCGTCGCAACCATAGATGCGGTTGCCCATCAGCGGGCGCAGCGCGGGGTCGATCGGCCCGCGATGCTCGATGGTGAGGTAGGAAATGCAGCGCCGCGCATCCAGCCGGTAGGGCGCCGGGAAGGCATCGGTCGGGCAGACATCCAGGCAGGCCCGGCAGGACCCGCAATGGTCGCGCTCCGCCGCATCCGTCGCCAGATCCAGCGTGGTGAAGATTTCGCCGAGGAACAGCCAGGACCCGTGTGAGCGACTCACCAGATTGGTGTGCTTGCCCTGCCAGCCGAGCCCCGCCTGCTGCGCCAGCGGCTTCTCCATCACCGGCGCCGTATCGACGAAGACCTTTAGCGGCTGGCCCTTGAAGCGCTGCGCCATGAACTGGCCGAGCGCCTTCAGCCGCTTCTTGACGATGTCGTGGTAGTCCCGGTTGCGGGCATAGACGCTGA